>Ga0308396_1001124_pt1 | contig 14684 bp, 15 predicted proteins | sample Hotspr2SamplePe2_FD_202359 | JGI IMG/M metagenome (GOLD analysis project Ga0308396, IMG submission 202359) | Hot spring phototrophic mat microbial communities from Mushroom Spring, Yellowstone National Park, Wyoming, United States - 20050930_Pe2 ... | reverse complement strand
GAGTGGTCTATGTTGGCTAAAAGTTTTATGTTAAATGATATTGCAATGAAAGAAATGCCTTCTCTTTTGCAAAAGATCTTGGAGCGGCGTGAGACTCTCAAAGGAAAAAAGATTTTAGAGAGTTTGCAAAATTTTCCTTTTGATCATGGGAATGCTAATTTTACTGAAGCATGTTTACGTGAGGTGAGGAAGCATTTTGAAGAAAAATTTGGTAGGATGAGTTATGAAGAGATACTTGCAGTATTAGTGCGGGCAAACATAATGAATTTTGTAGAGAGGGGACATGTTCAAAATTTGTGGTATTTGCTTTTACTTGCTCTTTTACCTGAGGAATTTCGAAGTTTACCTAAAAGCATTGTTGTAGAAAAGATAGAGAGTAAGTTTATAAAGTATATGGAGGCACTTGGAGTAATTGCTGGAGAGAATGCAATAAGAGATGGAGTGTTGAAATTTCTTTTTAAGGAAAATAGGGAATTTACTTTTTCAGTTTTTAATATGATTGAAGTTTTACTTGGAGTGGAAGGAGAAAAAATTTTGAATTAGAAAGGAGGGGGGCAATGTTTATTAAGTTTTGGAACAAGATAATTAATTTGAGTAATGTGAAAATGATTGAGCTAAATGATGAGGGAAGAGGTGAGATTGTTTTTCATTTTATTGATGGAAACATATTGCGTTGTAAGCCGAGGGCGGAAAGGGACTACGATTTTGAAAAGATTTGGGATTATTTGAGTAGTTTTCCTATTCAAGAGTATCGATAGTGATTCTGCATCTTGGGACTTTTACGGCGTATTGTTGTTTTATTTCTTTTGGTATTTGGTATTCGGTTTGCCAGTAGAGTTTTTGTTTAATGATGAAGCGATCGATTGCATAGAGTTTTTCGTTTTCATTTTTGTTTAGCATTTCAAGTTGTTTTTCTTTAGGGATGGAGAAGGCTTCTTTTATTTTTTCTGTGAGTTCTTCGTAGCGTTTAGCGTAGTCTTCGAGTTCAGCTCTTTCTTTGAGAAGGGAGAGGAGTTCGTCATCATCTTGGAAGATAACTTTTTCAAAGCCCTTAGCTTCAGTCAGGCATATATGTTTGTAGGAGCAGGAAAAGCAGATATTAAGTTTTTCGGGGTTAGATTTCCAGAGAGGGGTGGGATAAGTCTTTTTTTCTACATGTTCATTGATGTGTTTTGTTTTTTCTAAGATTTCTAAGGCTTTATCTTCGTCGAGGTTCATGTGGATTTCTTTCCATGAGCCATCGAAGCCACGCAGGATGAAAATTCCGTTTTCTATTTTTTCGTTTTGGAGTTTCATCATGTAGAGGTAGAGGTTGAGTTGATGGTAGTAGCCTTGGTAGTAGTATTTATCGGCGTTGAGTAGGTCTTCAGCACGGTTGAATTTTTTGAGGTTCCAGCTTTCCATTGATTTAATTTCGATGGGGTAAACTTTGCTGTTAGCTATGATTTTGCCGTCGATTTTGCCGCTGATTTGGTAGTCTCTGAGGAAGTAGGGCATTTGTTGGTGGATGATATCGAAGCCTGCTTGGAGGAGTTCGATGATAGTTTGTTTTTCGATGAGTTTACCCATTTCCATTTTCATGAGTGCTTTGTAGGGGATGGGTGTTTTTTGGTTCCAGTCTAGGCGTTCGTGGACGAGGTATTTTAGGCAGGGATGACCGAGGGAGGAGCAGCGGTTTGAGTGGACAGGGAATTGAATGGGTTGGTATTTTTCTTTGATTTTTTCAACTATCATTTTGACCCTCCTCTCTTTGAATTTTGTCTATATTATACCATATTTTTTTGATTTTGTCAAGACCTATCTTCAATGGCTGATTTTCAAAGCTTTCTAAGAGGCTTAGTAGTAGACTTGACAAAGTATAAAAAATATGGTATAATATAGGAGATGAAAAAAGGAAAAGATGAAAAAAAGGAGGACAAAAAACTAAAAAGGAGGAGGAGCCATGGAGCAAAAAGAAAAAGTGATGGATGTTGAAATTATTACTCAGGAAAATCCTCATTTTGAAGGGCAGTCTCTTGATACTTTTTCAGGAGTTCCTTCTGTTGTTGAGGATAAGGACTACTTTGTGGAAGAAATAGAGAAAGCGGAGAGGAGGCTTGAAGCTCTTGCGAGACAAAGGATGCTTATTATTAAGCTTACTCGTCCTTATGATTGGGTAAATTTTGGAGGCACCGCTTATTTATCAGCTTATGGAGCGGAGCGTTTAATTCAAGTTTTTAATATTTCTTATCATATTGGAGAGCCTGAAATCAAGTATCATGAGGATGGTCATTTTACGGTGATTATCCGTGGGAACTTTACTTGGGGAGAAAGGACCATTGAAGAGATAGGCATTAGGTCCTCCAAAGATAAATTCTTTAGCAAAGCGGGAAATCAAAGCATACCTCCTCATCAGATTAGACTTTCTGATGTAATGAAGGCAGCACGTTCTAATCTTATTGCTCGTGGGGTAGCAACTTTACTTGGTTTACGGGGGTTATCTATTGCTGATGTAGTCAAAATGGTAGGCAAGGTAGAAAAAAAGGTAGAATTCAAAAAGAAAGCTGAATAAAAAAGGGGGAAGGAAGAAGATGGATGAGAGAGCGATTAGAGAGCTTTTAAAGAGGCGTTACCCAGAATTTTGTTTTAAAGTGAAGCTTCTTCCTTTTGGAATGGATAGCAAAGTATTAGCCATACGGACAAATCTTTACACAGAGAGAGGGGGGGAAGCAGCAGCAGAAGAGATTAAAAACTATTTGAAAAAGTATGGCATAAGTGAGCATTTTTATCGTGATCTGGAGACTGGGAAAATTTTTGCGGGAGAGATTGCTTTTATTATAGTAGCTCCTTTTGATGATTTTTTTGACGATGAGGAGGGGGACGATGGGGAAGCCTCGGACAATAGTATTTAGGGTGTCTAAGCCTTTTCAACAGCTTGTGGTGAACTATTTACGTGAGAAAGAGATGTATATGACTGAGCTTGTTCAAAATTCAGTTGAGAAACTTTACAAAGAGTATGGAAAAGATTTATTGGAGAGAGAGTTAGGGGTAGGTCCTATTTGGAAGAGGAGTAGTTTTAGTTCTCGTCTTGGAGCTACTATAAGTGAGAAAGATATAAGAAAGCTAAGGAAGTTAAGCGAGCTAACGGGAAGGGCGATTACGGATTTATTGAAAGAGGGCATTTGGAAGGTGATAAAGGAAGATTGTGGGGCAAAATAGAGGAGGGGAGGGCGTATGGAAGAGGTGTTTGCCTCATTAATAGAAAAAGAAAAAATAAATATAAAAGATTTTATTGAAGCAAATTGGGGAAAGATAACTTTTTTGTTAGATAAAATTATTGATTACAGGTTAATTGAACTAGACATAGTTTGGTTTGTCTGGAATATGGTGTATGAAGTGAAAGATGAAATAGATAAAAAGGGAGATGCTTTTTGGGAATTCAGGAATGGAGAAGCGTATGTTTTAGGATATATGAAGAAAGATAAAATATCTGCGAAGGTTATAGTAAATACTGAATACAAAAAGTTATTAGTAGCTGTGGAAATAGATTGGTTTGAGTTTAAATGTTCCGTTGAAATAGAAGTTAATAATGATGAGCCAAAGTTTAAATTTTTGGTTATTGAAAAGGCACAAAACTTATAGGGGGGGTGAATTTATGGCTGAGTTGAAATATCTTTCTCTTTGGAAGGATGGTAGGCTAATTTTCCTGAAAAGGGAGGATTTTGAACGTCAAAGTATTTGGCGGAGAATTAGTAAGAGAATAAAGCGATTGATTAAGAGATAAGAAGAACGTGCAGTAATTGCTTGAACAGTATGGGGATCCTCTTCGGAAGGGGGTTGTATGGATAAATTATTGGTGTAATTTGTAGAGAGCAGATAATGGTTATTTTTAATGTTTTTTATATGCACAGGAGGTTTTTTTATGGCGAGCTATAAAAATTACATTATAAAGCCTATTGCGGAGAGGTCTTTTGAAGGTATAGCTTTTAGAAATAAGCATGATTTTAAGGAGTATTTTTCTCTTTCTTTGGAGGACATTAAAGAGAAGTATGTTTATTTAATTTTAAAACCTCAACATTTTCGTTTTGAAATTCATCGAGTGCATCTGCCAGTCTTTAATAAACAGGCAATAACTTTGCAGCTAAAGAATCAAATAGATTCCCAAGCATTTTTAACTGGTCCATATAAACTTTTTTGGAAAGTTATAGAAAGTTCAGATTCAACTTATACCATATTTTCAGTTGCCATTCCTGTCGGTGAGGTAAACCCTATTATTTTCCCCTTAAAAGAAAAAGCTAAAGTAAAATTTCGATCTATCACCTTTTTGCCATGTGTGTTAGCAATCTTAGCAAAGAATGAACCTCAAATTATTGTTCATAAAGAAATAGAAGGTTTTTGGCTTATCATAGCAGAAAGATCTATTCCTTATTATGTGGAATTTATTTCTATTGATAAGGATGTAAGTATGAGTCATTTTACTGCTTTAACATCTCGGATAAATTTTATACAAAAGTTTTACCAAAGAAACACTGGAAAAGAAGTTAATTCTATATTGACAACTTCATCTGAACTAAAAGAACATTTAGAGGCTATATGGGTGCAGAATGTAAAAAGTGTAGAAGATTTTAATTTTTATTTAACCACACTTGAAATGTCTCAAAAGTTTAATTTTCTTCCCGAAGAGGAAATTGTAGTGCAAAATTTTATAGAAAAAAACAAAAAGTATATTTTAGGTATGTATTTTTTGACTATAGTTTTTTTAGCTTTATTTGTTGGTTTTTTGTTCTTGAATAAGACCCTTGAAAAAAAGGTAAATCAAAAAATAGAGATATTAAATCAAAGTGTTAGTGAGTTATTAAGTCAAAATCCTCCGGAAAAGATTAAAGAATTACAAAATTTAATTTTAAAAAGGAAAGAAATTCAAAGTTATCCTCAGGCAAGTGAACTGCTTTATAAATTAGTTACTCTTGATACTGATTATGCTATAGATGATTTAGAAATAAAACAAAACGAAAAGGATTATCAAATTGCGGTTCAGATTAAGAAAAAGATAGAATCTGAGAATATAATTAGCTTTTATCAAAATGTTTTAAGAAAAATGGAAGATTTTGTAAGTATAACGAACAGCACGAAGCAATATAACTCAGAGAATAAAATTTTGACTCTAAGCATACAAGGATTACTAAAAACTAAAAGGTAGGGATTTTATGGACTGGAATTTAGTTAAGGAAGAGCTTTTCAAGAATTACAAAAAAGAGTTATATTTATGGTTAGGAGTTGTGTTATTTTTAGGTTTTAGTTTGTTTTTATTTATGAGAGAATTTCAAAAATTTACTGTTAATCTACAAAAATTAAAAAAAGTTGAAACAAGTTATTATGGGCACTATCAAGAAATGATGAAATTGAAAGAAAGGTTAAAAAGTTTTAATTTAAACACCTCACAAAGAATGAATATTACTCCTTTTAGTGGAGTTTATGATTTAAAAGACCTAAACAGGGCTTTTGGAGAGATTAAAGCTCTTACTCAAGCAAAGGGGCATTTTTTTGTATTAAAAGAAATGACGCTTTTAAGAGGGAAAGAAAAGAATGGACCTGAAGGGGGAGATGTTCCTTGGCTTAAGATAAATGGTGAGCTTGTGATTTTTATGGATGGAGGGGGATAAATAAAGTGGATAATGAAGTAAGAAAACTTTTTTTAGGATTTTGGGGTTTAGTTTTAGCTTATGTTCTTTTTATGGGAAGCCTTTCTTTAAAATCTGCTAGAGATAATTTTCAACTTCAGGTTAACCTACCAGAAGAGTTTAAAGAGTTTCTTAGAAGTTTAGAATTAGTAGATCAGACAAAGGCAACATGGACTGATGGAGGGGTTATATCTTTACAGACAAATCCTTTTGTCCACAGAGTAATAGTAGCTAAAAAGCAGGAGAAAATTGAGCCCCTTTCTCCACTTTCTTCTCAACTTTTGCAACCTCTTACTCCACCACCGGGTCCACCGCTACCTCCTACTCCTCCCCCACCCCCTACAGCGTTTTATCCGCAAGGGGCAAATAATGGTGCTGTTTTTTATTCTCCTTTTTTGAATGCTACAGTTCAAAACGGAACGCTTCGGAGCGAAAACGTTACTTCTTCAAAAAAAGTTTTAATTTTAACAAGTATCATACAAGTGGAGGAAAATAAGGTTTGTGTTATTGATAATAAGGTTTATCGAGTAGGGGATGAAATTAAGAAACATAAAATTCTAAAAATAGGGGAAGACTATGTTGAACTTCAAGGTCCTAAAAGAAAATTTAAAATCAAAGTTGGGGACACTTTGGATATTTAGTTTTTTAGTTTTTGTTTTGACTTCTTGTGCAAGTATTTCAAGTATAGAAACAAGAGCAACATATGACCAATGGAAGACGTTTTTAGAAAATCAGACTACTCCTAAAGCACCATCTACACCATCCTCTCAATCTGAGCCAATAAAAGAAGTAAAGAAAGAACCTAAAGTTGAACCCAAGTTCTTTGCAGTTTCTCCTCTTCAAAAGAAGATTACTGCAACTTTTCATCAAGAAAGTTATGAAAACGTTTTATCTTATTTAAGTTTTGAAGCAGGTCTTAATTTTGTTCTTGACCCAGAGGTTAAAAACGTTATTCCTGATAACAAAACTAAAATTTCTTTACAGTTCGTGGATCATCCTTTAGGAGACATTATTGAAAAAGTTTGTGAAATTTTAGATGTGTCTTTTAAGGTTGAAAAAGGAGTTCTTTATGTTCAACATTATGAAGAAAGGATTTTTAATCTTGGTTTTTTACCTGTGGTGAAAGAAACTAAAGCCACCCTGGGTGGGGATGTATTAGGGAACCTTGGAGCTTCTGCTGGGGGAGGAGGTTTAACTTCTCCATTAAAAGGAGAAGTTACTGTGATTTCTGAACTTTCTAAAAGCACGCTTGAGATTTATAAAAATCTTGAACAAACTATAAAGAGTATGCTTTCTAAGAGCGGTGTATTCCAATTAAATCCTTCAGCCGGTCTTTTATATGTTAAAGATAGACCAAGTTATGTTAGAACGATAGAAAAATATATTAATCAGTTCTTAGCGAAATATGGGAAACAGATTGTTATTGATGCTCAAATTGTTGAGGTAGTTTTAGATAAAGAATATAATTTGGGGATAGATTGGTTTGAGATAAGTAATTACATTTTAGGGAAAAACCAAGTAAGACTTGACACCTTAAATCTTGGTTTATCTGTGAGCCCAAATCAGCCCACGGTAAGTTTAACCATAAGGGGGCAGCCTAATATTAATACTCTTTTAAACTTTCTTAAACAATATGGAGAACTTAAAATTTTACAGAATCCTAAGCTTAGGGTTTTACATTCTCAACCAGCTATAATAAGTGTTGGAACGACTTTTTCTTACATAAAAGAGTTTAGGAGGGATATATTAGCCAATGTGGGGACGGGAAACAATACAGCCCCTATCAATCCAGTTATTACTTACACTACTCAAACCTCATCAGTATTTGATGGAATTTTATTTAGTATTGTGCCTTATTTTTCAAAGGATGAAGAAATATATCTTCACATTGTTCCTATCAAAAGTGAAGTAGTTGATTTAAAGGATATTAGATTGGGGGCTGAGTATTATATAACACTTCCTGTTGTAAATTTAAGGGAAATGAGCTCAATTGTTAAGGCTAAGCCAGGAGACCTGATAGTGATAGGTGGTTTAATTTTAGACAAGCAGAGGAACAACGAAAGAAGGTTAGCAATTCCTTTTCTTGATAGGCTCTTTCGTTCACAAGCAGGGGAGGGAAGAACTTCAGAGCTTATAATTTTAATAAGGGTAGGGGTAGATTAATAAAGATGATAACAAATTTTAAAGGGGAGCGAGGATTTTCTTTTATTAGAGTTTTTTTGTTTTTTTTGTTTGTGGTTTTAGCAATAGGAGGTTTGAGTGAATTTTTAGCGGCAAAAAATCAAACAAACGAAACAAAGAAAGATGAAGTTGTAAGCAGGGTAATTCCTAAGCCAATTACAACATCACCAAAATTTCAAAAGAAAAAAACGCATACAAAGCCTTTTACTGGTGAGAAGCATTTAGGACGTTCTGATACTCCTCAACCTGATAGTGAAGAAAAAAAAGTTGAAAAGAAGGAGGATTTTTCTCTTTTTCAAGGAGAGAAAAAGTTTGAAAATCTTCTTCTAAAAGCAGAAGAGGAAACTGCAAAGGGGAACTATGAACTAGCTAAATTCTTTTATGAAAAATATTTAGAAGAAAAAAAGGATCCTCGAGTATATAACAATTATGGAGGAGTGCTATTTTTACTTGGAAGGTATGAGGAAGCAGAAAGGGCTTTTCTTAGGGCTTTATCTTTAGAGCAAAGTTCAGTTTTTAGATTTAACTTAATTTTGACCAAAATAAAACTTAATCAAACTAAGGAAGCATGTCAAATGTTTAAAAAATTTCAAAAAGAGTTTGAAACCTTGAAGGAGGTAGTTTTTATAAAGAATATTTGTTTTCTTTAAGGGAGTTTAACCGTGGAGAGAAAACTTATAGGACAAATTCTTAAGGAAAAAGGCTACATTACAGATCAATCTTTGAATTTTGCCCTTATTGAACAAAGGGCAACTAGAGAGAAAATAGGAGAAGTTTTAGTTAGGTTAGGGCTTACTTCAGACCTGGAGGTAGCAATAGCTCTTTCTAAACAGTCTGGCTATCCCTTTATAGACTTAAGTTTAATCCAACCTGAACCCCAGGTGTTGGAGCTTGTTCCTTATAATTTTGCTATTAACAATTCAATTTGTGCTTTTGCTTTTGAAGAAAATAAAATTAAAGTGGCGATTTCTGACCCTTTTAGTCGTTTTTTGCCTGACTTAATGAGTGTTATTTATAGAATGACCCAAAAAGAAGTTGAATTTTATATAACTGGAGCAAAAACTCTTAAAAGAGTAATATCACTATTTTATTTTTTTCAAGAAAATCCAATTGAAGAAAAAATTTTTGCTTTAATTGATAGATTGCGTATTGAGCCTCAAGCACGTTTTGATGTTGAAGATCTTTTTAATGACCTTTTAATTCTTGGTATTTTAAAAAGAGCTACCGATCTTCACTTAATTCCCACTCAAAAAAGTTTACAAGTTTTTTATCGTATAGATGGAGTTCTTGAGATAGCTTTTATTTTTCCATCCATTATTACAAAAAAACTAATAAATGTGATAAAAATTAAAGCCCATCTAGATATTTCTGAGACTCGAAATCCTCAGGACGGGAGAATTACCTATAGTTTTTTAGACGAAAACTATGACCTAAGAATAGCAACAGCTCCTACCCACTTTGGAGAAACTATCGTTATAAGGTATCTTCCAACTGGGGCTCAGGTGCAAAACCTCGAATACCTTGGATTTGACCCTGAGGAAATACAGTTGATTGATGAAATCTTAGCCAAACCTTATGGGATGCTTTTGATGGTTGGACCAACTGGGGCTGGAAAAACTACTACTTTATTTTCAAGTTTAAAAAGGATAAATCTTTTTGAAAAGAATGTGCTAACCTGTGAAGACCCGATAGAGTATCTTTTGCCTCTCACTAGACAAACTCAGGTAAATGAAGAAATAGGTTATACTTTTGCGAAAGCGATAAGAAGTTTTCTTAGACATGATCCTGATGTTATTTTGGTTGGCGAAGTAAGGGATGAGGAAACAGCGGAGATGGCAGTAAGGGCTGCGCTTACTGGTCATTTATTCCTTTCTACTCTTCACACAAACGACGCAATCTCTAGTATATTTCGTTTGAGGGACATGAAAGTTCCTTTAGACCTTTTAGCGAGTGTTTTAAAAGGGGTGATTGCTCAAAGGTTAGTCCGAAGGATATGTCCCTACTGTAAAGAAGAGTATAGTCCTTCTGCCTTGCTTCTTGAGTATTATAAACTACCTAAGGACCAGGTTTACTATCGAGGGGTAGGGTGTCATTCTTGTCAAGGGAAGGGCTATTTAGGACGTGTAGCAGTTTGTGAAATTTTATATGTTGATGAAGAAATAGTAGATAAAATAATGCACGAGCACTCTTTATTTGAAATACAAGCTCTTGCAATAAAAAAAGGTTTTAAATCTTTACGAGAAAATGCCATAAATAAAGTGTTAAAAGGTATAACAACGGTAGAAGAGATAAAGAGGGTTGTAGGTTAAGATGCCTTTATACAAATATAAAGCACTATTGCCTGACGGAAACACAGTTAAGGGGGAAGGAATATATGAGTCTCCTGAAGAACTTTTTGAAGAACTAAAGATCCAAGGAACACTTTTGTTAGAATATACAAAAAAAAGAGAAATTTTTTCAACTTTTTTTTTTAAAAGAATCAAAAGAAAAGAACTAGCGGAATTACTTTATCAGCTTTCAGTTTCTTTACAAAGCGGGATACCTTTAATTTCAACTCTTGAAGCTTTAGAACCAGAAATAAAAAATAAAGCTTTCAAAAAGGTGGTTCAAACCATAAGAGCTTCTCTTACAAAAGGGATGAATGTAAAAGAAGCTTTCGAAAGGGTAAAAGTTTTTAATGCTACTATTCTTTCTTTAATTCAAATTGGGGAAGAAACAGGGAGGCTTGATAAGGCATTTGAAGAAGCAGCTCAACATCTTTATCGTATAGAAGAAATCATTTCTCAGTCTAAAAGGGCTTTACTTTATCCTGCTTTTATTTTTTTAGCAATGACTGGAGCACTTCTTTTTTGGATAACTTTTGTGCTTCCTAAAATGTTGAAGATGTTTGCCAAAATGAAGATACAACTTCCTACTCCTACAATCATTTTAATGCATACTGTTAATTTTATTTTGAAATTTAAGCTATATATTCCTTTTCTTTTTATAGGCTTGATAAGTTTATTTATTTTTTTGAGTCGTTTTTCTAAAACTCAAGCTTTAGTTGAGAAAATTTTATTAAAAATGCCAGTTATTGGGAGAGTTAAAAGAACTACTTTTCTTGCTTTCTTTTTTGAATACTTTGCACTTTTATTTTCTGCTGGATTTGATATGCGTCAAATTTTCCAACTTCTTAAGAGATCTTTTTCTCATAAATATTACTTAAACATCATTGTTAAAGTGGAGGAGGATGTAATTGCTGGAGAAACGATAGCAGAGGCTTTAAAAAAGCACAAAATATTTCGTCCTTTTGATGTTAGAATGGTTTCGGTGGGGGAAAACACGGGGAGGCTTGATTCTCAAATGAAAAAGCTTTCTTCAATATATTATAATGAAGTTAAAAACATGATGGATCAGCTAACCAAAATGATTGAGCCTATAATGCTTATTGTCGTAGGAATTATATTCCTTATCATCGTTGTTTCTCTTCTTGGACCTATTTATGACCTTATTTCTAAGTTTTCAAGTAGGGGCTAGGTTTGAGGAGTAGTAGAGTTAAGGATTGACAAAGTTGTGAAGAAGAAAATAATGTAAAAAAATATCTTTTGAAGTAGGGGGAGGGGTATGCTACAAAGAGATTTAAAAAGATCTAAAGTTTTGGGGTTTACTTTAATAGAAATTGCCCTTGTTCTTGTAATTATTGGTCTTTTTTTGGGGGCGGGTGTAAATTTATTTGGTCTACTTATTGATAGAGAAAAAGATTCAGAAAATAAAGAAATTATTACATCAGCGGTTGAGGCAATAAAAGGATATTTGTTGAGAAATGGAACCCTACCTACTTTTTCTAATTTTACAAATATTGTGAGTAAGCAGAATGATGCGTGGGAGAAGCCTTTGATTTACATTTATTATGCAAACGCAACAAACAGCACAATTTGTAGTCTTACGGAAACTCCGATAACAGTAAGGTATTGTCGTGATATATCTTGCACGTCATACAATGATACGAATAATGTTGTTTTTATAGTTTTATCAAGTGGTGCGAACATGAACATTCAGACGGGTTTTAGTTCGCAGCAAATTTCTTCAAACACGACGATTAGGGTATATGATTATGGAATAGGGAACATAGATGATTATTCAGCAGATATGAATAGACGTGAGCCTTATGATGATGTAGTAAAGATAATGACCCTTTATGAATTGCAAAGTATGTTAAGGTGTGGAGGTAGTGGTGGAGGTGGGGGTAGTGGAGGTGGCACACCGAGGTTTGTAGTTTTTGATAGACCGGGGACGTATACATGGGTAGTGCCTGAAGGAGTGTATAAAATATGGGTAACTGGAACAGGTGCTGGTGGAGGCGGTGGTTTTGGTAGGTATTACTGTGGTGGTGGTGGTGGTGGTAGTGGGGCCGCCTGTAGAGAAGTTCCTCTTAGAGTAGTTCCTGGTGAAACTTTGACTATTACTGTTGGTGCTGGTGGTGGTCCTAGTGAAAATGGGGGTAATACTATTATATCAGGTTCAGTAGCAGGAACTTTATTAATTATGCCTGGTGGGTTAGGCGGTATAACTGGCGAACTTTATGGTGTTCCACCTTATGGTGGTTCAGGTGGTGGTATTAATGGTGGTAATGGTGGTAGAGCTGGGGGTCGTGGTGGTGATGGTGGTGATGGTTATATTTGTGTAAGTGGTGCTGGTGGTGGTGGTGGTGGTCTAGCGGGTCCAGGTGGTAATGGTGGTAGTTTTTTATGGAAATTTGCTGGTGGTGCAGGTGGTGCTGTTGGTTATGCAGGAGGAGGAGGTGGTGGTGCTTCTTATTATGGTCCAGGTGGTGGTGGTGGTGGTTTTTATTGTGTTCCTGGTGGTGATGCTGGTGGTTATGGTGCAGGAGGAGGAGGGGGTGGTGGTTGTTGGGATGAATCGTGGGTTCGTGGTGGTCGTGGTGGTGATGGATATGTTGAAATTATGTATTATCAATAAGAAGTATTGTTACTTCACTATTTCTTATGTATATAAAAAAACAAAACAAAAAGGGGGTAAGTCATGAAAGGAATGCGTTTTAGCACTCAAAATGGTAGAAAGAATCAAGGTTTTACTTTGATTGAGCTTGCTATCGCCCTTGTTATTATTGGTATTTTAGTAGGAGCTATTCTAAAAGGGTCAGACCTTATTGATAGTGCAAGAGCAAAACGCTTAGCACAAAACATAAGAGAAATAGAAACAGCAGTTTGGACCTTCTATGATAAAGCAAGGAGGTTCCCTGGAGATTGTGATCGAAATGGCATAATCGATTATACATTAACTAGCACTCAACCAGCTCTTTCTAATTCCACAACAGCTCCAACAGGCTACTGCACAGGGACCGGAAACCAAGATTCTCCTTTTAATGACTTAAAATATGCAGAGATTTTTCCCTCGGAGGACCCAAATTCGGAGCTTGCTAGACATATCTTTGATGGTTATATCGTTTTAGGAAGTAATGGAACAATTAATGCTATAGCAATCTATAATGTGCCAACATGGGCGGCTAGACAGGTTGATGCATCAATTGACGGAAGCGAAAACGGCTTAACTGGACGTATAAGAAGATTTGATACTGCTGCTGATTGGCCAACTGATAAAAATGCTAGAGCTGTTATGATTTACTTTTTTGGTAATACTCCATAAAAAAACTTTAAAAAAGAGTAGCTAAAAAACTATGAGGAGGTATGACGGTATGAAGTTAACAAACTGGAGAGTTGTAGGTTTAGCTGGGGCTTTAGTTTTTGGTTATGTGGCACCTTCTGATGCTGCTCTGGTCAAAGTTGATGAGCAAACTTGGGCAAATTTTGGTCTAAACATGAAGGTTAGTTATAAGCATTTAGACAAGAGGAGCAATGATATTTCATATGGTAGCTCATCGCAGAATGTATTTAATGTTAATCAAGCAAGGATTTATTTTAGTGGGCAAGTTTTACCTTTTTTCCAATTCTATGCTGAACTTGATGCTAATGGGGCAGATGGTTCTACGAAGTTCAATGAGGCAGGTATCAATCTTGCTTTTGCTAAGGAGTTTCAAGTTTTAGTAGGGAAAATCAGGAGGCCTTTTACTCGTGTTCAGCTTGCTCATGATTATACTTATTTAACTTCTCAAGGATATTTTCTTGATCCGCAAGAAGCTTTGGGAGCTATTAGAGAAGCCTTGAGAAACACTGACGGCGGTCTCATGGTCCATGGTGATTTAGCAGGTGGAATGTTTAGGTATAGGGTTGGTGTGTTTAATGAAGATAGGAGTAATGCAATCAAATTCTGGGGTGATGCAGGGTGGGAGGATTTTGAATATATTAGTAAATTAAATGACAAGAAGAACTTTGAGTGGAACGTAAGGCTTGAGTTTACACCAACCATGCTTGGTTTTAAGCCAGAGTCTGCGGCGACGACAACCGCAAAGATCGGCGACACCTATCTTGGTGGTAGAGATGTTTTGACCCTCGGTCTTGGCTATCATGCCGAGACCCATACTCCGAAGTTTAGCGATACAGTTGGCGACCTAAAGAGGAAGGGCTGGACGGTTGATGCCATGTTTGAGAAGAAGTTTGGAGCCTTGGTGCCTAATTTACAAGTGGGGTATATTAATTTAGATAAGACCCATTATTATGTTGATTTTAGGAAGAATGCGGTTAAGAAAGGAAATGCAGATATTTGGTATTTCGCTGGACAACTTTTTTATGATCAGTATGTAGGTTTTGGGAAGCCTGCTATTGCCTTTAGGTATGAGAAGATGACTGGTGATGGACAGTGGACAGATGGCAACATACTCAAGAAGGACTTAACGACAGAGACTTTTGGGCTTGCTTTAAACTACTATATCAAGGGGCAGGCGGC
>Ga0308396_1001120_pt1 | contig 14719 bp, 15 predicted proteins | sample Hotspr2SamplePe2_FD_202359 | JGI IMG/M metagenome (GOLD analysis project Ga0308396, IMG submission 202359) | Hot spring phototrophic mat microbial communities from Mushroom Spring, Yellowstone National Park, Wyoming, United States - 20050930_Pe2 ... | reverse complement strand
ACCCTGAACTTGTTTCAGGGTCTCGTCTTTGTCTCTGCGTCACCCTGAACTTGTTTCAGGGTCTCGTCTTTGTCTCTGCGTCACCCTGAACTTGTTTCAGGGTCTCGTATCTCACCCTCTACGTGTTATTGCGAACCTCGTATTTTTGTTCGGTGAAGCAGTCTCTCCCCCACAAAAAGCGAGATTCCTCACCACTCCGTGGTTCGGAATGACGGGCTGGGGGGTGTGTCACCGCAAAATGGCATCAGCGTCGAAGTAGTCTCAAAAATCCTTATCCGGAAAACCCAGAGTGGAGAATGAATTTGAGAGCTTCTTACCTTCGCGGTAAAAGCGAAAAAGAAAGAGAACACGATAACCGGGTATTTTTTAAAGCTTTGATTCCAGGGTTATCTCGATTCTATCATCCTTAATGAGAGTGCGCTTTTTAGCGTTCAGGAATTCCACGCTCACCGGTTCCCCATCTTCCCCATAGCTCACGATAATTCCAGATTCCTCTACAGCATCTACCGGGGGTTCCTCCCGCAACAGTAAGGTGAGCACATCAGCCTCCGGATCATAACGAATGCGCATCTTCATCCCTCCAGTATCGTTCCACCCTCCTCGTCCAGTAAAGGGTTATAATCTTCAACCGCTCCCCCTCATCAAGAAAAGCCACCCTCAACAACCCACCGGCTCTCTTTCTCTGCGCTACCATAACTTCTCCATCACCGGGTACCAGTTGTTCGGGGTGCAACAGCAAATCCTCAACTTCCTCTCTCGTGATCCCCGCTTTTTCCTCCCACTCTTTCTGACGGAATAAAGCGTGTTTCGTCCAGTAAATAGACTTTTCCACTCGACACCCACGTAAAGCTATTTTCTCCAATTATATCACTCACCACTCTTGGGGGTTACTTCGCTTGATAGCCACTCCCAAAGACCGCTCCCTCCGGTGATACTTTTTTCCAGAAAAAGAAACAGTCTTTCTTCCCCCACTTTTATTCCAGGATTCCCGGTGCTTAAGTCGCTTATAACGTTGGGGGGGAAACCCATAGAAAAGGAAAGGGAACCCCTGCATTTCTGACAACCGGAACTACAAGACTGCTTCCGGCTGCGCTCCTCGCAGTGGCGGGGTGGTAGCGGTGTCACCCTGAACACCACCTATACATCGCCCTGAACATCATCTATACATCGCCCTGAACATCATCTATACATCGCCCTGAACATCACCTCTACGTCACCCTGAATTTATTTCAGGGTCTCGTTTTTAAAAGCTGAGATGCTGAAACAAGTTCAGCATGACGGGGTGGGAGCGTCTTTCGCGAACCTCGTATTTTCGTTTCCGAAGCAGTCTCTCCCCTCATTTTCTTCCGGCTCCACTTTTTGCGGTGAAAAATATCGAAGTGGTACAACACACGCAACGAGAGGGATAAACCGTTCCAGCAACCCATAAAAGGAAGTCACCGCTTTAAGCGCATCACCCCAAAAACATCCTACCGGTATCACGGTTGTAGCGGTGGATATCCTCCTCTCAGAACCGAAAAACACTGCGATTCCGGAGAAAAAAAGCAGGAAATAAAAAACCGTGGATTCCAACGAACCCTCGTCTCTCAACTTTTTTCTTCAGAAGCCCGAGCTCTCTGGCTCCCTTAGGAACATCAGGGATTTGAGTCCCCTCAGTTCGTTGAGATTCTCCGATCCCTCAGAATCCACGGTTACACACCACAGGTCCCAGCAAACCTTCCTCTTCATCTCTTCAGGGAGAGGGAATTTCTCCGTTCTCACCTGAAGCTTCAGGGCGAAACCTTCTTCTTCCCTTTCGGGAAGAACCAGAATGTTTTCTCTTGCGAGAAAACTCCTCTCTCGTTTCGCTCTCCGAATTCCAGTTTCCCAGAACCCGTGGCAATTATAGAATACCATGGGGATAGGAATTTGTCAAGGGGGTGTGAAGAAAATTTTAAAAAATTTTTACGATTTTTTGAAGCTACTCTCTCGCCAGGAAAATAGAGGCTTTCATGCACATCCCACATAGTTCAGATAAAACCCATATATATAGGTAAAAACACGTGAAAAGCTTGGTTTATATCCCACATAGTTCAGATAAAACGAGGGGGTACGGTTGTACCCCCGCTCATCAGTAGGAGTTTATATCCCACATAGTTCAGATAAAACCACCATTTTAATGGAGGTGATTTTATGCGAGTTATTTGTTTATATCCCACATAGTTCAGATAAAACGCCGGCAAATGGGTAGGTAGTGTTGTAGCTCCAAAGTTTATATCCCACATAGTTCAGATAAAACCATCCACCTCCGGGATGTCGATGCCTTCATCAAAGAGTTTATATCCCACATAGTTCAGATAAAACTCAAATGGCAATCTCTCCACCGTTACTGAGCAGGTGTTTATATCCCACATAGTTCAGATAAAACCAACAAGCTCTTCCACCGGCAATTCCTCGTATCCCAGTTTATATCCCACATAGTTCAGATAAAACGATATAATCCCAAGGCGGTATCCGTCTGTAGCCACAGTTTATATCCCACATAGTTCAGATAAAACTCTTGTGACGGGCTTATCGTGAGTGGCGATGCTGCCCTGTTTATATCCCACATAGTTCAGATAAAACGGTTCTCTACTTTGCCCGGGCGCTGGTTCCCTTCTTCGTTTATATCCCACATAGTTCAGATAAAACTGACACCCATGGAATCCTGCTCCTTCGGCATGACTTGTTTATATCCCACATAGTTCAGATAAAACTATAGGTAATCCGCCAGAGTTTGGGGGCATACTGCCACGTTTATATCCCACATAGTTCAGATAAAACAGAAGAAGTCGCAACCGACAACAACGAGAATCAGCCGTTTATATCCCACATAGTTCAGATAAAACGGAGCAATTCTTGGAGCCACCCCCCGACGATGAGAATGTTTATATCCCACATAGTTCAGATAAAACGCTCGAAAAATACGGAAAGACTGCCGAAGAGATGGGGGTTTATATCCCACATAGTTCAGATAAAACTTTTCAAATGGTTCTGGACGTATGAAATCGCAAAGTAGTTTATATCCCACATAGTTCAGATAAAACTGATCAGGCACAACTGAAACTCTACGAGCTAGTAGAGTTTATATCCCACATAGTTCAGATAAAACTACAGTTCGACAACCGTCTTCCAGCCGTGGTACTCTGGTTTATATCCCACATAGTTCAGATAAAACCTGGTTGTCCATCTTTTCTATGGTTTTTGTGGTGTAGTGTTTATATCCCACATAGTTCAGATAAAACTGGGCCTTCCAAGCCTCCCAGAAGGCCTTCATGAGCTGTTTATATCCCACATAGTTCAGATAAAACTGCTCTGCACCTCGATGATTCCGAGGTTTTTCAGTCGTTTATATCCCACATAGTTCAGATAAAACGGTGACTCCTCCAAAACAGCTCCAGCTCCTGTACGGGTTTATATCCCACATAGTTCAGATAAAACCAACAAGCTCTTCCACCGGCAATTCCTCGTATCCCAGTTTATATCCCACATAGTTCAGATAAAACCTCCTTCTTTTTCCCTCTCACCCGGGGTGGGCCGGGTTTATATCCCACATAGTTCAGATAAAACCCCTACTTCCCACAAGAAAAAATATAGCAGAAAAAAGCCGATGAGAAAAGGGAAGGAAGTAAAGGAACACCAGAAAGAAAAGGGGTAAAAAAAGCGAATTTTGCATCGAACCGCCGATAGTGCTTGGGAGGGTTGTGAGGGAAAATGCGGAAGCACGCGTGAAAAGAGAGACGGAGCGCGCCAGGGAAAATTTTTGACGCAAAAGTTAAGAAATGATGTTAAGGGTATTTTCCTTTTCACGGCCCAAAATGATTTTGCGGCAGGTATCCTGGAGTTCAAAGCGGTAAATATAGATTGAGTCCACATCGCTTTTCACCACCTTTTTCAATTCCTGGAAGCATTTCTGGAGTTTTCCTTCGCCGATTTCCCCTTCGAAAACGGAGTTCTGTACCCAGGTGAAGTAACGCTGAAGCACCTTCCGCACCTGGTTCACTCGTTTTTCCTCAACGTCGTAAGTAATAATGCAGTAAGCCATTGTCTCACCACCACGCCTTAAAAGGAGTGTACGCTTCATCTCCCAGAAGGTGCCGGATGAGTTTATAGCATTCCAGGCGGAGGAGGGTGCGGTAGGAAACCTTTCGCTTTAAGCGGCGGTGTTTCACGGTGGTGTTCAGTTTTTCATCGAAAGCCTGGAGGAATTTTTTCCGCCCCTCTTCATTGAGGTAACAACCGTTCAACTCCCGATCGAAATCCTGGGGATGCATCACCCCGGTGTTGATGAGGCGGAAAATCAGCGTATCAACGATGAGGGGTTTGAAAATCTCCGCCAGGTCTAAGCAGAGGGAGAAACGGCGTTCCCGAGGTTCGTGGAGGTAGCTGATGGTGGGGTTGAGGGAGGTCTGATAGCATTCCGAGAGAATAGTGGTATAGAGAAGGGAATTCCCAAACGAAAGCAGCGCATTCACCGGATTGGAAGGGGGGTGTTTCTCTCGCTTCTCAAAAGGAAACTCCTCTTTCAAAAAACAACGGAAAGCGCGGTAATAAGCTTCTCTGGCTCTCCCTTCACACCCCATCAGTTCGGCGATGGTGCTTGCGGAGTGTGCTTTGGCGAATTCTTCCTCGATTTCGGTGATAAAAGGCTGGGTATCCGGATATTCCCGTAAATTCCGGCGAATGTGGAAAAGAGCGCCTTCCACAAACGCAAACGCTAAAAACAGGCGCTTCTCCGAATTCAGGTAGTGTTCCACCTGACGCACAAGGAGCTCCCCTGATTCATTCCTGTTTCTCGGAAGGAAAGACCCACTGTAAAAACCGTAGTAGTTATAAACATGCATGGGTTTCCCCACCTTCCCCAGAAACACCAGGAGTTCCCTGTTCATACTCACCGAGCTGAAGATGTGGAGCGCGTCGATGTTTTCAATGGGAATCACCTTTTTCGTCCCATCCTCTTTTTCGAGAAGGAGGGTATTCTCGCTTCTTTTGAGTGTCCCGCTACTTAGAATGTAATACGGCTCCATCTCTCACCCCAGACACAGGGTGAAGTAAGCGCACCGACCGCAGTAGGGTTTCCGTGAAAAAGGTGGCGGGGTGTTTCGGGAGAGAATTTCACCGATTTTCCGGATAGTTTCTTCAAGCTCCCAAACCATCTCCGCGGTGAGCACCACCTTTTTTCGCTTTTTCTGTCGGGGATACAGGATAACCCCCTCCTTCTCCACCCCTTTCATCCTCAAATAATAGAGATAGTATCCCAGCTGCATAATACTTGCTTTTTCAAACGCGCTACTGTACTTGATTTCCTGAATGGTACCTCCATCCACCATATCCACGGTGATACACTCATCGATGGTGATTCCCCGGCGCTTTTTCCTGGGGAAACTTTCTTCATCCAGGAGCTTCCCCAGAAACACCCGGTCCTCCCCTTTTTCCATCCGGATTCCCCGGTCGAAAAACCAGAGCTTCCGCTCGCAAACGAAGAAGTAGTTGATTTTCACCCCGGTGAGGTGGAGGGAGTCGAAGGATCTCACCGTCATTTTCCTTTTTGTGCAGAGAAACGGAAACCAAGGTCCTCATCGTAACTCCCCAGAACCACAAAAACGTTTTCCAGCCAGTCTTCCAGTCGTTCTTTAAGACGCTCATCAAGGGATTTCCAAAAGTCCTGAGATTGTTTGGAAATCTCGTCCCGCAAGCGCCGGAATTCAGGCTCTTCCGATAAATCCCGACGCCGGGGCACCGAGACGAGATACTTCGCCAGGATTTCCTGCTTGAATTCTGTGAAGGTAGGCTTTTCATGGTGTTTCTCGAGAAATTGTTTTACACCCTCGAGAAAACTCTGGAAGCAGCTTTTGGGGATAGCGGCTACATCGGCGATATTCCGGAATATCTCCTGGGCTTCTCTTTTCCGCGAAGACGTGTAACCGACGTCGAGGATGCGCAGGGTTTTGCGGAATTCCTCATAGTACGTACTCTCTGCTTCCATAATCGCCTGATAGAGGCGGGATACCAGGTAATATTTATCATACTCCGAAAGGAATCTCCTGCCCTGGGGGAGCTTGAAAATTCTTTGTTTCGACTTTTTCCTCGAAGGTTTGAGGTGTTCGATAAGCTCAGAGAAGTCGATGGTCTCAACTGCCTTCCCCTCCAAAAACTCCTGCAGCGCAAAACGTGCGGCCTCGAGAAGCTCCGGAAAGTAGGGAGAAGAATTTTTTCCCTTAAACTCAAAGATATACACATTGGGTTTTTCAGCGGAAACAGCGTAACGTGTACCGTCAGGTGCTTCATACTCCCCATCGCCGATTTTCCTGCATCCCGGGCCGATGCGTCGCAGGACTCTTCCCATGCGCTGCACCAGGGAATCCATGGGGGCAAGCTCGGTGAAAAGCACATCGGCGTCGATATCAAGCGAAGCCTCCACCACCTGGGTAGCCACAAGAATCTTCGCTCCATCGTTATCCTTTTTGGGGTTAGGGAACTCGGTCTCAATAAGGAGCTTTTCCTTTTTTCGGCGGTCCTCAAGGGTGAAACGGGAGTGGAGAAGCCAGGTTTTCTCTCGAAGATTGTTTTTCTGCTCATTCTTGAGCTTCGCACACAGGTTTTCATATACCTCCTGCGCTTTCTGCACGGTGTTGAGCACCACAAGCACCCTCTGTCCACCGCTGCGTTCCGCCTCTTCGAGGATTTTCGTAACGAGCTGTTCCGCCTTTATCTCCGGCAGGCACTCCACGAAGTGCTTCCTGAGGTCCTGGAATTTTTCTTTCTCTTTCTCGTAGAGATTGATGTAACACTCTTCACCGAGGCCGGTGCGCTCCTCGATTTCCTTTTTCACGAATTCCGGAAGCGTAGCCGTCATGAGGAGGTACCTTCCCCTCATTTTCACGATGTCTTCGGTGAATTTCACGATGATTGCTGCAGCCTGTGGTTCATATGCTTGGACCTCATCAATTACCAGGCGAGCGTAGGAAAAAGTGGCGTAAATCCGCTCGTATCCGGGGGGACGAAGCGCATAGGGGAAAAACTGGTCCCCAGTCGAAACGCAGACCGGAAGCGCAAGCTGCCGGGAAAGGTGGTATATCCTGCCCTGGCCTTTCTCTTCTGCTTTTTCCCCCTGTTCCCTCTCCAGAAAGAAGAGATCGGCATCGGAATGGAGGAGCGCCACCCGATCTCCGCCCCACACCTCTTCGGCTCTTTTGTGCATCTGATTGACCGCAGCGCGCAAAGGCAGGGTGTAAAAGAGCTTCTTACCGCCAGACCATAGGAAAGCGAACTCGGTTTTCCCGTATCCGGTGGGCGCAACGAGAATCAAACTCCGGTCTTTCGGTCCCTTAAGGTATTTTTCCTGCCAGAGGGTACCGGACTTTGATTTCTTGCGAAGATAACTTTTACGATGTCTTTTCTGCCAGAAGTTTCTTAGTTTTACCTTTTTAAGGAGATAAATCTTAAAGCGTCTTTTCCGCCAAAAGGTTTTAGGTTTCACTTTTTTGCGCAGACCATAGGTAATTTTCCTCCAGAGCTCCTTTCTGCAAAGACCCTCTTCTTCGGGGGGAAACTTTTTACCTTCCTCTTCGCAGAAAGAAGCGAAATGGTCGCAGCGTTGCAGAAACCCGCTGAGGTGGATAAAGAGTTTTTCCTGCTCCTCGGGGATACCGATACGGGTGGGAAACCCTTCCATGGTGTAAGGGAGGAAGATGAAATCGAGAAGCGTCAGGCCGTTTATAAGAGCTTCGGTGAGTTTCTGGTTAAAAACAAGCAATTCCTGGAATTCTTGAAAGTCTTTGAGCTCTTCCCGAAGGTTCTGGAGGAGTGTTCCGCGCCATTCGGCGTCGTCCATGAGCTTTCGGCAAAAGCGGAGAAGGTGGGGGTTATCCTTCCACAGGTATTCAGTGAAGTTTTCTCTGAAATGGTGAAAGGCGATTGCAGAGAGAAAGCGCTTTTTCTCGTTTCCCTCATTCTTTCCCCCGAGTTTTTTCTCCAGCGCCTCCACGTTCATAAAGAAAAGCGAAGCCAGAGAGTGTGGTATCTCAAAGGAAAGCTCGAAAGGTTGATATTCGGTGTTTCGCAGGCTTTTTCTCTGAAAGGCAGGCTGCACTTTCCCCAGATCATGTGAAAAGCCGGCGTAGCGGAGGAGTTCCTCAATCTCACCCCAGAAGTCGTATGTTCCCAGCACCTTTTCCAGCCCTTCGAGCGTCCGGAAAAAGTCCCGGATGTGCTCACTCAGGCTTACGCCGTTTGATTTCGCAAGGACCCTATACATCGTTTATTCCCTCCATACCCGCCAGGAACACCGGAAGCCCTTTCTTCCCAAAAGAAGCATCAAAAAGGAAGGATACCCCCTGGAATTTTCCATCGTTGAGCTTTGCGGAAACGTAGCGGAAATCCCGACTCCCATCCCGTAGCTCCCAGAAGATGGGAACCCGGTAGCGCAGACCCTGTACTTTTTCAAAATCAAACGGTATATCAGGGGGCCAGGGCTTTTCCGGCACCCAGAAGAAGTGCTCGAAGTGAGCGTCTTTGGATGTTACCTCAAGGGGAACAATTTTTATGTCCTCCACCACCATCCAGTCCTCCGCTCTCCCGAGATACAGAGGATACAATCGACCGACCGGATTCTGGATTTTTTGGGAGAGCTTTTCGAGAAAAGAAGGGTCCTCATGAGCAAGATACACCACTATCCGCACCTCGTTGAGTGTATCGATGAGAACCGGCGACTGCCCGCCGGGGTGTTCTCCGACCCCAAAACGAACCCGGTTCTCCACCACCCCAAATGTTTTGATATGCTCGGTTTTGGAAAGATTCCGCAACCAGGTACACTCGGTGGTTTTCGCTTCAAAACGCCCGCAGATACCGATTTTGAGGCTTTTGAGGTTCTGGAAATCTTTGTTTTCTTTCGGATTTGGATTTTCTTCAGAGGTATCTCCCCGGATCCCCAGGATGTTGCAGAGCAGCCCCCGCACCGTAGAATAGGAAGGGAGGGGATAGGTATGGCGCCGCTGGTACGTAAAAGGGACCCGGTAGTGCGCATGAGGCTGGTAGAGGATAAGGCGCAAAACCTCGACTTCTTTACGCTTATCACTCATTCTGCTTTGTCCCCCCTGGTGTTTCGTTTCCTTTTGGTTCATGAGTAGACTCTTGGCAATTGCTTTGATTTGTGGAACCATTCTGTATCCCGAAATTCCTCAGAAAATCCTCCCAGTTTTCTGTGAACTCTTTTCGAAACCCGCTTTCTTCGCTCCAGGAAACCCGGCTGCTCTTAAAAATGTACACACTGCTATTCACACTCTCTCCTTTTACGTCGCCTCCGCCTCCCTGTTCTCCGGTCTTCCCGTTACCATCCTTCGCATTTTTCACCAGCCAGGAGTTTTTAAGTCCATCGGCGAGTCCCAGAACCCAGATAGTCCCATCATTTCTTTTTGCGATATGGAAGTAGGAATGGAAAACCGGCGAAGGTACTTTCACCACCGCGGCCACCAGGAAGAGAGGTACAAGGGAGTTCAGCTCGTTACTCGACTGGACATAAAACCCGTTTTTGATGGTTTCAAGAAGCTGACGCAGGCGTTTTTTCTTCTCCTTTTCAGAAAGGCAAAAAGTCACACTGTACTTTCCGGAAGGAAGTCGCTCGACAGTAATTTGACCGATGGGGGGTTGTTTATCTTGTTTATTAGTGGTAGCGTTACCGGTAGGCTGTTCGCTCCTATTTGGAGAGGAAATGGTATAAATCTTTTCACCTTTGTTCGTCTCATTATTTTCACAACAACAAACTTCTTTCCCCACAGAGTATGAAATGCGCAGGGTTTCCTTTTTCTCGTTAAACTCGGGCTCTTTCGCAAAGGGAAACCAATAACCCTCTTCCTTTTCACCACTTACATCCACACTATCCATATCGAAATCTTCCCCGAAAATTTCGATATTCGGTTTTTTGGTTTTCTTTCCTTGCTGCTTTTGAGATTCCCCACCTTGTTCTTTTTCCTGTGCGGCATCCTCGCTTTGTTCTCCCTCCTGCTGTTTCATATCTTCTTTCTGGTTTTTCTCTTGCTCGGCGAGGAACTCCACTTTAAACGAAATCTTTTGTCGTTCATCTTCCGAAAGCCGCATAAGCCCTTTTGAAACGAAAAGCCGACCTCTATCTCTATCAACCTTAATTATTCCTTCTTTCTTATTTTTATTGTCAAAAACCTCATAAACGCCGTCTCCCGAGCCTTGCTTCACATTTTTCAAAGTCTCCCGCTGGAAAGGAAAAATATAGAGTCTAAGGATTTTTTTCTCTCTGTCGTACCAACAACCATTTACAATCCAGACATCCTTACCCAGAACATCAAGGTCGATCGTAAAGCTTGCCTTATAAAAACTCTGGTGCTCCTCCTTGTTGTAGGGGCTGGGGGTTGCCGAAAGGCCCTGCCGAATCCCCCTTGCCACGAGATCGTGATTGGCGTAAAAAGCCATATCACCGGGGTAAACCTCAAGCGACACTGCCTTGGTGATTCCCACCGGTGCGCGGCGGGTGAGAGAAGCCTGGTCGGCGATGGTGTACATGTACCCGAAGGCATCAAGCTCAGCATGGGTGAGAATATCGGCTCTAAGGATATCAAACTGCACCACTTCTCCCTGCACGGTAACCGGCGCAGGCCGCCAATCCTCCCCATAGGCTTTCTGGAGGGTCGCAAAAAGGTAGTGGCGCAAAGCCGGTTTTCCGATGAAACTGAAGGTCTGACCGTTGCGCGAGAGCTTCTTGATGGAGAGGATATTCCCTCCGATTTTTTCATCCCGGTTCAAAGCGTTCGCCTCATAAATGACGGTAATGGTGACATGACTCATTGTTCCACCTCCTCAGATGAAATTTTTTTCGGACCCAGAAGGCCGCTCAAAAAGGAGTACAGGAAAGTCTTAAAGAGCTGGTCGGAATACATGGGATTGAAAGCACGGGCCAGAATGGGTTTGATTTCGGTCCCCTGAAACACGTTCAGGAGCGAGAAGAACACCTCGTCCCTCTTGCCCAGGCGGACTAATTCCAGTATCCGGTATGCCAGCCCTCTGGGCTGCCGCTTTTCCTTATCGTAAATCCTTTCGTGAACCTCCTTCCCCCGGAGAGAAAAACCGTAACTGCGAAGCTTCTCGCAAAGTTCTCCGGCATTCTCCCCCACCAGGTATCCGTAAAGCGACTGCCATCTCTCCCTTTCACCGGAGGGACCCTTCAGGAGATACTCGAGGGTGTCCTGGAGTCGCATCCGGAAATCCAAAAGGACATCCAGGACGCCCTGCAAATTTTCCGGCTGCATGGCGCCCCTGGAAAGTTCCTCTACCACCCCATCAAGTACCTGTGAGAGCTCCTGCAGCTCTACCTTACGACCACTCACCACCAACCACCTCCCATCCTTTCCTCTATCAGCGCGTGGAGTGAGAAAAGACTCGCAGCAAAATCCATGAGTTTAACTTCATTTTTTCTGTTCCTTTCCAGACCGATTTGGCTATTGATGTACTTCCTCTCAGATTTTCCCCACGATTTCTCCGGCTTTGCGGCAATCATCATCAACCGTTCTCCCATCTCGAGAATTTCCCCAAAGCGCTTTTCCAGAACCATCCGCAGCACCGAAATTTCCCCAATTCTCACCAGAGACGAGGCTATTTCTTTATCAAGAAGGAGTTGAACCACCTCATACGGCAAACTGCAAAAGCTCACCTCTTCGCCCTTTATGCTCACCACCTCGATATTCATCTCCGTCCACACCCCAAGCTGGACTCCAAGGCGCAGCGCAAGCTCGATGAGACTCATCCCCAGGATTTCCCGCACCGAAGCGATATTCTCCCTGGCGTAGATCTCCCGGACCAGCTTGTTGAGGTACCACATCACCTGGAAAGAGGGAGCGTTGAGGAAGATTCTGGAGCCGTCGGCGAGGGTAGTTAAAGCAAGGTGTGAGCACAGGAGCACAAAACTACATCGATCGCAAATCGGCAAACCATGTTGAATGTCATTACCCCAAAACGAGTTCGGCATACCCTTATCGGTTGAAGAAGAGGATCCCAAAAGCTTTGAATGCTCACAAGAAAACCGGTTTTTATAGTCAAAAGTTACACAGGCATCACCACAAAACGAGCATGATACTTTTGACGGTGCTGAAACAGGTGTTATCGCCTTGATTGCGAAGTCATCAAACTTCTGTAGCACAGGCCTGATTTGATTTGTGTTCGCGCTGAAAAACCCCCGGTAATAAACATTGAACAAAACACCCCAAATCCCTTGAATCACCTTTGCGATATCCCGTTCTCTATCAATCCCCCGCTTCTTCTTTTCCGAAAGTAGTAAATCCCAGCTTTCCTGGAAAAAGCGGCGTGAAAAAAGCGAAAGAGGCACACCATTGACATTTTCCTTTTCGAAGAGGCTATCGGGAAAATCGGATATCTTTACCATGCCATCCGAAGAAAGAAAACTCTGCACATCCAGGCCTGGAAGGCGCGCAGCCTCTAAAACCTGCAAAAACCCCACCACTCCGGCGTTGTATAACCAGTTACCCGGATATAAGATGATTTCCTTCATGTTTCCACCACCTCCACCATCCCGAAACCCTGGGAGCGTCGCCGGCCCAGTCCCAAAACCTGGATGTCGCGGAGATCCTGAGGGTCTCCCTGGAGGTAGAAAGAGCCGCTAAAGCAAGTGAAAGTGTACACCCGAGAATCTTCTTCGCGCTCGCGCACAGCGTGTTTCACCACCTCTTTCTTAATGTGCACCGGCTTAAACTGCAGGGGCCACCGCAAACCTTCACCCCGGATACCGCGGAGCATCGCATCGGTCTGATAGTTGAGTTCTTTCACAAAACGTTCCCCATCCCCATCTATAGAAGGGAGGAGGGGCTGGTGAGAAGCATCTTCGATGAGAATGGGGGAGAGAGTTTCGAAAAGGGCGCTCTCTCTGAGGATCGGTTTTTCCCGCAGGAAATTCACCGAGAGGGGATAGTTGAGGGTGAAATCACCTTTCTGAAAGGGGTAGATTTTGCGATTGATCACCCCGTTATAAAAATCCACGAAAAGCGCTGTATCCGAGGTGGAAAAGTAGAAATGCAGGGGGGAAAGAAGGGTAAACGCATCCTTTTCCTGCGCAAAGCTCGCTTGATCGTGGAGAAAGCGCACCGCAAAGCAGAAGGGTTTGGGGGCTTTGTTAGTGCGGTTCTCGTAGTGAAAGAGTTGCTGGAAACGCTTCTCCCCGGAAGGTGAAGAGCGGAGTGCCTCTTTAAGGTAACTCATGAAAGCGTTACGATAGAGAAGCGGCACCCGCGAAACCTGAAATGTGATTCGTAGCCGCAAATTTCATCGCCTCCTTTTATCACCAGGATACTCGCAGAGAGTGTCAGTTACTGTGCCTGTGGGGAGTACCTGGTGCACATTTTTTGGATTTCCTCTTCCACCTCCTTTCTGAGGAAGGGGGGTTCCAGAACTTCCGCGTGGGAGCCGTAGCTTAAAACCCACCGCTTTATCTCCTGGGGGTTCGCTTCCACGGTGAAGAGAAGCTCCCCATCCGGGAGTTCCTCAAGCTTCTGGGTGGGGTGCCAGATGCGCTCTCGAATCCACCTCGCCTGATAAGCGTCGAAGCGGATTACCACCCAGCAGGATTCTCCCCGGAACATCCGGAAAGCGGAAGCGATATACTCCTCAGGATGAAAATCGGGGGGTATGGTGAACCGCTCGGGGAGAATTTCCACCTCCTCCATCCTATCCAGCGCGAAATCCCGCAATTCCTTTCGTAACAAGCAGAAGCCACACACATACCAGACGCCCTCGAAGTTGTAGAGGTGATAAGGCTCCACCTCCCGCAGCCGCTTTTCCCCGGAAGAAAGAGACAAGTAATTCATGCGAATTCTGCGGCGTTTCTGGATGGCGGTGAAGATGGTTTCGAACACCTTCCCCACTTCCACCTGGGAACGGAGAACCGAGATATACGGTGAAACCATCATCTCGAATTCCCGAGAGTTGAGTTTCAGGGGGTTGGGGAAGAAGCGCTCCAGCTTCCTTCGCAGACTGCGCAGAGGACGTTCCAGGGGGGTCCTTTCGAACTGCCGGATGAGTTTTGCTAAAAGAAAAAGCGACAGCACCTCTCCCTCGGTGAATTCGGGGAAAGGGAGAGACCACTTTTCGCTAAAATAATAACCACCCCGTTTGCGATCGAACTCGATGGGAGCCCCAAAATCATCCCGCAACATCTCCAGATACCGATCTACGGTGCGGTGACTCACTTCCAGCTTCTGCGCAAGCGCCGCGACGTTGGGATAGGAACCCTTTTTGATTTCCTGACACAAACGATACAGGTGCACCAAAAGCGGACGCCGAACGTGTACCGGGGAACTCTCGTTATTCTCGATGGGCGTTCTCCCTCCTTTCCTTCATTTTCCTTATTATAACAAAGACTACATCGGCGCAACGCCTCTCTCGAGGGTGCACTAAAAACACCCCGCACCTTCGCAAACCCCTTGATGTGCCGAAGGAATCCCACACGCTCTCCACAGCACCACCCTTTTCGTTTCACTGAGAAAGCGTAGCCGGAAGCACCCTCAAAAGAAGAGCGATACTGCTTCACAAACGAAAAGGCGAGGTTTGCAATGATACTACCACCCCGTCATGCTGAACTTGTTTCAGCATCCTACCACCCCGTCATGCTGAACTTGATTCAGCATCTCGAAGTTTCAAAAACGAGACCCTGAAACTAGTTCAGGGT
>Ga0308396_1001084_pt1 | contig 15066 bp, 16 predicted proteins | sample Hotspr2SamplePe2_FD_202359 | JGI IMG/M metagenome (GOLD analysis project Ga0308396, IMG submission 202359) | Hot spring phototrophic mat microbial communities from Mushroom Spring, Yellowstone National Park, Wyoming, United States - 20050930_Pe2 ... | reverse complement strand
TTATGGGAGTTATTCTTCCAAGTTTACACATTCTTTTCATATTTTTCCCTATTGAATTTTTCTGGAAATATTTCTCTATTTTGTATGCAATTATGTGTCCTATTGGATAATCAGGTAAATAAAGTCCGTGGAATATCATATGTGAGTATACTCCAAGGATTGGTGTATCTTTTACTTTAAAAACTGGATAGTAGTATTTATTCCAAATATCAATTGCAATCTCATTGACCTTTTCTCTTAGTTGAGTTTCAGTAAATTTTTGCTTTTTATACATCCATTTCCATATATACATATCAACAAGCGCAACACCTGCTATTTCTCTTGTATCCCAAAATGTCTGTAAATTATGAAAATTTTCTTTATTATTATCTTTTATCCCAAGTATTTTTTTTGCTTTATTTTGAAATACAAAAGCAAAAGCCTCAGTAAATGCTGTGTTTGGAACTCTTGTAAGTGTGTAGTAATCCATATCATAGAGAGTATATACTTGTTCCACACAATGACCAAGTTCATGCATAGCAGTATTAAATGATTGCCAGTTTAGATATTTTGAATCTATTAATCTTGTTCTTAAATGTGCTTTTTCACCTCTTATTTTTGGTCCCCATGCATGCCCTGCTCCTCTTGCTGGATCTACTTCTATTTTTGAACTAAGATACTCTGCTTCTTTTTCATCAAAATCAAGTTTTATTAGTATATCTTTTATTGAATTTTGAAATTTGTCGATATCTGGGTATTTTTCTTTAACAATTTCATCAAGATTTTTATCTTCTTTTGTCTCATTAAAGCCATTGTACCATATATCAAATGGTTCAAGATTTCTATTGAGTTTTTTTTCTATTAAATTCCCAATTTCTTTTGCGATTGGATTAGATATTATATCGATTAACATTTTTTCAGCATCTTCAAACCTTATTTCTCTATGTGCGTTAAAAACTCTTTCAATGTAGTTTGGATACATCACAAAATATTTATCTTCTTCCCTATGAGATTTAAAAATGTTAAAAAGATTTTTATATCTTGAATCATTTGGTTTTAGCTTTTTGCCATTATATTCAAGCAAAAATGGATCATAAATACCTTTTTCTTTATCATTTATAAACTCATCAGGAACAAGTCCTTTTACAACGTTTTCCATAATTTTAAATATTGTTTTTTGTTTTTCAAGTTCATTTGTTGAGTAATACATCTTTATCTGATCTCTAAGTCCCCAATGGCTTATAAGTTTAAGATTATCGCCCATTTTTCCATTAATTCCTCTTACCTTTGAAAGATCTATATTGTACGAATAAACATACTCACTTGCCTTTGAATAAGTATCTGTAATTTTTTGCAAAACACTAGATGGAACTCTTGATATAAAATTTTGAGCAAGTCTTATTTCTGCCCATTGTCTTCTTGTATATTTATCCATATCTTTTATGATTTCATCAAGTTTTTTAAGAGGAAAATTCAGAAGAACACTAAAAGCAAGTTTTGTTTTAAACATATCCTCATCAAGATGGTTTGCAAGATTTAAGTTTGCAAAGTATCTATCAACTTCACTTAATTTGCCTCTGTCTTCATCAAGATTTATTCTTAATCTTAACTCAAGTGCTGTAAGATATCCGTATATATATTCAAGATTTTCATTAAATTTTTCAAAAAGAATATCAAGCTCTTTTCCAGTTTTAAAATTTTCTATGCAAAATTTATGGAACTCATCATAACTTCCATCATCCTTTCTCCATAGTTTATGTACTTGTTCTACACCAGTTTTTATTCTTTCTTTTTCTGATGGGTATTTTTTTATAAGTTCATTTATCGTTCTTTTTATATTCATCTTCCCTCCTATTTAATATTAAAAGTCCCCAGTATTTTGAGCGTGGGTTTGAAAAGTATATGTATTCAGTTGTTTCATCTATTGCCGAATTATAGTTTTTATCATATGAAAGATTGGATATATACTTTACTCTTTTTGATTTCTCACCATGTATGTTTATTTCTGGGATACATGAGATAAATCTTGGAACAAGTTCATCAAGATAAAGCGGATATAAATTAAACTTAAAGTAATATTCTATAAGCGCTTTCCTTAATTTTATAAGTGCTTTTTGGATATCTTCTTCGTAATCTGTGCAGTTTTCATTTATAATTGTTTCAATCTTAAGATTACAATCTTGTAAGATTTCTTTTGTTGCTTGAATTTTTTTAGAATCACTTGATATAATTACAAGTTTTTCATTTATTGAATCAAGAAAAGTTTTAAAAGGATTGGTGGATATATCTTGGCAGGCAAGGAGTTGTATTATTAAAAAAAACAATTTCATTATCTGCCCATTTTTTTAATGACGGGTGGTTGACGGGACTCGAACCCGCAACCTTCCGGGCCACAACCGGATGCTCTAACCAATTGAGCTACAACCACCATTCTTAATATATTTTAACAAAATTTGATAGAATTATAAAAAAGAAAAACTTTTAGGAGGGTTTATGATTATAAAATCTCCGGGTGGTGGAAGATTTTTTCCTTCAGATGAAAAAGAAGTTTTTTCATTTATAGAAAAAAATGTTTTAAAAAAAGTTTCTCAAAAATCAAGAATCATATTATCACCGCATGCAGGATATATTTATAGTGGAAAAACTTCTATAAAGGCAATTTCACATCTTGAGAATGATTTTGAAACAGCTGTAATAATTGGAACTGCGCATACATTTGCATCAGAAAAACCTATGACAGTTTCTAATTGCATCTATGAAGGTGTTTATGGAAATATAAAAACAGATGATGAACTTATAGATATTCTTATAAAAAAAGGTTATTTTAAAAATGAACCTTCTGCATTTCTCAGAGAGCATTCTATTGATGTTATTCTCCCAATTCTAAAATACTTTAAGAAAGATTTTAAAATAATTCCAATTGTAAGCAATTCAAATAATAAAGAAATTCTAAAAAAAGCCTCTTTATTATTAAATGAATTAAACTCCAAAAGAAAACTTGTTTTTATAATATCATCAGATCTTTCTCATTATCCTCCTTTTGATGTTGCTTTTGCAAGTGATAATGCTATTTCACTTTCCTATGATATTTCAATTAAAAATAAAGATGTTGATTATTTTTACCTTACTGAAAATCTTTTAATGGAGAAATACTCGTCATATCTTGATACTGTTGCCTGTGGTTTTTCTCCAATGGTTATAGGTCATTTCCTTTCTATTTCTATGGGGTATAACTCATTTCAAGTTGTTGAGTATACCAACTCTGGTATGGTATCTTCAAAAGATAGTGTCGTAGGATATCTGGCTGGTTTTTTTACTAAAAAAGATTTTAATGAAGATTTTTTAATAGATTTAAATGAAAAGGAAAAATCTGAATTGCTTTTGATAGCAAGAAAAAGCATAGAAAATTATATTAAGGAAAAAAAGGTTTTTAAAAATAATATATTAGAAGATCCTAAATTTAATCTTCCATTTGCTGTTTTTGTAACGCTTACTAAAAATGATGATCTTAGAGGATGTATAGGGAGCCTTTTGCCTCATATGCTGCTTGGTGATGCTGTGTGTGAGTATTCTGTTAAAGCTGCATTTGAAGATCCAAGATTTGATGAAGTTTTAAAAGATGAACTTAAGGAAATAAAAATAGAGATATCAATTCTCTCCCCTCTAAAAAGAATAAAAAATATATCAGAAATACGAGAAAATATCGATGGTGTTTATGTCAAAAGAGGATTTAGAAGTGGTACTTACTTACCGCAAGTCTGGGAACATTTTAATAGAAAAGAAGATTTTTTAAGATCCCTTTTTGATGAAAAATCTGGTATAGGTTATAATCATATCAATGACCCTGATACTGAAATCTATACATATACAGTTTTAAAGTTTTCAGAAAAATAAAAAAGCCCACCTTTTTAATTAGGTGGACTTTTTTGTAAGTTGATATTAAAAAAGTTTTTACTTTTTGTTATATTTGTTGTCTATGTAATTTGCTCTTGCAATTATTATAATAGCAAGAAGTGCTACAATTCCTACAAGAATGCCTATAGGTCCGCCAATCATATATCCTGCAAATCCAGCAGCAATAGATGCTTTAGTGTAATCCCATTTATTATCTTTTATATCCATTCCTACTTTTTCTATAAAGGTTGGAGGTTTTTGTGTAGTAGATGTTGATTGATTTACTGATGAAGTATTAGTGTTTGTATTATTATTTTGTGGTTTTGGGTTAGTATTTTGTGTATCTGGTTTTGGATTTGCTGGTGGAATATTTGCACTTGGGTTTTGAGATTGAGGTGTTTGAGATGATGATTGCCCATTATCTATTGCTGGTGTTGGTGGTGGAACTGGAGGAACATCTATTGATCCTTTAAATGATGAACCATCAAACACTTTTGCAGGATCTTTTGTAGCTTCACTGGCTTGATTAAGTGCAGTATTTGCATAAGATAATTTTAAACTCATTATAACTAGTGATGCTATTGCGACCCATTTTATTTCATTTTTTAAATTTCTCATATATTTCCCCCTTTCTTTGTTTTATTCTATATTTATAGTTTAGAAGATTAAATATGAATTTACAAGGGATTTGCTTACTATTTGGATTATAGGAAAAAAGTCCTATTATCTTAAAATTCATTTTTTTGAATTTTCTATACTAATTTTATATCCGGTTTTTATATTTTTTAAGAGTTTTTCTTTAACTTCAGATGGCGTTTCATTGCTTTCTATTATTTCCATAACTGAGCTTATAGTTGGTTTTAAAATCTTTTCATATATCCCATATTCCTTAAGTATTTTTATTATCTCATCCCTATCATAAATTTCATATGTTTTTGTTTTTTTAATGATTTTTCCATTATGTTCAATTTTCTCATCGATTAACTCAATAAGTTTTGTCTCAAGTTCTTTCATTTTTTCATTGAGCTCTATATATTCTTTAATTATTTCATCAGTATTGTTATTTTTTTCTTTTATTTTAGTGGAATTACTAAAAACTAGACAAAGATTTTTATAATCACACCAACTACATGTTTTTTCATTTGGTCTTGGATCAAAACTACCTAAATTTATTTTTTCTACTGTCAAAAGAACTTCTTTCCAAAAATTCTCTATTTCATTATCATTTGCTCTTGTAAAGTTTTGTTCTTTTAGTGTTTCTACATAATAATATTTCATTAAGTATACTTCAACTCTTCTTATATTTTCCCTATATTTTGAGTTTATTAAATCTATTAATTTTTTATCCATCTCACATATTTTTTGATAAAAATAAAGTTGATCTGATGATCTTGTTTTGTCACTTCCTGTTTTATAATCTACTATTATGATTTTCCCATCACCAAGATAATCTATTCTATCAGCAATAATATTTGCGGTTATATTATCAAGATCTACAAATGTTTGATATTCATTTTTTATTGGAAGCGTATCATTATCTTTATGTTTTTGATAAAAATTATTTATTATTCTGAGTCCCTTATTAAAATCAATCTTATCATATTCTAGTTTTGCATAACCCTTTTCTTCAATGCTTATTGCTTCCCATTTTTCTCTAAATATTTGAATAAGTTCTTCTAAAGGAGGAGGTGGCACTCGTGAAAAAAAATGAGCGAGTATTTCATGTATTACCCTTCCAAATATTAAATAAGGTTTTGGTTTTTCTGGGACTTGATCAATATATCTAAATTTATATTTTAGAGGGCACTCTCTATAAAGGGAAAATTTTGAAAATGAAAAGTAAAATTTGTTTTTTTTCAAATTCTCTGTATTATTATCTTGTGGTTGGTATGAAAATAAACTCATTTCATTATCTTGATTTGCTTGATTATTTGATTTACTCATATTCTATTAACTCCATTATTTTTTTTTCTTCTTTTTTATATAAACTTGATGTAAGTATCCTTCCAACCTCAGGGGCATAATAGTTTATCATTTTTATTTCATTATCATCACTTATAACTTTTATACAATTATAAAAATTACCTGCTTTTACTTTTACTATATTTGCTTCTTCTACTTTAAATTTTATATTATTTTTTGGGAAATTAGAAAAATCTTGATTATATAAAAAAATTATTTTTTCGTTATTTTCAAGTTTTTCCTTAACGATATATCCATCAAATATTATTTCACCTTTTCTTTTAGATAAAAGTTTTTTTCCCGAGTATATCTTTGAGATAAATTTTATTTTTTTAAAATTCTTCTCTGTATATATTATTTCTTCTTTTGCGTTTTTTCCAAATGTATCTGAATCTCCATAAGTTAGTTTTTGATATCTTGAATAAAAATAATTTGGACATCGAATAATTCTAAAGTATGCTTCATCTCTGTATTTTGATTGTGGATAGTTTTTTATTAAACTCTCAAAAAAAGTTTTTGATTTTAAACAATTGCCAAGTTCTACCGAAGCAAGTCCAGCTTTATAAAGAGAATATTCTTTTAGTTGAGGATTGTTAGAAATTTCAATATATTTTTCGTAATATTTAAGTGCTTGATTAAATTTTTTCTCTTCATAAAGTTTTTCTGCTTCTTTTAGGAGATCTTTGCTACAGGAGTAAATAAAAAAAATGAAAAAAAGAAATAATATTTTTTTAAAATTTTTCATTAATTTGAAAATTGCCCCGTTTTTTTAAAAATACTACCCCCACCAGGAATCGAACCTGGATCAACTGCTTAGAAGGCAGTTGCTTTATCCATTAAGCTATGGGGGCAGCCAGATGAAATTCTTAAGTGAACTTTACGTATATATTTTACAAAAAATTACTCTTCGCTTTCAATTAATTTTATTGCATTCATTGCAGCAATTGTACCACTTCCACTTGCAACTATTGCTTGTCTATAGATTGGATCGCATACATCGCCTGCTGCAAAAACTCCTTTTACTGATGTTTCAAATTTTTGATTTACAATTATATATCCTTGCTCGTCAAGATTTAGTTTTCCTGCAACAATTTCTGTGTTTGGATGGTGCCCTATTGCAACAAAAACTCCATCAAGTTCAAGTTTTTTGGTCTCTTGAGTTTTTGTGTTTTTTATCATTATTGCATTTACCTTATTTTCTCCAAGAATTTCTATTGGAATATGATCATATATTATTTCAATTTTTGGATTGCTTTTTAATCTTTCTTGAAGAATATGTGCTGCTCTAAGTTTATCTCTTCTATGGATTAGATAAACCTTTTTTGCAAATTTTGTTAAAAATATTGCTTCTTCTGCTGCACTATCACCACCACCAATTACTGCAACTGTTTTATCTTTGTAAAAAAATCCATCACATGTTGCACAAGAACTAACACCTTTTCCTTTTAATTTTTCTTCTCCTGGTATTGAAAGCCATTTTGTACTTGCTCCTGTTGCAATTATTAATGCCTTTGCTTTGTATATCTCAGAACCTGCTTTTATACTAAAAGGTCTTTCGTTAATTTGAACTTCCTTTGCATATTCATTTATTATTTCTGCTCCAAGCCTTTTTGCTTGATTTATCATCTTTGTCATAAGATCAAATCCACTTATAGGTTTTTCAAAAGCAGGAAAGTTTTCTATATTAGTTGTTTCAAGAAGCTGTCCTCCAGGTGCAGGACCTGCAATTACAAGTGTCTTCATCCCACCTCTTGTGGAATATATTGCTGCAGTAATTCCTGCAGGCCCACTTCCAATTATCACTATATCGTAATTTTTCTCAGTCATAATTAATCCTCCTTTACTTCAGCCATTGAAGTATCTGTTTCCCAAAATCTTACGATTTTTGCATTTATACTCATTTTTTTTAGCTCTTCAAGTATTATTTTAGCTATAATTTCTGCCGTTGGATTTTGATTGGTAATGAATAATTTTTGATCATATTTTTTTAATACATTTACTAAAGGATCTTTTTTTGAAAGAATTACAGTATGATCTAAATTCTCATCAAGCCATTTTTTTACTTTTTCTTTTAGTTTCACAAAATCCATTACCATATCTTCATCATTAAGTTTTTTAGTTTCAATTATAACTTCTATTTTTGCATTATGACCGTGAAGATTTTCACATTTTCCGTTATAATTAAGAAGCCTATGAGCATATGCTATTTCAAATATTTTTTTAACAGAATACTTCATAAAATTATTTTATAATTTTTAGGAACCAGTTTTATTTTTATCCTTATAACATTCTCCAAAAGAATTTACTAAGTCTTTATACATATTTCTTTTATTTTTAAGTTTTATTATTTCTTTTTCATAAAATTTTTTAAATCTTTTTAATGCCCTTAAATTGCTATTTATCTCAATTCTTTGCATTCTGTATAATTCTTTTGTTGGAAGAGTTATAATTCTTGCATAGATTTCTTGGGCTTCATTGTATTTTATTTCTCCTTTTTTAACTCTTCTCAATAAATCATCATAAACTATTTTAAAGTAATCACTTCCTTCTATGCTTTCAATAGCAGATTTTAATGATAGGTAATAATTTTCTCTATCAGCAAGTGTATTTAATGGATATTTACATAACATATTCACTTTTTCTGTATCGTTTCTTATTTCTTTATCCAATGTTTCGTTATTTTCTATATACATACATATTTTTCTAAGCATTTCTTTTTTTAATTTTTCATCCTTTTTTATATCATCAAGTGAAAAATTAGTAAGAATATATTCAATTTCTTTATATGTTGATAATTGTTCTACTTCATAAAGAATTTCAGAAAGTTCAAATTTTTCCATTATCATAATAGCATATAAGGATTTGATTATATTTGCTTCTAAGAGTATTTCAGACTCATCGTTTGATGGAACATATATTATTTTATCAGTTTTATTTATTTTTACGCAGTTTTGATTTTTGTTAGGATTTAATTTTATTCTATATCCATTTCTTAAAGCATATGAAATTAAGTTTTTATCATTAGTTTTTTCTATAAATTGAATTTGTTCATATAGTTCTTCATCAGATAAATTCTTAATATCTAGACATCCATATAAAAAAAAGAAAAAAATAAAAAAAAATTTTAAAAATTTCATAAAATCCTTTTTAATATTTTATTTAATTTTTCAATAGGAAGTCCAACTATGTTATAATAACTTCCTTTTATCTTTGTAATTAATTTATCATTTTTATCCTGAACTCCCCATCCACCTGCTTTATCAAGATGTTTTATAGATATTTCTTCTATTTCCTCATCACTAAGTTTTCTCATATAGCAACTTGATTTTTCATAATCAATTATTTTTATATTTTTTTTAATGCAAATAATAGCAATCCCTGTATATACGCTTTGCCATTTCCCAGATTGCCATCTTAATAATTTTTTTGCATCATTTTTATCTTTTGGTTTTCCTATAATTTTACCATGGCAATAGACAATTGTATCAGCCCCAATTACAATAGCATCTGGATTTTTATTAGCAATATCATTAGCTTTTTTTTGAGCAAGATCAATTACTACAAGATGAGGTCTTTTATATTTAGTTTTTTCTTGGATATTTGATGGGATTACATCAAATTTATATCCATATTTTTTAAGTATTTCTATTCTTCTTAGTGATTTTGATGCAAGAATTATTCTCATTTAATAAGTTGTTTATATATCAATGCTGAGATAAATATACCTAAAAGAGTTGATATATTAAATTTAAAAACAAGTCCAAGTGTAAATTGTAATACGCCAAGATCTATAGTAATTGGATTTAATCCTGTATTTATTGCGGTTGAGATTATTGAATTGAATGTTCCGTTTTGGGAAAACCAGATACTTCCTATTTTTGTAATGGTTGTTCCTATAAGTGTTCCTGTAACTATAACTACTATTATATGAAAAAGCGTTTTCATTCTTGATTTTCTTGCTTATCTTTTGTTATGTTACTTGTAAAAAGTGTATTTTGCCCGACCCAGTTAAGATAGTTTTCATCACCATTATCTATAGAGAAAAATATTATCTCTGGTGTAGTATAAGTATGAAGTTTTTTTACTGCAACAATTACATCTTCTATAAGATTTTTTCTAGTTTTTATTATTAAAAGAAGTTCTTCTGATTCCTCAAGATTTCCTTTCCATCTATAAATTGAATTAATCCCATTTATTATATTTACACAGGCAGCAAGTTTTTCTTCCACAAGTCTTAATGCTATTTTTTTTGCAACCTCTTTTGAATCTATTGTTACCAATCCAATTGCATACTTCGTCATAATAATATGATATCAAAAAAATACTAAATTTCTACATTTTATTTTCTTATTCGGGAAAGTGAAATAGAGTGGATTTATGAAAGTTTTAAAAAATATGATAATTTATTTTTTATGAGATGGATAGGATTTTTTTTATTTTTTCTTTTGCTTTTTCTAATTTATTATGTTTTTAAAATTTCATATTCTGATGTTTCTTATAAAAAGATAGATGAGATGATTGAACTTAAGAAATATGATGAAGCAATAAATTATATTGACTTAAAACTCAAAAAATATCCAGATGATGGGCTTCTTTATTATAAAAAGGCTGAAATTTTTTTTATAAAAGAAGATTATGATTCTTCTAATATTTATCTTGATAAATCTATTGAACTTGGATTTCCAACTATACTTTCATACAAATTAAAAGCTCTTTTATGTGAAAAGAAAAAAGATTATGATTGTGAAAAAAATTTTGCCAAAAAAACAATTGAAATAGATCCAACTGATTCTGAAGGATATTTTATACTTGCAAAAGCATATTTTAATTTAGGTGATTATAAAAAAAGTTATGAAAATTTTAAAATAACATATGATATTGAAAATGATGATAATATACTTTTATATATTTCAGATTGTCTTTATAATCTAAAAGAATATGATAAATCAATAAATATTTTAAAAAAACTTGATGAAAAATATCCACAAAATACAGAAATTCTTTTTAGACTTTATAGTTCATATAAGGAAAAAGGATATCATAACAATTCTTTATATCTTCTTGATAAACTTTATTCTATATCAAAAGATCCTTTATATATTTATGAAAAAGTTAAATATCTCTATGATCAAGGCGATTATATTCTTTCATTTATGGAATTTAAAAAATATCTTTCATTATTAAAAAATCCATCAAAAGATGAGATCTCATTTTATAATCTTATTTCATCTAAGGTTTCTTCTTGCAATAAGAATTGATTTATTTTTGTTTTTTTATTCTTGGGTAGAATGAGTATCTAAAATTAAACATACCGAGATACTCATATCCATACTTATATTTTATATATGAGATTTGAAAATTTAGTTTTAAAAAATTTCCAAGTTGGAAGTTTATAAGTTTCGGATTTAGTGTAGATCCCTGTGGTATTATAATCTCAAAACCAAGAGGAGTTTTCTCTTTATATAAATAAAGAATTCCTGCAAAAAGAGTTGATTTTGAAATATATGGTTTATTCATTTGTGTTGTTAGTTTTATGGCTGTATCAGATAGAAACTCTGATGTTTGATAAATGAATTTTGAAAAATCCCCATCAGAGTATCCTGCATTTATAAAAAGATTGTTTAATATGTTTTTTGATAAAACGATATATAATGTCGAGTAGGTATCTGAGTTTTTAACCTTTATTGTTGCTTGTGGTTGATTTAAAGATGGTTGAGGTGCATCTCTAAATGCAAACATTCCCTTATATCCGCTTGAAACAGCTGGAAAATTTTTTGTCTCTCTTTGGATTAAAAGTTTTCCATCCATTTCAAAGAACCATATACCTACTCTATCAAGATAATTTTTTTTATTAACAGTCCAACTAAAATCATTTTTACCGTAAAGTCTTCCTATATAATAAGCAGTATTAAAATCAAGTGAAGGTCCAATTTCATTAACACCATTTGACCTATATGCTGTTGGGGTTAAAACTATTCCGCTTATGCTAATTTTTCTCTGCTTTAATTCCCATCGTGATGATGTTGTTATTATTGTTGTGTTTATTTTAAATTCATCATTTTGCTTTGAATTATCATTTGCATTTAAATTTAAAACTAAAATAAAGAAAATAAGTATCAGTTTTTTCATAATACAATTATAGCAATTTTCAAAGATTGTTTAACAAATAGAATTATCTAACACCTGATTTATTTGGACTTATTGATAGGGCAGTAATTTCTTTTACTCTCTCCCAAATATTGCCTTATATTTCCAAACTTATTTAAAAATTTTATCTAAGCAAAAAATTGATTAGGTTAGAAGTTTAAAAACTTTTACGTCCTTTTCAAAACGAAAAATAAGATTTAAAAGTAAAAAACTTTAAACTAAAATAAATTAAATAAACATCTTAATATTGTTTTGCCGAATAATAAATTTTGATATTTTCCTCTTTGTCATATTTCAGATAGTCACCCATAGCCGCCAGCACCTTTTCATCTGTAAGTCCTGGTATTTTAGCCAAAGAAACAAAGACCGAAATCAGCGCTATGTTTTGCTTTCTAAAATCTTTTAGATTTTTTAATTTAACTCTACGAAGCGTAGCTTTTTTAGCCGCACAAATTTCTTCTATTTGTTTTAAAGAAGGATATTTCTTTTCACCAATTCTTACGGCTATTGGCTGATAGCAAGAATCGTAGAAAAGCAAAAAACCGCCTGGTTTAAGCATAGATTCAGCTGCTCTTAATGCTTCAAGACGCTCTAAAGAAAGAACAAAATCCGCTTCATTTTCTTCTATTAGCGGATAGTAAATGTATTTTCCAACTCTTATATGTGAGTTTACGCTACCATGCCTTTGCGCTAATCCATGAGTATCACAGCCGATAATCTCATAGCCGGCCGCAATAAGAGCTTCACCTAAGATAGCGGCCAAAACACCAACGCCCTGGCCGCCTACCCCGTTTAGATAGATATTTAAATTCATTTCTCCCTCCTTTTTGGTTTTATAGCCTTGGATGGACAAGACATAATACAAGAACCATCTCCTATACACAATTCATCATTTACAACAACTGAACCATCATCTTGCAATGCAAAACTTGGACAAGCAAAGCTTTCGATACAAGTTTTTTTAAGATTACAAAGATTTTTGTCTATTTCAACTTTTCCAGGTTTATATTGAGGATTTTTGATTTTCATTTCTCTTGTGTATTTAAGCATGCAAGGATGATGCGCTATTATAACGGCAAAACCTTTATATTCTTTAGATTCTTTAAGGAATTTCAAAAGATCTGCTCTATTGTATGCATCCACTTTTCTAATAAACTCCACTCCGCAAGCTTCTAAAATTTTAATCAAATCCAAACTTTTCCCCACTTCTCCACTTCCTAATCTACTTTGATGTCCGGTCATAGCGGTAGTCCCATTTTCAAGCAAAATCAGTATAATCTGAGAATTCAATACTGAAGCGTTCAACAATCCCGGTAAACCTGCATGGAAAAAGGTAGAATCTCCCATAAAGGCAATTACTTTTCTTTTTTCGTTTTTCAAAGCAAGGCCTGCCGCTGTTGAAACCGAATGTCCCATAGAAAAAAGCACTTCTCCCATTTTATAAGGAGGAAGATACCCAAGGGTATGACAACCTATATCGGCTACGGTAATATCGTTTTCCGAAATAAAATTTTTTATTGCATAAAAAGCCGAACGATGGCCACATCCTGGACAAAGCTGCGGCACTCTTGGGAAACTTGTCTTAACTATTTCAATACTGGCCGGAGCAGAAAATTCAGACCAGACCTCGGCTAAAATCCTAGAAACTCTGTGAACACCTAATTCACCCATTAAGTCATTTCTTTGTTTTCTTGAATGGATAAGTGTTGAAATTTTTCTATCAAAACATAAAGCCTTTATTTCAGTTTCAAGAACTCTATCAAGCTCTTCTATTATAAAAACCTCTTTATAGCGAGAAATTATTTCAGCTAAAGAATCTTCATCTAAAGGATAAGTCATACCAAGTTTCAACAGATCTATTTTAGCTTTGTTTTTTTCTACTGCTTCTTTAACAGCAGAAAATGCAAGCCCGCAAGATATAATAAGTTTTTCTTTTTTTTCAGATTTTTCCTCAAGAATATTTAAACCTTTTTCAAAAGCCTCTTTCTTCAATTTTTCTAGATTTTCAAGCGCCCTTTCTTTAAGAGGAAAAACAGCTGACGCCACAGGAACATAAGGTCCGTTCTTGGAAGAAAATCTGCTTTCCCAATTGTAAGAATCATCTTTAAGCTCGCAAAATTTTATTTTCTGTCGGCTATGCGCTATATGAGTGGTAATTCTCAAAAAAATTGGACATTGATATTTCAAACTGAGTTCGCAAGATTTCTTAAACATCTCATACGCCTCTTTTGCATTAGATGGTTCAAGCATAGGGAAATAAGACATTCTAGAAAAATGTCTATTATCTTGTTCATTTTGAGAAGAGTTTGCACCTGGATCATCCCCTAAAATAACTACAAGCCCGCCTATCAAACGCATCATAGGAAGTTGAATCAAAGAATCAGAAGCAACATTCAACCCTACCGACTTAAAAAAACAGCAGGACAAATGACCGTTCAGAGATGCTCCTGCGGCTTTTTCCAAGGCTACTTTTTCATTTGCTGAAAACTCAAAATAAAAATTATCGCTTTTTACCTGAGCAAGAGCTTCCGCTATTTCTGGTGTAGGCGACCCAGGATAGGAAGTAACCACCCTTACCTTAGATTCCAACATAGCCCTGGCTATAGCATAATTGCCCATGGTATAAGCTTCAAAAGATTCTTTCTCTGTTATCTTTCTCATTTATTCCTCCTCTATACAACATTAACAATTTTCCAACTAAAACACACATAATTTTTCTCTTAAGCTTATTACAGCAATATAAAACAATCTTTTTGCCTCGCTATTATTATATTATGCCATTTTTCGAAGTTTTTTTCTAAAACTCGCATCAAATCATATATAATCTAACCATGATATATATCATCTTGTCAAAAATAATCTAACCGAAGGCTGGCTTGGTTAGGTATAATTTTATTGATATTAAACTAAGTTTAGGAGGTCATATGATAATCCTAACCAAGCCAGATTATGAGTTCCGTATGAAGTACATTTTTGCCTATATAGGCAAAAATTCTTAAATAAAGGTTATTTCCTCAAAAAAACCAGATTTTTATTAAAAATCTGGACAAAGATACCACAAACTAGACAAGAAAGGCAAATCCA
>Ga0308396_1001080_pt1 | contig 15119 bp, 8 predicted proteins | sample Hotspr2SamplePe2_FD_202359 | JGI IMG/M metagenome (GOLD analysis project Ga0308396, IMG submission 202359) | Hot spring phototrophic mat microbial communities from Mushroom Spring, Yellowstone National Park, Wyoming, United States - 20050930_Pe2 ... | reverse complement strand
ACCACCTCATCGTGCGAGAGGCGCGAGGGGCTGATGCCAGCCGCCCAGTTGGTGACGATAGCCACTGCCGCATAGCACATCCTGAGTTCGTGGGCAAACACCACCTCCGGCACGCCAGTCATGCCTACCACGTCTGCCCCCCAGTGGGCGAACATGCGGATTTCCGCCGGGGTCTCGTAGCGGGGTCCGTCGGCGCACAAGTAGGTGCCCCCGAAGTGCACGGGTACCTCCAGCGATTCGGCGGTACGTTCGAGAACATGCCGGATTTCGGGACAGTAAGCCTGGGTGAAATCGGTATGCACGACCTCGCCCGGTCGCTCGAAGATGGTGAGCGGTCGCTCACGGGTGAAGTCGATGAAGTCGCTAATCAGCACAAAGTCGCCTGGCTTCATCGAATGGTTGAGCGAGCCAACCGCCGCAGTGGCGATGATGCGCGTCACACCGCAATGCTGTAACGCCAGCATGTTCGCACGGTAGTTGATGCGATGCGGGGGCAGAGTGTGCCCTTCGCCGTGTCGCGGGAGGAAAACAAGCGGAGTGCCGTTCAAATGCCCTTCCAGCACTGTTGCCTCGCCGTAGCGGGTACAAAGCACCCGTTTACGCTCTACCGTGAAGCCCGGCAACTCACTCATACCGGTGCCGCCGATGAGCGCGAGCATGCTGTTCGCCCTCCTTTCATAGTGAACTATTATCCCCTAAAAGTGCCTTTACCTGTATCGAACGATAAAGCCGCCCGCCTGTGGCGAGCGGCTGGTCATACACATGTAGCGTTACGCCGAGCGGCGTCTTCGGAACAGCAGACCCGCCAGACCTAACCCCAACACACCGACGGTGGACGGCTCAGGCACCACTGCCAGGTCGTCCAGGTAGAAGGTGTAGGGACCCACCACCCTGCTGTCTGCCGGTGTGATAGCGAGGTGCTCCAGTACTACTTTGCCAGTGGTCGTTTCCAGCCTACCGTTGCCAGTGAAAGCGACCACGGGCTCGTTCGGGATGTCGAATACCACGTTGACCCACTGCCCCTTGGTGGTAATCAGTTTGCCAGCGGGTGCGTTGCCCGATTTGGATGGTGCGCCCACAAACTCAATAGCGCCCGACGTGCCGCCGTTCTCGCCGATATTGCCCGTGGGGTTGGTCTCCCGCAAGCCCAGCGTCAGGCGGAAATCAGGCGTTCCTGCAGGCACGTACACCCACAGGCTAAGCGGCTGCGTCACCGGGATGATGGGATTGGGCAGGTTTGCCGCATTGAACGTGGTCAGACGCACCCAGGGGTTGGTCTGCGCCGCTTTGAACTGGAACGAGACCTTCAGCGACTGCGTGCCGGACAGTGCCTGCTCGTTGCTGATGGCTGCCATGTTCGGTGATGATTCCAGAAAGCCTGCAGTGGAGCCTGAGTATCTTGGGGTCTGAAACATCACTTGTGCACCCAGCGGGTAGCCCTCAAAGTTGGTGAGGAGCTGGGCGAAGGTGGGCATCGCGCACAGCGTGAATGCCGCAACCAGAAGCGCGTGCCATTTTCGCATGGTATAGAACCTCCTTTCGCAAACCGAGATTGGAGCAAAGCGTGTGAGAACATGACACCGCTATTGCGCCAGATTTAGTGTAGCACATCCAGCAGCACCTGTCAATATGGCGGGCGAGATGAAGAGGTTCCAGTATTAAATTTTTAACAGGTATCTATGGCTATGATTCGCCTGCCGGAATAGTCCCGCGCCCTGCACGCCGGAATCGGGTATAATACGCCTGCGATATTCTGGAAGCAGCGCGGGAGATGAGCAAGAACAGGTTCGACATCGTCGTGGTAGGTGCAGGACACGCGGGGTGTGAGGCGGCGCTGGCGGCGGCGCGGATGGGCTGTCACACCGCCGTCATCACGCTGGACCCCACACGGGTGGCGCACATGCCCTGCAACTGTTCTATTGGGGGACCCGCCAAAGGGCATCTGGTGCGCGAGATCGATGCCTTGGGCGGGCAGATGGGTATTGCCATCGACCTCAACCTCACGCACATCCGCTTCGTGGGCACGGGCAAGGGGCCGGCTATCCAGACCCTTCGCGCCCACGCCGACAAACAGCTTTACCCGCGCTACATGCGCGCCGTGCTGGAGTCCCAGCCAAACATCGACCTGATACAGGGCGAAGCGATAGAGATTGTCGCACGCGCGGGCAAGATGGAGGGTATCCGCCTCAAGGACGGGCGGGAGCTGCGGGCGAAGGCGGTGATTATCACCTCGGGTACGTTTCTGAACGGCTTGATACATATCGGCGAGAAGCAAATCCGTGCGGGACGGGCGGGCGAGCCGCCTGCCGTCGGGCTGTCGGAGTCGCTTCGCCAGCTGGGCTTTCGGCTGGGGCGATTCAAGACCGGCACCACTGCCCGTGTCGCTAAAGAGAGCGTGGATTTTTCGCGCGTGCAGGTGGTGCCCTCCGACCCCGACGCGCCACCCTTCTCGTTCGTACACGACCAGTTGAACCCGCCGCGCGAACTGCTGCCCTGCTGGCAAACGCGCACCACCGAAGAGACCCATCGCATCATCCGCGAGAACCTGCACCGCTCCGCGCTGTACGGCGGCAGGATTACCGGCGTGGGTCCGCGTTACTGCCCCTCCATTGAGGACAAAATCGTGCGGTTCCCCGATAAGGAGTCGCACCCGGTGTTCCTCGAGCAGGAGGGCTGGGAGACGAATGAGTTGTATGTGCAGGGGATGAGCACCAGCCTGCCCGAGGAGGTGCAGCTGGCTTTTCTGCGCACCCTGCCCGGTCTGGAAGAGGTCGTGATGATTCGCCCGGGCTACGCGGTGGAGTACGACATGGTGTACCCCGACCAGCTGAAGCCCACGCTGATGACTCATGCAGTAGCCGGGCTTTTCCTCGCGGGGCAAATCAATGGCACATCCGGCTACGAGGAAGCCGCGGCGCAGGGGCTGGTGGCGGGTATTAACGCCGCGCTGTTCGTGCAGGGGCGCGAGCCGATGGTGCTGGAACGGCATACCGGATACATCGGCGTGCTGATTGATGACCTCATCACCAAGGGAGTGCAGGACCCCTATCGGATGCTGACCGCGCGGGCGGAGTTTCGCCTTGCCCTGCGCCACGACAACGCTGACCTGCGCCTGACCCCGATTGGCAGGCAGGTGGGACTGGTGGATGATGAGCGATGGAGTCGATTTACCGCCAAGCGGGATGCCATCGAACGCGAAACGCGCCGGTTGCAGCAAACCACCATCACGGGCAGGCACAACCCGCTGTTGCAGGAACACGGTCTCGCGCCGGTAGACGGACCCACCAGCCTGTATGACCTGCTGCGTCGCCCGGAGGTCACCTACGAGACCTTGCTGCGACTGGTGCCTGCGGATGAGCCTGCCTCGCGCGAGGTGGCGGAGCAGATCGATCTGGCAGCAAAGTACGAGGGCTTCCTGCGCCGGCAGCAACAGCAAGTCGCGGAGCACCAGCGGCTGGAGGGGTTGCTTATCCCCGAAGATATGGACTACAGCACGGTGCGCGGTCTCTCGCATGAAGGAAGAGAGAAACTTTCGCGGGTGCGTCCCCGCAGTGTGGGACAGGCATCGCGAATCCCGGGCGTGCGCCCCTCCGATATCGCCGCGCTGTTAATCCATCTGAAGAGCAGGGTGCTAGAACCGGCTGGAGGGCAAGGCTCCCGCCGAGTCGTTGGGTAGCGCGTCGGTACCCCTAATTCGCAACCTCTTTCCATGTACCAGCTCCAACCTCGTGGTAAACACGTAGCCCTTCTCGACCGCCAGCAGGTCTTTTGGCATTTTGCAGCTGGATGGTGATTTCCCGCTCCTCGTGGTTGCCCCAAAGGTAACGTTCATGCGTGGGGTGGTCGGCATCGGTGTAGTCTTGTTTGTGTCTTGGGGTGCCGTGGATGTTTCCCTTCTTGTCCAAAAGCGGTTGGGGCGCGCGATGCATACGAACTGTTATCTTGTCCGGGTAAACGTCCACCGACGCGAAATCTGCGGGATAACCCGCCGTTCCCGCCGGGACGATATGTGCGATTCCGTTGACCCATTTCGCCGCCGTGAGATGGAGATGACCGCTGAAGACAGCAATCACTTGATGGGCGTGTGCGTGGACGACTTTCCAAGTGCGCTCATCTCGAACCTTCCAGCTGTCAAAACCGAAACTGGCTTTCAAAACCTCTTCGTCCCGCATCGGTACCAGTGGAACATGGGTTGCCAGTATAACGGGACGACCTTGCAGAAAACGGAAAGCCCGCTCCAGGAACGCATTTCTGGCTTCCGTTACTGCGTCGCCGAGTCGGTGAGCACCACTGGTATCCACCACAATGAAACCAATTCCCTTGCACGTAAACACATAATTACGCCATCCCTCGCCAAAACACCAGTCGTAGGCAACGTATCGTTCGGGGATGCCCTCGCCCTGACCGTTTTCGTGATTACCGACGCACGGCAAGAAAGGCACCTTCAGGCGGCTCAGCAGAAGGGTTTTCAACGTGCGCAAATCGTCGCGATAGTCCGGGATTTCGCCGTCAACGATGTCGCCTAACGAGAGGATAAAATCCGGCGGTTCGCAGCCATGTTGACCGTTCGCGCATTCCAACGCCCAAAGCGCCTTCTCGTTGGCTAAAGGGTAGCCTTCGGACCTGCCAGGTACCTCCGCTGCGCGAACGTGCATGTCGTTCCAGAGAATGAAACGAAAAAGCCTACTCACCGGCACCGCAACTCACCCCCTTTCGCACATGGATGACAAACGTATGCCGCTGTAGCCGACTGCATAGTCCCGTTACAATCCCTCGCTGAGATAGAAAGAAAGTTCCGGCGCTGCAACAGGGATGTTGGATGCCGTACACCCAGGTTGATTGCGACGCAACTGCGCCCCGTCACCCAAACGGTCTACTCGTCGGCGTTTATCCTGGGGATTCGCGGTTCACTGCGTGTTCCCCTTGCACACCGTCTCGACGACATCCACAAAGCCCGGCGGTTAGGCAGTCCATTCCCGGCCACACTCTACCAGCTCCCTTATGGGGCTTCCTTACCCCTTCAACGCCCCAGCGACCATCGTTTCATGAATCCGGTCGCGGAACAGCCAGTACACGAACAGCACGGGCAGCATCACAATCACCAGCCCCGCAAACAGCGCGCCCCAGTCGCTCTGGTACTGTTCCACCATCAGCAGGTTGGCGATGCCCAGCGGCAGGGTGCGCCGCTCGTCGCTGCTCATGATGACCAGCGCGAGGGGATATTCGTTCCACAAGCCAATCGCGTTGAATACTCCCACCACGATGATTCCCGGCTTCGCCAGCGGCAGCATCACCTTCCAGAACGCCCGCGCGGGGCCGCAGCCGTCAATCAGCGCCGCCTCCAGCAGCTCCTGGGGCAGGGTCTGGAAAAAGCCCGTCAGTACGAACACCGTAAACGGCAGGGAGTATGCCACATACACCAGCGTCAAGCCGTGCAGGGTATCCAGCAGACCCAGCCGCGCCAGCAACAGAAACAGGGGCACAATGGTGAGGAAAAGCGGGAACATCATCCCGCCGAGAAACGCCCCAAACAGCCAGTTCGCGCCGCGAAACGGATAGCGGGCGAAGATGTACGCTGCCATCGCGCCGATGGGCAACAGGATTGCCAGCGTGCTGAGGGTAACGATGAGGCTGTTCATGAAGTAACGGGCGATGCCCGCCTCCTGCCATGCCCGCACAAAGTTCTGCCATTGCGGCGACCGAGGCAAGCCCCACGGCGAGGTGAAGATTTCGGGTCCCGTCTTGAAGGCGGTCATCAGCACCCACAGCAGGGGCACAACTACCGACAGGGCGAATATCCACAACCCGCCACCAATCAGCACGCGCCGCATCACGCCCTGCCCTCCTGCGGGTTATGGCGAAGCAGTGCCAGAATCGCCCCGCTCAGCACCATCACCACCATGAAGTTCACTATCGCCAGCGCGGTGGCATAGCCAAAGTCGCTGTGTTTGAACGCCTGCTCATACAGGTAGGTCAGCATCACTTCCGTGGCGCGGTCGGGACCGCCCTGTGTCATCAGGAACACGAGCGCGAAGATATTCATCGTGCCGATTGCCATGTAGACCAAAGCAATCCGCAGCACCGCCCACAGCAGGGGCAGGGTCACGTGACGCAACCGCACAAGACCCGCCGCCCCATCCAGCGTTGCCGCCTCCATCACCTCGTGCGGGATGGTGCGCAGGGCTGCACTGAACAGCATGATATAAAACCCCAGCGCGTGCCACACGTGCGCCACGCCCACCGCCGCCAGCGCAGTGCGTTTGTCGCCCAGCCACGCAATCGCCCACGCTTCCAGACCGACCGCCTTCAGCGCGCCGTTCAGGATGCCGAAGGAAGGGTTCAGGATAAACATCCACAGCACAGCCACCACGACCAGCGAGATGACCTGTGGAAACAGGTACACCGCCCGCAGGAAACGCGCCGTGCCCGAGTCGTGCCCGACGGCGTGCGCCAGCGCGAGCGCAAGTGCCAGGATGACGATGCTTGTGCCCACAAACAGCAGCAGATTGTGTCGCAGCGCCAGCCACACAATGGGGTCCGCGAAGATCTGGCGGAAGTTCTCCAGACCGATGAAGGTACGGCTTTCCGAAATCCCCCGCCAGCGATACATCGAGAAGGCGAACGCCTGCAGCACCGGCGCCACCACGAACAGCGCATACAGCACCGTTGCCGGCAGCAGAAACCCAGCGATGAATATCCCGCGGGAACGTCCGCTCATCGCGCCTGTCCGCGTTTGTAGGTGTGCTTGGGAAGGTTCTTGTCCTGTCGTGCCGCCTCCGCCGCCGCTTCCAGTCGCTCGACAAACTGCTCGGGCGTGATGTTGCCTGACAGCAGCGCAGCGGTGGCGTCTTCTACCGCCTTGCCCAGCTTGGGGTACCACTGACGGTACTCCACCGACCAGACGGTTTTCGCCCTGCGGAACACCTCGACGGGTTCTTTCAGGTGCTCGGGGAAGTTTGCCTGGTCGCTACCGCGGATGGACATCAGCGTGCCCTTCTGCTCCACGAACTGCTTCGCCTTCTCCAGCGAGGTCATATATTTGTAGAAGTCAATGGCGAGTTCGCGGTTTTTGCCTTTCGTAGGAACCATCCAGGGCTCGATGCCGATACCGACGGCGGTCGGATCACCCTTGCCATCGTCCAGAACGGGGGGAAGCATAAAGCCCATGCGGAAGTTGGGCGGCAACACGTTGCGCATCTCCGAGTGCAGCCATGTGCCGCAGGGTATCATCGCTGCCCTGCCGGAGATGAACTCCATCTGCGCCCCGGTGTGGTCCATGCCGTTTGCACCTTCCTGGAAATACCCACGGCGGCGCAGCTCCACCATCATCTGTGCCGCTTTCAGGAACGCCGGCGACTTCCACGCACCCGGCACGAGATTTTGCGCGTTATCAAAGGCTTCAATGCCCCCCGCGCTGATGACCCACGGGATGAGGAACCCGCTGACTGCGTAGGCAGGGTAGATGCCCTGATAGGTGATGGGCGCGATGCCCTTGGCTTTGATCTTCTCGCAGAGGTCCAGCAGTTCGCTCCATGTGCGCGGTGGTTTCCAGCCGTTCTTCTCGAACAGGTCTTTGTTGTACCACCAGCCGAGCATACTGAAGAAGTAGGGTAGCATGTAGGTCTTGCCCTGATACTGGCACAGCTCCAGCAGGGCAGGCTCGAAGGTATCGCGCCATTTGCCTTCGGTTTTACCGAAGGGCGGGCTGTCCAGATACTCGTCCAGCGGGATAACCTGCCCCTCGTACACCAGTGCCCAGTGGTCCATACCCCAGCCGGGGTAGGTCAGGTCGGGTGGGTTGCCCGCAATGAAGCGTGGGCGCAACTGTTCCCACACGCGCGGGTTGCCCCACACTTTGATTTTAACGCCCGGGTGCTGCTGCTCGTATTCGCGCGCCGCCTGCTCGAAGAAGTCGATGCCGTAGCCGCCCTTGAAGCAGGCGACCTCCAGCTCTTTGGTGGCAGTCGTGGACTGTCTACCGCAAGACACAACCACCACCGCAGCCAGCGCAATGGCTACCACAGGCAGGGCGTGTTGGATATATTTCATTTTCGCTGTACCCCCTACATTGGCTTTCGTGTGATGCTGAACAGCGTGAAGCATCTCTGAGATTCTTCACCTTGTTCACAATGACAAAAGACGCACTATGAATGACACATTACAGCCGTTTGCAGTAGATAACCTCGAGCGTGGTTGTCGCCGGGTAACGCGGTGCCTTCCAAGAAATTCGCCAGCGTGAGAGGGCGTTCCTGCAGGACAGAGTGTGGTTGCCGGGGGTACGGCGCAGGGACGGATCAGCCACTTACCCGTCCCTGCCAGATTGAAGCGCAGGGTTTTTACTCCTCCGCCAGCAGTTGCCTCTCCTTTGCGAGGTAGAAAGCAAGGATGCCCTGCTAAGGGCATCCCCATTGTCTGTCAGTCGTCGCCAATCATGCCGAAGTTGCGCACGAGGATGCCGAAGTCGAACAGCGTCACCTCGTCATCTCCGTCCAAATCGGCGCTGGGGTTCCAGTTGCTGTCGCCCGGCAGGCTGCCAAAGGCTGCTACCATCTCCCCGAAGTCGAATAGTGTGACCTCGTTATCGCCATCCACATCGCCGTTGACCACGCTGAAGTCCACGGTGACATCGCCGGTGATGGCGACCCTCGCGCGGGTGTGTCGCAACCAGTGCGACGCCTTCGCCGCCACGTCGAACCTGCCGTTGAGCGTGGTATTGAAAGAGTACTGGCTGCTGCCGTCCAGGGTGACGACGTGTGTCTCCAGCGGGCCGGTGCTGCCCGGGTTGCGGATTTCGATGGTGACCGACATGGTGCTTGGGTCGCCACTGAAGTCCTGCAATTCCACCGTGCCGCTAACCCTGCGGGTGCTTGCCGCCACGGTGAGCGTGCCGGTGCTGGTGCTTGGGTTCAGCGGGTCATCCCCAGCAAAGGCGACCTCAATGGTGTGTGCGCCAATCGTGGCGCTGGCGGGGATGGTGTAGCCGATGCTAGCGACGCCGCTGGAGTTAGTGCTGGCGTTGCCCACGACGGTGCTGCCCACTTTGAACTGCAGGGTGCGTCCCACGATCAGCGCGCCGTCATGCGCCCGACGCAGCGTTGCGCTCAGCGTCACGGAGGAGCCTCGCGTGCCCGACACGTCCGCTACCTGAATGATGGTGTCGGCATAGCGGCGGAAGGTGGCGCTGCCCGCGGTACCATGGTATTCGGCGTCGCCGCCGAAGGTTGCGCTCATCGGCACGTTGCCCAGCGCGCCTGCCGTCACCGTCCACGTGCGGGAGGCGACCCCCGCGCTGTCCGTGTTCGCGCTGCCGGCGTTGCTTCCGTCCACGGTGAACTGCACGGTTTTGCCTGCCAGCACCGCGTTATCTGAGACGCGCCGCAGGGTCGCGCGTAGCGTGGCAGGTTGCCCGATGGTGCCGGAGGCGTTCTCCACAGTGAGGGCGGTGGTATACCTGGTCGCCACGGTGTAACCGCTGCTGTACGCCCAGTTGCCCGCAACGTCGCGCACCGCAAACTGGATGCGGTTGGCGGACGCACTCTGCTGGTTAAACGGCACGTTCGGCGCGGTGATGGTCTGGAAGGCTTTGGTACCGTCCGACCCGGTGATAGCGCCCAATTGCCACTCGCTCCATGTCGAGCCGCCGTTGGTGGAGTAGCGATAAAAGCCTCCGCCAGAGATGCTTAACCCTGACAGGAGGTCGCGAACCTGCACGGTGCACGTGGGGGTTAGACCGGTGGTGCCCACGCCAGTGACGGCGAAGTTCTGCCAGTCCTGTGGGCTCGTCGCGTCGATCTTGACAACCTGCCAGCCGCTGTCGCTGTAGTTGCCGGCGCGGTCGTAGGCACGGAAGTAGACCAGATTCTCGCCGCTGCCGCCTTCCTGGTTGAACGGAACGTTGAGTGCGGTGATGCGCTCGAGCGCGGTGGAGCCGTTGGCCGCACTCGTGGTGCAGGCAAAGGGACCTCTCGTCCCTGTGGCAGACGTCCAGTACCAGTAGTACAGTTCGCTGGTGTTCAACCCCGACAGGGTGTCCTGTACCTGAATCGAGCAGTTTGGCGTGCGGTCGTTGGTCCATTCTGGCAGGAAGCCCTGCCAGTTGGAGGGGTTGGTGCCGTCCACGATGATGGTGTTGATCACCTCAGCGGTGCCGCCGTTGATAGAGCGCACGCGGTAGCGGACGCGCTTGGCGCCTTCACTGGTGCCGCGTAGGTTCCACACGAGACGTCGCCAGTAGCCGGCAGGGATGTTGCCCTGATTCATGCCGGAGAGATTGCCGAGATTGAAACTCTCCTCTACGCCGTTGGGGGCGTACCGCACGTAGGTCATGCTGTTGCGGCTGATGCCCGAGCTGAGCAGGGCGATGTCCCCGAACACGCCCGACGCCACGAAGGAGTCGGCGCGCGCCCAGCCGACGACATCGAAGTTGACGTTCGGCTTCACCGCCACAGGCGTTTGAAAGACCTGCGTGATGTTCGGCGTCACGTCGCCGTACACCGCCCGCACCGCCACCGCCAGCGCCTGCGAGGAGCCTTCTCGCTGCGCGTAGGTGTGAACCTTAATGCGGTAGTCGCCCGCAGCCGCGTTGGTGATGGTGATGACCTCCACGTTATCCCGTGGCGAGAGGGATGACCACTCCCCGGTGGCGCCGCTGGAAAATGGGGCTCTGTCCAGATAGATGTCGAGGTCGTTCTTGAGGGCGACACTACCACCCGATGGCGCGGGAGCGTCAGGATAGACCAGCACCACCCGCAGCGAGGTGGCGGTCTGCGGCAGGTTGAAGTCCACCGTCCGAAGGTCGCCGTTACCGCCATTGTTCCACCACCACACGTGCCACCAACCGTCAAAACTGTAATGCGAGAGCATGGCGTCTACCTTGCCCCGCCCCTGAGCGGCGGAGCTGACGCCGAGGTCAATCGTGTTGGCAAGGATGACTGCTTTGGTCGCCCACGCGGGGAAGTTGTAATGCCCGATCATGCCCGCCACCAGCCCGGCGACATGCGGAGCAGCCATCGAGGTGCCATTCCAGTCATACAGGTAGCCCGAGTTGTTGGTATTGCTGGTCGAGTCGATCCATGAGCCGGGCGCCACGACGTCGGGCTTCACGCGACCGTCACCCGTCGTCCCTCTGGACGAGTAGTCCGTCACGCGGTCTACATAGTCCGGATGGTCATCGAAAATCGCGCCGACGGTGAATGCGCCCTTCGCCACGGCGGGACCACCGATGGTGTTTGCTCCAGGACCGTCGTTCCCGGCGGAAATCACGGGCACGATGTTCTGCTGGAACATCTCGTCCACCTTGCGGGAGAGGGCGTCCGTGCCGATGAGGTTGACACCGCCGAACCCACCGCTGAAGTTGAACACCTGCCGCCTGTAGCGGCTCTCTCTGCCCTGCATGTCCAGCAAGCCCTCGTACATCGAGTTGCCTTCCGACACGCCGCGCCCGTCCGCCGCGCGGCGAAACACCTTGCTGATGAGCAGGTCATACCCGTCCACGTTGGTATCGCGCAAGCCAGACGCCGTGCCCCGATAGCGCGCCTGCACACGCCCTTCGCCGATGAAGGTACCCGTCACGTGCGTGCCGTGACCATGCACGTCGTCCCACCAGTTGGTCTCGGTGGTGCGATTGTATCCAGCTGTGGCTGTCCAGACGTTGTAGAAGTCCTGATGGTAGCTCAACCCTGTGTCCATCACCCCTGCCTTGATAGGGCGCCCGCCCTCGGGACGTCCGTCGTGCTGGAGATACCACAAGAGGTCGGCGTTGATGGACGCCTGCGACTCGGTGTGCATGGCGTATCCAGGACGCACCGGCTCCACAAACAGCACCGCGTTCAGGTCCAGCAAGCGGTTCACAGAGGCGGCGTCCGCCTCCACATACATCACCGCCAAAGAGGGGTCATAGGTGCCTACCTTCGCCACCAGCGCGGAAACCGCCCCGCGTGCGCCCTCATCGGGCGCGAAGAGGTTGACGTACAGCCCAATGCGCTCGCCGGTCTGCCCGCCCATGAACAGAAGCAGTTCAGGGTCCAGCTTCTGAATGGGGTAGGGCTGGCCGACCCAGCGCACCTGCGGATGCGCCGCTACGGTGTTCAGCGCGTCTACCGGAATGCGCGCCTGATACGCGCTGTACGGGTAGAAGCCGAACAGCTCCACCCCGTGTTCCTGCAGCCACGCCTGCAAAGCTTCATCCAGCCTGTCGTTGAGCAGGATGAAGGCATACACGGCGCGCCTGGCATCCATGCCCTGCGCCGAGAGCGTTGTGGACTGCGCCAGTTGTGCCAGCGCGGGCTGTAGCTTCTCGCCCTCGGGGGGCACGTACTCGCCGCTTAAAAACGCCAGCGCAACCTTCTCGCCTTTGGTGCCGAAAGGCAAAGGGAAGCGACCGGCTTGCACCACACCCTCATTACCGAATCCCTGCCCTTCCTGCAGATAGGCCGGACCGACGGGGCGGTTGGGGTTGGCGATTTCGGGGCGGGTGTGTGCCACAGAGGTTTGATACTGCAAGGGGGGATCCAGACCGGGCATAGCCAGTAGCATATCCAGCGGGCTACCAGGCAGGAAGGGAAAGCTTCCCGCAGGGGGAGGGGACTGCTTCGCCTGCTGTGCGTGCGAAAGCGGTGCCTGAACGGTGACGAGCAGCATCGCTATCGCCCATACCGCAGGCAGAAGCCTGAAAGATTTGAGCCTCATCGAGATTCCTCCTTGTTTTCAGGGCGCGCCTGCTGCCCTACCCAGCACCGGTCGGAACAGCGTGGTTAACCCTGTTGCATCGTGGCTAATCCTGTACACTACAGTTTAGCGTCGCTACATTATAGCACATCCCCAGTGCGAACGCACGTATTTCCGCGGGTGAATGCAAGTATTCTAAAAAAATATTCCTGCGGCTGTCTTGCGGCAAACTTTCGGACTCTTCGGACGTGCGGCTATCTTCCTGTTTGCTGAGCGCGCACCGCATCGCCAAACGCCCAGCCGCACAGCACCCCAAACCACAACAGATTGGGCGCAAAGAGTGCCACCTGTTCGCGTCCGGGCGCGTAGCTGAGCAGGAAACCCAGTGTCAACCCCACAACCACACCGACCGCCCGGTTGAGGGTGCGGTGGAAAGCGTTCTGGGTGGAGGCTATCAGCAGGTACAGAAACGCCGCCGCGTAGAAGGCGAACAACCCCAGAACCCCTAGCAACCCGGCCACCGCCAGACGAGCCTGCGGTAGTCCCTGACGATGGGGCCACCAGACCACCTGCGCTATCGGTTCCACCGCTCCGCTCAGCGAGACCAACGCGCCCGACAGCATGCCTGCCGTGAGCATCAACAGCACCAGCGCCATGCTCCATCGGCTGATAAAACCCATTCCCTGAAACGTGCCATCCGCCTCCATGGCGAGGTACCACGGCGCCAGCACCAGCATCACCACTGCCGCCCATCCGAGTATAGTACCGTAGCGCGCCCACAAAATGGCAGGGGGAGAGGTGTAAGACGGCGACGTTCCCGCGAAGTAACGCTGGCGCAGCAGGGCATCCAGCTTGGACTGTGCGCTCTCCAGACGGGGATTGCACTGCAGGGCACAGGTGAACATGGCGATGGCTTCCTCGATGCGTCGCTCTTGCCTGTACACGTCGCCCAGAATCTCGTATGCCTGCGCGTTGTGGCGGTTCAGGCGCAATACCCGCTTCGCCAGAGAAGCCGCCTCGTGCAGGCTGCCGCGTGCATATGCCAGCATGGCGTTCTGCAGCAGCTGCTGCACCTCCAGTTCCGCGCTGCGTGCAGAAGTATGCGCGGACGAAAAATCAGTGGTCGTTCGGCGTTGCTGCGTGTGTTGTTGCGAAGAAGCAGGGCGCGAGCGCGGCGGGGGAGTACCGGTGGTTCTACCGCTGCCCGATCGCGCCTGCTGTGCCCGATGGCGCATCAGGTCGTAATCCGCTCGCAGCGACGGGCTGGTCAGCACGCGGTATGCCTCGGTAATCTCCTTGAACAGCCGCTCGGCGTCGGGAGAGCGGTTCACGTCTGGATGGTATTTGCGGGCGAGCTCGCGGAACCGCCGACGAATCTGCTCGTCTGTGGCGTTGGGAGGCACCCCCAGCACCTCGTAGTAGTCTCGCTCCGGCATCCGCAGCATGTGTTACTCTCCTAAAAACGCCCCTCCTCCGCCAGCGTATCCCTGCCAGAAACCGATAATCATACTGGCAATCCACAGCGCAATCAACAGATACACGCCCACGCTCAGCACGACGACCGCCTGCCCGCTTTTGACATCCGTCTCCTGTTCATAATATTCGGCAACTTTGTCCATCATCGAATCGACATTGCCGGTGCTTTCACCCGTCCGCAGCATGTCCAGTACCAGCGGCGGCATCACCCCCGTGCGACGGAAGGCTTCTGAAATCGGTTGCCCATGTTCCACCTCTCGAATCGCGCCGCGCAGGCGTTTGGTCAGGTAATCGTTGTCGGCGGCAAGCGCGGCGACGGCAATCGCTCGCGGTAGGGAGACCCCCGCCGCATACATCGCCGCCATCGCCCGGCTGAACCGCGCCATCGCCAGCTGCCTGACTAGCCCACCGATGCCCGGTATCATTAGCTTCAGGGAATCGTAGGCTTCCCGCAACGGCTCTACCTGCAACAGGATGCGCGCCACTGCTATGACGGCAAGAATCGCCAGCAGAATCGGTCCCGCCCAGCCGACGGTCTCGCGCAGGTATGGTATCAGCCCCCCACCGACCACCAGTATCGGGATTTTAGGGATGAAGATTCCCGCCAGCAGCAGCACTTTGGGGTAGAAGGTGCCGGCGCGGATTTTCAGGCGCAGCTTGTAGTCGCGCTCTAGATAGTCCGCCAGGCGTTCCAGCATGTTCTCCAGCAGTCCGCCCTCTTCGCCCGCCTGAATCAGCGCGAGCTGCAGCTCGTCAAAGACATGCGGGTGCTTGCTCATCGCCTGCGCCAGCGATTTGCCCGCCATCAGGTCGTTCACCACTGCCTGCACCACGCGGCGCAGGCGCGGCTTGCCCGTGTTCTCCGCCACCGAAAGCAGCGCGCGGTGGATGGGGATGCCTGCCCGCACCGCCGTCGCCATCTGACGGTAGAACACCGCCAAATCGCGCACCGACACGCCCGAGTACACCGGGTAGAC
>Ga0308396_1001073_pt1 | contig 15157 bp, 15 predicted proteins | sample Hotspr2SamplePe2_FD_202359 | JGI IMG/M metagenome (GOLD analysis project Ga0308396, IMG submission 202359) | Hot spring phototrophic mat microbial communities from Mushroom Spring, Yellowstone National Park, Wyoming, United States - 20050930_Pe2 ... | reverse complement strand
TGTAGATTCATTTAACTCTAGTAAAATTAAATATATATATCAGTGCAACAGAGGAGTTTCAGCAGCAAGAAATAGAGGGATAACTGAGTCAAAAGGTGAGTGGATATGTTTTCTTGATTCTGATGACCTATGGTCTAAAGGAAAGATAGAGAAACAGATTGAAAGGATTGAAAAGACAAAGACATTGTGGGGGCATACTGGTGAGATTTGGATCAGAAATGGGATTAGGATAAATCAGCAAAAGAAGCATCAAAAAAAGGAGGGGAGGATATATATAGATTCACTTCCTTTGTGCGTTGTAAGCCCATCTTCTGTTATAATACATAAAAGTATATTCAAAAATCTCGGTGTTTTTGATGAGTCTTTTATGGTTGCAGAAGACTATGATATGTGGCTCAGGATTTCAAGTATTTATGATATAAGTCTAGTGCCTGAAGAACTTGTTATAAAGAGAGGTGGGCATAACGATCAGTTATCTAAGCTGCTTGCAATAGATATGTATAGGGTAAGAGCGTTAAGAAAATGTATGGAGTTTATCTCCATTTCATCTTATGAAAGAGACTTGACTCTTTATTATCTTTTTCATAAGATAAATATACTTATTAATGGATTTAATAAACATAAGAAATATCAAGTGGCTTCCTATTATAAAGAGCTTTTAGAGCATGTTAAAGATAAGTATTTTAAAAAGATCTTTCCTATTACAAAGAACAGAGGTAGAGTTTGATTCAGCCAGCCTTTAAAGACTATAAAAATATTAGTGTAAAAAAATTTTTTTAAAAATTTTAAAATGAAAATTTTGTTTTTTTAAAAAGCCTTTTATTTCTTGTTCTCTTGATATAAATATAAATCTCTTTTGAATAAAGTATACCATATCTTGTTTTCTTAACCTATTAAAGAAAAAAATCAAGATAAAAAAATAAAATTTTTTATAAATAAAAATTAACCTTTTAAATTTTAGCACTGTGGATTTTTTAATTGTATATCTTAACACAGAAATTGAAGAGAGCAATGATTAAAATTGATTTAAAGTAGTTTTTAATTATTAATTTTTAAAAATATTTTTTATCATAGTTTTTAGTAGTGTATTTTTATATATTTTATTATATCATTAATTAAAATATTTGAGGAGACTATCATGAATATTAAAAAAATATTGGTTATTATGAGTTTATTTATACTTAATTTAAGTTATGCTAAGATACTAGGCAAAGTTGATTTACCAGAAAACTGGGAGATAAAAGATACAAAGGTAACTGAAAATTATAAGGTTGGTGATTTAGTTGTCCAAAAGTTTATTACTCAGGTTATAAGCAAGGGTGATGAAGATGTTGTTGTATACTATTATGTTTTCTCTAGTACTGATGATCTTATGAACCTATTTTTTAATAGATTAGACTCTAAAGAGAGTCTCTATATTGACTTAAAAGACAAAACAGGCTATATGATTGAAGGTTCTCCTGTGGCAAGAAAGAATATACTAAGATTTTTAAGGTTACCTATACTTGAGCAGATAAAGGTTGTTTATAAAGACCTTAACAATGTAGAAGTAGAAATAATAAAAGAAAGAGAATTAAGTGAGGAAGAGACTAATAAGTTTGCTAAAGAATATGGGATTGATATAGTGAAAGCAAAAGAACAGGTTTTTAAGGTGAGAGATGGGATAGGTTTATCTGTAATATTTTTCTTGTGCAAAGATGGAAGTAGTGCTCAGCTTGGATATAAAAATGCAAGGATTAAAAACACTAGTGAATTGGTATCATTCCTATTTTCCCAAAATTTTTTAATAAGACTTGGTTGGATTAAGGTTTAAAAAATACTTTTTACTTTAGGATAAATTAAAACTTTATGAAAAAAATTTTTTTTAAGTTAAGAAGGATATTAAAAAAAATAGACAAAGTACTTATCTTAATGCATACTGACCCTGACCCAGACGCAATAGGGTCAGCATATGCTTTATTAAGATTTTTACTCAATAAAAAAAAAAGAGTTTTTGTTGGGGTAGAGCAGAAGAACTACAATAAGTTTTTTTCTATAATTGTGCCTAAAGATGAGTTTGATAAGTATTTTTTAGACTATAAAAATGTAAAGGCAGAGGATTTTGATTATGTAATTTCTGTTGATTCTTCATCAAAAAATATGTTGGGAGATTTTGCTAATATCTTTAATAAGATAAGCAATTCTATATCTATTGATCATCATCAGACTTTTGAGTATTTTGCTAAGTTGAATATTAATTTGCCTAATGTTTCTTCAACCAGTGAGATCATAATTGATGTTTTAAAGGTTAAAAACCTTGATTATAATATGGCATCTGCTTTGTATGCTGGAATAATATTTGACACTGGTGGACTTAGATTTTCTTTTATAAACCATAGACTCTTTAAAAAGTTATCATTGCTGTTTAAAAAGTTTGATATAGACCCTGAATACTATTACTATAAAATATTTGAAGATGAGACTATGGAAAGAAAAAAGCTTATTGCAATGATAATAGAAAGTATTGAAATGTATGCTAATGATGAGATCAGTGTGGCATATTATCCTGATTCTTTTAATAAAAACTTAAAACTTACTGAAGATGACAAGAAAGGGCTTTCGAGGATTTCGCATTCTTTAAGAGGTGTTAATTTTTCAATATTTGTAAAAGAAGATGGTAAAGATATATCTTTAAGTTTTAGATCAAAGATTGACTTTGATGTTGCATCACTTGCGTTAAAGTTTAATGGTGGTGGGCATAAAAAGGCTTCGGGTGCTAAGATATATGACTGTAATATAGAAAGGTTTAAAAAAGATTATTTGCCTATGATAATTAGAGAGTATGAAAAATGGAAAGAATTAGAAAAAGTCTGTTAGTTTTTTTATTTATTTTAGTGTTTGGGAGTCTGTATTCTCAAAATATTAATAAAAAACCTGTAGAAGAAAAAGAAAAAAAGACTTATAAGCCTGTCGAGGTATTAAATGGTATAAGGGAGAAGTTTTATTCTCTTATCCCGAATACTTTTTCAGCTTATGTAGAGTCTGATGTTATAAATGATAGCTTAAAAAAAATACCTGATAAGGCTATAACTGATAAAAATAACATGAGAGTTAAAATATTCTTCCATAAAGAATGGGGTGTTAGGATAATACTTGAAGGAGTTATCGACCCTTTTAAAAACAGGTTTTCCTATATGGAAAAAATATTTGACTTTATAAAACCTTTCAATTACAAAGATGAGGAATTCTTTAAGACATATGAAATATTTGATATAAGAGAAGACAGTTTTAAACTTAGGAAAAAAGGGGGCGTTAGGACGCACTTAAAACTTTTTTTTGATACTGATTTTAATATAAAAAAAGTACAAGAGTATAAAGACAATAGGCTTGTTACTACAGTATTTATAAAATATATTATGATAGATAAAAATATACTTATAGACAGGATAAGAGTTTTGTTTTATGAAGAAAATAATTTAAAAATTTTAGAGTTTTGGTTAAAAGATTTCGATATTAACATAGATATAAATGAAGATATTTTTTTAGGGTATTATTATGGTCACGGCAAAGACAAAGGCTTTATTTGCTAAAAAAGAGCAAGAGTATAAGTTAGAACTTGAAAGACACAATATTTTTATAAAAGACAGAGAAAATGAGATAAATAAGAATCCATCTAACCCTTATAATCCTTACAGAAATATAGCAATATCTAATGAGTTTTTAAGCATAGTTGTGCTGAATATTCAAATAACTGAGGATATGGAGTTATTGAAGGGGGTAAGGAACGAGAGTTACCTGAGTGAAGGTAGGAGTGCTTACTATAAGGCTTTGATATACCTTGAAAAAGTTTTTACTGATTATATAAATGCTGACTTTCTTGAGATTCAAAAAGTAGTTGAGTCATTAACATATTTTGACCCTGCACGTAAGATAATATTTTTTAGGCGTATGGGATTTATACTTGATAAACTTGAAAAGGCATTTGGTGAAAAGTCAAAATACAAATGGTCTTTTGTTGATATGTTTGCAAGATATGCTGTTGTTTTTAAAAATGCTATGAATTATAAAGAACTTTCATCAAGAGACCCAAGGAAGTGGTTTTTTGAAGAGAATGAGATACTTGCAAATATGGTTGTTGACTTACTTAATAAATCAGCGGATAAACTTAGACAAAAATACGAGATGTCAACAAAACAGTTTGATGATATGAATAAAGCTATAAAAATCCTTGAAGAGTTGAAAAAGGTGCATACGTTCTTAGGTGAAAATAGTGCAGCGGAAGAAATAAAAAAGAAGATTGATGTATGGAAAGATAAGCTTAATAAGGATATGGAAGATAAAAAGAAGAAAAAATAGGGTTTGTAATGAAAAATATTAGAGTAATTGCTTTTATAATAATTATATTCTCAATAATTGTAGTTCTAATCAATATAGTTGGTAGAAGAACCTATAAACTTACCGAAAAAGACATGAATTTAGATAAACTTTTAGAAGAGAGAGATGCTATAGTAGAACTCACAAAAAAGTATTTGAAAACGCTTAACATGTTAAAAGATAAGGTAAGACAGATAGGTGATAGACTGGAGAATAAATTAATTTTGGCTCGTCAAATGGAGAGATCAGGTGATATGCTTAATGAAAAACAGTTGTGGGATCTGGCTTTGAAAAACTACTCTATTGGTCTGGAACTATTACCTCAGGACCCTTATCTTAATTATAAAATGGGGCTTGTTCTTTCAAATATGGGAACACTTTATTTTTCTAACGTTGAAGATTACTGGGGTAAAGCTGAGACTTACTATCTTAATTCTATTAAATTTTCTCCTAGTTTCTCAAGCTCTTATTATGGTTTAGCATTACTTTATCTAAACTACTATGAAAAGAATGTTAATAAGAATAAACTTAATGATGCACTCTTTTATATAAACAACTATATTAATCTTAATTCTAAAGATCCTAAGGCATATTTTGTAAAGGGAAGGATATTGTACCTTATGGGTAACAAGAATATGGCTATTGAAGCATACAATTCAATCTTGAATATTGTTAAAGAAAGTAGCCCTGAATATAATAATGCTCTTAAGATCATAAAAAAGATAAAGGGAGAGATGTGACTAACCTCTATAAGGCTTTGTATCTTAAGTTTTCAAAAGGTCTTGGCCCTGTTAGAATAAAAAAACTTATTGAAGAAGATAAACTTTCAATTGACTTTGAGGTTAAGTCAGTAAGAGAAAAGGTTGAGAAAGAGATAGAAAAGATAGATAAAATTGGTTGCAATACTGTTACTATTTTTGATAACGATTATCCAGAGTTGCTGAAGAATATACCAGACCCCCCGGTTGTTTTGTATTATAAAGGGTTTATAAATGATAAGAACTTGCTTGCAGTTGTCGGGACAAGAAAACCTTCTTTATATGGTTTGAAGGCATGTGAGTATATTATACCAAGTCTTGTAAAGAATAACTTGGGAATAGTAAGTGGACTTGCAATAGGCATAGATACTATTGCTCATAATACTACTTTAAAGTCAGGTGGTTATACAATTGCTGTCTTAGGCTCTGGTATTGATAAGATATATCCAAGGACGAATATGAAAGTTGCTGAAAATATTTTAGAAAAAGGTGGTTGTATATTAACTGAGTTCGATGTTGGTACTGAAGCTTCTTATTATACATTTCCCTCTCGTAACAGGATTATAAGTGGTTTATCTCTTGGTACTTTAATAATTGAGGCTTCTATTTCTTCAGGTGCTTTAATTACAGCCAAGATTGCTGCTGAGCAGGGTAGAGTTGTTTTTGCTGTCCCAGGACCAATATTGAAAGACTCTTTTTTGGGGAACAATACTCTTATAAGAGAGGGTGGTATACTTATTAGAGATGCAGAAGATATAGTAAAAGAATTGAATATCTCTTTTTCAAGAGAGTCTTTAAATCTTGAACTTACAGAAGAAGAGTCTATAATTTATAACTCTATTGAACAAGATACTGACCTTGATACAATAATTCAAAAAACAAGTTTAGGAACATCAAAAGTCTTGTCTATAATCTCAAATCTTATAGTTAAAGACATTGTTGTTGAAACCGGAGGACTTTATTCAAGAAAGTCTTAGTGTATATATACATTTTCCCTTTTGTAAGTTAAAGTGTCTCTATTGTGACTTTTACTCAAACGTTTTTCCATACACTGATTATGTAAGATATCTTATAAAAGAAATTGAACTATATTACAACCTTTTTGGCAGTCTAAAGGTAAATACTATATATATTGGTGGGGGCACACCCTCTTTAATATCTTTAAAAGACTTAAGTCTACTCTTCGATTCAATAAAAAAGTTTTTCGACACTTCAGGCTGTAAAGAAATAACAATAGAGGTAAATCCTGAGTCTTTTAATAAGCAAAGTGCTCTTTTTTACAAAGAAATTGGGATAAATAGAATAAGTATTGGAGCACAGTCTTTTGATGATATTGTACTAAAAAAAATAGGGAGAATAGCAGACTCTAAAAAGAATATTGAAGCAATAGAGTTAGCAAAAAGTATTTTTACAAATGTTAACATAGACATAATTTATGGTATACCAGGACAGGATATAAAAAAAGAGGTTTCCTGGATAAGATCATTTTTGCCTGATCATGTATCTGCTTATTGTCTTACAATTTCTAAGGGCACTCCTATTTATAAATTAAGGAAAAGTTTTAAACTTCCTGATGGTATGCTTAATTATTTATTCTGTTATCTGCATAAAACACTTAAGTCTATGGGATACTTACACTATGAGATATCAAACTATGCTTTACCTGGTAAAGAGTCTTTACACAATAAAAACTATTGGGACCTTGGGTTTTATTTGGGACTTGGTGCGGGTGCATCAGGATATATTGCAAAAGATAGGAAATACAGATATGTTAACCACAGGTTAAAAAATTATAAAAAGTCTATTGATAATGGTCTTTTGCCTATAAAGTATAAAGAGTTTTTGGGTCACAAAGAGATCTTAACTGAGAATGTAATGCTTGGCCTTCGTACATCTAAAGGGATTAAGATTGATGTTTTTGATAACCCAAAAAAAAGCCTTCTCTATGAAAAAATAAGAGACTTTGTTGATAAAAAGTATGTTAAGATAGATAATGACTATCTTTTGCCAACTTTAAAGGGTTGGTGTGTTATTGATAAAATAGTTTTAGACTTGATTTCTTTTATATAGTTGAAAAATTTTTAAAAAAATTTTAAAAAAGTTTCATTAATCTAACTTTTTTTGTTATATTTAAATTTCAAAAGTTTCATTAATCTAACTTTTGGGGAGAAGTATAATGTTTATAAATGAGGTTCCGGAAGGTTCCAAAGTGGTTTTAAAGAGTATACTTGGTGGAAAAGGTATTATAACTAAGATTACAAGTATGGGGATTAATATTGGAGATGAGGTTGAGGTAATACAAAATGAACGTGGTCCAATAATAATAGTTAAAGGCTCTATAAAGATTGCGTTAGGGCATAGTATGGGAAAAAAAATATTAGTTGAGATTAAGGGTGATAAAAATGGATGAAATAACTGCGACTTTGGAAGACTATATAGAATCAATATTTATGTTAAGTGGTGATGATGGTGTAAGTATAAAGAGTATTGCAAAAAAGCTTAATATAAAAAAGTCTAGTGTTGTTGCTTCGATTAGGAGATTGAAAGAAAAAGAACTTGTTGAACAAAAACATTATGGAAAGGTTAAACTTACAGAGAAAGGAAAAGAAAAAGCAGGTGAAATATATAATAAACATAACCTTATAAAACAGTTTTTTTTAAGGATTGGTGTTGATGCTGAAAAAGCAGAAAAAGAAGCATGTCTTATTGAACACTTTTTAAGTGATGATACTGTGAATAAAATGATGAAATATGTAAAATAGGGGGTTTTTGTGAAGATAGGTATTATAGGAAATCCTAATGTAGGGAAGACAACAGTCTTTAATTATCTTACTGGGCTTAACCAAAAGGTAAGCAATTGGCCTGGTGTTACAGTTGAGAAAAAAGTAGGGACTTTTAGTTTTAGTGATAAAGACTTTATGATTGTTGACCTTCCAGGAATTTATGACTTTGATGACTCTATAGAATCTAGAATTGCTTTTGAAGCTCTTTTAAAAGATGTTGATTCTGTTTTATATATAGGTGATTCAACAAAGATTGCAAGAAGTTTATATCTACTACTTCATATAATGGAGATAGGAAAACCAGTTGCTATGATACTTAACTATAAAGATATTGCTTTAAAACAGGGTATTGATATTAATTTAAAGAAAATGGAGGATGTTCTTAATATACCAATAATTCAGGTTAATGCAAGGGATAGAAAAGAGATTGACTTAATAAAAGAGTTTGTCTATAATTCTTTTACATTGAATAATGTATCTTATAAGCAGAATATAATTTTTTCTCATTTATCTAATTACTTAAATAAAACTAAGATTGATTTTGATTTTCCAAAGTTTTATGTTGTTTTTGGTCTTAAAAATGTTGAATTGGGTGAGATTAGCGATAAGTTAAAAGAATATATTGAAAGTATTAGATTAAATATATCAAAGGATAGTAAAGATTCTTTTCAGTTTATATCAGAAACTGTTTACAGCATAGCTTATGGTATGGAAAGAGAGTTTTTAAAAAGACATTTGCCTGTCGAAGAAAAAGTTGATATTTCTAATAAATTAGACAGAATAATTACAAACAAATACTTAGGACTTCCTATTTTTGCTTTCATAATGTATTCTATTTTTTATCTTATATTTGAAATAGGTAATCCTATATCTGATATTTTGAAAAACTTTTTTGAGTATATTAAAGAACTTATTTATGGTATACACATGAACCCTATAATAATTTCTTTTATTACGAATGGTATAATAAATGGGGTAGGTTCTGTTTTAGCTCTTTTACCAAATATAGTCTTGATGTTCTTTTTTATGTCTATATTGGAAGATACTGGCTATCTTGCAAGGGCAGCGTTTGTTATGGACTCTTTTATGCACAGGTTTAAGCTACATGGAAAGTCTTTTATACCAATGTTTTTGGGTCTTGGGTGTAATGTTCCTGCTATAATGGGGGCTAGGATAATAGAGTCAAGGGTTGATAGACTTATAACAATACTTATTACACCTTTTATGAGTTGTTCTGCAAGACTTCCTGTCTATATTCTTTTTACAAGTATATTTTTTAAAAAAAATCAGGGACTTGTTGTTTTTTCTCTTTATTTTCTTGGTATAATTGTTGCAATAATATCTGCGAACATATTTAGAAAAATGTTCAAGTTTGAGGAAAGACTTGACCTGATTATGGAATTACCTATTTATCAAGCCCCACAACTTAGAAAACTATTATACCATATGTGGGAGAGGGCTTTGATCTACATAAAAAAAGCATCAGCAATAATATTTTTAAGTAGTCTCTTTATATGGTTTTTATCTTCAATTCCTTTTGGTGTTGAGTATGCAAGTAAAGATGCTTGGATTTCTAAAATAGGTGAGTTTTTATCATTTGTGTTTACTCCTGCAGGTTTTGGGTTTTGGCAGGCTGCTGTTTCTTTAATATTTGGGATATTTGCAAAAGAAACTGTTGTTAGTTCTATGACTGGGTTTTTTGGTGGTATAGAAAAAATAAATCATGTTTTACCACTATTTTTTAGTCCTTTATCTGCCTATGCTTTTCTTGTTATGACACTGCTTTATATTCCATGTATTGCAACAATAAGTGTTATAAGGTCTGAGGCTGGTACAAAGTGGGCTGTGTTCTCAGTTTTGTATACCTTATTTGTTGGTTGGATATTTGCGGTTGCTATTTATCAAATAGGAAGTATCTTTTCATAATTTGTTAAGAAACAACATAGTCATATAAGGAGAAAGATTTTTTGCACTAAAAACTGATTTACTAAAAAAGTGTTATACCTGTATATAATACGACATATGTGTAATAAAAGGCTTTTTTAAATAATTAGAACTACTTTTTAGGCATATAAACATCATTTTGATGGAATTTTAATCAGTTTTGATTGAATTTTAAGTTTTATTAATCTATTTTTTTTGTATATTTAAGTCATTTTTATGATTAAATTTATTGATTGTAATAGACATATAATTTTTTATGTTTTTTGGCATAAAAATTGTTAATATTACTTTTGTAATACTTTATTGGAGGTTTGAATGAGAAAGTTTATTGTTACTTTTCTTGTTATCTTTATTTCTCTAAGTCTTTATCCTGAAGGAGAGGGAAATAAAACTGAGGACTCAAAGAAAGTCGATTTTGGTTTGGATTTTTATGCTTATGGTGCTGGCTATAAGACTGTTAATAAGGGGGGAAGTCTTACTTTTGCTGCCTATGAGTTTTTTCCTTTTGTTACATTTGAAATAGGGAATGTTAAATCTATGTTACAACTTGGTATAGACCAGTTTTTGGGTGGTGGTTCTGATGAAAACTATGCTCCTATTGGCTCTGATAAAAAGGCTGTAAAAGTTGAAAAGGCTTATGTTGATATTAAAATCCCTTTTATTAAGGGTTTTTCTGTTAAAGCAGGAATAGATGACTATAATGATGCAGGGAGTTTAATAATTTCTGATTACTCCCCTATGTTTAGATTAAATTATTTATTCTCTGAAAATAGTGTTTCATTAGCATATGTGAAGATAGAGGAAGGATTAGAGTCTTTAAAGGCTGATGATGCTCAAATTTTAGGTTTAGATGCTAACTTAAAACTTGGGTCTTTAACTTTTTCATCATCTCTTTTTATTATTTCTGGTGGCAAAGGTATTCTAAATACTCCATGGTCAGACAGTACAGCCCTAGTTCCTTCTTTTTTATTGTCTATAGAGTTAGGAGACTTGTTATTGGACTTTAGTTTTGCCTATGGCTCTGGAAAAGATAAGGTTAATAGTGTAAAATACAGTGGTTATGCCTTTGACTTTTATGGTTCATATAAAAAAGAGGGTGTTAGTGTGGGAATATTTACTGCAGCTGTCTCTGGTGATAAATATTCTACTTCAGATAAGTTTGAAGGTTTTTCTGCTTTTAGGATATCACGAGTGAAAGGAAGACTTTTATTACTTGAAAATAAACAGATATTCTCTACGATAGCAAATGATAATTTTGCTGATGTAAGGTATTTACCTTATGGATATATATTGTTGGGTGGAAGTTTTGAATCAAAGTTTGACATTTTTGAGGTTATGCTTAATGCTGGGTATGGGCAACTTATGAAACAGGTATCGGGTACTAAAAACAACAAGAACTTAGGTTTTGAAATTGACTTTTCTTTTGCTGTAAATATAGACAATGCAAAAATTTTACTTGAAACTGCTTATCTTAATACTGGTGGTGCATTTGGTGATAAAGGTTTTGGATTGGGAGAAATACAGAATGCTATGTATGCTGGGTTAGGTGTGGTTGTTAATTTCTAAAGACTTCCCCTTTTGGGGGGTCTAACTTATCTTAAAAGATAAAACTTTCTAGTTTATAATAGCTTATTAAAGACTTGATAAGATTAGTTTGTACAAAAGAAATCTAATAAAAACTTGTTAAGGACTTAAAAAAGAATTTGGTTTTATGAGAAACATTGTATTTTTAAGGTATTTTTATGTATTTGAGTAGATTTTGAATATAAAATATCTTATGAATTCTTTTTGAGCCTACAAAAAAGTATCAGAAAAAATTAAAAGAAAGCTTTTGTTTTAAAAGCTAATTTACTGGAAATAAATTTATATAATACATCAGAAATGAAATTAAAGACTGTTTTTAAATGATTAAAACCAATTTTTAAAGATAGAAAGCATAGTTAATTAATGGTTTAATACTTTATTTTGTTTTATCTTTATTTTTGTTAAAAATTTTTTTATTAAATTTTATTATCCTTAGAATAAAAAATAAAGAGTTTAAAATGATAGGTGGAAAAGTATTAGTTCTTGATAGAAATGATATTAACACTGATGAAATAATACCTGCAAAATATCTTACTGAGGTTGATAAAAGAAACCTTGCACCTTACTTACTTGAGGACTTAAAATTAGAAGGTTTTGATCCCAAAAACACAAAGGGCAAAAAAGTTGTACTTACAAGAAAAAACTTTGGGTGTGGTTCCTCAAGAGAGCATGCAGTATGGGTTTTTACTGAGAATGATTATAAACTTATAATAGCTGAGAGTTTTGCAAGGATATTTAGACAAAATTCTTATAATAGTGGGCTCTTAGTTGTTGAACTACCAGGTGATAAGATTCAAAGAATGTTTGACCTTTATAAACAAGATTCTGATATGGAAATATACGCTGACATAGAAAAACAAGAAATTATTGTAAAAACAAAAACTGGTGAAGAAAAGTTTAGTTTTGATATATCTTCTTTCTATAAAGATGTAGTTAAAGAAGGTGGCTGGATAGGCTATATAGATAAAAAGTATTAAGGAAATAATCTTGAAAAATCTTGTTTTTATCCCTACCTATAATGAATCTGGTAATATAAAAAACATAATTCAAGAAATAAAGAAAAATATAGATACAGATATACTTGTTATAGATGATAACTCAGCTGATGGGACATCAGATATTGTTAGAGAGATTCAAAAGTCTTGTCCTAATGTTTTTTTGATCCAAAGGGAGGGTAAACTAGGGCTTGCCTCAGCGTATATAAGAGGTTTTAATTATGCTGTAGAGAATGGTTATGACTCTATCTGTGTAATGGATGCAGACTTTTCACATAATCCTAAATATCTTCCAGCTCTTTTTAATGCACTAAATGAATATGACTTTGTTATAGGTTCAAGATATATAAAAGGTGGAGGAGTTTCTAATTGGAGTAAAAAAAGGGTCTTGGTGAGTAAGTTAGGCAATCTCTATGCAAGAATTATATTAATGGCTCCAATAAAAGATATAACTAGTGGTTTTAAGTGTGTTAGGGTTGATGCATTAAAAAAAATAGATCTTAATATGATAAAGTCTGAAGGATATTCTTTTAATGTAGAAATAAATTATCTTTTTTATAAAAATGGTTTTAGAATAAAAGAAATACCTATAATATTTGAAGAAAGGAGAGAAGGAGCATCTAAAATTTCTAAAAAGATTTTTTTTGAAGCAGTCTTTAAAGTATGGGTTTTTAGATTCACAAATTTTAAAAAGTTTTTTAAAGGATGATAAGTGTTTTTCATAACTACTCTTATTGATAGAATAGAAAAAAGGGGAGTACCTATAAGGCATTTGATTAAGTTTGGCTTAATTGGTACAAGTGGTATATTTGTTAATATGGGGCTATTCTTTTTTTTTAACCAGATCGGTCTTTATTATACAATATCATCAATAATTGCTATTGAAGTGTCTATAATATCCAATTTTTTCTTAAACTATTTTTGGACATGGAGAGATAAAAAAGACTCAAACAGATTTTATATAAGATTTTTTAGGTTTCATTTAATAGCTTTATTGGCAGGCATTATAAATTATAGTGTTTTGGTTTTTCTTGTATCAAGTTTAGAGTTTAATAAATACTTATCTAACCTTATTGGAATAGGTTTTGGTTTTATAATAAACTTTTCATTAAATCACTTCTGGAACTTTAGGTAAAAATTTTTGACATTTTAATTGATTGCTTAACTTTAAATAAAGTTAGAAAAATTTTTAGGTGATTATTTAATATAGACCTTTTTAATTAAAACTAATTTTTTCTGTATAAGATTGTAAGCCTGTGATAAATACTTTTACACAGGCTTACAATTAATAATAATTTGTAAAACTTTCTTAATCCTTATCCATTAGAGCAAGTATTCCAGGTAATTGTTTTCCTTCAAGAAACTCTAGTGTTGCTCCACCGCCGGTTGACACATGTGTCATTTTATCCTGTACTTCAGCTATATTAGTTGCCATTACAGACTCACCCCCACCTACGATGGTTATGGCATCCTTTCTTTCAGCCATCATTTTAGCTATAGATAGTGTCCCATTTGCAAATCTTGGTATCTCAAATACTCCCATAGGACCATTCCAGAATATCATTTTCGAGTTATTGATTTTTTCTTTGAATATTTCTATTGTCTTTGGTCCAATATCAACACCTATCATATTATCTGGTATGTTATCAACACTTACTATATCTTTTTCTGCATTATTTGTTATTTCTGAGGCAACAACAATATCAACAGGAAGAACTATTTCTATATTATTTTTTTTGGCATCATCTAGGATCTGATATGCTAAGTCTAACTTATCAGGTTCATACATTGATTTTCCTATCTTTTTACCGAGTGCTTTAAGGAATGTAAAACACATTGCCCCACCTATTAATAGTGTGTCTACAGTTTTCATAAGGCTGTTTATTACACCAATCTTTGTTGATACCTTTGACCCTCCAAGTATTACAGTGAAAGGTTTTTTAGGATTTTGGAATATATCTGTAAAGTATTTTATTTCTTTTTCAACCAAGAAACCTGCTATTGCTGGTAAAAATCTTGCAATACCTACTGTCGATGCGTGTGCTCTGTGCAATGTCCCAAAGGCATCGTTTACAAATATGTCTCCATATGATGCAAGTTTTTGGGCAAACTCAGGTTCATTTTGTTCTTCTTCAGGATAAAATCTTATATTATCAAGCATAAGGATTTCACCAGGTCTAAGAGTATCAACAATTCTCTCAACCTCTGGACCTATTGCAGACTTTACATACAGTACAGGTTGTCCAAGTTTATCTTCTAACTTCCTTGCAACAGGTAATAGTCTTAATCTCTCTTCAACTTTTCCTTTTGGTCTACCTAAGTGGCTTATTAGTATAACACTTGCTTTATTTTTTAATAAGTGTTTTATTGTTGGAAGAGAAGAGTCTATCTTTGTTGTATCCATTACTTCCAAATTATGGTCTAAAGGCACATTAAGGTCTGCCCTTAGTATTACTCTTTTTTTTGATACATTGACATCTTCTAATGACTTTTTATTTATCGCATAATCTATAAAAGAACTCATTTTTTCCCTTTTAATATAAAATTTTGTCTAAAAATTTTATTTCATAACCTTTATTGAAAGTTCTAACAATCTTGTTGAATATCCCCATTCGTTGTCATACCAGCTGACTACTCTTACTGATTTTTTGTTATTAGGTAAAACTTGTGTCAATAAGCTATCGAAGATTGAAGAATGAGGATTGCCCATTATGTCTGCTGATACTATTGGTTCTTCTTG
>Ga0308396_1001065_pt1 | contig 15225 bp, 10 predicted proteins | sample Hotspr2SamplePe2_FD_202359 | JGI IMG/M metagenome (GOLD analysis project Ga0308396, IMG submission 202359) | Hot spring phototrophic mat microbial communities from Mushroom Spring, Yellowstone National Park, Wyoming, United States - 20050930_Pe2 ... | reverse complement strand
CAGATTTCTTTTAGCCCTTATAGAATGAGACGTAAAGATGGGTCGTATTTATGGGTTCAAGATTTTTCAACTTTAGTGCATAATGACGATGGAACAACAGATATTTTAGGATATTTTATTGATATAACTTCGCAAAAAAAATCGGAAGAGGACCTTAAAGCTTCTAATAAAAGATTTATGTCTTTATTCGAAGAAGCGAGCGATGCTATAATCTTAATAGATGAAATCAGAATTATTGAAGCAAATAAAAATGCTGAACTGCTTTTTGGTTATTCTAAAGAAGAATTGAAACAAATGGATATATTGATGTTATCGCCCGAAATTCAACCAAATAAAGAAAAAAGCTTAGAACGTTTTAATAAAAAGATATTAAATGCAATGACTGGGAGTTCAAAAGCTTTTTATTGGCAGTTTTTGAATAGTGAAAAAAAATTAATAGATGTTGAAATTGGAATAAGTCCAATAGTTATAAATAATAAGCGAATTTTTTATCAGGCAATTATTAGAAATATTACTGAACGCAAAAAACTTGAAAAAGCACTAAAAGAAAACGAACGTAAGGTTACCGCACTATTAGAATCTATTCCCGACTTATTGTTTATTTTAGACGAAAATTATACATATACTTACTTTAAACCTGATAAGAATAAGTTGTTTGATATATCGCATAATCAGGTAATAGGCAAAAAAATTTATGATTTTTTTAGTGGCGAAATTTTGGAACGTTACTTAAAGTGTATAGATAAATGTAGAAAAACAAAGACTGTTACCGAAATTACTTATACTTTAAACTCACCACAAGGGATGAGAAAATTTGAAGCCCGTTTAAGCTTATTAAATGATAATCAAATATTACAGGTTGTAAGAGATTTAGGTCCTGCAAATTAGTTTTTAATGTTTTTTTTTGTTAAATAATCGGTAGCCGAATATTATATCTACTCTTCCAAAAATATGGTTAAGTTTTATAAAGTTGTTTAACGAATATTGACAATTATCGTTAATGCCTGAAATTATAAGATAGTATCTATTTTTACTGTAACTTGCAGCAAGTCTAACATTAACAGTAACGTCGGTGGTTACGTGAACGTAATTTTTATCAATGTTAGAGGCTAATACTTTTTGTTGAAATTGATTAGATAATCCCAAAATTACGGTTATGTTAAAAGTCCAGTATTTTCTTTTGTAATTATACATATATCCTCCTTTAATACCAATTTGTGTAGAATTGAAACTTATTAGCCTGTAATCTTTCGGAAATATTGAATGGAGTATAGAAGAAGAAAATACAGAATCTGCAGAAATGCCAAATATATTAAATTTTGCTCCCCAAATCCACGTCCCAACAGATTTTTTTTGAATTTCTGATTGTGAAAAGGCTGATTTTACAGAAAATTTATTATACTTTACTATTCTTAAAAAATTAATTCCACTATGAAACATTTTTATGTCTGGTCTTAAATAGATTTTATTTGAATCATTGGTAAGATAATAACTGTTAGAATAAAAGCTATTGTAATACTGAAAAAAAGCATCAATAATGTATTTTCTTAGATAAATATGCGATTGAAGATCTATTCTTGAAGTAATTCCGTATAAAGATTCGTCTCTTTTACCAAAGGAATATAAATTTACCGATAAATCTAACCATTTATAATATGCGCCAATCCCCCAATATCCCCAAGTGTTTGGATAGTAATATAAAGTGTAGTTTTTTTGAGTATTTCTGTATGATAAATCGTTGCTTTTGTTTGATATATAAGAATATATACCTCCATCGTATGGATATATGCCAATAAAATTTGTATCTACATAATTATTGTTTTGAGAATTTATATTTACATTTAAAATTATTGATGTTATGACAAATAAAATGCCTTTTTGCATTTAAAGCTTTATAAGTTTGTAAATATAATTATTGATTTTTAATAAATATATACCAGGGGAAATATAAGTTGTATTTATAACAGAATTTTGATTATCAAAATCTATCTTTATCTCTTGTCCGTGTGTATTGTAAAGTTTAATTTCCTTGATTCTTGTATTTGTTTGAACATTAACAAAATTATTTGCTGGATTAGGATATATATTTACTATTTCTAAATTGCCTAATTCGTTACTGGTAGTTATGCTTCCAACTTTGTTAATTATATAGTTGTTTGGATCTATTGAAATATTAGAAACATTAAAAGGAACATAAACAGAGAATTGTTGGTAATTATATTGTGGGTGTATTATATGAGTAATACTATTATTAGAATTTGAAAACTTAATTTCTACAGGCGTAGTAAAAAAGTTTGTAATAGAAGGAGCAGAAGTTTGTTGTATAAATGTAAAATGTACGGTATCATTTTGCTGATTCCAGGTTATTGAATATGTGGGATATCCTTCGCCATAATACCATTCGTTGAAAAATGAATCGAAGTTAATTCCTGTGTAAGTATTTGCAAAATTTTTAAAATCGTTTCCAGTAGCGTTTCCAAAAGAATAGTGTTGTAAGAATGATTTTAGCATAGAGTAAAACACAGAATCGTTGTTTATTATATATCTTATTGTGTGAATTATTGCAGCTCCCTTTTGGTATGTAAGTCTATAATCGAATATACGATTTTCGTTATAAACATCTGAAAAAGGTATATATATACTACCGTTAGGCAAGCTCATAATGTCGTTATGTGTTTCGAACATCCATTGTTGTGCATCTAAAAAAGAAGTAAGATTTTCCAATCCTATGTAATAACTATATGTTGCAAAGCCTTCATTAATCCATATATCTTGCCACGTAGCACAAGTAACATAATCGCCAAACCATTGATGGGCTAACTCGTGGATAACAAGCTCGAAATTGAAATATGCCATTGTACTCATTGTTTGGTGTTCCATACCACCGCCAATAGGTGCTGTACAATGCCCGTATTTTTCTTGATAAAAAGGATATATTCCCCAAAGTTCAGAAAGTAATTCAATAAAATCTTTTGTTCTGTTTATTTCGTTTTGAAAATATGGTAAATAATTTGGATGATCGTAAATGAAATTTTGTATTAGTATAGAATCGTTAAATCCTTGAGGTTTTGCGTAAATATTGTATTCTTGATATTCGCTAATTGTAAAACTAATAAGATAATAAGCAATGGGGTAATATGTTTTCCACTCATAACGTACTTTGTTATTAGGCAGAACAGTTATGTTTTTTAGTATTCCATTAGAACCTGCTTTTAATGTTGAATTACATGTTATAAAAATGTATGCAGAATCGGCTTTATCGTTTAAATCTTGTTTGCACGGGAACCAGTCCATTGCATGATACGATTCACTTAAAGTCCATGTTACTTTCTTTTGCCAGTTTGGCGATTGTCCGTTTTTTATTCCGTTTCCCAATGAAGTACCTTTATATACAACGGTAGCTGTAAAATAATTATTTACAGGTATAGGAACGGATGGGAAGGCATGAATTTCGTGATTGTAAAATTGAAAATTTACAGGTATATTATCAATGTAAACAGAATCGACTGTTAGTGAAGAATGAAGTTGTAGTAATAATTCAGTAAGTGGTTGTCCTACTACTTTTGCTTTTATTGTTGTTTTACCGCTAATATATTTGTTGAGGTTTGTTGCTTCTATATCTATATGATAAAAGCAAACATCGTAATTATCGAGTAAAGGATTTTTGGCATGTATTGTTTTTTCCTGGTCAAATAAGCTTTTGTATTTATCTGTTTGATATAAGCTATTTTGGGCAAGGCTTTGAATAAAACATAAACAGCAAACAATTATTATTAACTTCATAATTATATATTTATGATAATGACATTAAAAAATGTGAAAATGTTGCAAGAAAATTATTCTTTTTCGTTGACTTTAAACTGGTAATATTCTACAATTGGGTTAATAAGCATTTGTTTGCACATTTCTTCTATTTGTTGTTCGGCTTCTTTTTTGTTTTTAGCTTCTAATTCGATATATATATGTTTTCCTACTCTAACATTTTGTACTGTTTTAAAGGATAAATTATACAGTCCTTGTAAAACGGCTTTCCCTTGTGGGTCTAATAATGCTTTTAAAGGCATAACATCAATGTGTGCTTCAAATTTTTTCATATAATATTTTTTTAATCATTTTCGTCTTCTTTAATAATTTGAATATCTCTAATTCTAAGTTGTAATGTTTCTTTATTCATAAATTCATTTTTGTCAATAGAATAACAAACATTAAATTTTTTTGCCTGAATAAGGTCATCTACCTTAAAACCTAAATTAAATGCTATAGCCGGAAAAAAGTATTTTTTGTAATTTTCTTGTTTAAGTTCTAATTTTAGATGTTCATTATTTTTTCCAACAGTTTTACCTGAGCCAGAATCGTAAACGTCGTACGACACAAATACAGGTGTCATATTACTTGGTCCGTATGGTTCGAATAAGTGTAATACTTTAAAAAAACGGCTATCAATATCTTTAAATTCGAGTTCGTCGTCTATTTCAATAAATGGTGTTAATTGTTCTTCTTTAATAGTTTCTGATACAACTTTTTCGAATGTTTGAATAAATGTATATAAATTATTTGGCTTGAGAGTTAATCCTGCAGCAAATGTGTGTCCACCATAATTTTCGAGTAGATGACTACAACTTTCAATAGCTTTATATAGATCAAATCCTTCAACAGTTCGTGCTGAGCCATTTATTAGTCCATTAGATTTGGTAAGTATTATAGTTGGTCTATAGTAGTATTCTATAAGTCTTGATGCAACGATGCCTATAACACCTTTATTCCAGTCTTCTTTATATAGGACAGTTGTTTTTTTATTAACAAATTCGGGATCGTTTTGGATAAGTTCGATAGCTTCTTTAAAAATATTTTGGTCTAATTCTCTTCTGTCGTCGTTGCAATCGTTTATTTCTCGGGCTAATCTTTTTGCTACGTATTCATCTTTAGATGTAAGTAATTTTACGGCTTTGTCTCCTTTCTCTATTCTGCCAGCAGCATTTATTCTTGGACCAATTTTAAAAACTACATCATTTATATTGAGCTTTGTATCTGTTATTCTAGCAATTTCTTTTAAAGCTTTTAATCCAATAATGGGTTTTTCGTTTAACTTTTTTAATCCGTAATATGCAATAATTCTGTTTTCTCCCATAATTGGAACAATATCGGAAGCAATACTAACTGCAACCAGGTCAATAAGTTCGTATAATTCTTCTAATGGTATATTTTCTTGCAAGCAATAAGCCTGAAGAAGCTTAAAACCAACACCACATCCCGAAAGCTCTTTAAAAGGATATCCACAATCGGGTCTTTTAGGGTCTAAAACAGCAACAGCTTCAGGAATTTCGTCGCCTGGTAAATGATGATCGCAAATTATAAAATCTATATTTTTTGAGTTGGCATATTTTATTTTTTCAACGGCTTTTATTCCGCAATCTAAAGCTATAACAAGCGAAAAATTGTTTTTGGAGGCATAGTCAATTCCTTTAATAGAAATTCCATAACCTTCGTCGTAGCGATCGGGGATATAAAAGCTAATATTTTGGTAACGTTTTTTTAGAAAAGAGTATAATAACGAAACAGCAGTAGTTCCGTCAACATCGTAATCGCCATAAATTAAAATATTTTCGTTGTTTTTAAAAGCTTGATTTAACCTTTGTATTGCTTTATCCATGTCTTTCATTAAAAAAGGGTTGTGTAAGTTGTTTAAACTTGGGCGAAAAAATTTTTTAGCTTCTTCTACTGTACTAATATTTCTTTGTACCAGAAGATTTGCTAAAACCGGATGAATTTCAAGTTTATGTGATAATTCTTGAATTAATTTTTCGTTGCCTTTCGGTTTTATTATCCATTTTTTTTCTGGTACAGTCATAGTGTTAAGTTAAAAATATTTGCGATATGATTTTTTAGCTTATTTTTTACTTCGTTTATATCAATATTTTTATTTAATTCTTTTTTTAAAGAGGTTATGCCTTTGTTTTGAATGCCACAAGGAATTATATAGTTAAAATAATCGAGATTTGTGTTTATGTTGAAAGCAAAACCATGCATTGTAATACCTTTTGAAACGCGTACTCCTATGGCACAAATTTTTCTTGCTTTTTCTGGATATTTTGAATCTAACCATACTCCTGTTGAGCCAGGTAGTCTTTCTGCAGTGATATTATATTCTTTCAATGTTTGAATAATAGCTTCTTCTATGTTATATACATAAATTTTTATTCCTATACGTAGCTTTTGTAGGTCAAAAATTGGATAACCAACAATTTGTCCTGGTCCGTGATAAGTAATATCGCCGCCTCGATTGGTTTTTACGTAAGTAGCTTCAATTTTGTTTAAAAATGATTCATTTATTAGTAAGTTGTTCTGATTTCCATTTTTGCCTAAAGTATAAACATGTGGATGTTCGCAGAATAGTAAATAACCTATTTTATTAGAGTAATTAGAGCGAAATATTTCTACTTGCCTATGCAATTCTTCCTGATAACTCCATGCTGCTTTATATTCTATTTGTCCTATATCTTGAAAATCAGCTCTAAACATATTTATTTATGAATGGACTAAGTTACAAAAACTTTTCTTATTATTAAAATTATGATATTATCTTTTCTTTTGTTTTTCCCTTATTTTAGCATATTTAATAAATGATGCAAAAGCAGATAATATAGCTACAATAAAGCCGTAATAACCGTCTAAAAAGCCTAATTTTACAATATAATCACGTATAAATTTCCATAATGGAAAAAAAATTAATTTTAATAAAGAAATTTTTCTACCTTGTGTTGCTTCTGTTTCGGCGGCTATTTCAGTAAATTTGTTTATTTGATTAATATGTTGTTTTATAGAATCATAGGAATAATGAAGTAAATTGCCTTTTAAAGTTTCTAATTTAGAACCTTTTTGCATAACTAATTTTTCGTGTAAATTTATTCCTTCCCATTTACCTTTGGGCGAATACCATAAACGGAGTTTTTTATCGGGATACCAACCACCGTGTTTTATCCATTTGCCGCAATAATTAGTTAATCTGTTTATGTAATATCCGTCGTAAATGCAATTTTTCTTTATTTCAAGAATAGATTTTATAAGTTCGTCTGATAAAACTTCGTCGGCATCAACATTTAAAATGTATTGATAACTTGTTAAACTGCATGCATAGTTTTTTTGATTTACATATCCTTCGAAAGGGTGTTCGTAAAATTTTACTCCATAAGAAAGGCAGATTTCTTTTGTTTTGTCTGTTGAAAATGAATCTACAACAATTATTTCATCTGCAACTTTTTTTACTGCTTGCAAACAGCGTTCAATGTTTTTTTCTTCGTTGTAAGTAATAATTACAACAGAAAGTTTTATATTATTCATGATAATAAATGCGTTTAACTCTATGTGATATACTTGTTAAAATTTCGTATGGAATAGTATTTAATATTTTTGCAATTTTTTCAATATCTTCAACGGTATCGAATACAATTACTTCATCACCTTCTTGAACGTCAATATGACTAACATCTATCATGCACATGTCCATACAAATATTGCCAATTGTAGGTGCATATTGATTTTTTATTTTAACGTGAAAATTTCCATTTCCGAGTTTTCTGTTCAATCCGTCGGCATAGCCAATAGGCAAAACAGCTATTTTACCATCTTGCTTCATGATACCTTTTCGATTATAGCCAATAGTGTCGCCTTTTTTAAGTTTTTTTATTTGCGAAACAACAGTTTTAAAGCTTAATACTGGTTGTAATTTGTTTTTTAATTCTTTTGTTTGTGCAATTCCATACAAACCAATTCCAATTCGTGCCATATCGAACGAATGATTATTAAAACGTTCTATGGCAGCCGAGTTTTGAGCATGTGTTAAAAAATTTTGTTTTAAATTGTTTTTAAGATAAATTACGCATGAATTAAAAATTTCGAGTTGTTTTTTTGTGAAGTTATCATCTTTTGGTTCGTCTGACGAGGCAAGGTGTGTGAAAACAGATTCAAGTTTAAGCCATGGAGATTTTTTAATTTCTTCAATAAGCATAGGAATGTCTTCCATTGTAAATCCTAAGCGATGCATACCTGTGTCTATTTTTAAATGAAAAGGTAGCTGATTAAATCCACTTTTTTTGGCTATTTCGTTGTATAATGCAAGTGTTTTGAAGTTGTAAATAACAGGTTCTAAACGATATTCTATGATGTTTTGGAATGTGTAATGTTCGGGGTTCATGACCATAATAGGTAAATGAATGCCATGTTTTCGTAATTCTATGCCTTCATCTGCATAAGCAACTGCGAGATAATCGGCATGGTTATCTTGCAATAAACGAGCTATTTCTAATAAACCGCTACCGTATGAAAAAGCTTTTACCATTGCTATTATTTTGGTGTTTTGTGGTAGAAGCGATTTGTATGTATGAAAATTGTGTAAAAGTGCATTCATATCAATATTAAATGTAGTTTCGTGTGTTTGTTTTTGTAGTAACATTCGTATTCGTTCAAAAGTAAATTTTCTTGCACCTTTTAATAAAATGGTTGAATTATTTATTGATTTGACAGGAAAATTAGTTATAAATGAATCTACATCGGAAAAGAAAAAAGAATTTGTTGTAAAAAAATGCTTGTAATTAGAAATTTCTTGTCCAATGCCAACGAATGTGTTTATATTGCTTTCCTTGAGCCATTGTGAAACTGTGGAATACATAATTTCCGAACTTTCTGCTGTAGAAGGTATATCGGAAAGAATAACAACTTTGTTTGGATGTTTGTTTTGTTGTTGTAAAAATTGTATTGCAACGGATATAGAGGTTAAATCGCTGTTGTAGTAGTCGTTTATAATAGTAGTGTTGTTGATACCTTCTATCATTTCAAGACGCATTTCTATTGGTTTTAAGTTAACAATTTTATCTTTTATTAACTTTATTGGTATGTTTAGTTGCAGTGAACATAAGATGCATGTAAGAATGTTATCAATAAATGCTTCTTGTGTGAAAGGTACTGTTATTTGATAAGAATTATTGTTATACTTAAAATTGATAAGCGACGAATTAGGCTGTCGTTTAATGTTTTCGATATATATAGTATCGTTTTGCTCATTGCCCCATGTAAAAATTGTTTTATTTGGTAACAATATTTTTATTAACTTGATGATTTCCTTATATTTAGATGGAACAATAAGGTATTTTACGTTTTTAAATAATTTTAATTTTTCACTTATTTTTTGCTCTAAATCGGTAAAATATTCTTGATGTGCTTTACCTATGTTTGTAAAAATACCTATGTGAGGTTTTATAATATTTTCGAGTTTTTCCATTTCGCCAGTTTGTGAAATTCCAGCTTCTATGATTGCAAGATTATGATTTTCTTCCATTTGTAATACAGAAAGTGGGACACCTATTTGGCTATTGTAGCTTTTAGGACTTCTTATTATATTGAAATGCTCGTTTAAAATGTCGTATAGCCATTCTTTTACAATACTTTTTCCGTAACTTCCTGTAATACCTATAACTTGGTAATTAAATTGTATGCGATGGTAAGTTGCGATTTTTTGCAGTGCATCTATACTATAGTTAACAAGAATATATGTTGCATCTGTATGATAATTGTTAAGTGGTTGTTCTATGATAAATGCTTTGACACCTGAGCGATAAAGTTCTTCGATGAAGTTATGTCCATTATTTCTTGTGCCTTTTATTGCAACAAATAAGGTTTTGTTTGCATACGAAGTTATTAAAAAACGACTGTTTGTAATTATATATTGAATATTTGAATTTTTATTTGAACCATATAATTGTCCATTACAAATTTTGTTAATATCTAAAATATTCAAATTCATTATTGATATTTTGTTGTTTTATTATAGCATTCACGGCAAAGAGGCTCGTATTCGTTTGTTTCGCCAAGTAAAACTAATTTTTCGCTTTTCACTTTTCTATGGGAAAATTGTGCTAAACTTCCACAACTCATACAAATTGCATGAACTTTAGTAACATACTCGGCAATTGCCATTAAGAATGGCATAGGGCCAAATGGTTTTCCCATAAAATCCATATCTAATCCGGCAACAATAACACGAATTCCCCTATTAGCAAGTTGGTTACATACATCAACGATTGTGTTATCAAAAAATTGAGCTTCATCTATTCCAACAACATCTACATTGTCGTTTACATATAGTAGTATGTTTAATGCAGAATCAACAGGTGTTGATAAAATTGCATTTTCGTCGTGCGACACTACCTCTGCCTCGGAATATCTAACATCAATTTTAGGTTTAAAAATTTCAATTTTTTGTTTTGCTATTCGTGCACGATTTAAACGCCGTAATAGTTCTTCGGTTTTGCCAGAAAACATTGAGCCGCAGATTACTTCTATCCAGCCCCTTCGAACATTTTCAGAATTGTTTTTTTCGAGAAACATATTTTTATATGATAAATAATTCAACTGTTATTTGTAACTTTACAAAGTTAATTCATAATTTTGCTATCTTAAAATATTTTTACTTATGAATCGTAATATACAGTGGAACAGCGTAATATTAAAAGTTGAAGAATTAAGAAAAGATTTAGAATATATTTTAAATCAAAAACAAAGTTTACCGCTTATAGAAGTAGATATTGTACTAAATAAATTAAGTTTACTATACGATACCTTAATGAGCATAAAACTTCAAGCTGCAACTAATGAAGAAAATGGTTTTTTTTCAAAAAATTCTTCTCTTATTAGTAAAATAATAAAAGAATCTGTTTTTAATGAAAACGAATTTACAGATTATGATAATCAAAAACAAGATAAAGATAAATTAAAAAAAGAAGAAATTAAAAACGATGAAAACTCGTTGATTTTTACAGCAGAAAACAAACAAGTTGATTTAAAATCTGATATTGCAAAAAACTCAACACAAAATAACGAAAAACAAACTAAACCTACTGAACCAAAACAATTAAAAACAGTTGCCGATACTATTGCAAAACCATCAAAAACTCTTGCAGAGATGATGGAAGAAATATACAAAAAGCGTGATGTTGCTACTTCACAGCAGTTTAAAAGCATTAAAGATTTAAAACATGCTATAAGTATCAATGATAAGATTATGTTTATTAGAGAACTTTTTAATAACAACGTAGATAATTATAACTATGTGTTGGATCAAGTCAATTCTTGTAATAATTTGGATGAAGCACTTGCCATTCTGGATAAAAACGTTAAGATAGATTCAAATAATTTAGCTTTGAATACATTGTTAGAATTGATTTATAGACGGTTTTTAAATTAGCTCTTAAAATGTTTCGATTGATAAATCGTTCTGAAACGATATTTATTTTTTTAATGTTTGTTTATTCTTTTGCTTATACTATAAATTCTGAAAAACCACGTTTTAAATTTTATTACGAAAATAACCATAATATATACATAGAAAGTGGTTATTTTTTTGGAAATTATGCAGGACCTCGTTTTTCTTTAAATTACGATGGTATTGTAAAAAATTATCAATATCTAATTTTTACTTTAAGGATAGGCGTTGGTTATTCTTTTGCGCAAAATAAAGAATTAAAGACTAATCAAGAAATTATTTTTCCTATGTCTATTCATATTCAATATACACGAGTTAATACTCAAGCAGGCGGTTTTAGACGGTATAATATACGTAACGTATTTCAATCTTTTTTTTTTAAAAACAAATTTTGATTTTGCAATTGGTGGATATAACTATGCAATCAAACAACAAATCACACCTTTTTTTCTGTTTGGATTTCGTCGTCAAAATCCCGAAGGTGGATGGATGTATCGTATAGCAATGGATTTTCATCTGGAAAATATTTTTAAAAAAGAAACTTTTAAAACTTTATTTTTTGGACCAATTTTAAGTTTTGGTTATACTTTTTAATATTTGTAACTTTGTATTAGTTTTATCGCAAAATTATAATTAAAAATTACGCTAAGGTATGAAAAAGCTAATTCTTTTTTTTGCATTTTGGTTAATAATTATATGCAAAACAAACTCACAAACATATACAGTTAGTCATTATATTCCTTGGGGAACATATCATCAAAATATGTGGGGACCAAATGGAAGTCCTTTTCATTTAAATATTAATCAGCAATTGTTTAATATAAACCACGATGACACTATAAGTTTTGGTAATATTTATTATGTTTTTGGCTTCCCTTTTGGTGCTCAGTTTGATTTAATAACTCATTTATTGTTGGGCAGTACTTTTTCTATTTCCGGATTTCATACAGGCTGGATAGATGTTGATTATCCTGTTAGAATTGATTTAACTTTTCCTTCTCCTTATACCTTTATGCCGGGCGATTGGATTACAATTAATTCTCGTTATCATGTTATGAATGGGTGGAATTTGAATTCTTCATTCCCACAAAATGGTGTTATGTCGCTCGATTTGGATTTTGGAATTAGTGTAACATTAGATGGTACAATCTGTTTCGGTGCTTGTGATAATTTTAATATTATAAATGTAGGTATTCCTGACGATAGTATATCAATTATACACATTGATTCACAAAATGGCAATGTTACTTATCCTTGTATGCAAAACGGACAGCTTACGTTTTGTCATGATACAATTTTGCCTATAGTATTCAATAATGCTTGGGGCACTGGAATTTCTGGTGTAATTGGATTGCCTTATATAGTTACAAATGATTATATTGATTCAACGCAACTTTGCCATAAAAAACTAATAGCTCAAGGTGATGACCCTTATGCACATTTTACCATTGATATTATTCAATTTTTGTGGGCAATGTCGAACATTTTACCACCATCGGCAGGACAACCTTTACAACAATTTTTAGGAATGTTAACCGATACAATAAATATTGGTGGAGGAATAAGTATTTCGTACAATTTATTATCTGCTTATTTGAACATTAGTAATACTTTACAACAAGATCTAACGTTTAATCCTACTATATGGAATCATTTTACATTGCCAACGGCTGTTCAATATTATGTTACTGACCCAAATCAGAACAATATTACTGTTGCCCAGGGAACAGCACAACAAATTAGTTTTCAAGCCTGTCATGATTTGCATATCAAATATCCATGTTTTGGTTATCCGCAATTTCCAATTGGAATAGCTCATTCGCTTGATAATGAATTTACAAATCACACTTGGGATAGTGTTGCTTTTTCTTTAACTGTTAATGCATTCGAATTTTGGATAAATCTTCCGTTTTTATTTAAAAATATTCAAGGCGATTCTGTTCAGATTGAATATTTTAAACAAAACCCTGAAATATGGATTGATACTTTAAAGCAATATTTAACGTCAATTGTCGAACAACAAATGTTAGTTAATCCGCAGGATTCTATTAAACATCTTATGGCTAAAAGAATGATAAATTCTGATAAATTTGTAGTGGACTCTGTTTTATTTAATATTTTGACCACACGAAGCAGTATTCATATAGGACCGCTAATTCAATGGAATATACCGTTAGGATACATACCTATTACTTGGTTTAATCAGACTTGGGAGTTAGAAGGGTTTAACGATACAATATTCCCACCGCAAACATTATTCCCGCTCCCAGAAATGAGCATAAATTTAACTGGTAAGATGTGCTACGAAGATATTTCTGGAACTATGACAGCAACAGTTAATAATGGACGCCCGCCTTATACTTATTCTTGGTCAAACGGTGTTGTTGTAACTGTTTCAGATACATTTAATATTCAAACAGGTTTTCCTGTGGGAACTCATTATGTTACTATTACTGATAATAATGGATGTTCTTTAGTAGCTTCATCAACAATAACAGGGAATAATCCTCAAATTTTGTATCAATTTGATGTACAAGATGCACTATGTTATGGTACGGCGAGTGGGGGAGTTACTGTTATTGCAAACGGAGGAACCCCTGGTTTTACTTATCAATGGTCGAATGGTGCTACTACGGCAAATAATTCTCCGATTACAGCAGGAACATATACTGTTACTATTACCGATGCTATTGGATGTACGACTGTTGGACAGGTTACTGTTGGTCAACCTTCGTCTTATGTTTCATTGACATTGGATAGTATAGTTAAAGTTGAATGTTTAGGAGGAACAACCGGTGCTATTTACTTAACAACAATAGGTGGAACAGCTGGATATACATACTTTTGGAGTAATAATCAGTTTACAGAAGATATTATTAATGTACCATCAGGAACTTATACCGTAACCGTTTATGATAATAATGGTTGTACCTTAGTTCAAACGTATGTTGTACCACAAGTTCCACATTGCTGTATGACGCCTTTTGCTGGAAACGACAAGAATGTATGTGGCTATATGACACAATTAGAAGCAAGTAACCCTTCACCTGGAAACACTGCTCATTGGCAATTTGTTAGTGGTCCTGGTATAGCAGTATTTAATAATCCATCGTTGCCTAATACAACAGTTTTTGTTAATGCACCAGGAACTTATGTTTTTGTTTGGAAAGAAATTAGCCCTGTATGCGATTCTTTAGATACCGTTAAAATAACATTTATAACTCAACCTTATGCTAATGCAGGGCCTCCTTCTGTGCATGTTTGTGGTACTTCGTATAATTTGAATGCTGTTTATAGTGTAAGTGGTTCAACAGGAATGTGGACATTGTTACCGCCACAGCAGGGTTATTTTACTCCTAACAACACAGTGCCTAATGCTACTTTTACTATTACATCGGGATATCAGTCGTATTATCTTGTTTGGACAGAAGATAATCAAGGATGTATTTCTAAAGATACTATTCGTTTAGATTTTCACGAAATGCCTATGCCCAATGCCGGACCAGATTTGGCAACTTGTGGAAATACTATTCAGTTAAATGTTAATTCTAGTTACCCAGGTTATTGGTCATCATCAAACCCAACAGCAAGTTATAATCCAAGTAATACAAGTTTAACCCCAATAGTTACTATTGTAGCTATTAATTATACTCAGGTAGATACGTTTATATTTACAGCATATTCCGATTTTTGTACAAATTACGATACGGTATTGGTTACATTTTCTGCCACACCACATGCCGAAGCTGGACCTGTACAATCTGTTTGTGGTTATTCGGCACAATTAGCTGCTGATACAATAGGGAGTATAGCTTCATCGGCTTATTGGACATCAAGTCATCAGGGAGTTGTAATTACTTACAACGGAACTGATCCTTTACCATGGAATGCCACAGCAACTGTTGTTAATCCAAGTACATTTTTTGCAAATGCCGATCATCAAGTTGTATATCTGTACTGGTATGTTCAAA
>Ga0308396_1001064_pt1 | contig 15235 bp, 14 predicted proteins | sample Hotspr2SamplePe2_FD_202359 | JGI IMG/M metagenome (GOLD analysis project Ga0308396, IMG submission 202359) | Hot spring phototrophic mat microbial communities from Mushroom Spring, Yellowstone National Park, Wyoming, United States - 20050930_Pe2 ... | reverse complement strand
ACTGGATCTTCCCGCGCCTCTTGCTGATTCCGGTAGTAGCAGCGGTCTCGTATGAGGTGCTGCGCTACTCCGCCGCGCACCACGACCCTCTTTCGAGGCTTTTCCGCTGGCTTGGCTTCAAGTTTCAGATGCTCACCGTCAAGGAACCCAGCGACGATATGATCGAAGTCGCCATCGAGAGCACCAAGGCTGCTCTGAACAAAAGGCCAAGCGAAAAGCCCCTGGTGGCGTAGCCAAGGCAGACGCCGGGCTGCGCCTAACGCCACTGCGGGCCAGTAAAGTACAATCAGCCCATGCGCATTCTGCACACGGCAGACTGGCACCTGGGGAAGGTGCTCAAAGGGCGGGAGCGAACGCCAGAAATCCAGCAGGCCCTGCAGGAGCTTTTGCAGCTGGTGCGCTCCGAGCGCATCGAGCTGGTGCTGGTAGCGGGAGATCTCTTCGATCGCAGTGTGGTGTCCAGTGAAGCCGAAGCCGCTGCCTTCGAGTTTTTTATAGGCCTGCGCGCGCTGGGGGTTCCGGCCCTGGTGATCGCCGGCAACCACGACAGCCGCGAGCGCCTCGAGGCCCTCGCACCCCTGCTCGCCCTCAGCGGCGCCACCGTGTTCGGCCACTTGCGCTTGGCCGAGCAGGGAGGGGTGGTGGAGGCCCGGGGGGCTAGGGTGGCGCTGCTGCCCTTTTTATCCGAACGCCGCTTGGTCAAGGCGGGCGACCTGCTGCAAGGCGACAGCGCCGAGTGGAAGAAAACCTACGGCCTGGGCATGAGCCTGATTCTGCGCAACCTGGCCCAAGGCTTTGGGGGCGGCCTGAACCTCCTGGTGGCCCACCTGACCGTAGAGGGGGGCCAGCTTGGGGGCGGCGAGTTTACCTTCCACACCACCAACAGCTACGCCATCCCCAAAAGCGCCTTTCCCCTGAGCCTGAGCTACGTGGCCCTGGGCCACCTGCACCGCCAGCAGCAGGTCTGTGAGGCCCCGGTGGCCTGGTATGCGGGCTCTCTCATCCAGCTCGACTTTGGCGAGGGAGAGCATAGCCCCCGGGGAGCCTTGATCGTGGAGCTCGAGCCGGGTGTACCACCTCGGGTACATCCCGTGGAGAAGCGCTGGGGCAGGCCGCTCAAAACCTTCCGCCTGAGCCGGGAGTGGCTGGATCGGCGCTGGGAGGAGCTACGCACCTTTCCCGGCTACAGCAAGGTGGTGATCGAGGGCAAAGGCAACCCCGCTCTGCGCGAGCGCTTGTTCAAGGAGCTGCCGAATCTGCTCGAGGTCGTGTTCCACACCCCAGAGGCAGAAGGCAGGGCCCCCTCGGCAACAGGGGACGAAAACCTGGACTGGATAAAGGCCTATGCCGAGTACCGAAGGGCCACCGCCCGGGAAACAAGCCCCGATCTGTTGGCCGCCTTCCGGCAGGTCTACGAAGAGGTTCACGCCCTCAGCGGTGCTTAGAGTTTTCCATGAGACCCCTCAAACTGCTCCTCCACGGCTTCGGCCCCTACGCCGAAGCGCAGGTGGTCGATTTCGACCACGACCTTGGCCTTTTTGCCATCACCGGTCCAACCGGCGCGGGCAAGAGCACCCTGCTGGACGCCATCACCTATGCCCTCTACAAGGCCACCCCCCGCATTGGCTCAACCGGCCTGAAGGAGCTCAAACACCCTCAGGCCGACGCAGCCAAGGTAGAGCTCACCTTTGCCCTAGGCGAACAGGTCTGGCGGGTGGTGCGGGTGGTGGGCAGGGAAAACCAGAACCGCCTAGAGTTCCTGCAGGAAAACCGGTGGCGCACCCATCCGGCCTCGGAAAAGGTGCGGGAACTCGACGCCAAGCTGGTCGAGATTCTGGGGATGGACTATGAGACCTTCACCCGGGCTATTTTGCTGCCGCAGGGCCAGTTCGACCTGTTTCTGCGGGGCTCGCCCAAAGAGCGGCGCGAAACCCTGATCAAGCTTTATGGCCTAGAAACCCTCAAGGCCATGCGGGAGCGGGTGGCGGGTCGGCTAGAGGAGCTGAAAAGACAAAAAGCCCGCCTGGAAGGGGAGCTGGCCGCCCTGGTCGAGGCCGAGGAGGCGAAGCTTTGGAAGCTACAAGACGAGATCGCCTGCCTCGAGCAAAGCGAGAACGCGCTCACCCAAAGGCTGCTAGAGGCCGAGCGCACCCTGAAAAAGCTCGAGGGGCTGCTGGAGCTATGGAGCGAGCTCGAGTCCTGGCGGCGCCGCCAGCAAGCCTGGGAAAGCGAGCGACCCCGCATGGCTGAGGTCGAGGCCCAGTTGGCGCGGGCCGAGAAAGCCGCACGCATCTGGCCACAAGTAGAAGCTGTCCAACAGGCGGAAGCTGAGTTGCAACAGGTCCAGCAAGCCCTGGAGCAGGACCAGCGGGAGCTGCAGCGGCTCGAGGCCGAGCTTAGGAGCCTTTACGCCCGGTACCAGCCCGAAAAGCACCAGGCGCTGGAGCAGCAAGCGCACCAACTCCCCATGCTGCGCGCAAAGGAGGCCAGCCTCAAGCGCTACGGCGGCAACCTGACTTTGCACCACCCCCACCCGCTGCCCTACGAGGAAGACCGCCTCGAGCAGCTGCGCGACGCCGAGCGGCTGTTTGCCGAGCTTGACAAGGCCCGCCTCAGCGCCCAGCGTGCCCAAGCCCGCCTGCAAGAGGCGCTGCAGGAGGCGCAAAGGGCACAGGCCCTGAGCGACGAACTCAAAAAGAGCTTGGGGGTTCTGGCCGATACCGGTAAGCAGCATAAAGCCAGGCTGGAGGAAGCCAAGCAGCTCCTCGAGCGCGAGAAGCTACAGCAGGGCCTGAGGCTGTACCACGCCCACCTCAAGGTAGGTGAGCCCTGCCCCCTCTGCGGGCATCCCATCGAGACCCTGCCCCCGCCCAAGCCCCAGGCCGATCTGCAAGCCCTGGAGGCCCAGGTCGAGCACCTGGAAACCACCCTTGGCGAGCTAAGGGCCCAGTATGCGGCTACGCAGCAGCGCCTCAAAGACCTGGAAGAACGCCTGCCCCGGCTGCAAGAACAGCAAAACAAGCTACAAGGCGAGGCCGAAGAAGCCCGCAAAGCCCACACCGAGCTGGAGGCCCAGGCCAAGGCCCTGGGCAGCCTCGAGCAGGTCAGGGAAGAGCGCACCCGGCGCCTTGCGGCCCTGGCCGAAGAGGTTCGGGCCATGACCAGGGGTAAGGAGGTTGCGGCCCATGTGAAGTGGCTCGAGCAGGAGCTCAAGAACCTGCAGGGTCTGAAGCAGCAGGCCGAGCGCCTCGAGGTCCGGATTAGCGAGCTGAAGGGCAAAACCCAGAGCCAGAGCGAGGTGGTGCGGATACTGCAGAGTAACCTGGCCCGCCAAAGGGAAAGTCTGCTTACCCTGCTGCACGAAGCGCAGTTCGACTGCATCGAGGCGGCCCGAAGCACCCGCCTAAGCCCAGAAGAAGCGCAGGCTTTGCAAAAGCGGATCAAGGAACACGAGCTCGAGGGGATCCAGATTGTCAGCAACCTGGCGGTGCTTACGGAAAAACTAAAAGGCCAGCCTCCCTTCACCCTGGCCCAACTCAGCGAACAGCGTAGCCTCAAAGACTCCCTCCAACGGGAGCTTGATTCGATCAAGGAAAGGCTGGGCGGCAGGAGAAGCGAGCTAAAGCGCTTGGAGGAGCAGCTAAAGCACAAACGCCAGCTCCTCCAGGAAAAAGCCGCACTGGAGAGGCAGATCGACCTCTGGGAGCAGCTCGCCGGCGACCTCAAGGGCGACCGCTTTCAAGACTTCTTGCTCGAGCGCTACCAGTCCGGGCTTTTGAGCCGGGCCTCTGAACTGGTAGGCTCCCTCTCGCAAAACCGCTATAGCCTGCGGCTCGAGGACGGCGAGTATTTTGTATTTGACCGCTGGACCGACGCCCTGCGGCCAGTGCGCACCCTTTCAGGGGGCGAGAGCTTTATGGCGAGCCTTTGCCTGGCCCTCTCCCTTTCGGAACACCTCTCACATGGCAGAATCGGGGCCCTCTTCCTTGACGAAGGCTTCGGCACCCTCGACGGCGAAACCCTGGAGCAAGTGGCCGGGGTGCTCGAGGCCCTGCCCACCCAGGGCCGCCTGGTGGGCATCGTGACCCACGTCGAAGCCCTGGCCGAACGCTTGCCCGCCCGTCTGGAGGTCTACAAGTCACCGGCAGGTAGTAAAGTGCGCTGGAGAGACTGATCGGCCCTCTACTTGCCCGGTCCTCAACAAAGCCAATCTGAGCCCTTGAGGCCCAACCCTCGCTGGTATGTCACGCATGCTCCGTAACACCTTTTTGGTCATGGGCGGCACCCTTTCTAGCCGGCTTTTGGGCCAGGTGCGCCAAACCATCCTCGCCAACCTGCCCCTGCCGGATGTCATCAAGGATGCCTTCTGGGTGGCTTACCGCATACCCAACCTGCTACGCGAGCTGCTAGCCGAAGGGGCCATTCAAAACGCCCTAATTCCGGTTTTGAACGGCCTCCCGCCGGAGGAATCCCGCGTTTTCGCCAGGCGTTTCGGCGCATTCCTGCTGGGCATCAATCTGGTGCTCTTAGGCCTAGGCCTGCTTCTTGCCCCCCAGATTGCCCACGCCCTGCTGTGGCTGGCCGAGCTTTCCCTGTCCCAATCCAGCCCCCTGCGCGACCCCAGGGTTTTCGAGCAGCTGGTGCTGCTGATTCGCTTGGTAATGCCTTTTTTGCTCTCCATCTCCATGGCTTCGCTGTTTTCCTCGGTGCTTCAATCGGGTGAGCGTTTCGCCGTCACCAGCTTCAGTCCGATGGCCTTTAACCTGGGCTCTATAGCGTTAATGCTGCTTTTTCCAAACAGCGTTGTGGCCTTGGGTTTATCGGTTACGCTGGGGGGAGCGCTACAGGCTTTGGTACAGCTCCCTGCCCTCAAGGGCTATCGGCTCGAGTTCAGATGGCACCCAGCCTTCCGTCTAGCCCTGGCCCGGATAGGCCCTTTTGCCTTCACCACCTCGGTACGGCAGTTTTTGAACTTAGTTCTGCTAAGCATTCTGGCCGCTTACCCCTCAGCGGCCGTCACGGGCTTTCAAAACGGCGAGCTCATCTTTACCACCGCACTGGGCCTGCTGGCGGTATCGCCCGCCATGGCTGCTTTCCCCCGTCTGTCTGCCCTGGCGGGTAGCCAGAACGTGCCCGCAGCCCGCGAGCTGCTCCGCCGCATCATGGCCCGGCTGGCAGCACCCCTGGCCTTCGCGGCAGCCATGATGGTGGCGCTGGCCCCCTGGATCGTAGGCCTGCTCTACGCCATTACCGCCAACTTCTCCGAAGCCAACCGGGCCTTTACCACCCAGACCGTGATGGCCCTGGGCCTGGCCCTGCTCCCCTGGGGCTTAAACCAACTGCTGCTGCGGGGTTTTTACGCAGTGGGGAAGGTAAACCAGGCCGTGCGGGTTACGGTAATGGCAGCACTGATCAACACCTTTGGCTACTGGTTGCTGCGTGAGCAAGGTTTGTTTGTGCTGAACCTGGCCACGGCAGTAGCAAGCTGGCTAGGCCTAGCCCTTTACGCCTGGCAGTTGCAGGCTTTTCAGATGGCCAGACAGGCCGAGATCTGGCAAATGGTGGCAAAGGCCGTCCTGGCGGCTGCACCGGCAGGCTGGGTGGCTTACCTGGTGGCGGCAAGCTTCGGCGCCCCAGCACTTTTCTTGCAAAACATCCCGCCGCTCATCCTCGGGGGGCTAGCTGGTCTTGGGGTGTTTGCAGGGCTGGCCCAGGCCCTACGGCTTCCGCTCGGACTGCGAAGGGTTTTCTAGGGCAGCCCAGCTGGGCTGTGAACATCTAATCAGCCTGTTGGGAGGTTGGCCTTCTTCTGCTCTTGGTCCTTTTCCTGTCTAAGTTTGTGCAAAAGTGCTAGGCGCAAACGGGCTATCTCCGACTCCAGGCGGTTTTGCTGGATGTCCAGCTCATCGCGCAAACGTATAATCTCCTCCACCCCAGCCAGGTTGACTCCCAGCTCCTGGGTCAAGCGGCGGATCTCCCGCAGCTTCTCCACATCCTGCTCCGAGTACAACCGGGTTTTGCCGGAGGTGCGGCTGGGCGCCACCAAGCCTTCCCGCTCGTACAGCCGCAGGGTCTGGGGGTGCATGCCCACCAGTTCAGCAGCCACCGAGATGATGTAGACAGGCCGCTCCTTCTCGTCGAGCTTTTTACCTTTACGCTCCCCTGGAGGTGGCAGGGCTGGGGGCATTTTGAGCGCCTCGAGCTTATCCCCTAGCTGCTGCTTTAGGCGCTCTATCTCCTCACGGAAGCGCTGCTCGAGCGCCCACAGCTCGTCGCGCAGCCTCATAACCTCCTCCACCCCAGCCAGGTTGACTCCCAGCTCCTGGGTCAAGCGGCGGATCTCCCGCAGCTTCTCCACATCCTGCTCCGAGTACAACCGGGTTTTGCCCCCCGAGCGCTTGGGCCGAATCAAGCCCTTGCGCTCGTACAGGCGCAGGGTCTGAGGATGCATATCCACCAGCTCAGCAGCCACCGAGATGATGTATACCGGGTGGTCTTTCTTATCCATACTAAGCCGGGCTAAAAGCCCTTGACACCCTAAGTATACGAAAATCTACTAACCACAAGCGCACATAAGAGGGTGTGCGGGCTTTTCACCTGCTCACGGGCTGCCCACAAGAACAGGTTTGCCGCGACTTCTGAAACGTCATTTAGCGTTCGGCTTGGGGTTGCTGGGCCCTGCTTCCCACCTTATAAGGCAAGTAGCGCGGCTGCCAGAAGCGCTCTGCCACATAGGCCTGGATGGCCTCCATGCTGAGTCCCTGCAGGCGCTCCTCACGGGCCAAACCCTCCTTCATGGCCTGCTGGATTACCCTCGAGGCCACCACCTGGCTCACCTCGCGCAGCTCGGAAGTGGGCGGATACAAGCGTCCAGGGTGGTGCTTGGTGGTATAGTCGTAGAGGGCGTAAGCCGCCTCCAGCACCATGGCATCAGAGACTTCTTTATAGCCTTAGAAAGCACCGCTCCAAAACCCAGCCCTGGGAAGACAAAGGCGTTGTTCCCTTGTCCGATTGGATAAACCTGGCCGTCCAGCTCCACCGGCGCAAAGGGGCTTCCAGCCGCTACCAAAGCCCTGCCCCGCGTCCAGCGCAAAATTTCCTCTGGAAACGCCTCCGAGGAGCTGGTGGGGTTGGAGAGTGGAAAGATAACCGGCTGCTCGGTGTTGGCCAGCACAGCCTGCACAACGGGTTCGGTAAACGACCCCGCCTGACCCGAAAGCCCCAGCAAGACAGTAATCTTCGCGTTCACCACTGTTTCGTACAGATTGGGCGCATCGCCCGCTATAGGCCAGTCCTGAATCAGGGCTGGGTCTTTGGCAAATTTCTGCTTGTAGCCCTCCATATTGCGGTTGCGAAGCAGCAGACCCTTGGAGTCGAGCACATATATGCGCTCCAAGGCTTGCGCCTCGCTCAGACCCTCGCGCATGAGGCCATCAAGCAAGGCCTGGGCCACTCCAATGCCCCCCGCCCCAGCTCCATAGATCAGGATGCGCTGGTCGGAAAGGGGCTGGCCTTTGATGCGGCAGGCCGAGAGCACACCCGCCAGGGTAACCGCTCCGGTACCCTGGATGTCGTCGTTGAAGGAGGGCAGCACTTTGCGGTAGCGCTCGAGCACTGCAAAGGCCGTGTCCTTGCTAAAGTCTTCCCATTGAATCACCGCGTTGGGATAGCGCTTGCGGAAAGCCTCCACAAAGCGATCCATGAAGGCGTAGTACTCATCCCCCGAAAGCCTGCGGTGGCGTACCCCCAGGTACAGCGGGTCGTTGATTAGGTCGGCCCGGTTGGTTCCCACGTCGAGCTCGATAGGTAAGGCCTTGTCGGGACCCAGACCCCCAGCGGCCGTATATATGGCCAGCTTACCGATGGAAATGGCCATCCCTCCAAAGCCCTGATCGCCGATGCCTAGAATCGCCGAAGAATCGGTGGCGACAGCCAGCCGCACGTCGTTGAGGGGCACGTTGGCAAGGGCCTGCTCAATTTCGTGGATGTTGTCGGTGGAGGCCGTAAAGCCCCGTGGAAAGCGATAAATATGCGAGAACTGTTTGACCGCCTCCCCCACCGTGGGGGTGTAGAGGATAGGGAGCATCTCGCTCATGTGGTCAACGAAAAGGGCATAGAAAAGCACCTCGTTGCGGTCTTGCAGGTTGCGCAGGAAGATGTGCTTCTCCAAGTCGCTTTCGATCAGGCAGTAGCGCCGGTAGTTGCGCTGCTTTTGCTCTTCTAGACTGGTCACGTGAGGGGGCAGGAGGCCCTCGAGCTTGAGGGCTTTGCGCTCCTCATGGGTAAAAGCTGTTCCTTTGTTCAAAAGGGGCAGTCCCAGCAGAAGTGGGCCTTCAACAAATGGCTCCAGGTAGCGTTTACCCCGCTCATCGCGCTTCACATCGTAATAGCGGCTCACGGTCATATGGGCAATGCTAAGTCCAGATGGCATCTGAGGTCTAGACGCACTTTGTGCTGGCCGGGCGGCCACCAGGTTTGCGCCGAGTCTGCCACATTGCCAGATGGGCTTGAGGCCACCTGGTGTAACTACCCTCGAGCTTCATCCTTCGAGTCGGGGCTCTGGTGCGTTATTATCGTGAGCGGCAGAGATGGGCAGCAGCCCACTGAAAGGAGCTTTCAGATGAAGTCCCCTGTACGTGTCGCAGTTACCGGTGCGGCTGGTCAGATTGGCTACAGCTTGCTGTTCCGCATTGCTGCAGGCGAAATGCTCGGCAAAGACCAGCCGGTTATCCTGCAGCTCTTGGAGATTACCCCGGCCCTCAAGGCCTTGAATGGGGTCATTATGGAGCTCGAGGACTGCGCCTTCCCTACCCTGGCGGGCATTGTAACCACCGACGATCCCAACGTAGCTTTTGCTGACGCCGACTATGCCCTGCTGGTAGGGGCCATGCCGCGCAAACAAGGCATGGAGCGCGCCGACTTGCTTCAGGCTAACGGCGCCATCTTTACGGCCCAGGGCCGCGCCCTCTCGGAGAACGCCCGCAAGCAGGTAAAGGTGCTGGTGGTAGGCAACCCGGCCAACACCAACGCCCTCATTACCTACAAAAACGCCCCCAACCTCTCGCCGCGTCAGATCCACGCCATGACCCGCCTCGACCACAACCGGGCCATCTCACAGCTAGCGGCCCGCCTAAAGGTGCCTGTAACCGAAATTAAAAAGATGACCGTCTGGGGCAACCACTCCCTCACCCAGTACCCCGACCTGTTCCACTGCGAGGTGGGGGGCAGAAACGCCTACGAGCTGGTGGGGGACCACGACTGGTACGTCAATACCTACATTCCCAAAGTGGCCAAGCGCGGGGCGGAAATTATCGAAGCCCGCGGTGCTTCCTCGGCGGCCTCGGCAGCCAGCGCGGCCATCGACCACATGCGCAACTGGGCCATGGGCACCCCTGAGGGTGACTGGGTAAGCATGGCTGTTCCCTCCGACGGCTCATATGGCATTCCTGAAGGACTGGTGTACAGCTACCCCTGTATATGCAAAGACGGCGACTTTGAAATTGTGCAGGGCCTGGATATCAACGAGTTCAGCCGCAGCAAGATGGACGCTAGCGCCAGAGAGCTGGCCGAGGAGCGCGACGCGGTACTGGGGCTGGGGCTGATCCAGTAGAAGACCCTTTGGGGAGGATTAAGGCCCCTCTCCCCCCTATTTGCTGACGGTATGGACCCCGCCTGAAACAGCGAGGTACCGGCCTGAGCAAGAGAGGGTCCTCTCTCCCACAAGCTCCGCACTGCAGGATGGGAGAATAACTGCTCAGAGCACCCTTCATGGGCCTTTAGTCCTCAGCAATCGCAGAGGGCCAGCAGGCTTTACGCCTGGCTGCCCCCCTGGCCCAATGTGGTCCAGCCCTGGGCGGGATCCCAGGGGTACACAATCCAGGTCTCGGTTTCGGCGGCGTAGTAGTCGGGGCCATCGCCAGGGAACTGGCTTTTGCTGGGCTTGTAGTGAAGAACCGCTACCTGAGGGCGTCCACCGGCCATCCTAATGCGTTCGCGCACCGCCACAGCCGTTTTACCCGTGTCCCATACGTCATCCACAACCAGTACCCGCTTACCATAAAGCAGGTTATCAGAAGGGAACTGAAGAAAAACGGGATCTTCGATGGTCTCTCCCACATCGGTGTAAAACATCACAGCAGCAGTCAGGATGTTGCGCTGATCGGTGGCCTCGGAAACCAGGCAGGCCGGAATCATACCCCCTCGAGTTACTGCCAGAATGCAGTCAAAGTCGTTGGGATTGAACTGGCCCAGCAGTTTGGAAACCAGGCTGGTAACATCCTGCCAGCTTAGGTAGAGCTTGCCTGCGTACCCCTGCGGTTCGGACATAAAATTCCCCTTGTCCAGCTCAGCCTACCGGCTTATCCAGCTCAAAGGCGCTGTGTACAGCGCGCAAGGCTGCTTCAGCGTACTGCGAAGGGATGATGGCTGAGATACGCACCTCGCTGGTTGCGATCATCTCGATGTTGGCCCCGACGCTAGAGAGGGCTTGGAACATCCTAGCCGGGATACCGGGGGTTGAAGCCAGGGCTACCCCCACGATAGAAATCTTGCAGACATCACGGCGCAGTTGGGCTTTGCCGCCAATCTCAGCCAAAACAGGCTCGAGGGCCTCCAAGGCCTCTTCGGCGAAGTCCTGGTTCACGGTGAAGGCCATCTGAGTGCGGCTGGCTTCGTGGCCGGGAACCCCCTGGATAATCATGTCCACAGCCACACCCTTACGGGCTAGGGCCTCAAAGACCTGAGCAGCGATGCCAGGCCGGTCGGGAATGCCTATCAGACCTATCTGGGCAATTTCTTCATCGAGGGCTACTCCCGTCACTGGGCGATCGAGTTCCATTCCATCCTCCGCAACAATGGTGCCTGGGTTGTAGGAAAAGCTGCTGCGCACGTGGATTCGCACCCCGTAGCGCTTGCCGTAGTAGACCGCGCGGGGATGCAGCACCCGCGCCCCTAGAGCTGCCATCTCCAGCATCTGATCGTAGCCAATTTTGCTGAGCTTTTGCGCCTCTGGGATGGTATGGGGATCGGTGGTGTAAACCCCTTCAGTATCGGTAAAAATTTCGCACTCCCGCGCCCCCAGAGCCGCCGCTAGGGCAACTGCTGTGGTATCGGAGCCGCCCCGGCCCAGTGTGGTCAGCTCGCCCTCCGGGGTAGTGCCCATAAAGCCTGCCACCACAGCCACTTCTCCCCGGTCCAAAGCCTGCTGGATGAGAACGGGCTCCACCCGCAGAATGCGGGCATCACCGTAACGCCCATCAGTGGTGATGCCGATCTGATGCTGGGTAAAACCCCGAGCTGGTATACCCATGGCATGAAGCTGCATTGAAAGTAGGGCTACTGACTGCTGCTCCCCGATGGTAGTGAGCATATCGAGTTCGCGCTGGGGCGGGCGTTTGTTGACCCGCCTGGCCAGGGCAATTAATTCGTCGGTCATGCGGCCCATGGCCGAGACCACCACGGCCATCCGGTTTCCTTTCTCAAGGTAGTGGTGGATGCGCTGGGCCACCTTGTGAATGCGCTCGAGGTCGCCCACGCTGGTTCCGCCGTATTTCTGGACAACAAGGGCCATGAGACAAATGCTAGCACGGGCGTTCTAGGTAGCCAAGCGCTGCCCCAGCACGGCAAAACCCAACACCGAGGTGGCCTAATTTGGCCACCAAAGCTGTTAGCGGTAAGCTGTAGATATGGCGGAGAAAGCGAAGGACAAACCGAGCAAGGAACCCTTTCCTGGGGCCTATTTCGTGGGCCTGGCAATTACCCTGGGCCTGCTGATCGTGGTGGTGGCGGTAGGAGCTGGTATGCCCCCCGCGCTCTCAGGTTTTCTGGTGGCACTCCTGCTGGGACTGACCGTCAATCCAAAGTATGCGCTCGGCTTCCTAAGCGCGGGCGTGCTGGCCGCACTAATGGGTTTTGCAGGGAGCGAGCCTCAGGTAGCCTGGGGCGGCCTAGGGCTTATCCTGGCCAGCCTGCTGGTGCGGCGCTTTGTCAAGTCTTAGGGAGCAGCGGAGGCGGGCTTTGAAGGAGCACTTGCTGGCCCCCGACCGCCTGGCCCGTATCCTTATCTACGCCGGAATAGCAGGCTTCGTTTGGTTCTTCTTCGCGCAGCCCAGCCCCTTTGGCGCCACCTTGTCTGTAACACCATGGTGGGAGCCGGGCTGGTGCAGTACAGCAGCAGCAAGCCCCTTATCATTCCGCTTTATGTGATGGTGCTGGCTGCACTGGTGTTGGTGCAGGCCGTGGCAGGGCTCTTGGGTGTGGGCGGACAGCTGGGAGCAGCGCTGCTGGGCAGCACCCTGGGACTGGGCCTGCCCTACCTGGCCTACCGCCTACGGGAGAAAGCATGAAAATAGCCCTGGTGCACCTGGCCACCCGCGAAACCCCCCAGGCCACGCTCGAAAAGGCCCTCGAGCTCCTGGGCCAGGCCTGGCAGGAAGGCGCTCAACTCGCGGTTTTGCCCGAGCTGTTTCCCAGCGGCTACCGCTTTGCCGATGCCGCCTCTACCCCGGCTGTGCTGGTGCGCCTCGAGCAGTTTTGCGCCCAAACCGGCATGACCCTGGTAGCCGGGGTACTGGAACAGACCGGCGAGCGCCACGCCAACCGGGCCAGGGTCATCGGGCCCACGGGCCAGAGGGCCTGCTACACCAAAACCCACTTGATTCCCGCTTTTGGCGAGCCCGAGACCATGGTTCCGGGGCAGGATTTGGTCACGCTCGAGCTGGGGGGCTTCAAGGTCGGCATCGCCATCTGCTTCGACCTGCGCTTCCCCGAGCTCTTTCGTGCCTATGCCCTCGAGGGGGTCAGCCTGTTCCTGATTCCCTCGGCCTGGCCCATGAGCCGTAGCTACGCTTGGGAGCTTTTCTGCAAAGCCCGGGCTGCCGAAAACCAAGCCTACCTGGTTGCGGTAAACCACGCCGAAGAACCCTTTGGTGCGCCCAGTCTGGCTATAGATCCCCTGGGTATGGAGCTGCTGCGGGTAGAAAGCGAAGGGCTTGGAGCGGTGGCGCTAGACCCCAGTTATCCCACCAAGTTGCGCCAGGACTTCCCCGTCTTCCCCCAGCGCCGCCCCGAGCTGTATCAGGGCCTCTTAAAAAGCCCCACCAGCAAGTAAAACACCGCCCCCAGCATCAGCCCTTCCCCCCAGGCGGGAAAGTAGGGCCAGAGCATCTGCACCTCAAAACGCCCCACCAAGAAGAGGGGCCAGGGCAGCAGGGCCCAGGCCAGGCCATACTGCCGGTAGCCCGCCGCTAGCACGAAGGCCAGCCCCACCCCACGCAGGTAAAACAGCCAGCCTTGGCCCAGCTCGTTCTGATAGATGAACCACAGCAGGTTGAGCCAGACCCCTACCACCCCCCACGACCAAGCAAAGCGGCGCACCCAAAGGGCTCCCACGCCCCACAACCCCAGACCCACCAAACCATCCCACATCGCAAAGTATTGTAAGGGCCTCTGTGCCAAGGCCGCAGCAGAAGCCCCCTCAAAGATCTCTCCGCCCCCGCGCCGGGCTCTGAGCAGCTTCAAAGCGCTCAGGACGGGCTGCGCCTGCGTGCGCGTTTGCTGCATCCCCACCAGCCCGGCGGTGCGATGCGTTTACGTTCAGGTCGCTACAGCGAAATGACCTGGTCCGGTGGGTTAGCAGCTAAGGCCGCGTATAGGTCGGGGAAGCAGCCGACCTGTACCCCCGGTACGGTATTCAGCGGAGTGCACTCGGCCGGGGAGGTGCGTCCTCGACCCTCCTCATCACACCAGCGGGGCTGGCCTTGGGCCAAGTTACGCTCGAGGGCGCACATATCGCACATCATGAGCAAGATACCTTTCTCCTGTGCCAGCCGCGCCAGGCGCTCCCCAATCGGATCCCCCTGGCGCAAGACGTACACGTTGTCGTCAAAGAAAAACATACCCACTACCTCTACCCCGTGGGTTCCGGCCTCGAGCTGCGGTAAGATCATCTGCCCAAGTTTGTAACTGGCAGCCCGGGGATGGGTGAAGACATAAGCCACCTTCATGAGAACCTCCTTATTTTTGACCCGCGGCATGGCAGGGTTACATTTATTATTGATAATGTATTATCATTATCTTCTCCGGGCCCTGACGCACAATTCCCCCGTCTGGTACTTAGCCCAGTAGCCACACTTTTTGTGCTGCTACATCCCAACCAGGCTATAGACGAAATCAACAAGATGTTGTATCTTTCTCCGAAGAAACCACAAGATGTGGTTTCCAGGGCCGGACGCCAGGAAAAGTACGGTGCGACTGCGCTGCTTCGGCGGGGCGCCCGTAGCCCGGATGCCTGCCGCCGGTCCTCCGCACGGGGGCAGAAAGGTGGTTCTATACCGCTAGGAGCTTCTTTTCCAAGTCAAAGCCCAGACTGCAGGAGGATCCTTTGCTCATCGTTTACGCTTCGAAAACCGGCAACGTAGCGCGCTTTGTCGAGCGGCTGGGGGTAGAGGCCTTGCGCATCCAGAGCGGAACCGAGCGGATACAGCGCCCGGCCTTGCTCCTCACCTATACCACCGGCTTCGGCCAGGCCCCCGTAGAGGTGCTCCGCTTCGTGGAGGCCAACCGGCCCTACCTCCTGGGCGTGGCCGTGAGCGGCAACCGCAACTGGGGGGCCAACTTCGCCCGGGCGGGCGAGGTGCTCTTCGAGCGGTATGGCCTGCCCGTCGTGCACAAGTTTGAATTGAGCGGGAGTGAAAAGGACGTCGAGGTCGTCAGGGAGGTGATCCATGCGCTATTTGGAGCTCAACAGCGCAGTGCTGCATAGAAAGGATGGGTTCTTTCAGCTGGAGAAGGACCTCGAGGCCGCCCGGGTCTTTGAGGAGGAGGTAGAAAGCAGGCTGCGCCGCTTCCCTGACCCCCTCACGCGCCTCAAGACCCTGATCGAGGAGGGGTACTACGAGGACTTCTTCGCCCGCTACGACGAAAAGACCGTCCTGAAGCTCTCCGACCTGGCCTATAGCTATGGCTTCCGCTTCCAGAGCTTCATGGCGGTCTCCAAGTTCTACAAGGACTACGCCCTCAAGAGCGACGATAAGCGGCTTTATCTGGAGCGCTACGAGGACCGGGTACTGGCGGTGGCCCTGCACTTAGGCCAGGGCGACGCGGCCAAGGCGGAGGCCTACGTGCGGGCCATGATGGAGCAGCGCTACCAGCCCGCCACCCCGACCTTTCTCAACGCCGGGCGGGCCCGGCGGGGGGAGCTGGTCTCCTGCTTTCTTTTGGAGGTGGACGACTCGCT
>Ga0308396_1001054_pt1 | contig 15349 bp, 12 predicted proteins | sample Hotspr2SamplePe2_FD_202359 | JGI IMG/M metagenome (GOLD analysis project Ga0308396, IMG submission 202359) | Hot spring phototrophic mat microbial communities from Mushroom Spring, Yellowstone National Park, Wyoming, United States - 20050930_Pe2 ... | reverse complement strand
TGTCGCGGGCGGTGAGCTACGCGCTGGAGAACGAGGCCTATCGCGGCCTGCCGCGCTTGTTGAAGGAGCGGCTGGGGCTAGAGGTGAAAGGCCGGCTGATGCGGACCGAGGTAGAGGGGGAAGAGATCAACATCTTTGGCGAGGCGCAGCGCGGGGATGTGGAGGTGCTGATTGTGGGCGAGGCGAAGCTGCAGTTGGATCGTGGGCGGTCGCGGGCGATGGAGCGGGTGCGAGTGTTTGAGCAGTTGGCGCGGAAGGTTGAGGCGGTGAGGCGGGCTTATCCTGGGCGCGAGGTAGTGGCGGTCTTGGTGACGCACTATGCGCGGCCGGTGTTTCTGGAAGAGGCGAAGGCGCGCGGGATAGCGGTGTTCCAGAGCTACGAGTGGTGAACTGTGCCGTTCATGACAGAGGATACGCTGAAGACGATACCGAATACACGCAGTTTGCGCACCTACGTAGTGACGTTCACCTATCCGGCATTTCGCTGCCGTTATGAGATGGAGCCAGACAAGGTCAATTTTGCGACTTTGACGATTAGCTATGCGCCAAACGCGCTGCTGTTCGACTTCCCAAGCTTGATGGCTTATCTGCGCACCTTCGAGGATGTGCCAATCTCTCTCGAATCGGCAGCGAATCGCATCCTTGATGAGCTGTTCGCACGTCTGCAACCGATTTGGATGCGAGTGTGTATGCGCAATGCGCGCGAACATGGCGTGGTCATCGAGATAGTCACTGAACAGGGTGAGCGTCCTGCATTAGCCTAGAGGCACCCAGGCTATTGCCAACCGCTCTACGAGGATGTTGCTCTTCTTGGGGGCGATGGGCAGCTCCTCGATGTCATTGAGCACACGCGCCCACTTCTCGTTCAACTGCGCAAGAGCGGCTTTATATTTCTCAGCTAGCGCTTCCAAGTCGGCGTTGAGCTTGGCAATGACGGCCTCTGACTTGCGCACATCTTGGGCGGCAGAATCAACTTTGCGGCGGCGACGTGCGCCGAAAGCGACGGCGTAAGTCGGCCGTCGGCCTACGAGCAAATTGAACAGCGTTTCGACACCGCTCAACAACTCTTCGCGTTTGCGGCTGCTCAGCTCGGCTCGGTCGGCTGATAGTTCGTTATGTTCGCGGACGAGCTTATCTTGCAGTGCCTTCATGCGGCGATCGAACTGATCATGGAGCTTAGCTGCTTCAGTGTCGCGTCGCTGACGCGCTATAGCTTCGCATCGTTGGCGAAAGGCTAGCCGGCTCTCTCCAATCCGCCCATATAGCTTCAAGGTGCGATTAAACCAGATGGTTTTGACCTCGTGATGGTAGAGATAGTCAACAAGCGCGCGTTCTGCCTGTTTAAGCCAGCGCGCTGTGATGCCCGATGGCAGAGTATCAAAGTGCGCGTGGTCTGCCGGCGCTGCTTGCAGATCTTCCAGGGAGAAATTGTTCAAGCGCTGCGCTTTCGAGAAATCGGGAATGGGGGCGGGCGATTGGTCTAGTGCAAGCAGGTAGACGCAACGCTCGTGATGAAAGTTACCGCTGGCTCGGTCGGCAATGCGCAGCGAGGACACGGCCAGCAAGTAGGGAACGTAGTGTTTGGACGCTGCATGGTCTGACGCGTTGTTTGTCGTGGGACGGAGTGGCGAGACACGCAGGAACACTTCCGGCACGTCCGGCGGCATCTCAGGGCGACTGAAGAGCGAGTGCACGGCACGGGGTGATGGCGTGGGTGCATCCTCTGCATCGTCTGTCTCAAGCATCGCTATCTGTTCGCGGGTGAGCGGTCCGCGCAGAAAGCTCATCGCCCAGCGTGCGTGAAAGAAACGGGGATCGCCCTGGGTGCTTTGCAGCAGAAACACGCGTGGGGGAAGCGTGCTCAGGGGTGCTTCGAATTGGGCGCGGTCAAAGCCCATTCCAGCTCCTTCTATGCCCTCCAGAGCACGCTCGCGGTCGCGGCTAGTGCGCAGCCGGCCGATAAACCAAGTGCCGATGTTGGATAGGCCCTTATAGTCCAGGTCGGCTGGGTTTTGGGTGGCCAGAAAAACGCCTAGACCAGCAGCACGCCCCTGTTTAATCAGCGTCATCAGTGGAGACTTGGTCGGCGGATTGCGCGGAAAGGGTGGCGCATAGCCGAATACCTCGTCAAAATAGACCAAGCAGCGCAGTACCGAAGTGCCGCTCTGTGCGCGCATCCACATCACGAGCTGAGAGAGCAGCAAAGTAATGAAGAATTGGCGCTCAGCTTCGCCGAGGTGGGCCAGATAGAAGATCGCTGCGCGCGTGCGCAGCAGGCCAGACTCGAACTTTGGCTTGATCAATGCCCCGATATCTAGCTGTGTGCCTTTCGTCCACGCAGCGAACGAGGGTGAGGCGACTAAATTGTTGAGTGCCATCGCCAGGGCGAATCGTTCGCTGCGCGGATAAAACACATCCATGTCGAACGCGCCGATGCGCTGCACAGGCGGCTCCTGAATTCCTCGGATGAGCAGAGGGAGGCTCAGCTCCTGGCCAGCGCGCCACGCTGCTTCAAAGATGGTGGCCAGCAGAATATGCTCGCGGCTTGTGAGCGGATCGGCCTCGATGCCGGCCAGGCTAAGCAACGCTTGAACGACCTGAGCGATGCGCTCACGAAGCACCTCAGCGCTCTTGTCCCAAGTGATGGTTGGCTCGGATGGTGGCGCCAGGCTAAACAACACGTTGACAGGGATGCCGGCGTCGCTGCCAGGCGTGTATATATCGAAGCACGTGCGTTCGGCCAGGCGCGCTACGCGCTCTATGCCGATTCCCCAATCTTGAAGCCCGGCTCGCCACTTGCTGGCAGTTTCGTTTGCGAGTTGTTCTAGGCTCAGCCCCTGGCGGGCTGCCTCGTCAGCATCTAACCAAGGCCGAAAGTCGTCCGGCGTCAAGCGCGGGAAGGTCAACGCCAGATTGGTAATGTCGCCCTTGGGGTCTATGATGATGCAGGGGATGCCCTGTAAGAGCGCCTCTTCGAGCACGGCAATCCCCAGGCCAGTCTTGCCCGTACCAGTCATGCCCAGGCAGATGGCATGGGTAGTCAGCGTGCGAGTGCTCAGGAGCACAGGCTCGTTGCTGACACTGCGCGTGCGCAGGTTGTATTCTCGTCCCAGGTAGAGTTTGCCTGGGTAGTCGGTCATACCTGCTAAAGATTCTAGTCTGGCCTCTGGCCGCGATGGTCAATTACAATCACCTTTAATGTCGCAAATCACCGAGCTGCTCCGCCGATTGGTAGAAGGGGCAGCCGGTCTTGTGTTGGTTGCGCTGGTTGTCTCGGCAGGCTTTATCGTGCTGGTGCGCAATTGGCGCTTGGTTTTGCCCGTAATGGTGCTTCAGTATGTCATGGTTGGCGTTCTGCTGGCGCGCCTTCTTGATCCAGTCGCTGCGCTGTTCAAGCCCCTGGCCGGCTTCGTTGTGCTACTCATGCTCAGCTTGGCTGCGCAGCGTGCTGATGACGTGCGTGCTGAGCGTGGCGAGTCGGTGGCCAGCGAGCGCTTGACGCGACCGAACTGGCAGCACCTACCTGCGCAGTTGCTCCTGCGCGCTATTACGATGGCTCTGGTTCTCACAGCTGCCTTCGGCGCCGCGGTGCGCTTTCCATTGCCTGGCGGTGCACGTGAACTGAATCTGGGCGCTTATGTGTTAATCAGTTGTGGTCTTTTGCTGATGGCCACTGCATACGAATCGCTTAACGTTGGCCTGGGGATTCTTATGCTTGTTTCCGGGTTCGAGCTTGCTTATGCTCCGCTGGAGCCGAGCGTCGGCGTAAGCGCGCTGCTGGCCTTTATAACTTTGCTGATTGGGCTGGCGATCACAACTCTCGTCTTGGCCGACGCAAACACAGAACTATTCCAGGATGCTCGTCCGAGCAGCGCACCATGATCCCCGCTGCGCTCCTCGTCGTGCTGATCCCCCTATTTGGCAGCACAGTGGCTTTTGTCCTGCGGCGCTGGCAGAGCGCTGAGAGCCTCTTTGCCGCCTTGATCTGCTTGGGCGTAGGGGGATTGCTGATTGCTCTGCCGACCGAGCCCTTCCCCGTCCTACCTGGCGCTGCCCTGGTCATTTCGCCAGATGCTTCGCTGGACGTGTTGGGACGAGCCTTGCGTGTGCAAGCTGAGGATCGCATGCCGCTGGGGTTGCTGTTCATCGCATCGGCGCTGCTCTTTCTCCTCTCCTGGCGCGCACCTCAAGGACGATTCTTTACCGCGCTCGGGTTAATGGTGCTCTCGGCCCTCGTTGTGGCATTAATCGTGCGCCCCTTTCTCTACGCTGCTCTGGCGTTCGAGTTGTCGGCCGCCTTTGCTGTGCTGATGATTCAAGCAGAGCGCGGCGGCGAGCGATCAACGCTGGGGGCCTTGCGTTACTTAAGCGCAGTGACGCTGGCTATGCCATTGCTGCTGATTGCTGGATGGGTGATTGACAGCACAGACATCACAAGTGTCACCGACCTAACATCAGTGGAATCTGTGTATGGCCCGGCTATCGTCCTGCTTTTGGCGAGCTTCGGCCTGTTGCTGGGCGCTATCCCGATCTTTAATTGGGTGCACCCTGTGATGCGTGACGCGCCGCCGCTCGTGGCGGCCTTCCTGGCCGCGGTGGGCGTAGGGGCATTCAGCTTCTTACTACTGAAGCTTTTGCGAACTTACGAATGGTTGCGCCTGGCGCCGCTATTTACTCGGTCACTCATTGCCGGCGGTCTGGTCTTGATCGCGTTTGGCGGCCTGTTGGCTTGGGCGCAGCAGAGTTTCGTGCGCTTAATGGCTTGCGCTGTCTTCGTTGAGATCGGTTGCTTGCTGCTTAACCTAGGAAGCGTCTCTCGAACTGGCGTTGAAGCAATGACGTTCTCGCTGCCGGCGCGCGCGCTTGCGCTGGGCGCCTTTGGGTTGGGCGTTTGGCGCCTCCGCGTGGCGCGCAATAGCGATCACTTCTTCGCTGTTCGCGGCCTGCGTGATGGATGGGCTGGTTTGGCGCTGGGGATCGGCGGCTTATCGTTGGCTGGCTTGCCTGGGACGCTCGGGTTCGTCTCGCGCTGGCTGACCATGCGCGCGTATGGCTTCGGTGACCTTGAGAGCATCGCCCTGCTGATTTTCGCTCAGATGAGCATCGGGATCGGCCTGATGCGCGGTTTGCGCTCGTTGTTTCAAGAGGCCAATGTCCCCGAAGAAGATCAGCCAGGAGGCGATGCGATGAATTCGGATGAGGAAGCGCTGATCTCGATCCAAGCTGAGCGTGCGCCGATAGCTGAACCAGCGGTTGTTGGCTTTATCCAAGGCCCGCTTGGAGGTGTCGGCCGGCTGCGCCAGCAGCTCGACGATCGCCTGCCAATAGTGATAAGCGCTGTTGCGCTGGTGGCATTAGGAGTCTGGCCAGAGATGTTTGCCTGGCTGGCCAAGGCCGCCGCAGATGCGTATGCTTTCGTGCCCTAAGACCGACGTGGTGAACGATGCGCGTGTCGCGTCGTGCAAACAATTGTCTTGGGTGCATTCACGGCTACGCTACGCGGAGACGCGGAAAGCGCGGAAAGCTATAGAAAGCGCAGCATCCCTGCCGGCATCTTTGACCGCCTAGAAGGCGGCGTTTCCAGAAGAAGATCGCGCTGCCCATAATGGTGAATGCACCCATCGTCGTGGGTGCGTTCACCGATAGGGGCATCTTCCACAAGCTATGCTGCCAGCGAAGGCAAATCTTCTTCTAAAGAAGGTGGGCGACGGCAGTGCCGTCGCCCACCCAAGGTTTTGCCCCTGGCTGTGAATGCACCCATCGTCGTCTCTGCGAGGCGTTCGGCAGTACAATGAACAGCGAATAGCCAAACTCCAGTTTGGCTGCATGCGTGAACAAGTTGTTACGAGGAGTAATAAGACCTATGGCAGTGAAAACCTCAGCGAAGACCACTACTGCTCCCGCAAAGAGCAATGGGAAGAGCAAACCGAGTCCGGCGACCAAGCAATGGGTTTTTCTATTCAATGACGAGAAGGGCGTGGGCAAGGTTGCCAAGTCTTGGCAGGAGATTCGTGAGCTGCTCGGTGGCAAGGGCGCTGGCCTATTCGACATGACGCGGGCTGGGCTGCCTGTGCCGCCTGGATTCACCATCAGCACCGAGGTGTGCACGCAGTTCGTCAAGGCCGGAAACAAGATCCCCAAAGAAGCCTGGGATCAGGCACTGGACGCGATGAAGGTGCTCGAGAAACAGACCGGCAAGAAGTTCGGCGGTGGCGTGCCGGGCGTGCGTCCGCTGCTGGTCTCGGTCCGCTCCGGCGCGCGCGAATCCATGCCCGGCATGATGGAGACAGTGCTGAACGTCGGCCTGAACGACCGCACCGTGGAGGAGATGGCCGAGGTCACCAAGAACCCACGCTTCGCATGGGATAGCTACCGGCGGTTGCTGATGATGTTCGGCAGCACTGTGCTGGGCATCCCTGATGAGAAGTTTGACGAGCCGATGGAGCACATGAAGCGTGAGAAGGGCTACACCAGCGATACTGACCTCACGACCGAAGACCTGAAGGCGTTGGTGTCCATCTTTAAGCAAGTAATCAAGGAGGAAACCGGCCGCGACTTCCCGCAGAACGTGTATGACCAGCTCAAGGAGTGCGCGATGGCCGTGTTCCGCAGCGCCACTGGTCACAAAGCACGCACGTATGCCAAGCAGATGGGCTGGAAGAGCACCCTGCCCACGGCGGTCAACGTGGTCACCATGATCTTCGGCAACATGGGCGACGACAGCGCGACCGGCGTAGCCTTCACCCGTGATCCATCTACTGGCGAGAAGAAGATCTTCGGTGAATATCTGGTGAACGCGCAAGGCGAGGACGTGGTCGCTGGCATCCGCACGCCTAAGCCGATTGACGAGTTGGCTAAGGAGATGCCAAAGACCTACAAAGAGTTTGTGCGCATTGCCAACCTGCTGGAGAAGCACTACAAGAACATGCAAGACGTGGAGTTCACCATCGAGCAAGGCAAACTCTACATGCTCCAGACCCGCAACGGCAAGCGCACAGCCAAGGCCGCTATCAAGATCGCTGTGGACATGGCCAAGGAGAAGCTGATCACGAAGGAAGAGGCTGTGAAGCGCGTGACGCCGGCAGATGTTGACTTTCTGCTCCATCCTCAATTTGATGAACAGGCCGTGCAAGATGCCAAGCACGAGAACCGGCTTTTGGCTACCGGCGTCAACGCCTCGCCGGGTGCTGCCGTCGGCATGTTGGCCTTCGACGCTGATCTCGCTGAGCAATGGGGCAAAGAGGGCAAGCCAGTGATCCTTATCCGGCCGGAGACCAAGCCCGATGATGTGCATGGCATGGTGGCGTCCAAAGGCATCCTCACCGCTCGCGGCGGCGCGACATCGCACGCAGCAGTGGTAGCGCGGCAGTTCGGCATCCCGGCGGTGTGTGGCGCTGATTCGCTGCAGATCAACCTGGCTGAGCGCGTCGTCACCAGCAACGGCCATGTGCTGCGCGAGGGCGACTGGGTTTCGATCGACGGCGGACGCGGCGAAGCGTACGTCGGGCAACTGCCGATGGTGCATCCCTCATTCGAGGAGCAGGAAGACCTGGTGACGCTGCTCAAATGGGCTGACGAGATCAGCGCGCGCAACACCCGTGTGGGCGAAGATGGCAAGCCGCGCCGCGGTTTGCAGGTGTGGGCCAACGCGGACTATCCGAAGGATGCTGAGCGCGCGCGTGCCTACGGCGCGCGCGGCATCGGCCTTTGCCGAACCGAGCACATGTTCTTCGAGACTGATCGATTGCCGATCGTACAGCGCATGATCCTGGCCGACTCGGATGAGGAGCGCCAGCGCGCCCTGGACGAGCTGCTGCCCTTCCAGCGAGAGGACTTTGCCGGCCTCTTCCGCGTCATGACTGGCTTGCCAGTCATCATCCGCCTGATTGACCCGCCGTTGCATGAGTTTCTCCCTTCGCGCGAAGAGCTATTGCGCGATGTGGTGCGCTACGAGACCAAGCGCCAATACGAGGCGCTGAGCGAAGAGGAGCAAGCCGACTATCAGCGCAAGCAGAGCCTGCTCCAAGCTGTGAACGCGATGCACGAGCAGAACCCGATGATGGGCCTGCGCGGCATCCGCCTGGGCATCATGATCCCCGGCTTGATCGGGATGCAGGTGCGGGCGATCTTCGAGGCTGCCTGCATGACGAAGAAAGAGGGATATGAGCCAATGCCGGAGGTGATGATCCCGCTCACCGGCCATGTGAATGAGCTGAAGCGCGTGCAACCAGAGCTGGAGAAAGTCGCTCAGCAGGTGATGGCCGAGCATGGGGTGAAGGTGAAATATAAGTTCGGCACCATGATCGAGATACCGCGCGCTGCCTTGACTGCTGATGAGATAGCGACGATGGCCGAGTTCTTCTCGTTCGGCACGAACGACCTCACCCAGATGACCTACGGCTACTCGCGCGACGATGCCGAGCGCGGCTTCTTGCTCAGGTATGTCGAGGAGGGCATCCTGCCCGATAACCCCTTCCAGACGCTTGACCGAGATGGTGTCGGCCAGTTGATCAAGATCGCAGTGCAAAAAGGGCGCGCGACACGCCCATCGCTAGAGGTGGGGATCTGTGGTGAGCACGGCGGGGACCCGCGATCAGTGGCCTTCTGCTACGAGGCTGGCTTGAACTACGTGAGCTGCTCGCCGTTCCGCGTGCCGATCGCGCGGTTGGCTGCCGCGCACGCAGCGCTGGCGCACTAATCTTTGGCGGTTGTCGAGGCCGAGCGAAGGAACTCGCTCGGCCTTTCCTTTTCAGCCGACTTGCGGATGGCTAACCGCGCTGCTGCTAAGTCCCACAAAGCGTGGCCGACGCTTTTGAAGATAGTGGGCGCGCCTGGGACGACGTGAGGGGGGTTGGTCGTCTGGAGCGCTTCTAGCGGTGTTACGCGCGACCAATCCACGCCGGCTTGAATCAGATCGCCTGCCTCAGCTTGCGCGCCCTCCAGGGTATCCACGAAGACGTGCGCGCGGCGCACTAAGCTGGCCGGCAATTCGGCCATCTCGTGCGAATAAGCGCCCACGGCAATGATCAACGCATCCTCTCGCACGCGATCATCGAGCACAGGTTGCCGGCTGGTAGTGGCCGTTACGATGATGCCGCACGTCGGCAATATGTCGCTGATGCTTCCGATTGCTTGGGCATTGATGCGCTGCATGCGCGCTTCGTGCGCCAAGGCTTCGGCAGCGTCGAAGGTGCGCGAGAAAACGAACGCATCGCAAGTCGGCAACCACTGTCCGAACGCCTCCAGGTGTGCCCGTGCTTGCACGCCGGCGCCGATGATGAGCAACGGGCCACGCTTTGCCTCTTTACTGGCGAGCATCTGGGCGGCGAGCAATGAGAGCGCGGCTGTGCGCCTGGCCGTCACTGCCCGACCATCAAGGAGTAGCAAACGCTCGCCGGTGTGCGCGTTCATCACGATGACCTCGCTGTGAATGGTGGGCAGGCTGCGCGCAGCGTTGTGCGGGTGAACCGTGACAAGTTTAGTGATGGCAATCTCGCAATCAGCGGCGGGCATAGTGAGCAACACGCCGCCATCGCTGAGCGGCAGCGCTAATCGCTGGGGCGCAGTGACGATGCCGGCGCGCTTATCGCTCAGCACAGTGCGTAGCTCGTCGGCTAGTTCGGGGTAAGGCAGAAGTTGGTGGGTGAGCGCCCAGTCGAAGATGCGCATGCTGGGATCTTAACTCGGGAGTGCGCCACTTAAAGGTGCTGTCACCGCGGAGACGCCGAGGGCGCAGAGATGCTTTGGCTTTTCTATCTGCGCGCTCTGCGCCTCAGCAGTTAGATGTCAGTAAGCCAAGTCACCCTAAAATGGAGCATTCCCTTAACTCTCGCGCGATTGCCTATGTGCGTCAGCGCGTGCGCTGTTATGGCTTGAGGGGTCAGTTGTCTCCACGCGCTGCGCTCACGAGCAATACTTCCAACACTTCAAGCCCTTGCGGGATTAGCTAGAATTCGGGTATGGCATCACCCATTTCGCCTGAACTGCTGGAGATTCTGCGCTGTCCATACTGCGTAAGCACGGCTACGCGCCAGCCTGGTGAGGATCCAGGTCGGCTGATCCTCTACAAAGATTGTTGGCTGATCGAGCCAGTCTATGGCCGCAAATATCCTATAAGGGACGGCATCCCAATTATGCTGATCGAAGAAGGCGAGAAGTGGATGCATGTCAAACCTGAAGACTTACCGATCCCGCCTCCGGCTGACTAATTCATGCGCTTGCTGAAGGCGCTCACCGTCCTCCTCGCCGTTAGCAGCGTTATCGCGCTGATCGTCGCCTCGCGGGCCACGCCACGCCCAATTGTGCGCATCGCGGCCATCCAGCCGATGATGAACTTCGGTTACGTCCAGGTACAGGGGACGGTGACGGCCTTCCCTTCATTCTCGGCGCAGGATCGCTTTCTGAGCTTCCGGATGTGGGACGGCAGCGCGGAGCTGCGTGTAGTCGCTTATCGCACAGTGGTCGAGGCGTTGTTGGCCGCTGAACGCATCCCGCTGCCCGGCGACCTTGTGCGCGTCGAGGGTACCTTGCGCATCCGTGACGATGAGCCTTCGCTCATCCTCAACGCGCCCGACGGATTGCTGCTCGAGACACCAACAGCGGCAGTGATTCAAGTGTCGCAGCTCGGCGAGGTGCGCATTGGTGAGCGCGTCGAAGTCACCGGCCAGGTGCGCCGTGTGCGCGTCATCAGCCCGGCGCTCTACGTGATCACCCTACGCCAGGGTGACGCCACCGCTGATGTGTTGCTGTCGCGCGGGTTGCCGGCCCTGGCTAATTTGCCGCTCCCAGAAGCTGGCGACTGGGTAACCATAAGCGGCGCAGTCAGCGAATACCGCGGCAACAAGCAAGTGTTGGCGACCCAGGTGCGCTTCGCACCACCTCTCCATGAATGGAGTTGGCCAATTGCTGAGCTGGATGCTGGGCTAATCGGACACTGGGTCAGCGTTGAAGGTGAGGTTATTGACCTACGACCGTTCAAGCAGGGCATGCGCGCCGACGTGACCGATGCTTCTGGCGAGGTTATTACCGTTGTGATGTTCGATTCGATCTGGGATAGGCTGCCGTTCTCGACCACGCTGGATATCAGCGATCATGTGCGCGTGGCAGGCGAAGTGAGCGAATATCGAGGGCGAATCGAGCTAATCCCGCAGTTGCCCGCCGATGTGCAACTGCTTAACGCGCGTTGAGGGCTATTCCATCAGCAGCGCGACGTTGAAGATCTGCGTCTGAACAGCATGCCCTTCAGCGTAGATCTTGATGGATTCGATGGCGCGGACGTTGGGGAGATAGGGCAGCAGATTGTCCGTCTCCCAGCGTATGCGCGCCGCCAACGGTACTTTGACGTGTTTGCGCTGCGGGTTGGCCAACACAGTATCGGGCAACAGCACAGCGCCGGCGGACATCTGCGGCGTCCCGACTGCGTAGAACCCCTGGATCCATTCGCGGCTGTTCTCCTGGTCGTCGCGCCAGGCAATAGCCACGAGCAACGGACATTCGCTGCCCAGGCTGGCGCAAACCGGCAATTCCTGGAGGAGGATGGCGAAGTCCACCACCAACCGCAAATCACGCGCGCCGTCTACGCGCGCATCCAACGTCTGAATGATGCCAGTGCGGCCCCAGCCCAGGTTCGTCCCCAGACGTTCGAGCATCAGCGCGCCACCCCTCGTCTGTTCCACAATGCGGACAACACCCGGCGCTGCGTCCGGCTGGGCTGTGCGCGCTTCTATAACCCAAGCAGAGTGCAATGGCAAGGTGAATTGACCGTTGCGCACGAGGCTGCGCGGCGGCGGCAGGGCGCCGGCCAGGCTGGAGCGCGTCGCCACTGTGCGCTGGCCAGTGTTCAAGTTCACGGCCAGGTCGCTGTCTCGGTTCATCACGGTCGCGCTTCCGTCCACAACGTGTAGCCTCAGCGATTCGCTGTTGACCTCCGCAACGTAGCTGCCAGGCGTTGTGGTCCAGGCAGTGGCGTAGTTGCTTACTAGCCGTAAGGTGAACCTGCGTTCAGTTTGTGGAATGGTGACCTGAGCGCGTCCTTCGCTCAAGTGAAGGATGTATTCGTCCTGCGCTGCGCTGCCGGGGAAGCGCGACAGGCGGGCGCGCTCGACGCGCAGGCGCGCATTGGCGTAGAGCTGGGCGGTGAGCAGCGTTCGCGGTGGATCGGCGCGCGGATCGAACAGGGTCAGCAGCCCGGCTGAGTCGGGGCTGAGGGCGATGAGGCTGCCCTCGCTGATGTCGTAGCCGTCGAGGGAGACCACGCTTGGTGGGTCTTGATCGCTCTGATTGGGTCGCCAGACGCTCATCTGGCCGGCCTGTAGCCGGACGTTGACGCTTGCCTCAACCGTCGCAGCGTTGTAAAAGGCCAGCCCAGCCATCGGCACGCCAACTGCCAGCGCGCAGCAGGTCAGTAAGGCAGCCGACAATACCGCCCACGCCAGCCGTTCAGGTGAGCGCCCCACGGCTTATGCCCACGTTTTGCGCAGGCTCCAACGCCACAGCGAAGACCGACCAGAATCGGTCCGTTCGATACGCTCAGCCGCTGCGCGCCCCTGCTGGTGCGCGATCAGCGTGGCAGCGATGGCCGCCACGTCACTGTGGATGAGCGCTTGTTCTTCGATCTCAAAGCGATCTTCGACGAAGCGGGTGTCAAACTGGCCGGCCTGGAAGCGGGTGGAGCGGAAGAGTTGCTGGTGGAATGGCACGTTGGTCTTGACCCCAACGATGCGGATTTCGCCGAGCGCGCGCTTCATGCGCAGGATGGCCTCGGCGCGCGTGTCGCCCCAGCAGATTAGCTTGGCGATCATCGAATCATAGTAAGGGGTTATTTCGTAGCCTTCGTAGACCCCGCTCTCCACCCGTACGCCGGGGCCGGTGGGAAAGTTGAGTCGCTTGATCACGCCAGTGCTGGGCATGAAGTTGGCGAAAGGATCCTCAGCATTGATGCGGCACTCGATGGCCCAGCCGGTCATCTCAATATCCGGTTGCTTGTAGCGCAGCGGCCGGCCGCGCGCAATGCGAATCTGTTCTTTCACGATGTCCACGCCGGTCACCCGCTCAGTGATGGGATGCTCCACCTGTAGGCGGGTGTTCATCTCCATAAAGTAGAAGTTCCCCTGCTTATCGAGCAGACATTCGATGGTGCCGGCGTTGACGTAGTTCACGGCCTGAGCGGCGCGCACAGCCATCTCGCCCATCTTCGCGCGCAGCTCTGGCGTGATCGCTGGCGATGGGCATTCCTCCACTAACTTTTGTCGCCGCCTTTGCAGGCTACATTCGCGCTCGCCTAGATGAATAATGTTGCCGTGGTGGTCACCGAGCAGTTGAAACTCGATGTGGCGCGCGCCCTCCACCAGCTTCTCCAGGTAAACTGACCCATCGCCGAAGGCAGATTCGGCCTCGCGGCGGGCGCTGGCCAGGAGCGCGGGCATCTCCTCCAGGCTGCGCACCTCGCGTTGACCCTTGCCGCCACCGCCGGCGCTGGCCTTGATCAGCAGCGGGAAGCCAATCTTGGGGGCAATGTTCAACAACTCTTCGTCGCTCAGGTCGGCTTCGCCCTCCGTGCCGGGGATAACGGCCACGCCGGCGCGCTGAACCGTGGCGCGCGCCACAGCCTTGTCGCCCATCTTGGCGATGGCGCTGGGCGAAGGGCCGATGAACACAATGCCCTCATCGGCGCAGGCTTGGGCGAAATCCTCGCGCTCGGCCAGGAAGCCGTAGCCTGGGTGGATTGCGTCGGCCTCGGATTTCTTGGCGACCTCTAGGATTTTGTCTATCCGCAGGTAAGACTCCCGTGAGGGCGGCGGACCGATGTGATAGGCCTCGTCCGCGAAGCGGACGTGCAGGGCGTTGCGGTCCACGTCGGAGTAGACCGCGACTGTGCCGATGCCCAACTCGTGACAAGCGCGAATAATCCGCACCGCGATCTCACCGCGGTTGGCGATCAGGATTTTCTTGAACATCGCGCGTGCTATGTTAACATCTGCGCGTCGCTGGTGACCGGATGCATTCACGGTTGGAGGACACTGCCCTCTTCTTGCTCCCCCGTGTGCAAGGGAAGCCTCCTGTCGTCCTCCGCTGAGAGTCTGAGCCGATAAAAATCCCCGGCTGTTTAGGCTGGGGACGTACCTTAGTGCCCTTGTTTGAACCCTCTCTTCACTCTAAGGTATCTGCTCTGTGGTCACCTTGCAGCGATTACCGCCGGCGATGGCGTTGGCCTCGCGCACAAAGTCGTGCCCTGGGCTATAACCTCTAAGTACTTTGCGCACTGTGCCGTTGGGCGCGACCAGCACTACCTGCGGCACCCCGCTGATGCGATAGGCCTGAGCGATAGCATCGCTGTGGTTTCGGATGACTGGGAAGGTGATTCCATGCTGGTTTGCGTAGGCGCGCGCATCGTCGTCTGAGTCGTCATAGATATCAATCGCCATGAACATGACGCCTTTGCTGCGCATCTCTTGATGGGCCTTGACCAACGCTGGTGCCTGCTCATTACAATACGGGCACCAACTGGCGGTGAACTGGAGCACGACACCGCAGCCCTTGAGTTTGCTCAACCAGATCTCGCGCCCGGCCAGGTCAAGCACGTGAAAGTCGGGCGCGACGCCACGGAGGGCACTGGCCGGCGTGACAAACGAACTGAGAACCAAGCTCGCAAATGCGATTAGCGAAACAAATCGAATCTTCCTTGTCATTCTTATCCCTCGCTGTTCAAAGGCTGTGGGTACTAAGGTTAGCCAGGATTATAGTAGCTGTACTTTGCTTTGGCAAGTGATTTTGCTGATGATATGTGTATCAGTTTCTTGATCTGGCGCGTTGTGTTAAGCCTATGCGCGTAAGCCGAGCACAATTCGAAAAGCTTGTATGGGAAGCAGTGGATGAGCTGCCGGTGTCGCTCCGGGTGCAGATCAGCAACCTCGCAATCGAGGTGAAAGTGTTGCCCTCACCGGACGATCTGGCGTATGCCAACGCTGAAGACCCGCTAGATTTGCTCGGTCTTTACCGAGGCATTCCGCTGACTGAGCGCACCACCCACTATGACCTGGTAACGCCGGATTTGATCACCATCTACCAGCGGCCGCACGAGGCGATGTGCGAAACGCTGGATGAGCTGCGCGCAGAGGTGCGGCGGACGGTGCGCCATGAGATCGCGCACTACTTTGGCATCTCCGACGAACGACTGGATGAGCTGGATGCCTATTGATTCGGGGGTGCCATGCGGGGCGCATCACGATGCGGGGCGCATCACGATGCGGGGCGCATCACGATGCGGGGCGCATCACGATGCGGGGCGCATCACGATGCGGGGCGCATCACGATGCGGGGCGCATCACGATGCGGGGCGCATCACGATGCG
>Ga0308396_1001041_pt1 | contig 15526 bp, 13 predicted proteins | sample Hotspr2SamplePe2_FD_202359 | JGI IMG/M metagenome (GOLD analysis project Ga0308396, IMG submission 202359) | Hot spring phototrophic mat microbial communities from Mushroom Spring, Yellowstone National Park, Wyoming, United States - 20050930_Pe2 ... | reverse complement strand
CCGCGTGTCAGCAATACGTCACCGATATTTCGTCGAGCTGAAAAGCGGCAAGCGGCCGACGTGCCCTATACGAACGCATGACCGCGCGGGAGATGGGCCTCAGACTTGGGGGCCCGCCCTCCCCGGTCATCTTGGGAAAGGGACCTTGGATATGCTGACGAGACGTCATCTGGTCGCCGCGGTCGCTGCCGGTGCGATCGCGGTCTCGATCGGGGCGGCAGACGCTGCGCCGGTCAAGAACGTGATGCTGTTCATCTCCGACGGCGCCTCCTGGGGCACCTGGGACATGGCGTCCTACTGGGCGACGGGGGAGCAGCGCGGCCAAGCCTATCAGAACTTCCCGGTACGGCTCGGCATGACGACCTATCCGCTGAACACCTCGAGCACGCCGACGAACACGGGAACGCCGCAGATCTCCTACGATCCCACGCGGGCATGGGACACGACCCCGAACGCGGGCAGCTTCGGCGGGCGGCCCTCCTTCTTCAACGGCTACGACTACATCAAGCGCAACTATCCCGACTCGGCAGCGGCCGGCACCGCGCTCGCGACCGGCGCCAAGACCTACAACAACGCGATCAACTTCGACGATTTCGGGAATCCTCTTCCCTACATCACCCAGGAGGCGAAGGCGCTCGGCCGCGCCACGGGCGTGGTGACGTCGGTGCCGTTCAGCCACGCCACACCGGCCGTGTTCGGGTCGCAGAACATCAGCCGCAACAACTACCATCAGATCGCCGAGCAGATGCTCGCCAACCCTGATCTCGACCTGATCATGGGCGCGGGGCACCCGCTCTACAACTCGAACGGTCAGGCGCGGTCGACACCGAGCGAGACCTACATGACGGTCGACCAGCTCACCCGGCTGCAGTCCGGTGACCCGATCTACAACCGCACCCTCATCACCTCGCTCGACGAGTTCCGGGCGATGGCGGATGGAAGCGTCGTCCCGACCGGGCGGGTTATCGGCCTCGCCGAGGTGGGCGACACGCTTCAGGCGAACCGGAACCGGCCGGTCGATCCGTCCGTCATCTCGGTCGCGAGCGGCAATGCCTCCGGCGTGCCGTTCAACACCAACGTGCCGACCCTGGTGGAGATGACGGCGGGGGCCATCAACTATCTCTCGCGCAACCCTAACGGTTTCTTCCTCATGGTCGAGGGCGGGGCGGTCGACTGGATGGCGCATGCGAACAACACGGCCCGGATCATCGAGGAGCAGGTGGATTTCGACCGATCGGTCGCGTGGGCGATCAACTGGGTCGAGGAATATTCGAACTGGAATGAGACGCTCCTGATCGTTCTCACCGACCATGGCAACGGCATGCCGATGGGCCCTCAGTCCGATCGCATCCCGTTCCAGCCGATCGAGAACCGCGGTCAGGGGAACCTCCCCGGTGTTCTCTGGCACTATGGCACGCACACCAACGAGGTGACTCTGCTTTGGGCCAAAGGTGCGGGTGCGGAGCGGCTGTATGACTTCGTCGTCGGTGTCGACCAAGGCCTCGTTGAGTTCCTTCAGTTCAACGACGGGCGCTACATCGACAACACCGCCATCTACCCGATCATGCGCATGGCGATGATGGGTCAGCCCGTGCCCGAGCCTGCCTCGGTCGCGCTCATGCTGATGGGCCTTGCCGGGCTCGGCGCCGTCGCCCGCCGCGCGCGCCGCGCAACGGCCTGAGAAGGGCCGCAGGTTCAGCGTCCTGTTCGGTCCTCCCTGCGGCACAGCGAGGGCCTGATGTCAGGGGCGGAGTGTGCGTCGGACGCACCATCCGCCCCCTTCCCCTCGGTTCCACCGTCCGCCGAGCCGGATCGGAACGACCCGACGCCGTCCGCCCGGCCTCTCGCTTTCCTTGCGTCGCCGCCCGGTCAGTCGAGCCGCGCGCCCGATCGTCGCACCACCTCGGCCCAGCGAGTCGTCTCGGCAGCGATGAAGGCGCGGAAGGCCTCGGGTGTTGCGCTCATCGGCTCCGCCCCGACCTCCTCGAGCCGGGAGACGAGGCTGCCCCCCGGGCCCGTCATTGCCGCGAGCTCCCGGGCGAGACGCGCCACCACAGGTTCGGGCGTTCCGGCCGGGGCGAACACGCCGAACCAGGCGCCGGTGACGAACTCCGGATAGCCGACCTCGCCGAAGGTCGGCACGCCGGGCACCGCCGGCATCCGCGCCCGCGAGGCGACCGCGAGCGCCCGCACCCCGCCCGAGGCGATCTGCCCTCGTACGCCGGGCACGAGTTCGAACATCGCCTCGATCCGACCGGCCACGAGATCGGTCAGTGCCGGGGCGGAGCCGCGATAGGGAACATGCTCCATCTCGATCCCGGCGATCACCTTGAACAATTCGCCGGCGAGATGAATCGAGGTGCCGTTGCCGGAGCTGCCGAAGCGTATGCGGTTCGGGTTCGCCTTGGCGTAGGCGACGAAGCCGGCGACGTCGGCCACGGGGAGGCCGGTCGTGACCACGAGAATGTTCGGCACCGAAGCCACCGGGGCGATGGGAACGAAATCGGCGACCGGATCATAGGGCAGGCGCGCGAACAGCGCCGCATTGGCCGCATGCGTCCCTTGCGTGCCGAGGAGAAGCGTGTAGCCGTCGGGCGCGGAGCGGGCGACGTGTTCGGCGGCGATGTTGCCCGACGCGCCGGCGCGGTTCTCCACCACCACGCTCTGGCCAAGGGAGGCGGCGAGACGTTCGCCCACGAGCCGCCCGATCACATCAGCCGTTCCGCCTGCGGGGAAGCCGAGCACGAGCCGGATCGGACGTGACGGCCAGCCTTGGCCGAGCGCTCGGGGCGAGGCAAGGCCCGCAACCGCCGCGAGCGCGAGCGCCTGGCGTCGCGGAATCGTCGCATCCATCGAGCGGCCCTCCCTCATGTCGAGGCATGCCATGGCACGTGATCGTCTCCAGGCCCGCGCCCCGCTGTCAACCGCTGCTGTTCAGCCGCCAGGGCTTCCGCTAAGAGAGCGTTCAAGGGCCGGGAGGCCCAAGGCCGCTGGGAGAGAGGAACGTCACCGATGAAGCGTCGTATCCTGGTCACGCGCGGCGCCGCCGCTGCCGCCGCCACCACAGCGCTCGCCGCCCCGGCGATCGCCCAGAGCGCCCCCGAGATCCGCTGGCGGCTCTCGAGCGCCTTCCCGCGCACCTTCGACACGCTCTTCGGCCCCGCCGAGCTGATCGCGCGCCAGGTCGCCGCGATCACCGACAACCGGTTCCAGATCCGCGTCTTCCCCGCGGGCGAGATCGTTCCCCCCTTCTCGACCCTCGAGGCGGCGCAGAACGGCACCGTCGAGATGACGCACGTGCCGAACTACTACTTCATCGGCAAGGAGCCGGCGCTCGCCTTCGAGACGGCGCTGCCCTGGGGCATGACCTTCCGCCAGCACAATGCCTGGTATTACCACGGCGGCGGGCAGGCGCTCCTGCGCGAGCTGATGCGCGAGTACAACGTCATCTCGTTCCTTGCCGGCAACACCGGCGCGCAGATGGGCGGCTTCTTCCGCAAGGAGCTGCGCACAGTGGCCGATCTGCAGGGGCTGAAGTTCCGGATCGCCGGCCTTGGCGGGCAGATCATGGCCCGGCTCGGGGCGACCCCGCAGCAGCTTGCTCTCGGCGAAGTCTACTCGGCGCTCGAGCGCGGCACGATCGATGCGGCCGAGTTCGTCGGCCCCTACGACGACGAGCGGATCGGTCTGGTGCGTGTGGCGCCCTTCTACTACTACCCCGGCTTCTGGGAGGGTGGGGCGGCGCTCTCGCTCAATATCCACCTGCCTGCGTGGGAGTCGCTTCCCGCCTCCTACAAGGCGGCGATCGAGACCGCCTGCGCGATGGCCAACGCCGACATGATGGCGAAGTACGATGCGGTGAACGCCGCCGCGCTGCGACGGCTCGTCGCCCAAGGGGCGCAGCTCCGCGCCTTCCCGCGCGAGATCCTCGCCGAGGCCTGGAAGGCGGCGCACGCGATCTACGACGAGCTCGCGCGAACCAACGCCAAGTTCGCCCGCATCTATGAGAGCTGGAAGGTGTTCCGCGACGAGCAGTTCCTGTGGTTCCGCGTGGCCGAGCTGAACTACCAGAACTTCGCCTTCACCGCGGCCCAGACGGTGCGCTGACGGGCGCGACCCGAGCGGGACTGGCCGGAGCGACGAGGGAAGGGCGGCCTGTTGGCCGCCCTTCTTTCGTTCCAGGTGTTCAGTCGAACCGCAGCGGGATGTCCTCGGCCGCAGGCGGCGGGGGGATGTCGATCGTCACCGTGGCCGGATCGATTCCTGTGCCGCCGGGGATGAAGGCGGTCACGCTCTCGGGCCAGGCGACCACGATCGCAACGAGAACGAGCTGCAACAGAAGGAACGGAATCGCACCGAGATAGATGTCGCGCGTGAGCACCGACGCCGGCGTGACCGAGCGGACGTAGAACAGCGCGAAGCCGAAGGGCGGGTGCATGAAGGCTGTCTGCATGTTCACGCAGACCATCACGCCGAACCAGACGAGATCGATCCCGAGCGCCTTCGCCGTCGGGATCAACAGCGGCAGGATGATAAAGGCGATCTCGAAGAAGTCGAGGAAGAACGCCAACAGGAAGATGAACACGTTGACGAAGATGAGGAAGCCTGTCCGCCCGCCCGGCAGGTCGCTCAACAGGTCCTCGATCCAGTGCCCGCCCTCGACGCCTGCGAACACGAGGCTGAACACGGTGGCGCCGATCAAGATGAACACCACCATGGCGGTGATCTGCATCGTCGTCGCCATGCCCTGCCAGAGCAGGGCGGGGGTCAGACGCCGGTTGGCGGCGGCGAGCAGCATCGCCCCCACGGTGCCCATCGCGCCTGCCTCCGTCGGCGTCGCAAGACCGAGGATGATCGTCCCGAGCACGAGGAACATCAGCCCGAGCGAGGGCAGGATCGCGCGCAGGATGGTCCAGGCGAGGCTGCTGCCGCGCAGCGTCCGCGCCTCCTCGGGCAATGGCGGAACCTTGCGCGGCGCCACCACAGCAAGGGCGAGCGTGTAGGCGAGGAACAGGAGCGTCTGCAGGATCGAGGGGCCGATCGCGCCGAGATACATGTCGCCGACCGACCGGCCGAGCACCTGCGCAAGCACGATCAGCACAAGCGAGGGCGGGATCACCTGCGTGATCGTGCCCGAGGCCGCCACCACGCCGGTGGCGTAGCGGGAGTCATAGCCGGTGCGCAGCATCGCCGGCATCGCGATCATCCCCATCGCGAGCACCGAGGCGGCGACGGTGCCGGTGATCGCGCCGAGCAGGGCGCCGACGAGGATCACCGCATAGCCGAGCCCGCCGGGCAGGGCACCGAAGAGCTGGCCCATGCCCTCGAGCAGGTCCTCGGCGAGGCCTGACCGTTCCAGGATCGCACCCATCAGGGTGAAGAAGGGGATGGCGAGCAACAGTTCGTTCGAGAGGATCTCGAACACCCGCGGCGGCAGGCCCTGCAGGAAGGCGGGCTGGAAGAAGCCAAGCTCGATGCCGAGGATCGCGAAGGAGAGGCCGCAGGCGACGAGGCTGAACGCCACCGGAAAGCCGATGATCAGGAACAGAACAAGCCCCGCGAACATCAGCGGCGCCATCAGGTCGTAGGTGAGGAACCCGGCCACCAGTGGGCTCCTTACTGCAGCAGCCGGTTGTAGGTGGTGTCGAGCCGGTAGGCCCCGGCGAGCGCGGCGATACGCTTGGCAAGCTCGGCCAGCCCCTGCAGCGCCACGAGCGCGAAACCGAGCGGCAGCAGGACTTTCACCGGCCAGCGGTAGAGCCCGCCCGGATTGTTCGAGAACTCGTTGCGGATCCAGCTCTCCCAGAAGAACGGCCAGGAGAGCCAGCCGAGCAGGATCATCCCCGGCAGCAGGAACACCACGAGCCCGAAGAGGTCGATCGCGAGACGCCCGCGTTCGCCGGCGAGCACGTAGAGCAGGTCGACGCGCACATGCGCGCCGCGCTTGAGCGTCTCCGCCGCGCCAAGCAGCGCGATCGCGGCGAAGAGATACCATTGCACCTCGAGCCAGGCATTCGAGGTGAGGCCGAGAGCGTAGCGGCTCGTCGCATTGCCGGCCGAGATCAGAACCGCGAGCAGAACCGCGGCGGTGGCGAGCCTAGCGGAGGCGGCGCTCAGCCGGTCAGCGATCGACGCGAAACGGATGAGCGCGCGCACGCGACGTGCCTCCCCGCGGCAGCCGCCTCAGCCCGTCTCGCGCTCGTAGCGCGCCCTGGTCTCGGCGTCTGGCGGGTAAAGGCCGGGAAGCGGCACGCCCTTCTCCACCTCGCGCATGATCCAGGCCTCGAGCTTCTCCTGCGCCTCGGCCTCGCGTGCCACCGCCTCGAGCAGGGCTTGGGGGATCAGCACCGCGCCGTCGTCGTCTGCGACCACGATGTCGCCTGGGAACACCGCCACCCCGCCGCAGCCGACCGGCTCCTCCCAAGTCACGAAGGTCAGCGAAGCGACCGACGGCGGCGCCACCTCGCCGGCGCACCAGACGGGAAGGGCGGTGGCCCGCACCCCGGCGCCGTCACGCACCGCGCCCTCGGTCACGAGCGCCGCCACCCCTTTCTTCGACATGCGCGCGCAGAGGATGTCGCCGAAGATCCCGGCATCGGTGATGCCCTCAGTGCCGGCCACCACCACGCAGCCCTCCGGCATCGCCTCGATCGCGCCGCGGGTCGAGCGCGGGGAGGACCAGCTCTCGGGCGTGGCGAGGTCCTCGCGCGCGGGGATGAAGCGCAGGGTGAAGGCTGGCCCCACAATGCGGGCCAGGCCGGGGCGAAGCGGCTTCGGCCCGCGCATCCACGTCCGACGCAGACCCTTCTTCAGCAGCACGGTGGTGAGCGTGGCTGTCGTGACATGCGCGAGCGTGTCGCGGATGGCCGGCGTGAGCGTCATGGGCGCTTCCCCCTCAGCGGAACCTCGGGGAGAGGCATCAGCACGTCGCGGCCTGGCTGGCAAGCCACCCCTTGCGCCATCCGGCTCTGGCCCAAGGTTCCGGGCATGCCATGGTCGAGACGCACCCTGCCGCTTCTGCTGGTCGCACCGCTGGTCGCGCGCGCCGAGGCAGTGCCCTGGCCGCTGTTGCGCGAAGGCCGCGCGGCCGCGCTGCTCCGTCACGCCCTCGCTCCAGGCGTAGGTGACCCGCCAGGCTTCCGGCTCGGCAACTGCTCGACTCAGAGGACCCTCTCCGACGAGGGCCGGGCGCAGGCGCGGTCTCTCGGCGACCTGTTCCGGGCGAACGGCATCGCTGCTGCGACCGTGTTCTCGAGCGGCTGGTGCCGCTGCCTCGAGACGGCGGAGCTGCTCGCTCTCGGACCCGTGCGATGGGAGCCCGCGCTCGACAGTTTCTTCGCCGATCGCGGCGAGGGCGCGGCACGGACGGCGGCGCTGCGCGCCCTGCTCGCGGCCTCGCACGGCGGCCCGCTCGTGCTTGTCACGCACCAGGTGAACATCACTGCGCTCACCGGCCTCGTACCCGCCTCCGGCGAGGCGGTGGTGGTGCGCACGGGCGGCGACCCTGAGGTGCTCGGCCGGTTCCGCGCCTGACGCGCCCCCGTGACGGGAGGGCAGGCGGCTGCTACCTCGGCTCACGCTGGCTCACGCGCCCGAGGACCAAGCCCGATGGACCTTCCGCCGCTCGTCTCGGCCCTCCTGCTCGGCATCGTCGAGGGGTTGACCGAGTTCATCCCCGTGTCCTCCACCGGGCATCTGATCCTGCTCGTCGACCTGCTCGGCTTCGCCGCCCCGCCGGGGAAGAGCTTCGAGATCGTGATCCAGCTCGGCGCCATCCTCGCCGTGATCCTGATCTACGCCCGCAAGCTCTGGGGCATCGCCGCCCGCCTGCCGCTCGGGGGGGCGGAGGGGCGGATGGCGCGCGCCTATGCCGCGAACGTGCTTCTCGCCTTCGTTCCGGCAATGGTGATCGGGGCGACGCTGTACGACACGATCACGAAACGACTTTTCGACCCGTGGGTGGTCTCGGTCGCGCTGATCGCCGGGGGCGTGGCGATCATCCTGATCGAGCGCTTCCGGCGCATCCCGCGCATCGAGACGGTGGAGCGGATCGGCTGGGGTGCGGCGGTGCTGATCGGCTTCGGCCAGGTGCTCGCGATGGTGCCCGGCACCTCGCGCTCGGGAGCGACCATCATCACCGCCCTCCTCGTCGGCGTCTCCCGCCCCGCGGCGGCGGAGTTCAGCTTCGTGCTCGCGATTCCGACCATGCTCGCCGCGGCGGTGTTCAGCCTCTACAAGAACTGGTCGGTGCTCTCCTTCGAGGGTGCTGCGCTGATCGCAACAGGCTTCGCCTCCGCGTTCGTGGTGGCGTTCCTCGTCGTGCGAATGGTGATCGCCGTGATCGGGCGGATCGGCTTCGCGCCCTTCGGCTGGTATCGGATCGCCGTGGGGTCGCTGATGCTCGGGGTGCTGTCGTTGCGCTAGCGTGTCACTCGGCGAGCTCCGGGATCGCGCGGAACAGCTCGAGCGCCTCGGGGTTGGCCAGCGCCTCGACATTCTTCACCGGCCGCCCGTGCACCACGTCGCGCACCGCAAGCTCGGTGATCTTGCCCGAGCGCGTGCGGGGGATGTCGGGCACGGCGATGATCTTCGCCGGCACGTGCCGGGGCGAGGCGTTGTCGCGAATCACCCGCCGGATGCGCTCGCGCAAGGCATCGTCGAGCACCTTGCCCTCCTTCAGGCGGACGAACAGGACCACGCGCACGTCGTTCTCCCACTCCTGCCCGATCACCAAAGCCTCCTGGATCTCCGGCAGCGTCTCAACCTGGCGGTAGATCTCGGCGGTGCCGATGCGCACGCCCCCCGGGTTCAGCACGGCATCGGAACGGCCGGTGATGACGAGCCCCGCGACCCCGTCCTCATGCTCGATGATCTCGCACCAGTCGCCATGGTGCCACACGCCTGGGTAACGCTCGAAATAGGCGGCGCGGTAGCGCGCTCCGTCTGGGTCACCCCAGAAACAGACGGGCATCGAGGGGAAGGGCTTGAGGCAGACGAGCTCGCCCTTCCGCCCGCGCACCGGCCGTCCCGCCTCGTCGAACACCTCGACGGCGCAGCCCAAGGCGCGCATTGCGAGCTCGCCGCGGCGCACCGGCCCCTCGGGGTTGCCCAGAGCGAAGCAGCCGACGATGTCGGTGCCGCCCGAGATCGAGGCGAGGAGGAGGTCCTCCTTGATCTCGCGGTAAACGAAATCGAAGCTCTCCGGGATCAGGGGGCTTCCGGTGGAGAGCATGGTGCGGAGGCTCTCGAGCCGGTGGCTCGCACGGGGCTTGAGGCCCGCTTTTGCCACGCTGTCGATATATTTCGCGCTTGTGCCGAAGATCGTCATCCCCTCGCGGTCGGCGAGGTCGAACAGGGCGGAGGCAGAAGGGTAGAACGGGTTGCCGTCGAAGAGCAGAAGCGTCGCCCCGGCCATCAGCGCCGAGACCTGCCAGTTCCACATCATCCACCCGAGCGTGGTGAAGTAGAACAACCGGTCATCGGGCTTGAGGTCGGTGTGCAGGAGGTGTTCGGAGGCGTGCTTGAGCAGCACCCCCCCCGCGCCGTGGACGATGCATTTCGGCTTCCCGGTCGTTCCGGAGGAATAGAGGATGTAGAGCGGGTGGTCGAACGGCAGGCGCTCGAAGGCGAGCGGCGCGCCCCGGTGCGGCTCCGTCCATGCCTCCCAGGTGACGGCCTTGGGCAGCGCGAGGGCTGCGTCGTCGCCGATGAACGGCACGATCACGAGGCGTTCGACCGAGCGGAGGCCCGCCATGATCTCGGCGATCTTCGCCGCGTTCCGGAACAGCTTGCCGCCGTAGCGGTAGCCGTCGGCGGCGATCAGCACGCGCGGCGCGATCTGGCCGAAGCGGTCGAGCACCCCCGAGGGGCCGAAATCGGGGCTTGCCGAGGAGAAGGTGCCACCCGCGGCGTTGGTACCGATGAGGGCGGCGATCCCGTGCGGGATGTTGGGGAGGTAGGCGGCGACGCGATCGCCGAGCCTGAGGCCGTGCGCGCGCAGGGCGGCGGCGACGGCGGCGGTTTCCGCGCGGAGGCGGTCGCGGCTCCAGGCGAGTCGCTGCCCGTCCTCGCCGGTAAAGACGATCGCCTCCTTTTCGCCCGCGTGGCGGAGGATGTTTTCGGCGTAGCTGAGGCGGGCTTCGGGGAAGAAGCGCGCGCCCGGCATGGCCTCGGGGTTCTCGAGCGCCGCGTCGCCCTTGTGGCCGATGATTCGGGCGAAGTCCCACAGCGCGGTCCAGAAGCCGCCGATGTCCTCGACCGACCAGCGCCAGAGGGAGGCGACGTCGGGCACGGCGATGCCGCGCGCGCCGAGCCAGAGCCGGAAGGCGCGGAGATTGGTCGCCGCCGCGCGGACCGGATCGGGCCGCCAGAGGATCTCGCTCATGCCGTTCCTCCCTCGCCTCTTGAGCGGGCTGGAATGTCCTCTTCCGCCCCGGGCGAGGCAAGCGGCAAGGGCCCTTGCCCGGGGGGCAGGGCTTCGGTAGAAGGCCGCGTTCCCGACAGCGGGCGCGCCTGGCGCCCGTGCGCGACGGTTGGGGCCGTAGCTCAGTTGGGAGAGCGCGTGAATGGCATTCACGAGGTCAGGGGTTCGATTCCCCTCGGCTCCACCACCCCGCCTCCACGGACATCTTCGAATGTCCCATAATCAGCGGCGGATCAAAGGATTACACCCCCTCGCCTCCTGCCGTCATCCGCCATTGTCGCTTGGCATCGCATAATCATGGGGGCATTCTTGGGGGCATGACGACCCGCGTGGGGGCATCGCCCCCCTGATCATGCCCCGAACCGTCCGCCCGCTCAGCGACGCCGCCATCCGCGCCGCCAAGCCCCGCGCCAAGCCCTTCCGCCTCTTCGACGGCCTCGGCCTCTACATCGAGGTGCATCCCTCCGGCGCCAAGCTCTGGCGCATGAAGTATCGCTTCGACGGCAGGGAGAAGCGCCTTGCCTTCGGCGCCTGGCCGGAAGTCTCGCTCGCCCAGGCCCGCGCCCGCCGCGCCGATGCCCGGCGCCTCCTCGCCGAAGGCATCGATCCCGGCCAGGCCAGGCGCCGTGCCGCGCCGAGCTTCGACACCGTCGCCCGCGAATGGATCGGCCGCCACCTCGCCCGCAAGGCCGAGAAGCATCGCGTCTCGGTCGCCCGGCGCCTGGAACGCGACGTTCTGCCCTTCCTCGGCGACCGGCCGGTGGACGAGATCACCGCCCCCGAGGTGCTCGACGTCGTACGGCGCATCGAGGCGCGCGGCGCCTTGGAGACGGCCCACCGCGCGCTTCAGAACATCGGCCAAGTGCTGCGCTACGCGATCGCGACCGGGCGCGCGAAGCAGGACGTGACGGCCTTTCTGCGCGGCGCGTTGCCCCCGGTGCCGGTCCGCCACATGCCGGCGCCGGCGGACGACCCCGACCGTGTCGGCGAGATCCTGCGCGCGCTGGAAGGCTTCCGCGGCGGGCATGTCGTGGCGACCGCGCTGCTGCTGCTTCCCTATCTCTTCGTGCGGCCTGGGGAGCTGCGGATGATGCGGTGGGAGGAGGTCGATCTTGACGCGGGGCTCTGGCGCTTCACCGCCACCAAGACGAAGACCGATCACGTCGTGCCGCTGAGCCGCCAGGCGCGCGCCCTGCTTGCGGCCCTGCGCCCGCTGACGGCGCCGCTGCCCGGCGGCTGGGTCTTCCCGAACGGCCGGACGGCGCTGCGCCCGCTCAGCGATGCGGCGCTGAACGCGGCGCTCCGGCGCCTCGGCATCGACACCCGGGCCGAGCTCACATCCCATGGCTGGCGCGCGATCGCGCGGACGATGCTGCACGAGCGGCTCGGCTTCGCCGCCGAGGTGATCGAGGCGCAGCTCGCCCACCGAGTGCCCGATGCGCTCGGGCGCGCCTACAACCGGACGCGCTTCCTCGATGAGCGCATCAAGATGATGCAGGCCTGGGCGGACTTCATCGACGGCCTGCGCGCAGGGCTTCCGCGAGATCGGCAAGCGCCGCACGGCTGATCACGGCTTCCGTTGTGATTGCCGCGCCGAGCCCGACCCGCGCGCCCTTCCGGTAGCTCGGCACGTGCGCGAAGTAGCTGTGCCCGCCGCCGCGGCGGATGACGTCCCCGTAGGGGATCATGCCGTCGAGGGTGACGGCCTCGACATCGCCGAGATCGCCCGAGAGCATCTCGACAAGCGCGGCCTCGAAGGTCTTCGTCTCGCCCGTGGCGACAAGCCCGCCCTGCGATGAGGCGACGAAGGGGCGCGCGGCGAGGAGCTTCTCGACCTGATCAATGGAGCCACCGCCGGATGCGGGCAGGAACGCCGCCACGAGCGCGCGCGCGACCTCTTCAGGCTCAAGGTCTATCCCATAGCCCTTCGGCCCGCGGCGGATGAGGCCGCGGTCGATCAGCCGCTTGGCCCGCTCGTAAAGCTTCGTGGTCTCCGTCAGCGAGAGAACCGCGAAGCGTTCGCACCAGCCGCGCAAGTGCATCTTTTTTTCCTCATACGGACCCCGTATAAGGATGATCGCATACCTTTAGCGACAGGGCGAGGTGCGATGAGCAGGTTCCTTGATGTTCGCGAGGTCGGCGAGCTGCTCGGCCTTTCTGTGAGCACTGTTTGGAGACTCAGTAGTGAAGGCGTGATCCCCGCTCCCAGTCGAGTTCTCCCGGGGGCGCCACGCTGGTGGCTCGACGACGTTGTTGCCGCGGCGAAGGCGGCCCAGGCGCGGCCGACGCGCCGCCGGCCGGGCAGGCCGCGAAAGTTTCGGCCCGCCGACCCGCCTGCCCCGTGAGAGCGCTGGCGACCGGCGCCCGTTCCGTGGCTGACATGAAAAGGCCCGCGCGGCCGGGGGTGGCGCACGCGGGCGGAGGTACGATCGAACTCAACAGTGGATCGTCTACTCCGCCCGGCACCGCCTCCGCAAGTCCCGCTGGGCTTGAGGAGGAGAGCGATGAGCAATCGTGATCGACAGGCAAGCGGCATCGACTGGCCGCTTGCCTCGGCCCTCGCCGCCGAGGCGCTGCCGGCCTGCGCACCGGCCCTGCTCGGCCGGCGCGTCGCCTCATTTGCGCCGGGCGAGGTTCGCTGGTGGCCGAACGGTTTTGATGGCGTTCACCTCTTCGCCGGGCCGCCGCCGGCCTACGTCGGCGACTGGTCAGGTAGATGGCGCCGCGGCGATCGATGGGGCCGAGACGCGATCGAGCTCGTCGCCGCCGTGCGCGGCTGCCGGCCGGGCCAGGCCGCGGCTTTCGTCGCGCGCGCCGCCGGCGTGCCTTTCGAGGCGCTCCTGACGGACCGGAGGGCTGGGTGATGGCCGAGGACCGCGCGCGGGCTGAGATGCGCCGGCTTCATGGGCTTACGGACCCGGCGGAGTCAATCGAGGCCTTCCCAGAACTCGATGCGGAGCTCGACGAGCCGGCGCTGACGATAGATGAGATCGTTGGGGCGGCGGCCGATGATCCCGGCGCCGCCTTCACGCCGGCGGCTATCGAGGTCCTCGCCGCTCTTCGCCGCGACGATCGCGCCGCATTCGAAACGGCGCGCGCGCGGCTCAAGCAGGCCGGCGTGCGCGTCACCGCGCTTGATCACGCGATCGCGGCCGCCGCCGGGGACGACGCAAGCCAGCGTGCGACGCAGGCGGACATTCTCGTCCGGCTCGGCAGCGACGCCGTTCTGTTCCACGACAGCAATCAAGTTTGCTACGCCGATATCGAGGCGGGCGGTCACCGCGAAACTTGGCCGCTCCGGTCGAAGGCGTTCAGGCGCTGGCTGACGCGCCGCTACTTCGACGAGACCGACGGCGCGCCGAACTCGGAAGCAATGCAAAGTGCGCTCGGCGTGCTCGAAGCCAAGGCGCACTTCGCGGGCGAAGCGCGCGCCGTGCATCTGCGGGTCGCCGGCGACGATCGCTGCATCTGGATCGATCTCGGCACACCGGACTGGCGGGTTGTCGAAGTCACGCCAGCGGGCTGGCGCATCATTCCATATTCAGAGTGTCCTGTCAGATTCAGACGCGCCGCCGGCATGCTCGCCCTACCGGATCCGCAGCGCGGCGGCTCGATCGCAGAACTGCGGCCCTTTCTTAATGTAGCAAGCGATGACGACTTCGTCCTCGTGGTGTCGTGCCTTCTCGCAGCCTTCAGACCGCGGGGGCCGTATCCAGCCCTCGCGCTTGCCGGTGAGCATGGCTCGGCGAAGTCGAGCGCGGCCCGCACCCTTCGATCGCTAATCGATCCAAACGCGACCCCGCTCCGCGCCCCGCCGCGGGAGGACCGGGACCTCTTCATCGCGGCGACCAACGCGCACGTGGTCGCGTTCGATAACGTGTCGGGTCTTCAGTCTTGGCTTTCCGACACGCTATGTCGCCTCGCGACAGGCGGCGGCTTCGCGACCCGGCAGCTCTACTCGGACGCTGATGAAGCGCTTTTCGACGCTTGCCGGCCAATCATTCTCACCGGGATCGAGGATTATGTCGGGCGCGCGGACCTCGCGGATCGTTCCGTCTTCATCACGCTCGAGCCGATCCCGGAGGCGGCGCGCCGCGCGGAGGCCGAGCTCGACGCCGCACTGAACGCGGCCCGCCCCCGCATCCTCGGGGCACTGCTTGATGCCGTAGCGCACGGCTTGGCGCATTTGCCGGACGTCCGCCTCTCCCGCCTGCCGAGGATGGCTGATTTCGCCATGTGGGCAACCGCATGCGAGACGGCCTTCTGGCCGGCGGGATCCTTCATGTCCGCATACGACCGCAACCGCGCGGCCGCGACCGAGACGACCATCGAGGGCGATGCCGTGGCGGCGGCGGTGCGGGCGCTGATGGCGAGCAGGCCCGATTGGCACGGGACGGCGGCCGAGCTTCTCGATGAGCTTGGGCCGATCGCCGGCGAGCGCGCGACCCGCGCGAAGACCTGGCCCCAGAGCGCCCGCGCCCTGTCCGGTCGCCTCCGGCGTGCCGCGCCGGCCCTGCGCGCGGCCGGCATTCAGCTTAGCTTCGGCCGGGCGACCGATCGAGGCCGCGCGCGGACCATATCCATTTTCCGGCTTCCCGAAAGTAGGGGGGCGCTACCGTCCGCACCGTCCGACGGTCCGAAGCCACCGGAAACTCCCGCCCATATCAATGGGTTGCCGGGTGTTCATTGCGCGGACGGTGGGACCGGGGGCGCCCCCCCTACCGTCCGACCGTCCGGCCCTACCGTCCGACAGGCGGCCCCTTTGGACGGTAGCCGTGCCGCTCCACCCCCTACCGTCCGACCTACCGTCCGCGAAACGAATGGTGTTAACCCATTGAACGGCAATGATTTTGATCCGGCCGTCGGACGGTCGGACGGTGCGGACGGTCGCGCCCCTACCCTTTCTAGCGCCCGCGCGGAGGGTGCCCCGGCATGGCGGGCCAAGCTATGACCGCCTCGGCGCTCATCGCCCGCGCCGAAGCCGCCGGGGTTCGCATGCGGCTCGGGGAGGACGGGGCTCTCGAGCTAGAGGCGGCGCGGCCGCCGTCGCCCGCCCTGCTCGCCGCGTTGCGGGCGCGCCGGGACGAGGTTCGGGCCGCGCTA
>Ga0308396_1001020_pt1 | contig 15666 bp, 13 predicted proteins | sample Hotspr2SamplePe2_FD_202359 | JGI IMG/M metagenome (GOLD analysis project Ga0308396, IMG submission 202359) | Hot spring phototrophic mat microbial communities from Mushroom Spring, Yellowstone National Park, Wyoming, United States - 20050930_Pe2 ... | reverse complement strand
TTTGGACTCCGTCCGAGTAGCGCGGTCGCGTCAGCGTCGCGTAGTGACAACGGAAACGGACAGAATGCTATCGCTTCACCGCTGAGCAGTAATGCTCAGCAGTGTTCAGCGTAAATGTATCAGTACCTGATGCGCCACCCCCACCAGGTGCTCAGTCGGGGCCAGATCGAGCAGGCGGTGTGGGAGTGAGGCTGTGAGCCGGAAAGCAATGCCGTGGCGGCGCTGGTGCGGCGGTTGCGGTTACGGTTAAAGGAGGTGGAGGCCCAGGATTGGCTGGAGTCGGTGTACGGCCAGGGGTACCGGCTGCGCATCCCCTCCCCGGAAGCAGACCCATAGAAGCAGTTCCCTAGAGGTGGCATGGAGGCCAAAAGAGCCGGGCCAAAGCATTCTCTCCCGCGGCTGGGCTGGGACTGGGTTTCTCTGAGGCCAACTTTTCAGCAGCACCTGAGCCAGAAGGCCGCGACAAAAGAGGCGGAATTGTTTCACCACAGCCGCCGTCGCTTGGCCCGCAGCTTTGCCGGTGTGATGGGCGGGATCCTGGTGGTGTTTGCTGCTTTCTTCTACCGCCTGCAAGCGGAGAACCAATTGCAGGCTTTTGACGAGGAACTGCAGGTTCAGGCCCGAATCATGGCGGCGGCCATCAAGTACGAGCTGCGCCAGGGGCAGTGGCGGCTGGTCTTGAACGAGGTGCCTTTTCTGGGCGGCAAAACCCAGCCCCTTGAGCATCACCTGGCCTATGTGCGCTGGTTCGATGCCGCCAATCCCGGTGGGGCAGAGCCGCTGGGATCCCTGCGCCAATACACGGGATCCCCTCCCCCTCTGAAGTGGTTTGCCTTAGATAGCCCTCCCCACCACCTGTCTTTGGGGTTTGAGACGGTAGCGGCGGAAGAGGGCAGGCTGCTGCGCCAGCTCACCCTACCGGTGCAACAGGGGGATCAGATCCTGGGCTACTTGCAACTGGCGGTGCCGCTGGAGCCGCTGCAACTGAGCTTGGGCCGTCTGCGCTGGGGGTTGGGGATCGGGATCCCGCTGACGCTGGCGTTGATCGGCGGGGCCGGCTGGATCTTGGGGGGGCTGGCGATGCAGCCGATTCGTCGCTCCTACGAGCAGTTGCAACGCTTCACTGCCGATGCTTCCCACGAGTTGCGCGCCCCCCTGGCCGCCCTGATGAGCAATGCCCAGATGGCTCTGCTTGCCCCGGAAGAAGCGCAGCCCCGCCTAGAAAAGGTGGTGAGCAGCGCCCGCCGCCTCAGTGAGTTAATCGATACGCTGCTGCAGTTGGCCCGCCAGCAGGGATCCCTGCCTTTGGAGGATCTGCCCCTGGTGGACTTGCGGGAGCTGGTGCAGGAGCTGGGCGAACAATACCGGCCCCAAGCGGAGTCCCTGGGGCTGCGCTGGCAATGCGACCTGCCGGGGCCTGCCGGGAAATGGCTGGTGCGGGGGGAGGCGGCCCTGCTGCGGCAGGCGGTGGAAAACCTGCTGCGCAATGCCCTGCAGTACACCCCCGCCGGCGGCACGGTGCAGGTGAGCCTGGAAAGCCGGCCTCCCTGGGTTAGCATCCATGGGTTAGCATCCACGTGAAGGATACAGGCATCGGCATCCCTCCTGAGCACCTGCCCCACCTGTGCGAGCGGTTTTACCGGGTGGACACGGCCCGCGCCCGCCATACGGGGGGATTTGGGCTGGGCCTGGCCTTGGCCCACCAGATCGTTACCGCCCATCGGGGATCCCTGCGGGTGGCCAGCCGGGTGGGGGAGGGGTCGGTGTTTACGGTGGAGCTGCCCTTGTCATCTTCACGTCATTTTCTTTCGCCATTCTCAAGATAAGCCGCAAGGGAAAGCCCCCAGAACTCCGCCCAAAGAGCGCGAACGGGCCAACCCCAAACCGGCTTGTCCTGTCGATTGGAGTTTGTAACCATGACGATGCGTGCTTCCTTCACCCGTACCCTCGGCTGTTCCCTACCGATTTTGGTGCTCCTCACTCCCCTGGTGCTGGGATCCCCGGCGCAAGCCCAGCGGGGCCGGCCCTCGGCTCCTGGAACTGCAGCCCCCGTGCCAATGCAGCCGAGTTGGCAGAGCCCGCGGGAGCTGGAGCGAGTCAACCACGACCTGGCCAAAGCGCAGCGGGACCTGGCGGAAGCCAGCTTCTTCGCCCAGCGGGGATCCTCTCCGGAAGCGGCCCGTCTTCTGGAGCTGAGCCGCCAGAGCTTTGCCGAGGCCCAGAAGGCTCTGCAAGGGGGGAATGTCTTTGCCGCCCGCGAGCAGGCCAAGGCGGCGGAAAACCTGGCCAAAGCCGCCAAAGCTCTGTACGAAGCGGAGCTAGGCTTTGGGGGCCCTCCTGGCCGTTCCTTCTTCGAAGCCCCCCTCCGCGCCCAAGAGTCCCTCAGCCGGTTGCAAGCGGAGATGACCTTCGCCAACATCACCTCCGGCCCTGTAGCCGAGCTGCAGCAGCAAGCCCAACAGTTGTTGGGCAGGGTCAATGCCGATCCCGCTAGCTACACCTTCGCCGACTACAGCCGCAGCAAAGCCGCCTTCCACTCGGCCCGCGCCGCCTTGCACCTGTTGGCGGCTGAGCGCCTGAGCGGTCTGGGATCCCTGAGCAGCTTCTGAGTGGGTCTGCTGACCCCGAGGCAGTTGCGTTAGAGTAAAAGCCCCCGCCGCGGGGGCTGTTCTTCTGCCCAGAAATCCAGAGCCAAGAGCGCACGGCTGTCGAGTGTACCTGCGTTTTCTGCACCTGTGGCACTTTCGCAACTACCGGGATCAAAAGATCTCCTTCGAGGCGCCCAAGACCATCCTGGTGGGGGAGAACGCCCAGGGCAAGACCAACCTCTTGGAGGCGGTGGAGCTCTTGGCCACCCTGCGCTCGCGGCGGGCCGGTCGGGATCGGGAGTTGGTGCAGCAGGGGGCAGAGAAGGCCCGGATCGCCGCCACGGTGGAGCGGCTGGGGGTGGCCCACGAGCTGGCGATGGAGCTGCGCAGCCAAGGGGGGCGATCCCTAAGGGTTAACGGCCAGGGGCTACGGCGACAATCGGACTTTTTGGGGCAGGTGAGTGCCGTGGTGTTCTCCAGCCTGGATCTGGAGCTGGTGCGGGGAGCTCCAGAAGCGCGGCGCACCTGGCTGGACGGGGTGTTGCTTCAACTGGAGCCGGCTTACCTGGGCCTGGTGGAGCAGTATCGTCAGATCCTCAAGCAGCGCAATGCCCTCTTGAAGCAGGATCCCTTGGCTGCGGGCGACAAAGTACCTCAGATGGCCTTTTGGGACGCGCAACTGGCCACCCTTGGCAGCCGCATCCTGCGCCGCCGCGCCCGGCTGTTGCAGCGGCTAGAACCCCTGGCCGCCCGCTGGCACCAGGCCATCAGCGGCGGACGGGAGACCCTCAGCCTCACCTACCGCCCGCAGGTGCCCCTGCCGGATCCCCAGGCCGATCCCAAGGTGGTTCAAGCCCAATTTTTGGCCGCGATCCGCGCCAAGGCTGCTGCCGAACAGGCCCTGGGCACCTCTCTGGTTGGCCCCCACCGAGACGAGGTGGAGCTGGGCATCGACGGAGTTGCCGCCCGCGCCTATGGATCCCAGGGGCAGCAGCGCACCTTGGTCTTGGCCCTCAAATTGGCGGAGCTGGAACTGATCGAGCAGGTGAAGGGGGATCCGCCCCTGCTGCTGCTGGACGACGTGCTGGCAGAGCTGGATCTGCACCGCCAAAACCAGCTCTTGGAGGCGATTCAAGAACGGGTGCAGACTTTGGTTACCACCACCCACCTGGGATCCTTCGACGCCGCTTGGCTCCAAGGGGCGCAAATCCTGCAAGTGCACCAGGGGCAGATTGCTCCCTCCCCCGCCTCGCTCCCCTTGGCTTAAAGCAGGCCAATCCCATACCATACTCCCCTCTCCCTCTGGGAGAGGGGCTGGGGGTGAGGGAATCACTCCCTCTGGGAGAGGGGCCGGGGGTGAGGGCTCAGGGCCGCCCGCGATCCAGGCTGCGATACTGGATGGCCTCGGCGAGGTGGGTGGGGGCGATGGCCTCGGCACCCTCCAGGTCGGCGATGGTGCGGGCCACCTTGAGGATGCGGTCGCTCCCCCGCGCAGACAGGCCCAGCTTTTGGATGGCGCTCTCCAAGAGTTTGCGACAGGGCTCGGACAGGGCACACCACTGCCGCAGGTGGCGGGGTTGCATCTGGGCGTTGCAGTGGATCCCTGGCTCGTTTTGGAAGCGCTGCCGTTGGCGCTGCCGCGCCTGTTCCACCCGCTGCCGCACCGCTTGGGAAGATTCGCCGCCCTGGAGGCGGACAATTTCTTCTGGCTTGAGGCGGTTGACCCGCACCTGCAAGTCGATGCGATCCAACAGCGGCCCGGAGAGCTTGGACCAGTAGCGCTCCCGCTGCTGCGGCGTACAGGTGCAGGGCTGAACGGGATCTCCATAGAAACCGCAGGGGCAAGGGTTGGTGGAGGCCACCAGGGTGGTTTGGGCGGGAAACTCCAGAGAAACGCGGGCGCGGGAGATGGTGACCTTGCCATCTTCCAAAGGCTGGCGCAGCACCTCCAACACCTCCCGCCGGAATTCCGTCAGTTCATCCAGGTACAGGACACCGTGGTGAGCAAGGGAGATCTCGCCAGGCTTGGGGTAGGGGCCACCACCCACCAGCGCCACCGCCGAAGCCGAGTGGTGGGGAGCCCGAAAGGGCCGCTGCGTAATCAGGGGAGTCTGGCGCCCCAGGTGGAGATTTTGCCGCAACAGGCCGGCTGCCGAGTAGATGCGGGTAATTTCCAACATCTCTTCCCACTGCAGCCGCGGCAAAATGCCGGGCAGACGACGCGCCAGCATGGTCTTGCCCGCTCCCGGGCTGCCCACCAGCAACAGGTTGTGGCCGCCGGCCGCCGCGATCTCCAGGGCCCGTCGGGCGTGCTCTTGCCCCTTGACATCGGCCAAATCCAGCAGGGGTTCCGTTTCGGTGGGCAGCATCTGCTCCCGCTGGATCCGCACCGGCTCAACTCCCTGGGGGTTTTGCAGCCAGCTCACCACTGCCGCCAAAGAGGGCAGCCCATACACCTGGATCCCTTGCACCAGCGCCCCTTCCGGGCCGTTTTCTCGGGGCACCACCAGGCGGCGGATCCCCATCTCGGCGGCGCTGGCGGCGATGGGCAAAACTCCCGCCACAGGACGCAGGGTGCCATCCAGGGCCAATTCCCCCAGCAGCAGGGTGTTGGCCAGCGCTTCCCGCTCAACTACTCCTGCGGCTGCCAGGATGCCGATGGCAATGGGCAGATCGAAGCTGGGGCCCTCTTTGCGCAGATCGGCGGGGGCCAAGTTGACGATGATCCGCCGCTGGGGCAGGGCAAAGCCGGAGTTCTTGATGGCCGCCCGTACCCGCTCTTTGGCCTCCTGAACGGCTGTATCGGGCAGCCCCACCAGGGTAATCTGGGGCAAGCCACCGCCCACATCCACCTCTACCGTGACCCCCACGGCCTTGAGTCCCACCAGGGCAGCAGCAGTGACCTGAGCAAACACTCCAGTTGCCTCCCCGAGGAAAGTCTTTAGCTTAATCCTGGCAGAAGTTTTGGCCTCTGCCCTGGCCAGGGATCCCTGCGCTCTGGCTGCAGGGGCTTGGGGAGAATGTCACAATCGTTTCAGGCTTTCCCTGCCCCTCAAAAGGGGGCACTCCCCTCAGCCGACAAGGCAATGGAGGGAGGGCCCTCATCGCTAGGAGGCTATCCCAGTGGTCTTTCCTACTTCCGACCCTCCCTTTGACCATTTTTCTGGCCCCGGGGAAGAGCCCATCCCAGCGTGGGATGAGCTGGAAGAGCAGGTACAGCAGTTTGCCCGCTGCTACCGAGGGCAAGTGGCCCAGCTCAGCCCACCAGAGCTGGGAAAGGCGCTGCAAGTCTTGTTGCAGCTAACACAAGCCCTGGCAGCTCACCTTGCAGAGGGCAGGGAAGGGATCCCGGCTACCCCTGTTCAGGCCCCAAGCTGGCGGGATCTGGAACGGGCTATCTCCCTGCAAAGCCACTTGCTCTTTTTCCCCCTGGAGCTGCAGTCCCTGTTGGCTGTCTCTCCCGACGAGCCTGCCGCCGAGTTGCCGCCCGAGCCAGAGGAGCGGCGCTTGGATCTTTTGGCTGCTGCCTGTGCCGATCCAGGGCTGCGCCCCTTTCGCCAGTTTCTGTGTGGCCTCCTCCAGCAGCGAGGTCACCAGCAGGCGGAGCCTCTGGAACGTCTACTCCACCAGCAGCGCCTGGCCGGACGCTTGGCCTGGCGGCAGTTGTGGCAAGTCACCCTTAGCTCCCCCGCTCTCCCCCAACAGCAGTCGACTGAAACCCTTGCCCACCTGCAGAGCCTGCAAACCCACCCCAGCGCTGAGATCCGCTGGGCGGCCTACCAGCGGTTGGGCCAACACCTAGAAGCCCATGCAGAGCTAGGGGGATTTATTCTCAGCGTCCTCATCCGCGACCACCTCTGGGAAGCCCAGTGGCGGGGCTACGATTCTGCCGCCGAGCTTTACCTGGCTCGCCATGGCCTCGGCCAGCCCTTTTGGGAGCAGCTGCTGGACGGGATCCGCGATCGCTTCGACCTGTTCCAGCGCTACTACCGCCTAAAAAGCCGCGCCCTGGGCCGTTCCATCCGTACCTGCGACCTCTATGCGCCCTGGGGGGATCCGGCTCCTCCCCTCACCGCCGCCGAGGCTACCTCCCTGGTCTGGGCGGCCCTGCAAGAGTTCTGCCCCGACTGTGCAGCCCAGGCCAAACCCTGGTTACCGGAAATCCGCTCCAACTTGGAAGCACCCGCCGGCAAGCCAGAGACGCCATCGTTAGGGGGTGAACCCCTCGCCTTGCTGCTGCAAGCCCTTGAAGCCCTCAGCCGGCGGCTCCGGCCTGAGGGGCCTCGGGTTTGGCTGGATCTGGAGGAGCTGCAAGGAACTGTCCAGCCCTCCTGGGAAATTCGGGTGCACACCGCGTTTTTACAGCAGATGCTGCTCGACTACCTGCTGGAGGGGGCGCGGGGCACGCCGGCGCCACCTCGTCTCCGCGATCGGGGAAGCGGGCCGGAGGCCTTGCGCTCCGGCAGCCTTACCTTGGCCCAGGCCCTGTTGATTCACCACCTGGAGGCGCAGTTGCAAGCCGTGTTCTACCAGAGCTTGATTGCGCGGCTGGAGCTGCTCCTCTACCGGTCGGAGATCTCGCAAGGCGACACCGCTCCACTGGCCCCATCCGAGGCTGGCCCTACCTACTGGGTCGGCGAAGAGTGGCTGAAGCTGAGCCAGGAGCTGTGCGGCGATGCGGTGGAGCTGTTGCCGGAAGAGCAGTTCCGCTGGGTGGGGATGCCGGAGCTGTTTCTGCGCCCCTTCAGCGCCCCTCAGGTCAGCTTGGCCAGCCTGGTTGCCCTGGCCTGTTACCGCCAGTATCATCTGTCTCCGCGGACCTTTTTGCCCAGCTACCTGAATTGGCTGGCCAGCCCGCCCGGATCCCTAAGCTGGGCAGAATCGGCCCAGCTGCTCCAGGTGGAGCTAAGCGACCCAGAGGCAGTGTTGCAGGGGTTGGAGGAACTGGAGCATTGGATCGAGGTGCTGGAAGAGCTGCTGGAAGAGGATCAAAACTAGGGGACTGCGGCCAGCTGACCTTTGGCGTAGCGAGAAGGAGACAGCCGCGCCATCAACTGCCACGGCCGCAAGCGCGGCTCCGTCACTGAGGTGCTGGTCTTGTCAAAATAGCTGGCCCTGGCTACTCAATCACCACATTCTTGGGCGCGCCGTTCACCTCGGGGCGCCCCTGGTTGAAATTGGCCAAAAAGGTATCCGGATCCTTGAGGCTGAAGACCAGCTTTTTGCAGGGTACTTGCAGCCCCAGCGGCCCCAGCAGAGGGATGAAGAGGGTCTTTTCCTGCAGCAACGGAATGGCAACCACCCCCTGGGTGCTGGTTACCGCGCCCACCAACCCCTGGAAATCGGTGCGCACACCCAGGCCGTAGAACCAGGGCCAGGAGAAGCGCTCCCCTCGTCCCAACTCGCTTAGAGAAAAGGTTTCGTTGAACAAGTTGCCCACCCGCACCATTAACTTGTCCTGCAGCAGATCGACGTATGCCGACTCGCTGCCCACCCCAAACAGAGCCAGCGGCAAACTTGCCAGGGGATTGGAGTCGATGGCCATGTAGTAGCGCATGAGAAATCTCCGAGTCACAAACAGAAAGACCAGGTAAGCCGCGGCTCCCAGCCCTGCTAATTATAAAAAATCTTCCCCGCTGCCGAACGGACAAAAAGGCATTCCATCTGCCCTTAAGCTAAGTGGGTATGATGGGTTGCGTTCTTTCGGCAAGCCACTGGCCAGCGAGGAAAACAGGATGGATTTGCGCGCCTTCATCCGCTTGGTGCCCGATTTTCCCAAACCCGGGATCCTCTTTCGCGACATAACCCCCCTGCTGCGGGATCCAGCAGGCTTTCGGGCGGCAATTGAACAGTTGGCTGCCGGTACTGCCACTATGGGATCCCTGGACTATGTGGTGGGCATTGAGTCGCGGGGGTTTATTCTGGGGGCTGCTTTGGCTCAGCATTTGGGGTTGGGATTTGTCCCGGTTCGCAAACCCGGCAAGTTGCCACCGCCGGTGCTTAGCCAAAGCTATAGTCTAGAGTACGGCCAAGACCAGCTGCAACTCCATGCCCACGCCCTGCGCCCCGGCGACCGGGTGGTGATCGTGGATGATGTCATCGCCACCGGGGGCACTGCTGCCGCCACCGCTCAGTTGGTGGCCCAGAGCGGCGCTGAGGTGGGAGGGTTTGCCTTTCTAATTGAGCTGGCTTTCTTGTCGGGCCGCAAGCTCCTGCCCCCTGAGATCCCCACCCATGTGGTGATGGTGGACGAATCCAACTAGGGGATCCACACCTCACCGCAGGCGCAGCGGCTGGCGGACGGCCACCTCTGTTGCTTTAGCTTTGGGCAGGGGTTGGGTCAAGTGGCTGAGCTGAGCCTGGGCCTGCAGCTGCTCCTCAATCCAGTCGGCCAGCTCCCGCATGTAGAGGGCCACATGGAGGGCGTGGTCGCGCCGCACTGGCTCCACCCCCTTTTCGGCGAGGCGGGCCAGGATAACCGGATCGCTGAGCTCTTCCAGGGCAGCAAAGTCCTCTGGCCGGTCAAACCCCAACTCTGCCATCTTCTCAAACACATACCCCAGCCGCAGGCCCGTGGCCTGGCACCGGGCTTGCCAGGGATCCCTCAGGACAAAGGCAGCGGTGCGATAGGCTGTTTGGGCAATGGTGCGCCAAGTGCCGCGGTGGATGTGTAGGCTAAGCTGCTGCTGATTCCAGCCCAGGGCTTCTCGCACCAGCAGGCCGCAATTGCAGCGGGTACTATCCCGCCAGCAGTACTCGCGATCCCAAAAGCCCCAGTGCTGGGCCTGCAAGCGATCGGCGGTGCGGCGCAAAAGGGCCGCCAGCTCCGGTGTAGGACGCATCATCAAGGCGGCAGAGGAGATCCCTTCCAGTCTAGGCAGGCGGGCGGCTGGGAACAACCCAGGCTTAATCCTTTTTTGAATTAACTGAATCTGTTGCTTGAACCTGGGTATCTTCAGCAGCCAAAGACCGTTGCCGCTGACGGTGGCGTTGCCAGGCCCCCCAGCTTACTCCCGCCAACAGCAGCGAGGCCCCGCCCAGATAGGTACCCCCTGCCGGCAGGCCGGCCAGGGCCAAGGCCAGGGATCCCCCCCAGAGGGTCATGGCGTAGATCAAGAGTACTGAATGCCGCTGCGACAGGCCGGCTTTGAGCAGGCGATGGTGCAAGTGGCCCTTGTCGGGATGAAAGGGGGACTTGCCTCTAGCCAGCCGCTTGAGGATCACGGCAGACATATCCAAAATCGGCACGGCCAGGATAAAAAACGGCAGGGCCACCGCCAGCGTGGTTACCCCCTTGGCCACCCCAATGACCCCGATCCCGGCCAGGGTAAAGCCCAGAAAGTAGGCTCCCCCATCTCCCATGAAGATCTGGGCCGGGTTGAAGTTGTAGCGCAAAAAGCCCAGGCAGGCCCCGGCCAAGGCTGCCGCCAGCATGGCCGCCGCCGGCCGATCCAGGAGCAGCGTTACCATCAGCATCACGACTGCTGCGATCCCCGACACGCCTGCCGCCAAGCCATCCAGGCCGTCCATGAAGTTGATGGCGTTGGCCATCCCCACCAGCCACAGCAGGGTAACCAGCAGGCTCAGCCATACCGGAAAGGGCCAGATGCCGATCCCCGGTAGGTTAATGAACTCGATGCGCACCCCCACTCCCCAGGCGGCGGCAGCCACCCCAAACTGCATCGCCAGGCGGGAAAAGGGCGACAACTGGAACAGATCGTCGGCCAGGCCGATCAAAAAAAACAAAACGCCGCCAATGGTTACCCCCCAGATCTCGTACTCCTGCTCGGTGCGCAAGCCGGCGAAGGCTCCGGCTCCCCAGAGCAAGAGTAGTGCCACCAGGTTGCCAAAAAAGATAGAGACCCCCCCTAGGCGCACCATCGGCTGCCGGTGGATCTTGCGTTCATCGGGAAAATCCAACTGGCCGCTGCGGATCCCGACCGCCTTCACCACCGGGGTTGCCCAGAGAACCACACAGGCAGCAGCCAAAAAGGCAACCAAGTAAGGCATGGCAAGCCGTAGCGAGGAGGGGGGTTATCCCAAGTGGGGGTAGAGCGGAAAACGGCGGCAGAGCTCGGCCACTCGCCGGCGACAGGCTTCGAGCACACCCGGATCCCCTGGCTGGAACAGGCAGTCAGCGATAATTTCCCCAATTTCCTCAAATTCTGCCGGCCCCAGGCCGCGGGTGGTCAAGGCCGGGGATCCCAGGCGCAGGCCGCTGGCCACAGAGGGCGGCTGCGGGTCAAAGGGGATGGTGTTTTTGTTGGCAGTAATGTGGATCTCTTCCATCAGGCGATCCGCCCGCTTGCCTGTCATCACTGGATCAGCAGCCCCGTTTTTCTCCAGCACTGCCGAGACCGAGCGCAGATCCAGCAACACCAGGTGGTTGTCGGTGCCCCCTGAAACCAGCCGGATGCCCCGCCGCTGCAGCGTTGCCGCCAGCGCCTGGGCATTGGCAATGACCTGGGCTGAGTACTGGGCAAAGCTGGGCTGCAGGGCTTCTCCAAAGGCCACCGCCTTGCCGGCAATGACATGCTCCAAAGGCCCCCCTTGGCTGCCGGGGAACACCGCCTTGTCCAGCTTTTTGCCCAATTCCGGGTCGCGGGTGAGGATCAGCCCGCCGCGTGGCCCCCGCAGCGTCTTGTGGGTGGTGGTGGTGACCACATCGCAGATAGGTACCGGGTTGGGGTGGTGGCCGGTGGCCACCAGGCCGGCAATGTGGGCGATATCGGCCATTAGATAGGCCCCCACCTCGTCGGCAATGGCGCGGAAAGCGGCAAAGTCAATGATCCGCGGATAGGCCGAGTAGCCGCAGATAATGAGCTTAGGCCGGTGCTGCCGGGCCAGATCCCGCACCTGGTCGAAGTCAATCCGCTCCGTCTGGGGATCCACACCATAGTGCACCACGCGGAACCACTTGCCGGAGACGTTCACTGGCGAGCCATGGGTGAGGTGGCCGCCGTGGGCCAGATCCATGCCCATGATCGTGTCTCCCGGCTGCAGCAGGGCCAGGAAAACGGCAAAATTGGCCTGGGCGCCGGAGTGGGGCTGCACGTTGGCGTGGGCCGCTCCAAAGAGTTGCTTGGCGCGGTCGATGGCCAGTTGTTCGATCTCGTCGATAAACTCGCAGCCGCCGTAGTAGCGCTTGCCGGGCAGCCCCTCTGCATACTTGTTGGTCAGCACCGAGCCCTGGGCGGCCAGGACAGCCGGCGAGGTGAAGTTCTCGCTGGCAATCATCTCCAGGTGATCCCGCTGCCGGTTGAGCTCCTGCTGGATGAGGCGGTAGACGACGGGATCCGTTTCCGCCAAAATGGCCAGGTTGTCCCGGGGAGTGGTCAAGCTTTGCGGAGCGGCTACCATGGTGACGCCAAGAGCGAACGTTGCAAAGAAAAAGATCCAGAATTGCCCCGCTGTCGCGACAGCGTTGCGGAGCAACATCGTAACACGATTGGGGCCGGGCTGGGGGATCCCGCAGCGGCCAAACCCAGAGCCAAAGGCCGCTTTGTAAAGAATATTTTTAGGCCCCAGGTCTGGTCACCAGCCGGGGTAAAGTGAGGAGCAGGTTCACAGCACTGGGTTTTAGGGAGTTGGCTATGACCGACGCGCAAGTTTTCACCATCCTGGCCATTGCCCTGGTGCCGGCCGTGATGGCCGCGCTCCTGGGATCCGCCTTGGCCCGCAGCTAGTTTCCATCTGGAATAAGGTTGCTCTGGATCCCTGGGCCTGTCCTACAGAGCAGGCCCTTTTGAGTTGAGGCGCAGAGGCCGCGCCTGGGGCTCTTTGCCATTGGCTAAAGTTGGATTAGAGAGACTACCGGCAGCCGACCCAGAAGCAACTTGAGCCAGGTGGATCTACAGCGGCTTCAGCGCGCCCTTTCTCTAGAGGCGGAGTTGGGATTTACCGACCTGCGGGGGCGAGAGCAGACCTTCTCCCAGTTTTTGCAGAGCGTGTTTGGCCAGGATCCCCCTGCGGGTTGGACGCTGGATGGAGAGGAGCGACGGCGGTGGAAAGAACTGGGATCCCGCTATCGCCTCTACCCCCAGTTGGAGCTGGCGGAGCGGCAGCACCTGGTGGCGGAAACCCGCCGCTGGCTGGATCGGCTGCGTCGTCAGCAAGAGCAAGCCCAATCTGGCCCACCCAGCCCTGCTTTGCCCCCGCCCAAGGGCCTCAGCTTGGAGCAGCCGCTGCAATTTCTCAAGGGCATTGGCCCCAAGTCGGCGGAGAAGCTGGCACAACTGGGCCTGCACACTGTGCGCGATGCCCTCTACTACTTCCCACGGGATCACCTGGACTATTCCCGCCGGGTGCTCATCCGCCAGGCCAAGGTGGGGGAGACCGTTACCCTGGTGGGGACGGTGAAAAGCTGCAGCTGCTTCACCAGCCCCAAGAACCCCTTGCTGACCATCTTGAACCTCAAGATTGCCGACAAAAGCGGCATAGTCACCCTCAGCCGCTTCTACAGCGGGCGGCAATTTGCCCAGCGCAGTTGGCAGGCGGCCCTGGAGCGGCAGTACCCCAAGGGGGCAGTGGTGGCGGCCAGCGGCCTGGTGAAAAAGGGCCGCTTGGGCCTGACGCTGGACAACCCGCAACTGGAGGTGCTGGGGGGAGAGGGCGAGGATCCGGAGAGATTGGGCAAGATTCTACCCGTTTACCCCCTTTCAGAAGGGATCCCCGCCGATCTGGTGCGCAAGGCCGTCCAGCTCGCCCTGCCGGCAGCTGCCTTGGTGGAGGATCCCTTGCCGGAGCCCCTGAAGCGGCAGTTGCAGCTGTTGGACTTGCCCCTTGCCCTGCAGCAGATCCACTTTCCCAAGACGCAAGAGCTGCTGGCCCAGGCCCGGCGGCGGCTGGTGTTCGATGAGTTCTTCTACCTGCAACTTAGCCTCTTGCAGCGGCGGCAGCGCTACCGCGCCCAAGCTCAGGCTGTACCTCGCTACCAGCCGGCCAGAGGAGAGCTCTTGGACCGCTTCTACCAAATCCTGCCCTTCCAGCTGACCGCTGCCCAGCAGCGGGCCATTGACGAGATCCTGGCGGATCTGCGGGATCCCTTGCCCATGAACCGCCTGCTGCAGGGGGATGTGGGATCCGGCAAAACTGTGGTGGCGGTGGCGGCCTTGCTGGCGGCGATTCAATCCGGCTGGCAGGCGGCCCTCATGGCCCCCACCGAGGTCTTGGCCGAGCAGCACTACCGCAAGCTGGTGGAGTGGCTGAGCCAACTGCAAGTGCCCGTTGAACTCTTGACCGGCTCCACCCCCCCCGCCAAGCGGCGCGAGATCCTGCGGCAGTTGCAGACCGGGGAGCTGCCCCTAGTTGTTGGTACCCATGCCCTCATCCAGCCGGCGGTGCAGTTTCGCAACCTGGGCTTGGTGGTTATCGACGAGCAGCACCGCTTTGGCGTCGAACAGCGGGCTGCCCTGCAACAGAAAGGGGATCACCCCGATGTCCTGACCATGACGGCCACCCCCATCCCCCGCACCCTTACCCTGGCCCTGCACGGGGATCTGGATGTTACCCAAATTGACGAGTTGCCCCCGGGGCGCAAGCCGGTGCATACGGTGGTGGCTCGACCCGGGGATCGCCTGCAGGTGGTGCGGCTGATGGAGCGGGAAATTGCCCAGGGACGGCAGGCCTACGTGGTGCTGCCCCTGATTGAGGAGTCTGAGAAGCTGGATCTCAAGTCCGCCATTGAAGAGCACCAGCGCCTGCAGGAGAAGGTCTTCCCCCAGTTCCGGGTGGGCCTGCTGCACGGGCGCCTAACTAGCAGCGAGAAAGAGGCTGTCATCGAAGCCTTTCGCCGGCGGGAGCTGGATATCCTCGTCTCCACCACAGTGGTGGAAGTAGGGGTGGATGTGCCCAACGCCTCGGTGATGCTGGTGGAGCATGCCGAGCGCTTTGGCCTCTCCCAGCTCCACCAACTGCGGGGGCGGGTGGGGCGGGGATCCGACCAGGCCTACTGCATTCTAATGACGGGATCCCAAAGCGAAGAGGCCCTGCGCCGGCTAAAAGTCCTGGAGCAGTCCCACGATGGCTTTTTCATTGCCGAGATGGACCTGCGCTTCCGCGGCCCTGGGGAGGTGATGGGCACCCGCCAGTCGGGGCTGCCCGACTTTGCCCTGGCCAGCCTCATGGACGACCAAGAGGTGCTGCAGTTGGCCCGCCAGGCGGCCGAGCAGCTCATTGCCCAAGACCCGGAGCTGCAGCAGTGGCCCCGCCTGCGCCGCATACTGGAAGAACGCCAGGCCCGCCTGTTGGGGCCGGCTTTGTTGACGTGACATACTCCCGTCCCTCACCCTAAAGCGCTCCGCGCCGCTGACGCGAACGGGTAGAGGGCGGGCTTCTCGGTGACTCCTGCTACCGCATAGGACGTTTTCCGAGCTTTAAGAACAGGATGCCCCACCGCTCTGGATTTGATTACCCTTGCCGAGTTGTGGTCCCGTGACAGCCTTAGCCCACAGTAGGGGCAATCGTGCCACCTTTCGTGGAGTTTTTTGGGAACCACCTGACCACACCCGGAACACTCTTGACTTGTGCCGTTTGGATTCACTGCAATCGTTAACAGCCCAGCTCTTTCAGCCTTGACCTTAAGGATTTGCAGGAATTGTCCCCACCCGGCATCATAAATAGACTTGGCTAGTCTGGTTCTAGCCAGACCCCCAATAGTAAGCGCCTCATGAGCAATGTGCTTCCCCCTACTTAACAACTCCTTTGCCGTCTTGTAGTGAAAATCTTTGCGCTGGTTGGCTACCTTCTGGTGCGCTTTGGACAACCTCTTTACCGCTTTCTTGTAGCGGTTTGACCCTTTCTTTTTCCGGGATACGGCCCTTTGCAACCGCCTCAGCTTCTTCTCCGTCCGGCGATACAGCCTGTTAAGGGCTCAAGGGGTACAATAGCAGCACTTAGCAAACCAACTTCGGAAGGAGGATGGATTGATCAGTAGTAAAGAAGTCTTCACTGTCTGCTCCATGCTATATTTCCCAATTCTGCAAAGCTGCCGAATAAAATGCTTCAACACCGACCACATCATCTCAATGGGATTCAACTCCGGCGCATACACAGGCAGGTATAGGATTCGTGCTCCTGT
>Ga0308396_1001014_pt1 | contig 15757 bp, 6 predicted proteins | sample Hotspr2SamplePe2_FD_202359 | JGI IMG/M metagenome (GOLD analysis project Ga0308396, IMG submission 202359) | Hot spring phototrophic mat microbial communities from Mushroom Spring, Yellowstone National Park, Wyoming, United States - 20050930_Pe2 ... | reverse complement strand
ACTGGCCAACTGGCTGGTCTTTTACAACACCGAGCGCCCCCACCATTCCCTCAGCCAGCAATCTCCGTTATCATTCCTCCTGCAACATCAACCCGAGTGCCAAAGGTACTGGACCCATACAATCGCTTGACATGATAATGATTCTCATGTATGATGAGAACCATTATCAATGTCACAGCAAGCCAGCCAGCGATTGCTGCCCATTCGTAGCCAGCAACCGACGGGCATACGCCCAGGCAGCCAGCCGTGTGATCCACAACTTTTACATGGAGATTGCCTCGTATGACTCGCATCATTCGTGGTGGCGTTCGCCGCCCATTGTTTGTCGCATGTTGTTTGTCGCCCATTGCGCTGGTCTGCGCCGGTTTCGCCCAGGCCGAAACGAAACTCAAGGAGGTCGTCGTTTCCGCCACCCAGTCCGAACAAGAGGTGCGCACTGCCCCCGCTTCGGTGTCCGTCATCACGCGCGAGGAGATCGAAACGAAGAACCCCCTCGACCTGCTCGATGCAGTACGCGGCACGCCCGGCGTCACCCTGATGGGGCGCGGTGTCGGCGGTCGCAAGACCTGGTCGATGCGCGGACTGCAAGGTAAGCATGTATTGAACCTGATCGATGGCCGGCGCATCACGCCGACAGACGACGTGGTCGGTCATTCGGACTACCAGTACGGCTGGTTGCCGATGTCGGCGATCGAGCGCATTGAGGTCGTGCGTGGGCCGATGTCTACGCTCTACGGTTCCGAGGCGCTGGGTGGCGTCGTCAATCTCATCACGCGCCAGCCCAAGGATCGCTGGACCGGTTCGGTCGGCTTGACCGGCGCCGATCTGCGCTCGGGCGACGGCGGCGGCCGCGCCGGCGCCAGCCTGTTCGCGGCGGGGCCGGTGGGCGAGTCCTTCGAGTTGCGCCTGACCGGGGAAACGTCCCGCGTCGGCGCCGTGCCGCTCAAGGAAGACCCGCGCTATTCGGAGCTCGAAGGCCGCAAGACGCAAACCGGTTGGGTGAGCGGGCGGCTGAAACTCGCTCCGGGCCAAACCCTGGAGGCCGGCTGGATCGACGGCCAGGAAGACCGCTGGAGGGACAACATTTCCAGCGGGAAGCTTCATGAAGACCGTTACCACATCAAGCGCGACCATGGCTATCTGGCCTGGCGTGGCGAGTTCGACGGCTGGCGCGCCCAGGCCAATGCCTACCGCAGCGAACTGGACGTCAAGAACTCGCGCACCAACGGGGTGGCGCCGACCACGCCCCAGAACTTCCGCGACGACGTCTTCGATGCGCTGGCCACCATCCGGCTGGGCACGCACCGCCTCACCTTCGGCGGCGAATACCGCACCGAAACCATGACGCACCCCCACCTCGCTACCGGCAAGGACAACGCGACCCACAAGGCCCTGTTCATCCAGGACGAGCTGCCGCTGGGCGCGAATCTGGCGCTCACCGCCGGACTACGCGCGGACAATCACGAGTTCTTCGGCACGGAATGGAGCCCGCGCGCCTATCTGGTCTGGGAGGCGACACCGGAACTCATCGTCAAGGGCGGCTACGGCCACGCTTTCAAGGCGCCGACCCTCAAGCAGGTCTCGCCGGTTTATGTGGGAACCGCCGGGCCGCACTCCTTCTACGGCAACGCCAGCGTCAAGCCGGAAAAATCCGACTCGTTCGAGATCGGCGCCGATTGGCAGCGCGGTACGCTCAATCTGCGCGGGGTGCTGTTCCACACCAAGGTCAAGGACCTCATATCCACGACGCTGTTCAAGACCGACCCGACGCCGCCATTCCCCGCGCGGCGCCATTATCGCTACGACAACCTGGCCGAGGCCGAAGTCAACGGGCTGGAGACCGGTTTCTCCTGGGACATTGCGTCCGGCCTGTCGTGGCAGACCGACCTAACCCTGCTCAGGACGCGCGACAAGGTGAAGGACAAGGAAATGTATTCGCAGCCGCGCGTCAGCGCCGCCTCGCGGCTCGACTGGAAGGCTGGCGAGGGTTGGAGCGTCCGCCTCGGCGTCGAATACATCGGCCGCCAGCTCGTCGCCGTCACGCCGACGACCGACGACCGTCTGCCCGCCTACAGCCTGTGGAACGCCAGCGTCGGCAAACAGTTCGGCAAGGCATTCACGGCGCGCGTCGGCATCAACAACCTGACCAACGTGCGGCTGGCGGAAAAGTCGCCCAACTTCGGCTACGCCGAGCGCGGCCGCACGCTTGTCGCCAGTCTGCGCGCCGACTTCTGAGCATGAAGGCCGCCGTTCGCTTTCTCGTCGCCGCCGCGCTGGCCTGCGCGGCACTGGCGACTCACGCCGCCACGGTGCTCTTCGTCGCCACCGGCAACGTGCCGGCCGGCAAGTTCCGCGCGCTCGCCGACATCGCACGGCCGCACGGCATCGCGGTGGAGGTGCGTTATGTCCACAAGCTGCCGGCGGAGGTGGATGGCGGGCTGTTCCGCGGCTTCGACGCCGTGTTCTTCGATACCTATCAAGTCGACGATGTGCGCGAGAGGCTCGCGCGCGCCTTGCCGGAACTGAAAACGCCGCATCTCTGGCTGTACGACGTCAAAGCGGCCTGGGCGGGCCTGCCGGACGACCTGGCGAAACGGTTGGTGGCCTACTACAACAGCGGCGGGCGGGCGAACTTCGACGGCTTCTTCGCCAGCCTGGCGGCGCATCTGGCCGGCCGGCCATTGGCCGGCATCCCCGAGCCGGTAATTTTTCCCAAGACGGGGGTCTACCACCCGCAGGCACCCGGACTGATATTTCCCGACAGCGCAGCCTACTTCGCCTGGAAGAAACCGGCAGTGGACGCGCCCATCATCGCCATCGCCCTGCACCAGCAATATATCTCCTCGATGCAGACCGCTTTCGTCGACGACCTGATCGCCCGCATCGAGGCCGCCGGCGCGGTGGCGCTGCCGTTCTACGGGTCGATGCTCGATGCGGCGGCCCTGCCGCGCATGCTGATGCCGGACGGCAAGCCGCTGGCGCAGGTGCTCATCAATACCCAGATCATGCTGAACCCCGAGATGCGGCGCGCCGAGTTCGAACGCCTGGGGATTCCGGTCGTCCAGGCCATGCCCTATCGAAAAGGGGACGCGGCGGCCTGGCAGGCCGACCCCCAGGGCGTTCAACTGATGGACGTGCCGTTCTATCTCGCCCAGGCCGAGTATGCGGGCGTGACCGACATCCAGATCGCGGCGGCGACGCGCAAGGAGGACGACCAGATTCTCGCCATCGCGCCCCAGGCCGCCGCCGTGGTCGCCAAGGCGCTGAATCTCGCGCGCCTGCAACGCCTGCCGAATCAGGAAAAGAAGGTGGCGGTGTTCTTCTGGAACTATCCGCCCGGCGAAAAGAATTTATCGGCTTCGTTCCTGAACGTGCCGCGCAGCCTCGAACACACGCTGGCCGCCATGAAGGCCGCCGGTTATACGGTCGAAACGCCGCAGGAGCCAGAACTGATCGGCAACCTCCAGCAATTGCTGACGCCGTTCTACCGCGCCGGCCAGCTCGATACCCTGCTGCGCAACGGCCATGCCGAGTTGTTTCCGATGGCCGACTACAAGCGCTGGCTCGACGGCCTGCCCGCCACGGTGCGCGACGAACTGAACGCGAAATTCGGTCCGCCGGAAAAGTCGGCGATGGCGCTACGGCGCAACGGCGCGGAATGGTTCGTCATCCCGCGCCTCAAGCTCGGCAACGTCGTGCTGCTGCCCCAGCCGCCGCGCGGCGAGCCCTGGCAGGACAAGGAAAAGGAAAAGGAGATTTACCACTCCACCAAGTCGCCGCCCTCGCATTTCTATTTCGCCGTCTATCTGTGGGCGCGCGAGAAGTTCAAGAGCGATGCCATCGTCCATTACGGCACCCACGGCACGCAGGAGTGGTTGCCGGGCAAGGAGCGCGGCCTGTCGGTTTACGACTACCCGATGCTTGCCGTCGGCGACGTGCCGGTGGCCTACCCCTACATCGCCGACAACATCGGCGAGGCGCAACAGGCCAAGCGGCGCGGCCGCGCCACCATCATCAGCCACCAGACGCCGCCGTTTCGCCCGGCCGGCCTGCACGAGTCGCTGACGAAAATCCACGATCTGCTGCACGGCTGGATCAACCAGGACGAAGGCGCGGTGAAAGAGCGCTACAAGGAGGACCTGCTGGCCGCCGTGAAAGAGGAACGCATCGAGCGCGACATGGGCTGGACTTTCGATCGCGCCGCCGCCGAGTTTCCCGCCTTCGTCGATGCCCTGCACAACCATCTGCACGAACTGGCCGAAATGGCCCAGCCGCTGGGCTTGCACACCTTCGGCCGCGCGCCGGACGAGAAACACCGGCTGGCCACAGTGATGCTGATGCTGGGCAAGCCCTTCTGGGAAGCCGCCGCCCGGCATGCCGGAGTCAAGGAGAATGATCTCGACGAAACCCTGCTGACCGATTACGACAAACTGCCGGAGACCCTCCCCTACCGCCTGCTGCGCGCCCACCTGATCGAGCAGCGTCCGACCGACGGCCTGCCCGCCGCGTTGCGCGAACAACTCGACAAGGCGAAGCAGTGGTACGCCGACATCGGCGCTGGCAACGAGATTCCCGCGCTGCTGGCGGTACTGGACGGCAAGTATCTGTCCACGTCCTATGGCGGCGACCCGATCAAGAACCCGGATGCCTACCCGACCGGCCGCAACCTCTACGGTTTCGATCCCTCGCGCATTCCCACCAAACAAGCCTGGGAAGCCGGCAAGACCGCCGCCGACAATTTGCTGGCCGAACACAGGAAGCTGACCGGCGCTCTGCCTACAAAACTGACGCTCTCGCTGTGGTCGGTGGAAACCATGCGCCACCAGGGCATCCTCGAAGCGCAGGCGCTGTGGCTGATGGGCGTCGAGCCGGTGTGGGATGCGGGCGGGCGCGTCACCGACGTGAAGCTCCTGCCGCGCGAGGCGCTCGGCCGGCCGCGCGTCGACGTCGTGCTTTCCGTCACCGGCCTCTACCGCGACCACTTCCCCAACGTCATGAAGCTGCTCGCCCGTGCGGCGCAACTGGCCGCCGAGGCCGACGGGGAAGCGGACAACCCCGTCGCCGCCAACAGCCGGCGCATCGCCGCCGAACTGGAACAGCAGGGCATGAGTGCTGCGGCGGCCAAGCGCGCCGGCCAGACGCGCATCTTTTCTTCCGAAACCGGCCGCTATGGCACCGGGCTGGACGACGCCACCCTCGCCACCGATACCTGGAAGGGCAAGGCCGAAGGCGACCGCAAGCTGGCCCAGCTTTATCTGTCGCGCATGCAGCACGCCTACGGCCCGGACGAAGCCGACTGGGGCAAGACCGGCGAGGAGCTGACCGGCGGCAAGGCGGTCAATCTCTACTCGGCCCACCTCAAGGGCACGCAAGGCGCGGTGCTCTCGCGCACCTCCAACACCTACGGCATGCTCACCACCGACGATCCCTTCCAGTATCTCGGCGGCATCGGCCTGGCGGTGCGCTATCTCGACGGCAAGCCGCCGCAGCTCTACATCTCCAACCTGCGCGGCAGCCAGGGCCGTACCGAAGGCGCGGCGCAATTCCTCGCCAAGGAACTCGCCACGCGCAACTTCCACCCCGGCTACATCAAGGGCCTGATGAAGGAAGGCTATGCCGGCACGCTGCAAGTGGTGGACGGCATGAACAATTTCTGGGGCTGGACGGCGGTGGCGCGCGAAGTGGTGCGCGACGACCAGTGGCAGGAATTCGTCGATGTCTACGTCAAGGACAAACACAAGCTGGGCCTGAAGCAATGGTTCGAACGCCACAACCCGCACGCGCTGGCGCAGATCATCGAGCGCATGCTCGAAGCGGCGCGTCAGGAATACTGGAGCGCCGACCCCAGGGTCGTCGCCGAACTCAAGGAGCTCTATCGCGACCTCGCGCGCCGCTATGACGTGAAGAGCAACAACGCCACCTTCGAGAAATTCGTCGGCTTGACGGGCTACGGCCTCGCCGGTGCCGTCCCACCAGCGCCGACTTTGCAGCCGCCGGCCGAAGCCGCCGCCGAGCCGGCGGCGGAACCCGCACCGCCGCCCCCGCAGCAGATCGAAGGCATGCGGCTAGACAAGGTGGAACCGACACCGGCCCAGACTTCGTTTGCACTGGCGGTGGTGCTGGGTCTGATGCTCATCATGGCCTTCGGGGCGTGGCGGCAAGGAAGGAGGCAAACATGATGCGTCGCACGATTTCCATAGCGGCGGTGACCGCATCTTGCACCCAATCCCACCGTGCTGTGGTGGTCGCCGCGCTGCCGTGCAGTCCCAGCGGGCGGTGGAGCGGACCGCCACCCACCGACCCTGCGTGGGAACGGTCGTGGTGGGGTCACCCGAGGCTATGTGATATAATCCGCCCGTTATGGATGCGCTGCGCCACTGCCGAAACCTCATCCGCCCGGTGCTGCTGTGGTGGGTGCTGGCGCTCGGCGTATCGGTGGCCACGCCCATCGTCTTTTCAAGGAGATTTCCATGCGTTTGCATTGCATCGCCGCCGCCGTGGCGGCCGCGTTTCCCTTTCACGGCTGGGCGCAAAGCGTCGCAGCCACGACTTCCACGCCCGATCTAGCGCTAAGTGAGATTCGGGTGATTGCCGACCCGGTGGCCGATGACGTGCCGGCCTACCGCGACCAGCGGGAACGCTTCCTGCGGCGCCCTGGCGCCGAAACGGTGGTGGACACCCAGTCGTGGCAGGACCGGCGCATCGCCAACTTTGAAGATGCGTTTGCCCTCACGCCCGGCATCCATGCGTTTGCGCGCGGTGAATCCAACGGCGGCCTGTATTCCATCCGCGGCAGCGACATCGCCACCGAGGGGCCGCGCAATGGCCGCGGCATCCGCGCCTACCAGGACGGGGTGCCGCTGGGACGCACCGAAGCGGGCATCACCAACGCATTGATGGACATGCTAGCCGCCGACTATGTGGAGGTCTATCGCGGCCCCAACAGCCTGCGCTTCGGTGCGCTGGCCACCGGCGGGGCGATCAATCTCATCTCCAAAACCGGCCGCAGTTTCGAGGGGCATGGTGTACGGCTGTCGGTGGGCTCCTATGGCTATCGTCAGGGCCAGTACGAATTCGGCTTTGGCGGCGAGCGGGACGACGGCTACCTGTCCGTCAGCCACGCGCACACGGACGGCTACCGCCGGCACGACACAGCCGAGTACGTGCGCTTCACCGGCAACTGGGGCCGCGACCTGGGCGGGGGCCTGAGCAACCGGGTTTATCTGCACCTGGGGCGCACACGGGATGAACTGTCTTCCACGCTGCCGCTGGCCAGCTTCCGCAGCGACCCGCGAGCACCGGGCCGGTACGCGGTGGAGTTCGATCAGGATGCCAACTTCGAATACGCCCGGCTGGGCAACCGCGTGGTGCAGCGGCTGGACGAGCGGCGCCGGCTGGAATACGACGCCTATGTCATGTGGATCCGTTTCGACCATTTGCCCACGCCGTTCAGCGGCATCGTCGATCGGGTCTGGCGGGAACACGGCCTGGGCGTGCGCTACAGCGGGCTCCACCACCTTGGTGCGCTGGAGACCGAAATCGTCGGCGGCCTGCGTTACAACGGCAGCCGCGCCGACTTCCTGAACTGGCAGCACCGCAACAACGGTCAGACCAAGGGTCCGCAGACGCTGGATGCGCGCTTCAAGAGCAGCCTGTTTGAGGGCTATGGGGAGATAGCGATGCGGGTGCGGCCGGATCTGCGTGCGTTCCTTGGCGCGCAACTTGTCCGCGGTGAACGCAACTACCGGGAGAATCCGATTGCCGCGGTGCCTGCGTGCGGGCCGGTGATCGGCGCACCGCCCCCGTTCTGCCAGGCGCTGGGCAACCAGCGGCCGCAGCCCGGTACCCGGGCCACGCCGGCCCAGCGCGACACGACCTTTGACACCTTCAACCCCAAGCTCGGCCTGAACTGGGAACTGGTGCCCAAGCGCTGGTTCGCGTTCGCGTCACTGGCGCGCAGCTTCGAGGTGCCCACCGACGCCGACGTGTCCAATGCCGCGGGCGTGCCTGGCCGTACCGTGAACCCGCAGCGCGCCTGGACCGTGGAAGGCGGCGTCCGCGGAGGCGACGAGCGCTTCTCGGCCGACGTGACGCTCTACTACATGCCCATCCGCGGCGAGATCCTCTCGGAGTGCCACCCGCGCGTGCCCAACTGCGGGCAGAACATCGCGTTCAACGCCGATCGCACCATCCACCAGGGCATCGAGGCGGGGTTCGGCGCGCAACTGGGCCGCAACCTGCTCGCGCCTGGGGATGTGCTGCGGGTCGATGGCGTCTGGAACTTTGCCGACATGCGCTTCGACGGTGACCGCCAGTTCGGCAACAACCGGCTGCCGGTCATTCCGCGCCACACCCTGCATCTGGAGGCCACGCATCGACTGGCCCAAGGCTGGCACTGGGGCGTGAACCTGCACCACGTGGGCAGCCGCACCAGCACCTACGACGGGTCGGGCGGCCGCGCTTTCGTGGTACCGGGCTACACCCTGTGGGGCCTGCGCCTGGGCTATGCGCCCAGGAGCGCCCACTTGCGCATCGCACTGGAGGGTCGCAACCTGGCGAACAAGGCCTATGTCGCCCAGTTCACCCCCGTGCCAACCCAGGGCTCGCGCACCACGCCGGACATCCGTCCCGGTGTAGGGCGCGCCTGGTATCTGCACCTGAGCTCGCAGTTCTAATCGCAACGGAGGCACATCATGCCACGCCTATTGCTCTGTACCCTGCTGGCGATGTTGGCGGCCTTCGCCAGCCTCGGCGCCCACGCCGCAGACAAGGTGGCGCTGCTGTCCACCAGCTTTGTTCTGGAGCGTAAGTTCCGGCTGATGGAGGAGGCGGCACGCGCCCAGGGAATCGAGCTGGCCTGGGTGCAGGTGGATCGCGGCGATACCGCAGCCATCGCCCGGGCGCTCGATGGTGCGCAGCTGGTGATTCTGGACGCACCGCGCCAGGAGGACCAGGCCGCGATTGAGGCTGCGGCCGGCGAGGCCCTGCGCAGAAGCGGTTTGCGCGGTCTGTCGATCAACGTCATGAGCCCTCCGATACGGCTGCGCCCGCTCGGGCTCGCACTCCCGCAGGCTCAGCGCATCTTCGACTACTACACACTGGGCATGCCGGTCAACCGCGAGCGGCTGTTTCAGTACCTGTCCGCCATCCTGCATGGCAAGGATGAGACCAGCGTGCTACCGCCCCAGACCCTGCCCAACGCTGCCATCTATCACCCGGGCCACCCCAGCCTGGTGTTCGAACGGCTGGACGACTACCTGGCCTGGTGGGCACAGGCGAACAGGCAGGACTGGCAGGGCAAGCCGGTGATCGGCATCGAGATGAGCTCCTCCTACATCTCGGACGCCCAGACCCGCGTGCTGGACACACTGATTGCCGACATCGAGCGGCGTGGTGGCGTGCCGCTTGCCTTCTACCGCAGTCTGCGCGGCAGCACACCGGCAGCCACAGCCCCTGCGACGGGCGGTGCGCCCTCCGATGGCCGACCCGCTGTCGCGTCCGGCGGCATGCCCCCGGACGCTAGGCCCCCTGTCGCTGGACCACCGGCCAATCTGGCCGCCATGCTGCGCGACCCCATGGCAACCGAGTCATTCCCGAATCCGCGCGAACGCGCCGCCCCGCCGCCTGAGCCGCTGATCACCTGGCAGGGGCGCACGCTGCCGGACGTCCTGATGGTCTACACCTTCCTGGGTATGGACCCGGACGGGCGCAAGGCCTGGCTGAAGTCCCTGGACATCCCCGCGGTCAACGTGCTCGCCTACCGAACCGGCAGCAGCGCCGACTACCGCAAGGATCTCGCGGGCGTGCCCACCTTCTTCGTCCCCTTTTCCCTGACCACCGCCGAGTACATCGGCCTGATCGACCCCGTGGTGGTCGCAGCCAACGAGGGCGGCGAGCTCGTGCCCATGCCTGAGCAGGTCGAACTGCTGATGGCCAAGGCTTTCAACCTCGTCAGGCTGCAGAAAACAGCGAACGCCGACAAGCGCCTGGCCTTGTTCTTCTGGAACCATCCGCCCGGCGAGAAGAACCAGGGAGCCTCGCACCTGAACGTGCCACGCTCCGTGGCGCTGCTGGGCACCCGCCTGAAGGAAGCCGGATACCGGGTGAACCCGGCCCAGGAGCGCGAGATCATCGCCGCGGTCGGCCAGATGATGCGGCCCTTCTACCGCAAGGGCACGCTGCCTGCGCTGCTTCAGACGCCGCACTGGGACTTCATCCCCATGACCCGCTATCGGCAGTTCTTCGACTCCCTGCCCGCCGAGGTGCGCCAGCGCATCGAGGCGCACTGGGGGCCGCCCGAGAAAAGCCCCTGGGTCACGCGGCTGGGCGGCCAGCAAGGATTTGTGGTGCCGCGCATGCAGATGGGGCAACTCGTGATGCTGCCGCAACCGATGCGTGGTGAAACCGCCTGGGGCATGCACGACGAGAAAAAGGCCTTTCACGACACCAAGATTCCCCTGTCGCACCACTACCTGGCGGTCTACCTCTGGGCGCGCGAGGTGTTCGACGCCCACGCCATCGTGCACCTGGGCACCCACGGCACCCAGGAATGGACGCCCGGCAAGGAGCGCGGCCTGTGGGCCTATGACGACCCCAATTTGCTGGTGCGCAACACGCCGGTGGTCTACCCGTACATCGTGGACAACATCGGCGAGGCGGTGCATGTCAAGCGGCGGGGCCGGGGGGTGATCGTCAGCCACCAGACGCCGCCCTTCACGCCGGCCGGCTTCGGCCCGGAACTCGCCAAACTCAACGACCTGATACGCGAGTACGAGTCGCTGGACGAGGGGCTGGTCAAGGCGGGCAACCGCAAGCTCATTATCGAGCAGGCGGTGCGCATGAATCTGCACAAGGACCTGAAGTGGAAGCTGGCCGAAGTCGAGAGCAATTTCGAGCGCCACCTGCGCGACCTGCAGGATTACCTGGAAGACCTCGGCAGCGCGCAGCAGCCGCTGGGCCTGCACACCCTGGGCGAGACCGCACCCCGCGAGCACCGCGTGGTCAACCTCATGCAGATGCTGGGCGAGCCGCTGTATCAGGCGCTGGGCATCGCCAACCCGCGCGCGGCCTTTGCCGTGCCCTACGAGAAACTCCGTGACAACCCCGCTTGGCGTTTCGTCGACGAGTGGGTACTTTCCGACAGGTCTCTGGATGCCCTCTCCGACCCCAGGCTGCGGGCACTGGCCGAGCGCGGTCGCACGCTCGCCGCAAATCTGGCCGCTGAACGTGAGATCGAAGCCATCCTGCACGCGCTGAACGGCCGCTGGATCGATCCGAGCTATGGCGGCGACCCGATCCGCAACCCGGATGTCTTGCCCACCGGACGCAACATGTACGGATTCGACCCGTCGCGGGTGCCCACCCGCGCCGCCTACGAAGCGGGCAAGGCCGCGGTGGACCAGCTGATCGCGCAGTATCGAATGCAGCATGGCAAGCCGCCGACCAAGCTGGCCTTCACCATGTGGAGCACCGAGACCATGCGACACCTAGGCATGCTGGAGGCGCAGGCGTTCTATGCCATGGGCGTGCGCCCGGTCTGGGATCAGGGCGGGCGTGTGGTCCGCATGGAAGCCATCCCGCTCGAGGAGCTCGGCCGGCCCCGCATCGACGTGGTGATCTCCATGACCGGCCTGTGGCGCGACCAGTTTCCGAACGTCATGGAGCGCTTCAACGAGGCGATCGCCCTCATCGAACGGCTCGATGAGGCACCCTCGGACAACCCGATCAAGGCCAACACCGCCCGCGTCGAGCAGACCCTGCGGGCGCGCGGCGTTGCCGCCGACCAGGCCCGCGAGTTCGCGCTGACGCGCATGTTCGGCAATGAGTCCGGCGACTACGGCACCGGGCTGCCCGAAGCCACGCTGGACTCCGACCACTGGCAGGCTGGCGACGGCAAGCTCGAAAACCTCTATCTTAGCCGCATGTCCTGGGGCTACGGGCCCAACCCCGAGCGCTGGAGCCGCAAGCCCACCGACGCGGCTGGCCGCGAGGTCAATGCCTACGCCGAGCATCTGCGCGGCACCAGTGCGGTGGTGTTCTCGCGCTCATCAAATCTGCATGGCCTGCTCGACACCGACCACCCCTTCGAATATCTGGGCGGCATCTCACTGGCGGTCCGGCATCTGGACGGCAAGAACCCGCCGCTGTTCATCTCCAACCTGCGCGACCCAAACCGCGCCAAGCTGCAAAGCGCCGAGAACTTCCTTGCCATGGAACTGCGCGCGGTCTATCACCACCCCAACTGGCTCAAGGAAATGAAGGCCGAGGGCTATGCGGGTGCGCAGCAGTTGCTCAACACCATCAACAACTTCTGGGGCTGGCAGGTGGTGGACCGCAACATGGTGCGCGACGACCAGTGGCAGGAATTCGTCGATGTCTACGTCAAGGACAAACACAAGCTGGGCCTGAAGCAATGGTTCGAACGCCACAACCCGCACGCGCTGGCGCAGATCATCGAGCGCATGCTCGAAGCGGCGCGTCAGGAATACTGGAGCGCCGACCCCAGGGTCGTCGCCGAACTCAAGGAGCTCTATCGCGACCTCGCGCGCCGCTATGACGTGAAGAGCAACAACGCCACCTTCGAGAAATTCGTCGGCTTGACGGGCTACGGCCTCGCCGGTGCCGTCCCACCAGCGCCGACTTTGCAGCCGCCGGCCGAAGCCGCCGCCGAGCCGGCGGCGGAACCCGCACCGCCGCCCCCGCAGCAGATCGAAGGCATGCGGCTAGACAAGGTGGAACCGACACCGGCCCAGACTTCGTTTGCACTGGCGGTGGTGCTGGGTCTGATGCTCATCATGGCCTTCGGGGCGTGGCGGCAAGGAAGGAGGCAAACATGATGCGTCGCACGATTTCCATAGCGGCGGTGACCGCATCTTGCACGGCCTTCGCCGTCGAGCCGCCCGCCCAACTGAAGGAAGTCACCGTCACCGCAACCTCCGACGCGCTGGCCGAGCAGCGCGAGGCAGTGGCGCAGAAGACGGTCATCGACCGCAAGGAGATCGAGGCGCTGGGCGGGCTGACCGTCGGCGAGGTGATCCGCAAGCTGCCCGGCATCGAGGCCGGCGAGCACGGCGCCGACGGTGGCATGGGCGCCCGCGCACGCGGCATGAGCCGCGACGCGGTGCAGTTCCTCGTCAATGGCGAACGGCCGACGGCCAACGCGCGTTTCGCGCTCACCCAGGTCGGGCGCATGCCGGCCGGGGAGCTGGAACGCATCGAAATTCTGCGCGGCGGTTCGGCGGAGCTTGGCGGCGCGGCGGCGGTGACGGTGAATCTGGTGATGCGCCAGCCGGTGGCGCGCGCCTCGACCTCGCTCAAAGTCGCTCTCGGCCAGCGCGGACCGGAAACGAACGCCCAGGCAAGCCTGACGAGAGGCGGCGGCGAGGGCGGGTTTTCCTGGCTGCTGCCGGTGACCGTCAATCGTCATGGCATGCCGGTCGATCAGGCGCTCGTGCGCGATTCGACCCTCGGCGGCCGGCAGCGGGAAACCGAGCGCGGCGACTATTCGATTGACGAATTCATCCTCTCGCCGCGACTTTCCTGGCGCAGCGGTAGCGACCTGCTGACGCTGTGGCCGAGCTACTACCATAACGAGGGCAAGCGCGCGACGGACATGACGCGCGATACCGGCGACCGCCGCGCCGACAAGGAAGACAACGGCATCCGCATCGTCCGCCTGCGCGCCGAGGGTGAGATGCGTGTCGGCGAAAGCAAGCTCTCGGGACGCGCCGCCGTCATGACGGGTCGCCGTTCCGTTGATCGGGATCGCGCCGCGCGCGACAGCCTGGGCGTGGTCAGCGCCTGGACGGAAACGGAGCGCCGTGCGGATCGCGAGTTCTCGGGCGCCCTGCGCCTGGATCGTCCCGTCGGCGCGCACTTCCTCTCGTTTGGCGGCGAGTTCGCGCGGCATCGGCGCGAGGATCGCCAGTCCTTCGCCGGCGCCGTGACCGGCGCGACGGATTTCGACGGCAGCGAGCGGCACTGGACGCTCTGGGCGCAGGACGAATGGAGTCTGCGCCCCGACCTGACCGCGACGCTGGGCTTGCGCGGCGAAACCATGCGCATCGCGGCCAACGGCGGCACGCGCAGCCACGGCGCCGTCGATCCGGCGCTGGCCCTGCGCTGGGAGCCTGCGCCCGGCTGGGTGGCGCGCACCTCGCTCTCCGGCGCGATCCGCTTTCCCAAGCTGGAGGAGCTGACCGTCGTCGCCACGCGCGGGGCGTCCGCCAACACGCCGCTGGAACCGGATCGCGGCGGCAACCCCGCCTTGAAGCCGGAGCGCATCGCCAATCTGGAGGCGGGGCTGGAGCGCCATTTGGCCGGCGGCGTACTTGGCGTCAACGCCTATCTGCGGCACACGCGGGATTTTGTCGAACGACGCGCGGTGCTGGAAGGCGCGCGCTGGGTCGACCGGCCCGCCAACGAAGGCGACGCGCGCCACTGGGGGCTGGAACTGTCGGCCAAGCTCAAGGGCGACAGTGTGTTGCCTCTACCCAAGGACGGCAGCCTGCGCGCCCATCTCACGCTGCCGCGCGGCGAGGTGGCGGACGCGCGGCTGGGCCTCGACCGCAAACCACGCGAACTGCCGCGCTACAGCTTCTCGCTCGGCTACGAAGGCAATCTACCGGCCTGGCAATCCACCTGGGGCTTCCACTGGCAGCGCAATGGCCGCGTGCAAACGGCCGTGCCGGGCGAACTTGCCGCCGCAACCCGCGCGCGCGACCTGCTGGACGCCCATTGGGTGCGCCGGCTCGACGCCAACCTGAACCTGCGCCTCGCCTTGCAGAACGTCCTCGGCGCGGATACCCGCCGCCATGCCTCGGCCTGGAGCTGGGCCGATGCCTGGCAACTCGACAGCCGGGAGGCGGGGCAAAGAACCTGGTTGTTGTCGCTGGAGGGCAAGTGGTGAGCGTGATCGCCGTCCTGCCAGCGCCAACTCTTGCGGTGAGGTCAAACCGCCCAGTTCTCCAGCCGCAACCCCTCGATGCGGCCGAATTCGCGCGTGTTGTTGGTGACCAGCACGGCATCGAGCGACAGGGCGTGGCAGGCGATCCACAGATCGTTGGCGCCGATCATCGTCCCGGACTCTTTCAGCCGGACGAACTGGGCGGCCCAATGTGCGCAGAGCGCCGGGCCGGTTTCGAATAACACCGGCACCTGACGGACGAGGGTGATTAGGCGAGGAAGCGAAAACGAAGTTTCGGCGAAGCCAAAAACTGGGCTTCATGTCACCCCTCGAAGCCCGTCAGGCTTATGCCATGCGAAAGGCGGCTTGAGTTGCAAAACCGTGTCCAGATAATCGGGGCCGGTACAGAATTTACAGAAAGAACGATACACAACTGGCCGATCTGCGGCAAGTGTGGCGCAATGCGGCGAGCGTGTGCGCAGAAGACGCCACAATGGTTGTCCGTTTTGGCGGCATCACGGATAGGCGGGCGGATCCGCTAAGCATCATTGAGGATTCGCTACGAGAAAGCGGTTGGCAGATCCAGACCATCAAAGAGGCCGGCTCTGCCAGATTGGGCAAACGCCAGGCGGACGCCTTTTTGCGCAACAAGACGACGCCAATGACCGAATACGATGTTTGGGCGAGGCGTCAGTGATCCAGGCAAACCTCCCAGCAAAGCGGCCCGGTGGCGGGCTTTGATGGCGTCGTAGTTCATGGGGTGACGGTATCGAACGCAAACCCCACCACGCGACGAGACTCTTTGCTGAATTCGATGCCCACCAGGTGGATGGGCACGCCCGCTGCGCGATA
>Ga0308396_1001003_pt1 | contig 15903 bp, 16 predicted proteins | sample Hotspr2SamplePe2_FD_202359 | JGI IMG/M metagenome (GOLD analysis project Ga0308396, IMG submission 202359) | Hot spring phototrophic mat microbial communities from Mushroom Spring, Yellowstone National Park, Wyoming, United States - 20050930_Pe2 ... | reverse complement strand
CATACCAACTCAAAAAAATATAATAGTAAAGGATTTTTATACTAATTGTGGTTTCGATACGTTAGAAGAAGGTTACTTTTGTGGCAAAATTGATGATATTATTGAATATATCAGTAAAAATTATATCGATATTAATGCAGAGGTAGTTATAAATGAATAAAACTGCGATTGAAAAAAGAATATTTGAAATTATATCAAAAATAATAGATATAGAAATAGATAAACTAACAATTAATAGTAAACGGCAAGATTACGAGACATGGGATTCCTTGGCAACAGTAATAATCTTTATGAGATTAGAGGAAGAATTTGGGGTTTCGTTCAATGAAGAAGACTTAAAGAATCTTGACTCGATACAGAAAATATATGAAAAGATTATTAATAAAATTAAAACATTATAATATTCTTGTTATCAAAATATTAAATGTTGGAGCCCGTGCAGTATGTCATGACTTTTATAGGTTGGTAATAAAGTAATGTGTTGTTATGAACTTAATAAGAAATAAAAAAAGGAGTAATTCATGTCAATTAATAAGTGTAAAATAATAGAATTCCCAATAATACACGATTCCCGTGGCAATCTTACATTTATTGAAAACAGCCGCCATATTCCTTTTGATATAAAAAGAATATATTATTTGTATGATGTACCTGGGGGGGCTGAGCGTGCAGGGCATGCACATAAAAACTTACAACAAATTATTATTGCCATGGCCGGAAGTTTTGATATTTTGCTTGACGATGGATATGAAAAAAAGAAATTTCATCTTAATAGGTCATATTATGGTTTGTACATTCCTCCTATGATATGGAGAACTATTGACAATTTCTCATCAGGTTCAGTTTGTCTTGTATTAGCATCAGACTTTTATGATGAAAATGACTATTATAGAGACTATGATGACTTTATCAAAAATGTAAGAAAACAATAAAATTGAAATTATTTTATCAAATATATTTATAATAAAATACCATGTACATTAATAAATTTAATTAAATTATATTATTTAATAAAATACAAAAAATTAAAGGCATTAATATGCGGATAATTTTAAACCTAAAAAATGATAAAAATCTTAACAAACTCTTAGAGACACTAAAAAACTTTAAAGAAGATGAAATTGAAATAAAAATTTTAGATAAACAAGTAACAGAAAAATATACAGATGAATATATAGAAAAAAATTGGAAAAAGTTAATTTATACTTCAGTTGGAAGTTTTGATTGCGATGATGATGAATACCTTATAAAGCATTACGGAGAAAAATTACTAAAAGATTATGAAGATACTTTTTGATATTAATATTATTTTGGATGTATTTGACAATAAACGGTCTGAACAATATCCTTCGTCAAAGAAGGTATATGATTATTGTATCAACAATAAGTTAGATTGTTATCTATGTGTTGCCTCATTAGATAATTTAGAATTTTTAAAAATAAGCCAGTTGGACATGCAATTCCCTGAGTTAACATATGCACAAAAAAAACGTCTAAGTGATTTATTAATTCAGGATTTATTAAAGTTTTTTAAATTAGCCAAAACACCCTCATATTATCCAATTGACTTGAATGATATCGAAGATTCTCAAATAATTGGTTCTGCACATGCAATTGGTGCTATTGTTCTCACACGTGACAAGGATATTTTGGAAAAATACTCTTATATTGCAGTTCATCCAGACAATTTTTTTGATTTCATTGAAAATAAAAAGAATAATAAAATTCCCTTTTTAGATTTACAATCCATAAACATGCAATATTGTCATCAATTTGAAGAGGCCTTTGATGCAGTTTTACAAAGTGGCTGGTATATCTTAGGCCAGGAATGCAAAAAATTTGAAGAAGAATTTGCAGACTACTGTGGTACAAAACATTGCATTGGCGTTGCTAATGGGCTTGATGCCCTCATCTTGATACTTAAAGCCTATAAAGAAATGGGTATAATATCTGATGGTGATGAAATTATTGCTCCAGCAAATACCTATATTGCTTCTATATTAGCTATTACCCACAATAATTTAAAGCCTGTGCTTGTTGAACCTGACCTAAACACTTATCTTATTGATCCTGATAAAATAGAAGAAAAAATTACATCCAAAACAAAAGCAATTATGGTTGTTCATCTGTATGGGCAAACATGCCAAATGGATAAAATATGGGAAATAGCAAAAAAATATAATTTAAAAATAATAGAAGACTCAGCACAATCTCACGGAGCATATTTCGGTCAAAAAAGATGTGGAAACTTGGGAGATGCTAGTGGTTTTAGTTTTTATCCTGGAAAAAACTTGGGGGCTTTGGGAGATGGTGGGGCTGTAACCACAAATGATGATGAATTAGCAAACATATTAAGGGCACTAAGAAACTATGGAAGTCATAAAAAGTATGAAAACATATATAAAGGCTTTAATAGCAGGCTTGATGAACTTCAGGCTGCTTTATTAAGGGTAAAACTTAAATATCTAGATAAAGAAATAGAAAAAAGAAGAGAAATTGCTAAATTTTATCTTGAAAATATAAAAAATGAAAAAATTGTATTACCAAAGGTAAGAAAAGAAGATAACCATGTATGGCATTTGTTTGTAATAAGGACAAAAGAAAGAGATAGACTGCAAAAATACCTTGAAAAAAATGGGATACAAACATTGATACATTATCCAATACCACCACATAAGCAAATGGCTTATAAAGAGTGGAATAATACTTCTTTACCTATTACAGAAAAAATACATGCTGAGGTATTGAGTTTGCCAATAAGTGGTGTGATGGGTATGGATGAAGTGAAGGAAGTGGTGGAGATAATTAATAGGTATAGGGAGTAAGGTGAAATGCGAAAACCTTTAATTTCGGTAACAATGTCAGCGTATAACCATGAAAAATATATAGCAGAGGCAATTCAAAGTATTCTTGACCAGACATTGCAAGATTTTGAACTGGTGATTGTTAATGATGGGTCAACAGATAATACAGAACAAATAATTAAAAGCTTTCATGATCCAAGGATAAAATACATTTATCAGGAAAACCAAGGGCCAAGTGCCTGTGCAAATACAGCTTTGCGAAATTCGCAGGGGAAATATATTGCATTAATGTCAGGAGATGATGTTTCATACCCTACTAGATTAGAAGTACAGTACAATGAATATATTAAGGGCAAACCGCGATTGCTATTTTCTCATTGTGATTTTATTGATGATGATAGCAAATTACTTGAAGGAGAACATTTTGCCTCATCATTTTTTAATCATCCGAATAGGTCCCGTGAAGAAATTTTAAGGTATTTTTTCTTTTATGGAAATTACCTTAATGCTGTAACATGTTTTACCGAAAAAAGAATATATAATAAATTGGGTAAATTTGACATACGTCTTTTGCAATTGCAAGACTTTGACATGTGGTTGAGAGCGATCATACATGGATATGAAATCGAAATTATACAACAAAAGTTAATTAAATACCGAATACGATCAGGCAATCAGAATTTAAGTGCTCATAGGGCAGATTCTGCTGAAAGGTCCTTGTTTGAATCAATGAAAATATATAAGAGATTTTTTGAAATTAGTGATTTTAGTTTTTTATTGTCAGCGTTTCCAGAAATTAATAAATATACTACAAATATGACATCTATTGATCTTCCTTATATTTTTTTAAAATTAGCTTACGAAAATAACATTATGTTTATGAAATATTGTGCACGTGATGTCTTTTTTGATTATTTTTCAGAAGATTATTATAAATATTTGAAAGAAAAATATTCTTTTTCTATGAAAGAATTTTACGAATATACCGGTTGGGGTGAACTTTATAAACTTTATTTTTCAAAAAAATGGCGTATTGTTTTCAAGCTTAAAAAAATTGCCAGGAAAACTGGTTTGATTTATGTAGTAAAGTGGATGGGAAAGGTATATTTTTTTATTAAGAAATTGATAAAGAGTGTCCGATAAACCAACATGGTATCCACTATCAATAAACTCTAAGGTATATTTATCCAAAATTACTACTGGTAAATTAAATAGCAAAGTTATTTTATTCATATCTTTATTTTCACTATTTTCTTCTTAGATATATCTGCAAATGACGGTTTCTCCCTCTTAAACTTAATAACCTTTTCCCTAACTATATCAGAAATATACTTCTTAGGACTTCTAGGTGCTTTACTTAAGTTCTTTAAAGAATCCATACTATTATTCTCTAAATAACGTTTACCACTTTTTCTAACAGTTTTCCTTGTTCTCTTAAACTCTTTTGCTACTACTACACATATATTATTTATATTTATATTTTATTAAAATATCAGTAATTAGTAATTTTTATCAAATTTTCTTTTACATTAATAAAAATCTAAATTTTAAAATAAAAAATAATAGTTAGGAAAATTCATGAAAAGAATTTTATTATTTGTTCATTATAATGCCTATAATAAATTATCAGATCATGTTATATATACATTGGAAAAACTTAAGCCATTTTTTGTTAAAATTGTTTTTATCTCAAATAGTATTTTAAAAAATGAAGATAAAGAAAGAATAAAACATTTATCTGATAAAATCATCCAAAGAGAAAACAAAGGTTTTGACTTTGGGGCATGGAAAGATGCAATTATAGAAGAAGGATGGGAAGAATTAAAAAAATATGATTCTCTTATTCTAATGAATGATACCTGTTTTGGTCCCTTGTTTGATTTATCAAATCTCTTCAATGAAATGGAGAGAAAAGATTGTGACTTTTGGGGAATAACAAATCATAAAAAATTAATAGAAAAAAGACAACTTAGAGTAATACCCGAGCATTTACAATCATATTTTTTTTCATTTAATAAAAATGTTTTTTTATCTAATGTATTTAAAAAGTTCTGGGAAAAGGTAAAATACCATAAAGATATTCAAAAAGTGATACACAAATATGAGACAAAACTAACAAAGATTCTTACAAGAAAAGGATTTAAATACAAATCCTTTTTTAACTCATTAGATTATAATTATAAAACTCCTAATATAAGTCTTCATTATCCAAGATTGATTATAAAAAACAAAGTTCCTTTTGTTAAAGTAAAGTCATTCATAATAGACAGTTCTCCTCAAAAAATAATAGAATTAATATCATCAAAAACAACATATCCTGTATCATTAATAGAAAAACACTTTAATGAAAACTTCCCACCTAATATTTCCTTTAGGATAAACAATAAACTCTTAATCACAAGAGAAAAAGAAGAGTCTATAAAATCTAATCTTAAAATAGCAATGCACCTTCATTGTTATTATGTGGATTTATTAGAAACCTATATAGAAAAAATAGAAAAATCAAATATTGACCTTTACATCACAACAGATACTAAGGAAAAGAAAAAAGAGATACAAAGAAAATTATCAGGCAAAGAATATTCATTTATCTTAAAAGACATTCTTGTCTTTAAAAATATTGGAAGAGACATCCTCCCATTCTTAAAAATATCAGAATACTTAAAAAAATATGATATCATTGGACATTTTCATACAAAAAAAACAACATATGCTAAAGGAGAACTTGGAGAGATTTGGAGTGAGTCTATAATAAATAATATACTAACTCCTATTAATGAAATCATCAAAGAGTTTGAAAAAAATAAAGATATAGGAATAATAATTCCAGATATACCTGAAAATATTGAAATATTTGAAGATTATGGATGGTATTCATTTAAAAAACAATTTCAGAAACTATTTAATAAACTATTTCCAGAATCAAAAATAAGAATAGATAAGTTAGCAACACCTATTTTCCCTTATGGTTCAATGTTCTGGGCAAGACCTGATGCATTAGAGCCTATTTTTAATTTAAAACTTGACGAAAAAGACTTTCCCGAAGAACCATTGCCAAATGATGGAACTATTGCTCATGCAATAGAAAGAATGTTTGTTTATACAGCCTGGATAAAAGGATATGACTTTCGAATAGCAATAAATGAAAAAAGAGAACTAAAAAGTAAGTTTTTTTATAAAGAAGATTTTTTTAATACTTTTAGTAAAAAAGGTTTTTTAATTAAAAAAGGAATTTTATTTTTTATACCCGATTCTTTAAGAACTTTTTTAATAAAAACAAAATTTTATATTAAAAATTTTAGGCATATTAAAAAAATACTTAAATAAGTAAATAACTAGAAAAGATATTTAATTAACTTTTTTAATAATAAATATTCCTTCCTTTAATCCCCTTATAATTGCCTTAACTTTAGCTTTTTTTCTTTTTAAAAACAATAAAAATATTTTTACAAGTCTTTCTGCAAAAAACAAAAAAATAGAAAAAATAAAACTAATTCTTGAAACTTTATTTTTATATTTAAACATAAAATAAAGCCTATTTCTTGCAAGATATTCAAGTGCAAAAGAACTCTTCTCACCTCCTGAAGATAAACCAATCTTATGATAAATAACTGCTAAAGGTTGATAAAAAAGAATAAAACCAGCATCCTTTACCTTTACACAAAAGTCAACATCTTCAAAATACATAAAATACTCTTCTGGTAACAAACCAATCTTTTCTATAACATCTCTCTTTATTAAAACACAACATCCTGTAATAAAAGAAATCTCTTTTTCTTTATTATATTTTGGAGAATCAAACTTTCTAAGGCCATCATGTTTTCCCATAAATCTAAACCAATTAACATGTCCTCCTGCATACCAGATCAAGTCTCTATTAGTAAAATATTTTATTTTACACCCTATAAGTCCTATCTTTTTATCTTTTTCACCTGTTTTAACAAGATAAGAAAGAAAGTCAGGTTCAACTATTGTATCATTGTTAAGCAATAAAATATATTCTGTTTTTTCATCCTTTAGAGCATATTTTATACCTAAATTATTACCACCTGCAAAACCAAGGTTTTTATCTGATTTAACTAAAATAATATTTTCATTAGTAATTTTTGATAACTCTTGAATTGACGAATCAGTAGATTTGTTATCAACAATGATAATTTTATAATTTCTATAAGAAATATTTTTTAAACTCTCTATACATTCAAGAGTATCTTTATACCCATTATAATTTATAAGAATAATATAAACTAATTTTTCCAAAACAAAACCTTTTTAAATAAAGTCTTTTTTGATAACGTTATAAAAGTCTTTTAATGCCTCTCTCCAATCTCTTAAAAGAGTAAAACCTGCATCAATTAAACTCTTTTTCGACATACGAGAGTTTTTAGGCCTTTTAGCCTTAGTAGGGTATTCTTCAGTTTTAATAGGTAATACACTAACATCGAAAGAAGCAAGTCTAAATATTTCAGATGCAAACTCATACCAACTACAATAACCTTCATTTGTTGCATGATAAACACCATACTTTTCTGTCTGAATCATTTGAGAAAGTAACTTAGCAATATCATAAGTATAGGTAGGAGAACCCACTTGATCAGATACAACTTGAAGTTCTTTTCTCCCTTTGCCAAGTCTTAACATAGTTTTGACAAAATTATTTCCATTTTTACCAAAAACCCATGAAATCCTTACAATAAAGTATTTCTTCAAGTTTTCTTTTACTATCTCTTCCCCCAAATACTTTGTATAACCATAATAGTTAATAGGATTTGGTCTATCCATAATATCATAAAGCCCTTCTTTTGTTCCATCAAAAACATAGTCTGTACTGATGTAAACCATTTTTGCATTTAACTCTTTACAGGCCTCAGCGATATATTTTGTCCCATTCACATTAACAGCATAACAAACCTCTTTCTCATCTTCAGCCTTATCAACAGCAGTATATGCAGCACAGTGTATCACAACATCAGGTTTATACTGAATAATAAAATCCTTTGTTTTAGACTCATCTGTAAGATCAAAGTCTTCTTTATCAACACCTATACAATCAATATTTAAAGTCTTTAATCTTTCTAAAACATCATAACCTAATTGACCTTTTACTCCAGTAATAAGAACCTTATAACCATTTGTCATAATTTAATACCTTTTCTCAACATTTAGTTATAGTGAAAAAATTTAATCAGGAATAGATAAAATTACAGTCACTATCTTTTAAAAAAGGAGCATTTTTATCTTTATCTGACAAAATAGGGTCTTTAATAGACCAGTTAATACCAATATCAGGGTCATCAAACCTTATGCTTCTATCATGCTCTTTTGAATAAAACTCATCAACCTCATACTGAACTTCTACATTGTCAGTCAATGTTAAAAAGCCATGAGCAAAACCCTTTGGTATTAATATTTGTGTCTTATTCTCTTCTGATAATTCAACAGAAATCCATTTTAAATAAGTGGGCGATTTTTTCCTTATATCAACTACAACATCAAAAATTCTACCTCTTATACACCTTACTAATTTTGTCTGAGCCATAGGGTTATTTTGAAAATGAAGCCCTCTTAATGTTCCTTTATATCGTGAATAAGAATAGTTTTGTTGAACAAAATTAATATCTATTCCTATATCTTTTTTTATCACTCTCTTTGAATACGTTTCCATGAACCATCCACGATTGTCCTCAAAAATAGTTGGAGTTATAAGATAAACACCAGGTAATTCAGTCTCAGTTATCTTCATTAAAATCCCTCTTTAAACCTTTATTTTCTCTTCCGCAACTTTCCTTAGGTATTGCCCATATACAGACTTACCATAAAAATTAGCAGTCTTAAGCAATTCTTCCTTACTTATCCATCCATTCCTATAAGCAATCTCCTCAGGAGAACAAATAATTATACCTTGCCTCTTGTGGAGTATTTTTACAAACTCTGCTGCTTCAAGAAGAGAATCAACAGTACCAGTATCAAACCAGGCATAACCTCTTCCAAGGAGTTTCACCTCCAATTTTCCCATTTCAAGATAAATATTATTAAGATCAGTTATTTCTAACTCACCTCTTGCACTTGGTTTTAAAGACTTTGCATATTTTGCAACATTTTTATCATAAAAATATAGCCCTGTAACAGCATAGTTAGACTTTGGACTTTTGGGTTTCTCTTCAATTGACAATACCTTACCTTTCTCGTCAAACTCAACAACTCCAAACCTTTCAGGGTCATCAACATAATAGCCAAAAACAGTTGCCCTTTCTTTATTATCATTTGCTTCTTTTAATAGATGTGTAAGATAATTACCATAGAATATATTATCCCCCAATATCATTGCACACTCATGACCAGCAATAAAATCTTCTCCTATAATAAAAGCTTGAGCAAGACCATCAGGTGATGGCTGCTCTTTATAACTTAGCTTAATACCAAACTGACTTCCATCTCCCAAAATCCTTTTAAAATTAGGTAAGTCTTGTGGAGTTGAAATAATAAGAATATCCCTAATCCCAGCAAGCATAAGAGTTGATAAAGAATAATATATCATTGGTTTATCATATACTGGTAATAACTGTTTACTCATTACAAGAGTTAAAGGATAAAGCCTTGTGCCTGCTCCTCCTGCTAAAACAATCCCTTTTCTCTCCATTATTATCTCCTTTTTCTAAAAATTTTAAATTAAAATTTTACTTAACAATAAACCCTTTCCCAGTACTTTTTAAGATAATCAAGTTTAGAGTTTACCCAATTTAAGTTATCAAGATACCATTTTACTGTCTTCTCTATCCCTTCTTCAAAATGTATTTTTGCTTTCCATCCTATCTCTTTCTCAATCTTATAAATATTAAGAGAGTATCTAAAGTCATGTCCTGGTCTATCTTTAACATAAGTGATTAATGATTCAGGTTTTTTCAATATAGCCAAAATTGCTTTAACAACTTCAATATTTCTCTTCTCTTGACCACTTCCTATATTGTATATTTCTCCAGGTTTTCCTTTAGAAATAATACTAAAAACAGCATCAGCACAGTCTGAAACAAAAAGCCATTCTCTTATGTTCAAACCCTGTCCATAAACAGGAATAGGTTCATTGTTTAAAGCCTTTAAAATAACAACAGGGATCAATTTTTCTGGGTACTGCCACCACCCATAGTTGTTAGAAGGTCTTAATGTGATTACAGGAAAGCCATAAGTTCTATAATAAGACCTACCAAGCATATCTGCTGCTGTTTTTGAGACTGAATAAGGTGAGTTTGGATTAAGAGGTGTTGTCTCATAGAACTGTCCACTCTCTCCTAACTCACCATATACCTCATCAGTAGCAATATTGATAAAGAGTTTAACATTATTATTTTTGGCTGTATCAAGCAATACAGAAGTTCCTTTCACATTAGCATCTATAAAAGGACTTGGGTCTAAAATACTTCTATCAACGTGGCTTTCTGCTGCCCAGTGAACAACAGTATCAGGTTTTTCAGCCTTAAATATGTACTCTATAAACTCTTTATTAGAAATATCAGCCTTATAAAACCTTATTTTTTCCTCAACTTCCTTTAGTCTTAATAAGTCTCCTGCATAAGTAAGTTTATCAACAACAACTGTATAAATACCACTTTTTACAGCCTGCCTAACAAACTCACTACCTATAAATCCAGCACCACCTGTAACAAGTATTTTCATTTTAATTATTCCCCCTTTATTTCATTTTTAAATTTATAAACCTCTCCTTTTTATTTGAAGATAATTTCAAAACCTCATTTTAATCTCAAGTCCAAAAAAATTACATAAAAAAATAATAACAAGATTTAAATTAATAATTAAAACTTTAATCAAGATATTAAATTTTTAAGACAATAAGTGGAGTTGCAACATGAAATTGCTCAAAATATCCTTAATTTTAGTTTTGTTAGCACTAATAATATTCTTTGGAATAAATCTATTTAAAAAAACTGAGGGAAAGATAGAAGAAAAAGAATTCAAAGAAATTATAGTTTATTTTATAGTAAACAATCCCAAAGTAGTATCAGAAAATAAAGAAATAACTAACATAAACATAGGGTATAAACTAAAAAAAGGAGACATGATAATAACAGATAAAAACTCAATGATAGGTATAACAGAGCCTGCCTCAAACACAAGGATAATAATAGGTAAAGAGACATCGCTCTTAATAGAAGAAAAAACTGTATTAACACTTAATCTAAAAAATGGTAAGACATATAATTACATTAATGGGAAAATAGAGTTTTATCAAAAAACACCAACTCTTACAATAGGTGTAAGGGGTACAAGGTTTGTTGTCATATCTGATGAAAATAAGGCAGAAGTAAAACTATCAAAGGGTAAAGTCCAGATAAAGAGAAATATTGTTTTACCTTCAAATGTTAAAGAAGAGCCTGAAATATTAGAAGAAGGAGAAATTGCAAGAGTAACAAAAAAAGAGAATGAAGAAATACAGAAAGAAATTGGGATTAATATATTAAGACTTCCTAAAATAACAAGAGAGCCTATATCAAAAATTGATCAAGACATAAAAGAACTGAATGATTATGAAGATATAAAACTTGATGAAGGTATATTGATAATTCAAGACAATACTTATCCTGTATTCCTAAATGATAAAAAAATAGGTGATGGAAATATAATACTAAGTCTAAAAGAGGGTGAGTACAGATTAAGGATAGAAAAATATGAAGATACTATTAAGATAGAAAAAGGCAAAACAACAATTATAAAGCCTAATTTTAAAAAGCCCAAAAGAGAAGAGGCTCTAAAACCAATCGAACCATCCAAAAAACCAATACTTGAAAAGTAAGGATAGATGATGAAATGGATAGACTCACACTGCCATCTTGACTTCCCTGATTACAATAATGATAGAGAAGAACTGATAAGAGAAATAGAGGAAAAACTTGAGTTTGTTATAAATGTATCAGCAAGTCTTGAGTCAAACAATAAGACAATAGATCTTACGAAAAACAAAAATATATATGGTACACTTGGTCTACACCCTCATGACAGCAAGGACTACAAAAAAGCAGTTGAAATAATAAAAGACAATATCAATAAGGAAAAGATAGTTGCAATAGGTGAGATAGGCCTTGACTATTATAAAAACTACTCTCCAAAAGAAATACAGATAAAAGCATTTGAGGCTCAACTTGAAATAGCACAAGAATATAAAAAACCAGTAGTAATACACTCAAGAGATGCATTAGATGACGTATTCTCAATAATAAAAAACTTTAAAATCAAAAATATTTTGTTTCACTGTTTTACCGGGACAAAAGAAGATGCAAAAAAAATACTTGATATTGGAGCATATATCTCTTTTAGTGGGATAATAACATTTAAAAAAAATTCTTTGGTGGATGTTGTTGAGTATGCCCCTATTGATAAAATACTAACTGAAACAGACTCACCCTTCCTTGCTCCAGACCCATATAGAGGAAAAAGAAATTTGCCATTATACGTTGAATATGTTGGTATTAAAATATGCTCTATAAAAAAGATTGAGGTTGAAAAAGCAAAGAAAATAATATATGAAAATACAAAAAAGTTCTTTTTAATAGATTAGTTAAGTTTTAGAGTATTTATATAAAAAAATACAATGCTTTTTGAAAAATTAAACTAAAATTTTATTAAAAATTTTCTAAAACATCTTTCTTTTACAAAATATTTTTTAATAATCATTAAATTTTAATCAACAAACCTTGGGAAAAGAGTTTTGGTGGGTTATTTATAACATGTAATCACTTTAATTTGTTAAAAAATGGAGTTTAAAAAATATGAAGAAAGCATTTATTACTGGTATAACAGGGCAAGATGGGGCATATTTATCAGAGTTTTTACTTTCAAAAGGTTATAAAGTATATGGTGGATATAGAAGACTGAGTACACCTAACTTCTGGAGATTAGAAGAACTAAAAATAATTGATAAAATAGAACTTATTGAATGTGACTTACTAGATACTGGAAATCTTATAAGAATTATAGAAACTATTGAACCAGATGAGGTTTATAACTTAGCAGCTCAGAGCTTTGTTGGTGTATCATTTGAAAAGCCTATATTAACTGGGGAAATAACAGGATTGGGTGTGACAAGAATACTTGAAGCAATAAGAATAACTAACCCTAAAATAAAGTTTTATCAAGCATCAAGTTCTGAAATGTTTGGAAAAGTTCAGGAAATACCACAAACAGAAAAAACTCCATTCTATCCAAGAAGCCCTTACGCAATAGCAAAACTATATGGCCACTGGATGACCATAAACTATAGAGAATCTTTTAATATATTCGCATGCTCTGGGATACTGTTTAACCATGAATCACCACTAAGAGGAATAGAGTTTGTGACAAAGAAAATAGTTAATGCTGTGATAAGAATATACTATGGTCTGCAAGATTTTCTTGAACTTGGTAATCTTGATGCAAAAAGAGACTGGGGATATGCAAAAGAGTATGTGCAGGGTATGTGGATGATGCTTCAACATAAAACACCTGATGATTATGTCCTTGCAACAAACAAGACATATTCTATAAGAGAGTTTGTGGAAAAGTCTTTTAAACTCGTGGGTATTGATATAGAGTGGAAAGGTAAAGATGTTGATGAGATAGGAAAAGATAAAAAAACAGGTAAAACACTTGTAAAAATTAATCCAAAGTTCTTTAGGCCAGCAGAGGTTGATTACTTGCAAGGGGACTATTCCAAAGCAAGGTCTGTACTTGGATGGGAACCTAAGACCTCACTTGATGACCTTATAAAGATAATGCTTGACTTTGAACTTGAAAAAAACAAGAGATAAGGAATATATTATATAGTCATGAAAGTTTTAATAACTGGTATTAATGGGTTTGTGGGTAAATACCTTGAGAAAATTTTAATAGAGAAAGGATATAGGGTTTATGGAATAGACCTAAAAAATAATAACAGAGAAAATATTTTTGAATGTGATCTTAAAGACTCTAAAAGACTAGAAAGTATTATCTTAGAAACTGAACCTGAGTTCATATTTCACCTAGCAGCAATAAGCAAGACAACATTTCAAGACTTTAAAGAGATATATGAAATTAATGTAAATGGTACTTTAAACCTACTTAATTCATGCCTAAAGTTAGAGAAAAAACCAAAAATAATTTTCATAAGTTCATCCCATGTATATGGGAATGTAAGTAGTAAAAAAATAAAAGAGACAACCCTAACAAGACCTTACAATCATTACGGAGCATCAAAACTTATGGGAGAAGCACTTTGTTGGGCATTCTTTAATCAATACAACTTACCAATACTAATACTTAGAGCATTCAATCACACAGGTCCTTCACAACCTATTGACTTTTTGATACCAAAGTTAATAAACTGTTTTAAGAACAGATTACCAACAATAAACCTTGGAAATATTGATATAACAAGAGAGTTTATAGATGTAAGGGATGTTGTCAATATTTATGTTAAGGTAATTGAAAATTATATCCCAGGGAAAGTATATAATGTTTCTTCAGGTAGAGGTTATAAGATAAGCTCAATTATAAAACTTTTGCAAAAAATAACAAGCCATAAACCTAATATAGTAATATCAAAAGAATTAATAAGAGAAAACGAACCAGCAATTCAGATCGGAGATAATACAGAGTTGATGAAAGTGATAAACTATAAGTTTAATTATGACATTAAAAAAACTTTAGTTGATATGATTAATAATTAAAATAACTTTTATAGAATCAAAGTCTTAATTTATTCAATTCTTAAACTTATCATTATAATATCAACCTTAAGACACAATTATTTAAATACTACCAAGGTTATACGTTTACCATAGGTTTTTATAATAAATAATTCACATAAAATTTTATCTTAAAATTTTACTAAAAAATTCTGTAAAAAGCCTATTGCCAACTAGTTTTTTTAGTTTTCAAGCATTTAAGAAAATATTTGTTATTTGTTAAATTTTTTTTATAATATTAGACTAAAAAAGGGGGTAAAAAATAAAAAAAATATTTATTCTCTTACTATTTTTAATGACTAAAGCCTTCTCCATGCTTGAGTCATATAACTCATACCAATTTATAATTGGGGAAAGGTCAGCAGGAATGGCCAGAGCATACACTTCTATCTCAGATGATCCCACAGCCATATGGTATAATCCAGCGGGTCTTGCAAACATAAAAAATCATAGAATAAACATATCAGCAAACAGCTACTCTTACTTAGCAAAAGACCAAAATAAACTCTGGCAGGCTAAACAGCAAGATGGAACTTATAAAGGTATACCACTTGAACAAGAAGAGTTTACAATAGTCCCTAACAGTATAATTTTCAGTTATAACTTGGGGTCTATAAACGGTATGAATAATACATTATCTTTTGGAATACTTGTACCTATGCAGACCGATACTAAGGCTGGAATTGAAGGAAGCGTTATAGGTTCAACCCAAAGTGTATACATAAAAAGCGTATTTAATGTGCATTCAAAGTTTTATATAGGAATGATAGGATATGGCCTCTCTTTAACAGAAAAACTAAATTTTGGTATGTCCATAGGAATAGGTTATTATCAAGGAAGTGGTGACGCAACAATAACAGCATACATAGATACTATAAACGATTTAGTAGTTGCAAACTATATAGAAAACAATATAGAACTTTTTACTTTTATCTCAAACATAGGATTGCAGTATAAAATAGATGAAAATAATAGGATTGGCATAATGTATCAGTCACCAGCATTAAGACTATCAGGTGAAAGAGAAGAAATCACATATGAAAAAAACAATATTGACCCTGCAAACAAAAAAACTGTTAAAAAAGACAAATATTTTACAAAAGTTATACCCGATTCAATAAACATAGGATATGGATATGAAAAAAAAGAAAACTTCTCAATAGAGGCAGACCTATCTCTACACTTTACAAATGAAGAAAAACCTAATAAAGTACTTAATTTTAAAATAGGCTCAGAAATATTCTTTTCAAAAAACAGTGTTTTAAGATTTGGTTTTTTTACAGACTTTACACAAAAAAACAAGATAATACCTTCTGAAGACTTAGAGGAAAGATACAATGTCTTTGGTGCATCACTAAGTTATTCATTCGCAAAAGTCTTTACCC
>Ga0308396_1000988_pt1 | contig 16116 bp, 16 predicted proteins | sample Hotspr2SamplePe2_FD_202359 | JGI IMG/M metagenome (GOLD analysis project Ga0308396, IMG submission 202359) | Hot spring phototrophic mat microbial communities from Mushroom Spring, Yellowstone National Park, Wyoming, United States - 20050930_Pe2 ... | reverse complement strand
CTTGACCTCGTGTAAATCCGAACTGACGTTAATCTAAGGATGTTCCCACACCAATGCAGGAGATGGCTTTGTCCCTACTCATAACGCGCCCACGCCCGACGTACTGGGCGCATTCACCATAAGGGCAACCTTCCACCAAGCGATGCTGTTCGCAAAGGCGAATCTATAGAGGGGGTGGGCGATGGCAATGCCGTCGTTCACTCAGGATTCTGCACCTAGCCATGAACGCACCCCAAGCAAGACTTGTTGGGCAGATACGTCTGAGCGTCCACAAAGACATCCCTAAGCGTGCTCCACGCCCTGTGCTGAGCTGGTCAGCAACCTCCCCGCCGGCTTTCTTCATCATGAGTTAACCGCTCAGCGGGCTATTCTTAACAATTCTCGGTTAATATTAGCCCCGAATAAGCCTTCATTTATGACCTATCCGTCACCGTCCGCCCACGTGGTCGGCGAAGCGTTGTTTGCGCCGCATGTGCGAAAGCCTCGCCTTGACCGGATCGCCAACTGGATCTCCAACGCTACCCATCCGCCCATCATCGGCATCTTGAGCGCCATGATCGCCCTGCTCGCCTCCGCTCGACAAGACGCCTGGGGATGGGTGGCGGTGTATTTGGGCCTTGCGATCAGCGTGCCGATGCTATACGTGGTATGGCTGTTTTGGCGCGGCAAGATCGCCGACCCGCAATTGCCCGACCGACAGCAGCGCTTGAAGCCCTACTTTGTGGCGATCGCCTGCGCCGGCGCAGCGACCTGGCTGCTACATGCCTTTCAAGCCCCGCGACTCCTTCAGCAGGTCGCCCTGGCGAACGCAGTTCAATCAACGATGCTCTATCTGCTCACCTTGCGCTGGAAGGTGAGCGCACACTGCGCCTCAGCAGGCGGCCTGGCGGTACTGGCAGGACTGACGTTCGGAGCCGGTGGTCTGCCTTTTATGGCGGCTGTGCCGTTGATAGGCTGGGCGCGGGTGCGCTTGAAGCGTCATGACCTGGCGCAGGTGATCGCTGGCGCACTGCTCGGCGTGGGCGTTGCCTGGATTGTGTTACGTTAGGGGAGATTTAGGGAGATCATGCGGATCGCGTTATTTACAGAGACCTTTCTGCCGCGGGTTGAGGGCGTGACCAACACGCTGTGCCGCGTGCTAGAGCATCTCGCCGCGCGCGGACATGAAAGCGTGCTATTCGCACCGGAGGGCGGGCCGAACCAATACGCCAATACGCCGATCATCGGCCTGCGCGGCTGGCAATTCCCGTTGTACCCCGACTTTAAGATCATCCCGCCGCTGCCTTCCATCCGTAAGCCCTTGAGCGCGTTCAACCCTGACGTGGTTCACGTGCTCAATCCCTTGTCGCTGGGGCTGGCGGCGATTCAGCAATCGCGCAGTTTGGGCCTGCCGGTGGTGGCTTCTTACCACACCGATGTGCCTGGCTTCATGCGACGTTGGGGATACCAGTGGCCCTCGCAACTGATGGCCTGTTACATGCGCTGGCTGCATAACCGCGCCGACCTGAACCTATGCCCATCGCAAGTGACGTTGGAAGCGCTGCGCCGGCAGGGCTATCGCCGGCTCAAAGTGTGGAGCCGCGGGGTGGACACCGTCCTGTTCCATCCATCGAAGCGCTCGGCCGAGTGGCGCGCGCGCCTGAGCGGCGGGAACCCCGATCAGCCGCTCTTGCTCTTCGTGGGCCGGCTCTCTTACGAGAAGCGCATCCACTGGTTGCACGCGGTGATCAACGCCCTGCCGGATGTGCGGGTGGCCATCGTCGGTGACGGACCGGCACGGGCGGGGTTACAACGCCTCTTCTTCGACGCGCCAGTGGTGTTCACCGGCACGCTGCATGGCGAAGATTTGGCCGCCGCATACGCCAGCGCGGATATCTTCGTCTTTCCGGCAGCCAACGAGACGCTGGGCAACGTCGTGCTGGAGGCGATGGCCTCCGGTCTGCCGGTGGTCGCCCCGCGCGCAGGCGGGCTGCTTGATCATGCCGTGCATGGCGAGACCGCGCTGCTCTTCGAGCCGGAGGATCGCAACGCGCTGGTTGAGGCTGTGCAAGCGCTGGTCGAGGATCCAGCCCTGGCGCGCAGGTTGGGCAGCGCCGGACGCGCGCGCGTCGAGCCGCGCACCTGGATGGCGGTGCTGGACGGCCTGCTGGAGGACTATCGCAGCGTTATCGCGGCACGTCGCGCGAAGGCGCACCCATCGTTGGCCTCGCGCCGGCTAGCCGATGGCCTCTGAAGCGGCATCCCCCTCAACAGTCTGGCGGCTGGCAGGCATCGTCTCAATCAGCTTTGGCCTTAACTTGGTCAGCGCAACGCTTGAGCCGGCGCTGCTGGGCCACAAAGTTATCGCCCTATTCCCCGACCGCGCCACAGACGCGGCTGCTTTTGGCGCGATCACCTTCGGCGGCTTGCTCGTCGCGGTGGTCGCTCAACCCCTGATCGGCGCGTGGTCCGACCGGACACGCTCTCCGCTGGGGCGCAGGCTGCCTTTCATGTTGACCGGGACGATAGGGCTGGCGCTGGGGCTTGCCCTGATCGCATCGGCCCGCGACCTCGTCGGCTTGGTGGGCGGATTGCTCATCACGCAGCTCGGCCTGAACAGCGTGCTGGCCACCTGGCAGCCGGTGATCGCTGAGGGTGTTGCGCCCTCTCAGCGCGGGATGGCCGCAGGGTTCAAGGCAGGCTTCGACCTGGCCGCGGCAATCGTCGGCCGGCTGGCTGCTGCCGAGCTGGTGAGCCGCGTGCCGGAGTGGGGCGAGTTGGCGTTGTATGCCACCATCGCTGCGCCGATTCTCGCAATCGTGTTCACACTGGTCATCACCGTGGCGGCGATGGGCAAGAACGTGTTCACTGCCACTGTGGTCAGACCAGCCGAAGGCAGCTTGCGCGAGATGTTCGGCGTGGATCTACGCGCCTATCCGGTGTTCGGCTGGTGGTGCGTCAATCGCGTGCTGTTTTGGGCCGGCATGATCGGGGCGAGCGCTTTCTTGCTGTTCGCCGCCCGCGATGTCTTCGGCCTCAGTGAGCCGGAGGCACAGCGCGTCATCGGCCAGGTCAGCGTGGTGCTGGGGCTTGCGTTGGGGGTTGTGGTGCTGCCGGCCGGCTGGCTGGCCGATCGGCTGGGCCGGCGGCCAATCATGATCGCTGCGGGCGGCATCGCAGCGCTCGGGGCCGGCATGGCCGTGGCTGACTTCAGGCTGATTTTGCCGGTGGCGATCCTGATCGGCCTGGGGGCCGGCATCTACCTGAGCAGCAGCCTGGCGCTGATCAACGACATCGTCCCGCAAACGGACGCCGCGCGCTACTTAGGCATAGCGAACATCGCCACTGCCGCGGGCAGCGCGCTGGCCAGGCTGGGCGGCGGCGTGACGATCAGCAGCTTCAGCAGCGTGCCTGGGTTGGGCTATCAGGTGCTCTATGCCATCGTCGCGCTGTGCTTTCTGCTCAGCGCGCTGGTGATTGCGGCGGCTCCGCGTGTGGCTGTCCCTGTGTACCAGGCGACCAATATCCCCAGTCCTGGCCGCGCCAGCGCGCAGGCAGGAGATTGAAATAAAGCAAAAGGCAGCGCAGCGACGAATGGGCCACCTTGCGCGCCACCCCACGCTTGAGCCGGCGATGGTCGCGGGCATAGACGATGGCATCCGGCGCGAAGCGCGTGCGATAGCCCCGCCGCTGAATGCGCCAGGCGATCTCCGAATCCTCGTTGCAGGTCAACGTGAGGTCGAAGCCCCCTACCGCCTGAAGGACCGAGCGACGAATGATGAGGTTGGAGCCGGTGGCGGCGGGGATGCCGAACGCCGCGAACAGGCGCTGGCCACGGGTGAACCAGCGGTAATAACCCTGAAAGTGATCGCGCGACAACTTCGGGCCGTAGATCGCGCCGAGCCGGGAGTCGTCCGTGTCGAGCTGCGCCAATCGCTCGAAGTAGTCCGGCGCAAAGGTCACATCCGCGTCGGTGAAGAGCAGCCAGGGGGCGTGCGCGGCCTCAATGCCGACCTGGCGGGCGACTACCACGTTGCAGGCCCGCTCGATGACAACGGTTCGCTCAGGACGCGTGTTGCGAATGATGTGCGGCGTCTCGTCATCGCTGCTATCCACGACGATCAACGAGATGTCGTCGGGCAGCGAGGCGAGGAAGGCGCGGATGTTGTGCCGCTCGTTGCGCGTGGGCAGGATGATGGCCAGGTCAGATCGTTGCACAGCTAGTCATCCTCGTCGCTCAGCAGCCAACTGGCCAGCCGGCGTTCTAATACGATGCGCGCTTTGCTGGGCTGTTCCTCGCTTGGCATAATCGCCAGATGACAGGCCCGCCAGCCCTGACGCCCCCACCGGTTAAGAACGCTGGCCAATTGCTCGTCGAAGCAGTTTGGATCAAGGCTCACCGTCTCGACGCGATACTCAAAGCGCTGCACCCCGTAACGTTCCTATACGGACGTTAGGGAAACATTAAGACAACGCGAGTTCGGATTCACACAGGAGCGTTTATGGATATCGTTCAGCTCGTCATATCAGCCTGTCACGCCAGGGGCATAACGCCAAGCATCCAAAATCCCGCCCGACCGAAGCCCCGCGAAGTCACTTATACCCAACCCTACTGTCATGCTTCGCTGGCGCGAAGCATGACATGGAGTGTGGCTTTGGCGATGCCGTTGCCCGCCCAAGGTTTGGCTAAACGCACCCGCGCTCAATGGGTGCACGTTCACAGTTGTGTTGGTGGATTCCAGACTCGCGCCCTCCTCGTCCCATCATCTGCCGGTTTCAATCCGGCCAGATTTCGCAGAATCCTCTTGACATCTTAGAACATTTGTTCTAACCTAACGGTCGCAGATTCCAAATCCGGAGGTGTTGAATGACCAACTTTACGACCGAAGTGGTGACGCTGGGCGAATTGATGCGCGCGCAGCGCCGCGACGCCGTGCGGGCATTCGCCGTGTTTTTGGCCGTGGTGCTCTACGCCGCCGTGCTGGTTTACACCGGCGTGCATAACTTCAACCTGCTCAGCCGCACCGTGCCGGCTGACCAGCGCTTCTTCGCGATCATCGCGCTGCTGTGCCTGGAGGGGGCAGCGGTGTTCCTGCCGCTGGCGATCCACTTTTGGTTGGCGCCCGGCCCGCAGCGCTTGGTGGGGTATCTTCTCTACGGCTTGAACTTCGCGGTGGTCATGTTGAACACGGTGTTGGATGCCTTCACCCAGCGCGCCGAGCAGCTCCCTGATTGGCTTCAGCTCTACGCAGCCTTCATCCTGCCGGCCTCGCCGGTCTTCATCGGGGTTGGGATCGCCTTCCTCTTCCTGCTCGATCCCTCCAAAAAGATTCACGACGCGCGGGCAGCGGCCCAGGCAGCCTCTATGGATGCGTTGGCGATGCATATGCGCGAAGCGGCCAACCGGCCGGACATCAACGCTGCCCTTCAGCGCGCTGCGCTAAAGGACGTAGAAGCGGCCACCAGCCAGGTAACCGGCGTGCGCGTGGTGACAAAAACGCCGCCGGCGCTGCCCAAGGGCGAGGCAAACGGGCGCGCGCAATCGGCCAGGCGGGCGAGCCGCGCGCTCAAGAAGGAGGATTAGCGCGCTGTGCTCACGCCCAGCCGTCGGCGGGCCGCATCACTGAGCGCAGCCAATTCCGGGATGCGCAAGGCAGCCGCACACAGCGCGTAAATGCCCACCCCGACCAGTGCCGCGCCTAGGGTCACGATCGCCTGGTCGGTCAACGTCTCCAGCCCGAAGCGCTGGCGCAGGGCCGCGGCCACCCACCACACCACGCCGCCCATCAGCAGGGCAGCCAGGCCGGCCTTGACCGCCAACGCCAGCAGCCCATAGCCGCCCAAGCCGCCCACTTTGCGCCAGAGGAAGAGGCCCATCAGCGCCGCATCCAGGCCGGTCTTCAGCGAGTTGGCCAGGATCAACTCATCCAAGGTGAACGGGCGGGCGTCGGCCTGGTCCAGCCAAGCCAAGCCGGCGACCGCGAGCAGGTAGGCGCTCGTGGAGACAAGGCCGATCAGGGTGGGCGTGCGTGTGTCGCGCCGGGCATAGAAGGCGAAGAGCAGCGGCGTATCGAGCGCAGCGAAGAGCAACCCCGGCACAGCCGCGCGCAGGGCGAGCGCGGTGTAGGCAGTGCTTTCGGCGGTGAACGCGCCATGTTGGAAGAGCAAGGCGACTACCGGTGTGGCCAGGACGTAGAGGCCGACTGATGCCGGCGCGATCAGCACCCAGACCAGACGCAGCCCCTGAGCCAGGGTCGCCTTGAACAACGCGCCGTCGGCAGCGGAGAGCGAGGGCAAGATGGCGGCTGAGACAGCGGTCACCACCATGCCGAGCGGGAACTGGATCACCTGGGCGGCATAGCGCATGGTGGCCGGCCCTTCCGCGCTGATGCGCCCAGCGACGATGAAGCTGGCCTGCACAGCGAGCTGGGCCAGCGCCAGGCCGCCGGCGACGGGCAGGAACAGGCGGATCACCTGCGCGACCCCCGGCAGTCGCCAGTTCAGCGAGAGGCGAATCGGCACGCCGCGCAAGCCGGGGAGCTGGATGAGGATCTGGGCCACGCTGCCGGCCAGCAGACCCATCGCTAGCGCTGCCACGCCCAGCCGAGATTCCAGCAGCACCATGCACGCGATTAAGGTCAGATTGAAGGTGGTCGCAGTAAAGGCAGTGTAACCAAAGCGATGGCGGGCGAAGAGCGCCGCGCTCACCACGCCGCTTAGGTTGAGGAAGAGGATGGCCGGGATGGTGATCCGCAGCAGCAGCGCTACCAGGTCGGCGTCCTGGTTCGGCCCACCGCCGATGAAATGGGCGATCGCCTCGGCGAAGAGCCACAGCAAGCCAACCAGGATCGCCAGGCCCAGCGTAAACAGGCCGATCAGCGCGCCGAGCAACTCGCCGAACTGCCTTCGGCTGGCCTCGTCTTCCGCTTCGCGGGCCGCCAGCGCGCTCAACGTGGGCACCAGCGCCGAGCTGAGCATGCCGCCGGCGAGCAGGTCGTAGAACTGGGTCGGCACGTTCGCCGCCAACTCGAAGGCGCTGGCCGCCTGGCCGTTGCCGAAGTAGAACGACTTGACCATCTCGCGGACCAGGCCGACGATGCGGCTGCTGAGGTTGCCGAGCGAGGTGAGCGCGGCAGCGCGGGCGATGCGCTGCTGGGTGGGCTGGGAAAGGCGCGCGCTCGGTGGATGGGCGGTTGCCGGCGCGCTGCGCAGCTCTGGCTGCCTGGCGGGCATGATGCGTTTGATTCTACGCCCCGCCCCCTGGTGGGGAGTGCGCCACTTGAAGTTAATACAAGAAACACGCACCGCAGAGACGCGAAGGACGCAGAGATTTTTACATCTCCTCTGCGCCCTCTCTGCGCCTCTCATCTCGGTGAGCCAAATCACCCCAAAGTTGAGCACTCCCCAATCATGAACGCACCCTCCCAGGTAGGCTACAATCCTCTGGGAGATGGGATGTGAATCCAAATCGCAGGCTGACTTGTATTCCTTTCCCGATCCGGCCATGCTGGTGGTCCTCTCCGGTCCATCGGGTGTGGGCAAAGACACGTTGCTCAAGCGCCTAAAGGAGCGCGGATACGATTTCTCGTTCGTCGTCACCATGACCACCCGCCCGCGGCGAGAGGACGAAGTGGACGGCGTGGATTACATCTTCGTCAGCAAGTCCACCTTTGCCGACATGATGCAAGCCGATGAACTATTGGAACACAGCCTGGTTTACGGGGATTACAAAGGCATCCCCAAGAAGCAGGTGCGCGACGCGCTCGCCAGCGGCAAGGATGTGCTGATGCGTGTGGATGTGCAAGGGGCGGCCAAGATTCGCAAGATCGTGCCCAACGCAGTGACTATCTTTCTGGCCCCGGAGAGCGAAGAGGAATTGATCCGCCGGCTCACTGAACGCAAGACCGAGACCGAAGACGGTCTGAAGATGCGAATCGCCACTGCGCGCGAGGAGATGAAGCGCCTGTGCGAGTTTGACTATGTGGTCGTGAACCGAGCTGGCCGCCAGGACGAAGCTGTGGACCAAATCGTCGCCATCATCACCGCTGAGCATTGTCGGGTGGGCCGCAAACCGATCTGTTTGTGATGAACCTCCGCCGGCGCCTGTCTGGATGGTAGAAAATCTTATGCCGATACCACTTGGCCGGCCACGTTGGACTTATGTCATCATCGGAATAGACATCGCCATCTTTCTGCTCATGACCCTCGCCGGCGGGACGCAAAACCCGGTCGTGCTCGACCGCTTCGGTGCTAATACTGCTTGGCTGATCGCCGGCCAAGGGGAATACTGGCGGCTTTTCACAGCCAACTTCATCCACATCGGGATCGTCCACCTGGCCTTCAACATGTTCGCTCTCTACCAGTTGGGACGCCAGATCGAGTCTCTCTACGGCCAGCCGCGCTTTTTGACCATCTATTTGCTGAGTGGGTTGTCGGGAACCGTGTTCAGCTATCTGTTGACCCAGGGGCGTTCGGCTGGGGCTTCCACCGCGCTGTTTGGCTTGTTCGGGGCGCTGCTGGTCTACTTTTATAAATATCGGGACTACTTCGGCAGCTTCGGTCGCCAGCAGTTGATCAACCTGGCCGTCATCTTGCTGATCAACGTGCTGATCGGCCTTTCGCCCGGCAGCAACATTGACAACTGGGGTCACTTCGGCGGCTTCGTAGGTGGCCTATTCCTCGGCTGGTTTCTCTGTCCGCGCTATGCGCCTGTCGATCCATTTTTAAATGCCTTTGCGCCGGTTCTGGTGCGCCGGGTCGAGCTTTCCAACGGCATCCTTATGGACACCAACGCGCTCTCGCGCCAAATCTTGCCGGTCACACTATTCATCGGCATTCTGGTGATGCTCACCGCGCTGGCGACCAGCCTACAGCAGCTTGGCCTGTGATGTCCGCTCGCCCTCCACGCTATGCAGGCCGCAGCTACTTTGCCGATCCAGGCCGCCTGCGCGCCTCGGTCGAGGCATTCATCGAGGACGCTGCCCAGCCTGCCTTGAGCGGATCGCTACGTGCGCTGGTCGTGCCGCATGGAACGCACGGCGAGATCGGCCCGCTGGCCGGTCGCGCTTACAAGCTGCTGCTCAGCTTGCCGCTGCCCTCAGCCCCTCTGTTGATCCTCGCGCCGGCCGCCGAGGGAGACGACTCAGCCATTCGGTGCGACCCATCATTTGCTTACGCCACCCCGCTTGGCCAGGTCGCAATTGACAACATTTGCCTCGACGCGATCGAGCAGGCTGGTCTGCCAGTCGTCCGCGCGCCAGATGGCGATCCGCACATCGAATCCCACTTGCCGTTTGTGCAAGTCGCGCTGGGCGATGAGCAGATCGTGCCGTTGCGCGTCTCTGCCGGCTTGGACCTTGCGGCGCCGGCCTGGCAAAGCGTGGGCGATCAGGTGGGCTTGATCATCACAATCGCCAATTTGCCGGCTGCGGACGCAACAAGCGCGCTGATGCGGCTGGACGAACGCGCGCTGATGGCGCTGCCCACACATCGTCGGTGGCTGTGGGGCGGCCCGCCGGCTGCGCCTGCTTCGCCGTCCGCCGATCGCGCTGTGTTAGCCTTGGCCGTGAAGCTGGCTAAGGCCAAAGGCGCTAACCGCGCCGCGCTGCTGGAAGGCGCCGGCGCGCGCGCCGCGCTCGCCCTCTATCGCGCGTGATCAGCGCGCTGGTAGCTTGGCCAGCTCCTCTTCGATGAGCGCGCGAAACGCCTCGAACGGCTGCGCGCCCACCAGCGGCCGACCGTTCACCAGAAAGGAGGGCGTGCCGCTCACTCCCAGCCGCTGACCTTCCTGCGCATCGCTGAAGACCTGCTGTTGTATGGCGCTGTCGTTGAGACAGGCAGTGAACGCTTCTATGTTCAGCTCCAGCTCGCCGGCCAAGCCAGCCAGCGCCTGTTTGACGCTTGCCTCGTCCTCGCCGCCGCCTACCTCACTGCTAAAGAGCTTGCCGTGATAGTCCCAGAAGCGTCCTTGTGCGCCGGCACATTCCGCCGCTTGCGCCTTCCAAACCGACGATGAGCGCAGGAAGGGGTAATGCTTATAGCTCATGCGCACCTTGCCCGTGGCGACATATTCGTTGACCAGGCGGGGGAACGTTTCCTGGTAAAAGCGCCGGCAAAAACCGCAATTGAAATCGCTGTATTCCACGATGACGAGCTTCGCATTTGCATCGCCCATCGTATTCTGCGGGCGGGTGGCCACTTTAGGCAAGAAGGGCTGCGGATCAGAGAGGATCACCTCGTTGCCTGATGTCGGCGCTGTGCTCAGTCCTGCCAGGTTGGTGCGCTGCGATTCAGTCGTGGCGCCGATGACCAGAAATGTGACTAAGGCGCCGACGGCTGCGCCGAAGATAAACCAGACAACTTTAGTGCGGGTTGTCCCCGTAGGCACACGCTCAGTTTGCATCACATTCTCCTCTTGCTGGAAGGGTCTACTTGGCAGCTTGTGATGGTGTGAACGGCGGAGTGCGTCGCTGTGTAAGCAAATCATACAACTGTAGATAGTCACGCACCGTGCGCTCCGTGCTGTAATGCTGGGCGATGAATGCGCGCGGCTTGACGTAGTGGGCGCGATGGTCGCACACGTCCAGGATCGCCGCAGCCAGCGCGGAGGCGTCGCCCGCCGGCACCACCCTGCCCATGCCGGTCGTCTGGATGGCCACCCGCACGCCGGGTAGGTCGCTGCACACCACCGGCGTGCCACATAGCATAGACTCCACCTGCACCAGGCCAAATGACTCCGTGGAGTTCAAGCTGGGCAGCACGGTGACATCGCAGATGGTGTAGAAGGCCGCCAACTCGCGCCCGTGCAGGGTGCCGACGAAGGTCCAGGCCGGCCCAAGCGCGTCGAAGGCGGGTTGCAAGCGCCGCGCGTAGGCTTCTTCGCCGATCACGTCGCGGTAGGGGCCGGCAAAGAGCACGCGCGCACCTGGCCGCTGGCGACGAATGATCTGGAGCGCCTGGACCAGCACCTCGACGCCCTTCTCCGTGGCTAACCGCGCACACATGCCGATCAACGGGCGCTGCGCCGGCGCGACCTGCCACTTGTGGCGGAACGCTTCGAGGTCTTCTGGCGTCGGCGACTCGATCTCAATAGGCGGGGGGATGATGGATAGCTTTTGTTGATAGCGCGATAAGTAGCGCGAGTGACGCGCGAAATCCTCGGTGTATGAGACGACGCGATCTACCGCATGACCCGCGATACAGTTCATTAAGTTAATCACCCGCTGCACCATCCAGTTGAGCGGCCCATTGGGCAAGCGGATGTCACCATGCACGGTAAGCAGCGATGGCTTATTGGACAAGCGGGCGTTGATGGCGACGCCTGCGCCGTCAAACTGAGGAAGGTGCAAATGAACGAGGTCTTGCGATGGCAAGAGCCGGCGCAGGGTGATGCCGAATTCCGGCATCAGGACGCCTTTGCTGATCCGCGCCAACACGGGCACACGCACCACGTTGACGCCATCGCGCAGTTCCCGGCGCGGCAACGCGCGGTCATACTGCGAGGTGAGCACCGTCACCTGCTGGCCGGCAGCGGCGAGGCTGCGCGCCAGCCGCTCCACGTAGATGGTCAAGCCACTGACATGAGGGCGATAGTAAGTCAGCACGTGCAGAATGCGCATTGGCCCTCACTCATATATCGGTTATTGGTGACCAACGCTGGCTGGCTGTAATTGACCGAGCGACAAGCCAATGCGCAGCAAGCCGAACAAACCCAGCCCGATGAGCGACAACTGTTGAGAAAGCGACCAGACGAAGACGAACGCCGTGGCCTGCGTCAGGTCAACGTCGAATGGGACGACCAGGGCTGTGCGGGCGAAGAATTGCACCGGCCCCAGGCCGCCCGGCGCCGACGGTGCTGCGCCGCCCAAGTTGGCCGCCACCAACACCAAGCCGGCTTGGTCCAAACGGGCCGGCAAGAACGCAGCCATCACGAAGTATGCCAGCAACACCTGCACCAGCCAGATGCCGAGGGTAGTCCCTACCACGATCAACAGCCGCCTAAGGGAGTTGATTAACTTGAAGCCGGCGCAGAAGTCGCGGTAGCGCTGAAGCCAGCGCTGGGCATCCACCTTCGGCAGCCACGCCAAGATGCGCGCTGCGACCTGCTCCACGCGCGCCGATTGCCAGAGCACGACTCCAAGCGCGATCAGCAGGGCGATGATGAGGCCCGCGCTCAGCAGGGCGGCCCGCGAGAGGGTCGCATCGGTGGGGATAAAGGCAGCAAAGCCGGCGAACATCAACACCACCGCCACCAAATCCAGCAATCGTTCCACAACCACCGAGGACATCGCCGTGGCAGTGCTCACCGCCGTCCGCTGGCCAATCACCACGGCGCGCCCAATCTCGCCCATCCGGAATGGCAGCATCATGTTGAGCATATAGCCGATGTTCATGGCGTGGAAGACCGTCCCGAAGTGCGCTTCGCCCATCAGGGTGGCCCAGCGCCAGGCGCGAATGAACAGCGCGGCGAGAAAGCACGCCGTGGCCGGCAACAGCCAAATGACCTCTGCGCTTGCAACGGCGCGCACGAATGCATCAAAGTCCACATCGCGCAGGGTGAAGTAGAGCGCCAGGGCGCTGATCGCCATCCCCAGCCAGAATTTCCATTCCCTCAACATGGTGCGTTGTCCAGGCGTTCGAGCAGCGCTGTGATGGCCGATTCGGGCAGCGACACGCTGCCCAGCGGCGCCGCACCCTCCCCTTCCAGGCTGTGGAAGTCGCTTCCGCCGGTGAGCAGCAGGTTGCGCGCGCGGGCAAGGCGGGCGAACGCTTCCACCTGCTCAGGTGTGTGCAGCGGATAGAACACCTCGAGGCCATCCAGGCCGGCTTCGACCAACTCGTCAATCAGCGCCAGCGCATCTCCCAGATACAACCCTGGATGGGCAAGGACAGCCAGGCCGCCGGCTGCGTGGATGAGCCGCACAGCCTGGACGGGCGTGAGTCCCAGGTGCGCGACGAACGCCGGCTTGCCTTCGGCCAGGTATAGGTCGAACGCCTCGTTCTGCGTGGCCACGATGCCGGCTTCGACCATCGCGCGCGCCACGTGAGGGCGTCCAATCACGGCGTCGCCGGCCAAGAGGCGCACGCGCTCGAAGGGGATATGAATCCCCAAACTCGCCAGCTTGTCCAAGATCGCACGGGCGCGCGCCTCTCGCACGCCCCGCAGCCCGTCGAACTCGGCTTGGACATGCGGGTCGCGCGGTTGAACGCCATAGCCCAGCACGTGCACTTCGCCGCCCGGCGAAAGCGCGCTGATTTCAACGCCGCAGATGACCCGCACATGGAGGGCCTGACCGGCCAACACGGCTTCTTCATTGCCGGCCAGCGTGTCATGGTCGGTGATCGCCAGCAGCGTCACACCGCGCTGATGCGCCAAGCGCACCACCTGTGCCGGCGCATGGCGACCGTCCGATGCCGTAGTGTGACAGTGGAGTTCCGTTCTCACGCACCATAGCATACTGGAAGCACGGCGGGGGAAGATGGCACAATCCCAAGCGCAAGACGGGGTTGCCCCTGTTGATGAACGCACCCCGGCAAAGCAGCGAGATAGGATAATCGCAGCGTTTAACGAATGAACATTCTGTGCATTGCCAGTGAGTGCGTTCCCTACGCCAAGACCGGTGGGTTAGCCGATGTGGTGGGCGCATTGCCGCGCTATTTGCGCGCCCTGGGCCACCAGGTGCTCGTGGTGATTCCTCGCTACGGATGGATTGACGGGGAACGCTATGGGATGCGCTGGTTTCATGGGCCGATGGGCGTCTGGATGGGCGACGCGCTGGAGTGGTGCGCCGTGCACATCGCCGATGGCAAGGGCGGCCCAGTCCACTTTGTCGAAAGCCAGAAATACTTTGATCGGCCAGGGCTGTATCACGACCAGGACTTTCACGATTACGCAGACAATCCGCGCCGCTTCGGCTTTTTAACGCGCGCGGGTCTGCAACTGTGCAAGGACATCGGCTTCGTCCCTGACGTCGTGCACGTTCACGACTGGCATACGGCCCTTGGGCCGGCTTATCTGAAGCTCTGGCATTGGAATGACCCTGTGCTGGGGAATGCGGCCAGCCTGCTCACGATTCACAACATCGCATACCAAGGCAAGTATCCGGCCCATCACATGAATTACCTGGGCCTGGGATGGTCCAACTTCACGGCTGACAAGTTCGAGGATCACGGAGCGATCAACTTCCTTAAAGGCGGGATCGTCTACGCAGACATGGTGAACACAGTCAGCCCAACGTATGCGCGCGAGACGCGCACGCCGGAGCAGGGTTATGGTCTGGCCCCTTACTTGAACGACAAGGGCGAGAACTATGTTGGCATCTTGAACGGTTGCGACTACACGGTGTGGAACCCGGAAACCGACCAACTGATCCCAGCTCGCTACGCAGCGCACGACCTAGCGGGCAAGGCGATCTGCAAGCAGGCGCTCCAGGAACGGATGGGGCTAGCGGCTGCGCCGGACATCCCGATCATCGGCATCGTCAGCCGGTTTGTGGAGCAGAAAGGCTTGCATTTGCTGGCGCAGTGCATCGAGGGCATCGTGCGCGAGATGCGCGTCCAGTTTGCGATTCTGGGAAGCGGCGACAAATGGTTGGAGCATTTTTTTGGCTCGCTGCCGGCGCGCTATGGCGGGCAAATCGGCAGCTTCATCGGTTACAGCGAAGAACTGGCGCACTTGATCGAGGCTGGCTCAGATTTCTTCCTCATGCCGTCGCTGTTCGAGCCGTGCGGGTTGAATCAGATGTACTCACTGCGTTACGGAACGCTGCCCATCGTTCGCGCCACAGGGGGACTGGATGACACGGTGGAACAGTACGATGAGCGAACGGGCAACGGCACCGGCTTCAAGTTCTACGAGCCAAGCGCACACGCGGTTTACTATACGGTCGGATGGGCAGTGAGCACCTACTACGACCGTCCACAGCACATCCAGCGCATGATCCAGACAGCCATGGTCCAAGACTTCTCCTGGGAGCGCAGCGCGTCTGCTTATGTTCAGGTTTACGAGAAGGCGATACGGAACAAGCGTGCTTCATGAACTGATCAAAGCCCTGCGGAGCGCCAAACACCCCGCCCAGCCACAAGCCCCGAGGCCACTCAAGCCTGACCCTGTGTAATCCACCAAAGCACCCCAGCCATTCAATCAGCCGCGAGTTCAGATTGGGTGCGTTCACCAAATAGTATCCCCAGCGACTTTTGCATTGATGTACCTCTTGGAGGCTGCGAAAGGATTCTGTCATGCTTCGCTGCGCTAGCATGACAGTGAGGGGTGGCATGGGTGGCTGCGCAGGCTTTGGTGGGGCGGGCGTTTAGATGCTTTGCTACGCTCAGAATGACAGGGGCGGGATACGGGTAACCCTGGTGCGCTTTACGCCAAGCATACGCGCCCCAAATCATGAATGCACCCCCGTGAACGCACCCCGCCGCGATCGACTAGAATCCCAGCGTGTTCTCTCCATCGCCTTCACACGGCCTGCGCACTACGGTCGGCTGGCCAGGCGTCATCGCTCACTATCGCCCCCGCATCCAGATCACCGCACTCGTCCCCCCCGTGACGCTACTGGAGGGCAACACGCCGCTGATCCCGGCACCGCGCCTGGCCGCGGCCCTCGGCGGCCAGTTCGAGCTGTTCTTGAAGTACGAGGCTGCCAACCCCACCGGCTCGTTCAAGGACCGCGGCATGACGGCTGCGATCACCCAAGCAGTGGCTGATGGCGCGCGCGCCGTCATCTGCGCCAGCACCGGCAACACGGCTGCGTCCGCCGCGGCCTACGCCGCGCGCGCCGGCCTGAAGTGCGTGGTGCTGGTGCCGGAGGGCAAGATCGCAGCCGGCAAGCTGGCCGGCGCGCTGAGCTATGGCGCACAGGTGATTGCCATCAACGGCAACTTCGACGACGGCCTGCGCATGGTGCGCCAGGCCGCCGAGCGCGCGCCGATCGCCCTGGTGAACTCGATCAACCCCGCCCGCCTGCAAGGGCAGAAGACGGCTGCCTTTGAGATTTGCGATGCGTTGGGCGATGCGCCGGACTGGCTATGCCTGCCAGTAGGCAACGCCGGCAACATCACCGCCTATTGGCTGGGCTTCAGCGAATACTTCGCCGATGGGCTGATCACCCGCAGGCCGCGCCTGCTGGGCGC
>Ga0308396_1000984_pt1 | contig 16134 bp, 8 predicted proteins | sample Hotspr2SamplePe2_FD_202359 | JGI IMG/M metagenome (GOLD analysis project Ga0308396, IMG submission 202359) | Hot spring phototrophic mat microbial communities from Mushroom Spring, Yellowstone National Park, Wyoming, United States - 20050930_Pe2 ... | reverse complement strand
GATCGAACAGGAAGAAGCACTGCGCCAGAACGTGATAGATAACGATGTGCATCACGTAGAAGAACAACGAGGTCTGCCCGATAAGCGTCAATAGACGCAACGGACCGGCGTCAATCAGGGTTGGGAAAGCGATCAGCGCCGCAAAGATCAGCGCCGCGATGCCCAGTTTGAACGCCAGATAGCTCAGGCTCGGCGGCGCTTTGCTCATCACCAGAACATACTGGATCGGTTCGCCAGCCCGGTATGATCCCAGATCGCCGTAGCCGCCGATCAGCCGCAACGCCAGCCAGAGCAGCAGCAGTCCTCCGCCGATCACGATCCACGTGCGTGGTTGACGCAACATTGGCTGGCTCAGATTCCGCCCCAGCACAAATCCCAGCCACATCACCGGACCCCATCCCAGCACCGGGAACCCGACCGGCGGATGCGTCTCGTAACTGTAGGTCAGAAAGAGCGCCTGCGCCAGGCTCTGCGACGCTCCCGCTTCGAGTTGCGGACGAAGAACCTCGATCATGCCCTGGTGAACGAGCAATGTTGCAATCGCAACCGCCAGAATCGCGCGGGTCGGCAACAGGCGCAACCCGGCCAGGATGATCATCCCCAGCCCCATGGCAGTCAGCACGTGGATGTACGGCATCTTCCCCAGCCACAACCAGGCGCAGATCGTCAGATCGAGCGCCATGATCACCCCGGCGCGCGCCAGAATGAAGCGGCTCACCGCCCACAGCGATGCGCCTTTGCGCACCCGTGACTGTTCGAGCAGCGCCAGGCTGACGCCCGCCAGGCAGAAAAAGATTGGCGATGCCAGGGTAGTGAACAGTCCAGAGATCCAGTAGGGCGGGCTTTGCAGATACACACGCTGCCCGCCATACGACTCGGCCTGCATGCCGACGCCGATGAAAAATGCCGCGTGGGTCAGCGCCATGAGCGCCAGCGCCAGACCGCGCAGTGCGTCGATGGCGGTGATGCGACTGCCTGCACCAACCTGCGTTGTCACTCCGGTCTGCGTCAGAACACCTGCTGTACTGTGGAGCGCCATTCTTTCTCGCTTCCTGGATCAACACCGGTGCAGCACCGGCGAACATGCAGGGTGCCAATACCGGCAAACGATGGGGAAACACATAAGCCTGACCTCAACGTTGCCCGGATGACTGCACTCATCATCACCTGTCGCTATGAAGGAGTGATGAACCCGCAAAACACTCCGGGATGACAATTCTGCAAGTGGAGCGGCTTTTTTGAGAACCTGTTCTCGCTGAACGTCAGGATACGGATCAACGACACACCAATAAACAGGCGCGCCAGGACGTACAGCGTCCCGGCGCACTGAATTGATCCTGTGTGGAAGGTTACTCCGCCTTTTACACACGCCAATCGTGCAGGCGGCGCCCTTCGTGCAATGTTTGTGCGAAGCGCTACGCGCCGCTGCCCGTCAGGCTGCCGCTCATCCAGCGGATGTGGTTGGCGCCCACTGCTTTGCACTGCGGGCGACTGAATCAATTATTCAACCTGGCAAGAGACCGGTTTCGTATTGATAGCACTGCTCGCACGCGACCGACAGCGTGATGCCAGAACGGTCGAGCCTGCGATTGGAACAGAAGTATTCCGATGAGACAGAAAAGAGTAGATAGCGCAAGGAGCCGCACGTCTGCATAGAAATACTCCCGCAGGTAGTTGCCGCTGAAGATCCACCAACCCCTTCCAAATTGCCACTGTCCAAAGCGATTCAGCGTCAGGTTCTCAAATGCAATCAGGGAGTAGTTCATGCCCAGTATGACGGCAAGCAAGACGACATTCCGGGACTTCATCTGTACAAGGTAACCTGCCGTCACCCCGAATACCAGCAATGTCAGGACCAGGTGGTGCTCCCAGGTGATCGGCGAGATCAGGTGCGTGCCAAGAACCCAAAATCCAAAGATCAGGGCAAAGATAGGGTCATCTGGCTTCACCTGCTTCAGACTACAAAGTCCCAGAACCCCGAGCACTATCAGGACTGTCAGCCAGCGAACTCCCATCTCGAACTGTCCGATATGAAGCGCTTCAAACATACGGTGAATGAAGGCCGACGGGGAGGCGTTGTTGATCCACCTCACCTGATCTGGAATACTTCTCATCAGGCTGACATTGATAAATCCCTGAATCGCCTCTGGCCCGGCGATCAACGCTGAGAGTGTTGTCAGCAGAGCCATAGAAACCACGAATCCCCATACTGCTGGCCAGCGGCGCTGGAGCACAAAGAGTCCGATGAGGAGCAAGGGACTGATCTTAATCATTGTCGCAATCCCAATCATCACGCCTGCAAAAAACATCCGCCCACGGATAGCCCCATCGAGAGCAGCCGCCACAAGCAGGAGAATGAGAACGTTGACCTGCCCCATGTCGTTCGAGAGGTAGAAAGGGTACATATTGCAGGCCAGGACTGTCAGGATTGGCAATGACCAGCGCCCGAACATCGGCAGGCTGCGCGCAAGGAGCAGCAGGGTCCCTACGAGAAATACCTGCTGCAAGACGACCCAGACGCGGTAGGCAGTGGGGAACGGAAGCTGGCTCAGTGGGGCGAGCACAATGGCCAAAAGCGGAGGATAAAGGTAATACGAGACATAACTATATTCGACTGATGGATGTGACATTGCGAATTTCAGCGCCTCTTCACGGTCATACATATTCTTGCCAGCGACGAACAGTGCCGATGGAATGTAGTAATTCTGAAAGTCCCCACCCTGACTCAGGCTTCGCCCCATCATTTGAAGTGCAAACCCATCTACAGTGTAGCGGGTGATTGAAAACATGAGAGTCACTGCGATAAAGATGGTCAGGATGCGTTCTGTATTGATGAGTGGAGTATGCTCCTTAGTCATACCAGCCTCCCGGTGTTCGAACTTGTAGGGTGCCAATGTTCTACCAGACTACGATCTGCTCCTTCATCACTTCGTTTCCTTGAGCACTAACTGTTCTATCGTTTGACCAGCGCAACGAAACGCGGGTTGCTGGGCAAACGAATCGAATGCGGCAGGAGAGAGACCCGTGAGTGCTACCAGCCACTCCTGTTGTGGTGAAGAGTACGAATCGAGATCTTCGATAAAAACTCTGCCGCCCGACCGGTGTCGTTCAAGGATGAGCGCCTCGACTGTACGGAGCAGCGCGTCGGCGCCTTCTGCACGTGCTGAGAGATCGATCAAACTGATCGTATCGCGCCCATAGAAATAGCTTATATATGCCGCCCAGGACCAGTCTGTCTCCAGAAAGAGATCGGCAGAGTGCATTTTGTCAGACACGCATGCTGCCTTCTGAATATTGGGATTTGGTATGACTGCCCTGGGCCAGACCGTTGTCTGGAAGTTGCCAGATCCAATAAGTATGACACACATGCCAAGCGCTGCATATGTTGATTTTCCCTGGCGTGCGCCAGATCCCCAGATCACAGCAACAACCGAGACAAGGAAGAGGTTTGGTATGACGAACCACTTAGGCTCGAATGGATCCCACCAGATGATGAATGGGAGAAATGCCAGATAACTCAGAAGCAGCCACAGAGCGCTCCTGTATCTCGCAATTGAGTCCTTATCCCGGTGCAAGACACGCCAGAGAGAGAGCACGGTCAGACCCAGCAGACCCAGCAAACTCAGCAGTGCAGGCAATTTCTCCAACCGAAACGAACCTCGCAGGAGATCGCGCAGCCCTAATCCGCTCCAGAGTGGGACGATGCTGGCTATCGCGCTCAAACCGGCTGGCGCCAGCCTGTCCAAAGACCATTTACCCCAGATCGGTAAGCGCGCCCCACCGTAACTTGTTAACCATTGGGATATATCTGAGAGGTTGCTATATCCATGAACCAGAATTGCAACAGCAAGATAGGTGAGACTAAGCGAGAGTATGCAGGTGATGATGAAGCAACAGGCTGCCACGAGGCGTATACGGAATGGTCGATCAACGTTCAGTATCAACTGCCCAAGCGCGAATCCCGGTAGAAGGAACACGCTGGCCTGCCAGGTCAACACAGCAAGGGTACATAGCAGCCCGGCAGCTATTACGCCAAAAAGATGTGTCGAATACACCATCACCGCCAACGCCCCGGCTGCAAAAGCTAACGACAGCGTGATGTACTGGACATCTGTACTGAAGACCCACTGTGACCAGGACACAGCCAGAAGAACTGACGCAAGCAGCGTAACGACAGCGTTACCCGATAGACGACGGAAAGCGAGGGCAGAAAAACCGACTGCCACTGAACCAGCCAGAGCGGTAATGATCTTCAAAATCGGCACTGAGGCGCCCGTGTAGCCAAATGACTGAACTGCAACGAATGCTGCCCGCCCTATAACGCCATACAACATATGATTGGGACGATAGATGTCGGGTCCGCCGCGCTCAACTGCAACAGCTTCAGCCAGACCGTTGAGATCGTACTGGATCGAACCAAATGGAACGTAGAGTAGAATACCGATACCGAAGCCAACTATGAACCAAAGCCAGGCTTGGAGGGATGGTACCTGCACCGCATGTGGCCGGGCAGCATAGAACTGCCGCAATTGGCGAAATATGATGCTCATGTCAGGCTACCTTACTCATGCCTTGGTTTCTATAGAACGAGATGTAGGGGCAACGCGGTAAACGCCAAGCCAGTCGTTGCGCCGTACTTGAAGCACATCTCGCAGGTTGCGCCATGAATCGCGCACTGGGTCCACCTTGGTTTCGGTACCGTATCGCCATGTCACCGGTACTTCGGCAATACGATAGCCACATTGGCGGGCGAGAAAGAGCAGTTCGACATCGTACGCGGTGACGGCGGCACCCTGAACCACCGGGGCGTCGTCGCCATAAATGCGCACACGTTGAAACAGATCGTGTGCTGCACTGCGGGAGAGCGCCTTGAAACCGCACTGCGTGTCGTTGATGCCGGGAATGGCGATCAGACGAACCAGAAGGTTGAAGACCCGGCCCATGATGTGCCGATGCAACGGCTCGCCAAGACGACGCGCGCCAAGTCCTTCACGGGAGCCAATCACCACATCATAGCCTGCTGCAAAGAACGGAAAGAGCTTCTCCCACTCTTCGATCGGCGTCGCCAGATCAGCATCGCACAGCAGAATATACGCGCCACGCGCATCGAGCGCCCCTGCGCGCACGGCAAACCCTTTGCCGCGATGATCGCGTTTGAGGACGCGCACACCGGGGTGGCGCTCGGCGAGAACTGCAGTCTCATCTGTGCTCCCATCATCAACGACCAGGATTTCGGATTCGAATGATTGTTGCGCCAGATATGCGCCAACACGTTCGAGAGTCGCCGGCAGGCGCCGTGCTTCGTTGTAGGCGGGGATGACGACAGACAGGAATACCGCAGCAGACATAACTCTTCCCCTCTGACACATTGACAGTCGGAACGGTCTGCGTGTCCATGCATGTGGACTGATGACGATGCAACTATACATGGAAGTGATGACTCGCCGATGAAAGAGCCATATCGAAAGAAAAACAATTCTGACACGTCCTCTTTCCCTCGATGCCCCTGGAGTGCCAACGAACAGCGACCAGATAAATGGAGAGCGAGGCGCAAGAACTTGTAGTTCCTGCGGCCTCGCCAGAGACTATTGAGGACTGAGGTGTCGGCGCCTACGCGCCGCTTCCTGTCAGGCTGCCGCTCATCCAGCGGATGTGGTTCGTGCCGATCTTCCACAGATGACCGAGCGTCTCGCGGTTGCTGGCTGCTTTGAGGAAGGTCATGATCGGACCAGGGCGCAGCGACCATTCGCGCGCGGCCCGCTTCGCCCAGTACTCCAGATCCTTCGAGCTCAGGTGCGGGTAGTTCAGCACGGTATGGTTGTACATGTCGTAGTCTTCCCAGCGATCCATCTGAATCCAGCCATTCTCGACCGCTTCGTAGTAGAAGGGCGTGCCGGGATAGGGCGTGGCGATATGGAACAGTGCGATGTCCAGCGGCAATCGCTTCGACAACGCAATCGTCTGCTGGATGGTCTCGACCGTCTCACCGGGCAGACCGATGATGAAGTACCCCCAGTTCTTGATGCCGACCTTGCGGCTGGCGTGGATCGTTTCTTCGATGCGCTTGACCGTCGTGCCTTTGCGCGCGCGCTTCAGCACCGCCTCGCTGCCGCTCTCCAACCCCCAGGCGATCATGAAACAGCCGGCTTTCTTCATCAGCGCCAGTTCTTCTTCGTCGACGAAATCCACGCGGCTGTTGCACGACCATTGCAGTTTGATGCCGTCCTTGATGATCGCGTTGCACAGGTCGTAGACGAACTCTTTCTTGACGGTGAACAGGTCTGCCTCGAAGTGGATGTGGTGCATGCCCATCTCTTTGAGCATGTACATTTCTTCGAGCACGTGCTGCGGGCTGCGATGCCGCACACTCGCCTGATAGGTGACGTGCTTGATGCAGTAGCGGCATCCGGCCGGGCATCCGCGGCTCGTCAGCACAAACGTGTATGGTCCGCCGACAATCGGCACCTTGTACTTCTTCCAGGGGAGCATGTGGTGCAGCGGCAGCGGCAGGCTGTCCAGGTTCTCGATGAATGGGCGGTCGGGGTTGATCTGAACCTCGCCGTGCTCATTGCGAAAGGCAACGCCGCGCGTCTCGCGCAAAGCGCGGGCAATGACCTGCGGATAGACCCCCAGAAAGCGTCCGCGGGTCGTCAGGTACGACGCATCCGGGAAGGGAAGTTTGCGCCACGGCGCCGTCAGGTCGGGGTTGCCGACCGGCACGGTGTCGGTTGCTTTCTCCAGTTCCACCTGACGGTCGATGGTCTGAATGACATCCAGGATGGTCATTTCCGGTTCGCCGCGCACCACGATGTCGAGCGTCGGGTATGACTCGAGCGTCTCACGGCTCATCGGCGTGACGTGGGTGCCGATTGCCATCGTGATCGTACCAACCGACTTGCCGAGGAAGGTGGTGCGCATATCGTTGGTCAGCGTCGGCGCGGTGGCGTGGATGACCATGTAGCGCGGCTTGTGCCGGTACATGTAGCGCTCGAACTCTTCCCAGGTCATGCCCAGACCGATGGCATCGACTACATCGACGCTGTAGCCTGCCTCCTTGACCACGGCGCCGATCTGCGCCAGCGCCGTCTGGGGCCAGATGATGCCATCACGGGTGCGGCGCCCCACGCGCGCAATGTCGCGCAGGAACAGGTCACCATCGGGCGATGGCGGGTTGAGCACCAGAACGTCGAGGCGCGGTTGCTTCTCGCGCGGCATCTCGACGAACTTGATTTCGCCAGCGCGCTCATCGGCGCGGGCGGGGGCAACCAGTTTGATGCCCTGCTTTTTGTCGCCAGGGGCAAGATGCTTCCCATTCGTTGCGTTCGTCTCGTGATCCGTCATGTGTCTTCTTCCTCCCACGTGGGTCAACGCGCCTCGGGCGTCGGGGGTCGCGGGGTCTGCTGCCGCGAGGTTCCCCTGCTCACGCTGCGCGCTGGACTGATAGCACATCGTTACGGTACCATTCCAGAGTGAATGGCGGCTGAACCAGGGGTTGAAGCCAGGTTACAGAGGTGACATATTGACCACCGCCGCCGTCTGAACCGCCTCGCGCCGGTAGAGACCGGCGGCAACGAATGCTGCTATCGCATAGAACAGTGCTGCGCACGCCATTGCTACCGTAAATGTGCTCGCCATGCTGATGATAATCACCAGGGTTGAGCCAACCACCGAGAATACGCCGTTCATCCCCCATGCCCAGGGCACCAGGGTTGCGCCGTGCATACCAAGCTGTCGCAGTCCGGTGGGGAACGGCATCCCCATGATCACCGCCAGCGGCGCGATGATCAGAACGCTCAACGCTATGCGCACACTATCCGGCAGGTGCAGGAACGATTGAAAGAGTGACGGCAGCGCCACGATGTAGATGCCGATTGCAACCGCCACACCGATCAACATCGCGCGCAACCGCGCCGCGCTATCGATCAGGCGACGGCTGAGCAGGCTTCCTGCCGCAGAAAAGATCAGCATACTGAAAATCGTTGTTGTAATGGCGCTGGTAGGATAGCCGATGAACAGAGTGAAACGCTGGATCAGCACAATCTGCACAAAAATGTAGCCGATTCCCAGCGCACTGAAATACACCAGCATCGGGCGCGCCAGCGGCAGTTGCAGACCTCGCCGGTTGTGTCGCCAGAGAGGCGCAATGATAAAGGCAGCCGCGCTTGCCAGCGAAAAGACAGCCATGGTGATCAGAATGAGATTGCCGATCGGAAAACGGTTGATCTTGCCGCTGAATGCCTGATTGAAAGCGACATGATCCCACCTGAAATAGTTGTAGAAGAACGGATTGTCATCCGTCACCGGAAAGATGTTGAACTGATAGGAAGCCTCGAAGGCGCGCGGATCGGGAGCATGCAGATACTCCGCATAGGTGGTGTCGAGACGCTCCAGTGGATCGTGCAGCATGATAAACGCATTGGTGCGCGCCCATGCCCGCAGTCGCTCAATTGCCTGCGGCGAAAACGGAGATGGCGAAACCAGCAGCGTCGCCTGGGTATTGGTGTCGTTGGCGACAATTGCAATGTGCGCCGCAGGATTGGCGACGCCGCGCTGTCGCAACGCCTCGGTAGCCAGACCGGTGATCCGCAGCATTTCACGCGGCGGCTGATCGACGTTGCGCGTCCAGGCAAACACTCCTTCCGGGTTGAGCCGGTTCAGCACCAGAGCAAACGAGTCGACAGTATAGAGGTACGACTCCGAAAGCACATACGCACCGCCCGAAAGCGCGACCAGGTTATCGAGACCGATCCCCTGAATGAGGTCATAGGTGCTGGTATCGCGGGTCAGAAAACTCCGTCCTTCCGCAACGATGATGCGGGTCGAGGGATGCCCGGCGAGATTGCCGCTAAACTCGCGGTAGGGTCCTTCCAGCAACTTCACAACATCGGCGTTCAGTTCGATAGCGGTGATCTGCTTCGCGCCGTACAACCGCGCCAGCAGAATATCAAGCCCGCCTCCAACACCGATCTTCAGCGTGGTGTCGTGTTTCAGCCCCAGATGGTATGGCGCGCTGATGATCGCGTGGTCGAGAAAGCGAAAGCGTTGCAGATCCTGGTCGGTTCCATCAAAACGGTACATGCCGGTCATCGAGGTTCCATCAAGCGTGACCAGTTTCAGGTCGTACAATGGCGCCTGCTGAAATGCGTCGCTCGCCAGATAGACCCGGCTGATGCCGCCGACGATCATCGGTTCTTTGACCTGGATGGTCGGCAGCACATCCACGCGCCCAACCGGATTCCAGCGGGTGTACTCCGGTCGAACGTCGAAGTGTTGCTGCGCCCATCCAAGTTCCTTCGATCCCGGAACCGGCAGGTGCAGCGGCGAACCGAGGATCAACCACAGGATCAGCCCGCCCTGCCCGACGCCGAGCGCCACCACGCCGATGCGCCAGGGGCGCGTGAGACTAGCGCCGAACAGAAGACTGCCCGCCAGCACCAGCAACGCTGTCGCCACAATCGTCGCCGGTCCTCCGAGCGCCTGAATGACCCATACCACTGCCAGCGTCGCCGCGCCTGCGCCGAGCATATCGGCGAAGTAGAGGCGGTGCGCTTCTTTGTGCCAGATGGTAAAAACGCCAGACACGATCACGCCGCCGAGAAAAAAGGTTGTGAACAGCCCGACAAAGTAGATTGCCAGCCCGATGAGGGTTTGAACAATTTGACTGCCCCGCAGCGGATCGATGGCGATGCCGCCGATGATCGCCAGGTTGAGCAGGACAATCAGGCTGTACCCGATGACAAGCCTGCCGAGACGACGTTCGAGCGTTGCGGCGCTCCACCCGCGCACCGCCAGAAATGTGCCGGATGCGCCACCGCCCAGGAGCGCCACACCAATGATCAGGTAGGTGAAATGGTGCCAGATCATGATCGAAAACATGCGAGTGAACGTGATCTGCAACGCCAGTATGCTTGCGGTTACCAGCGCCAGACCGACATACCTGCGCCAGGAGTGGACGTGAACGCCTGCCATGATTGACTCCCTGTTCTCAGTTATTCGTGCACGGAAACTCTGTCTCTGTCCTTCCGAGGCTGCAATGATGTACGTCCAGCATGCACACAGCACGCCCTGTGCCGAGGTGGGTGCTGGTGCGGGGAATAGAAACTGCGTATTCTTATTCGCTATACCCTGTGAGGATACCGACTCAAACGGCTTAAACGTAACGATACACGGTTGCTCTCTGGTCTGATGTCAAATCTGGTAGAACACGATGCGCGGTATACTGGTGTTCGTTTACCATCTGCGCGGTTTGCCACGGAGCGAGAGCGGGACGCTCTCGCGGGGCGACTGAGAGTAAGATGCCCTCGCTCCCGCGATTGGTCACACCGCTGCACACGGGCGCGACGCCCGCGCATGCGGGGATGCGCACCGTTCCAGCGCGCCAGGAACATCCCGGAACGACCATGTGGCGCGCCGGCAGGAATGTTCCTATCGATCAAGATTTGGCATAATACGCCCGTACCCGACGCTGCCCGCGAGCGAGCGGCACTGCGCCATAGGTCACGCCGCCAACACGCTTGTGTATGGCGCTTGTCAGCATGCCATCGATCATCACCTGGCGCAGCATGCGTTGCCGGTGTTCTACCGGCAGTAACAGCAGCAGATGATGCTGCGCCGTCCCTCCTGTCTCTGCTTCGAACGTGAGCACCCCCTCGGCGTCATTCCAGGCCAGATCGCGCATCACGGCGCCATGACGCATCTCCGTAAACGCCAGCCACTGTTCGGCGGACATGATGGCAACACCACGACTGGCGGCATGACTCAGGATGCCATCGAGCCAGTCGCGTTCCAGTGCAGCCTTTTCGGGCGAAAATGCATATGGATCGAAGTGGCTCTGGAGCCCAAGCGCCGATGGAAACCGTTCGACCGCCTGATCGATCTGTTGTCGCGATAACGCCACAGCATCCGCCGCACTCAGATTCATCTCATACCCATGGTCGAATGCAGCGATCTGGTGCTCATCAACAATATGTGTGTGCTGCTGGTAGACGCGCAGCAGGCGACCCTGTTCGTCAACGAATGGCAACGGCAGGCCGCTGCCGGTCAGGTAGCCATTGACATAACTGCCATCGGGTCGGCGCATTGCCGGTCCGGCATGGTAATAATCGAGACTCATATGAATGCCATACTGCGCCTGCACTTTCGCGGTATCAACCCAACCCGACCAGAGCACACGGTGGGTACGCACTGTCGGAGCTGCGGGACCGTAGCCATGTTTCACAAAATCGTTCCAGGCACGGTTATAGCCGTATGCCACACCTTCCTCAACCCATGGATGCAGGCCGAACCCATGGCCCTGTTCGCGCCAGCTTTCAACGAGGCGAGGCGTCGGGTAGCCTGACTGTTCTTCGAAGACATGTCCGACGACTGGAAGGGTTTCGGCCCACCACTGGATCCGCCGTGCCGTGCGTCGTGCGGTACTGACCCTGGGGGTCGTGTAATAGACCGAGATCGTTCCACCATAGCGTTCAACAATTTCAAGCCCTGGTGTAATATGTCCCACCTGAATCCCGTGCGCGTCACCTGTCGCGACAAGCACCGCCGTCGCTCCTTGCGGCAGGTGCCAGATTCGTGGGAGCGGCATCGCGTCGGTGAGGGCGTGGATCATGTTGGCAAGCAGGCGCTGCTGTTCATCGGCCTGCGGTACATCAATCACGTCTGGATCGATCCAGTCGACGAACAGATCAACGGTGCGAATCCCGTCGAGTCCGTCGCGCTCCTGATTGGCGGCCCCGGGATTTCCCTGCCGTATCAGGGCGATATTGTGTGGGAGATCGAAGGCCCAGAGAGCGGCAATACCCTTGCCAGCGCGGTTGACCATGACAGCCGGATAACGTGTGGCGCTCCCGTCAGGCTGGCTGGCCCAGGCAATCGGTTCAGCGCCGGCCAGTTGATACTGCTCCACCGGCGTGTGAATCTGGAAGGCATGTCGGTCAATACCGCGCGCCAGTGGATGATCGGCGACGGAGAGGTACGCACGCGCCAACACCCCCCCGGTATGGCGTACACCCATAAGATCGGCCAGTCGCGGATCGGGACGTATCGCAATCAGCCTGCCGCCGGATAGAACGTATGATCTGAACATCTCAACTTCAGGCGAGGTCAACTCACCGGCAGCCAGGATCACCAGCGGGAAACGACCGATCAATGCGCCGTCGAGATCATCGATCCGGGCGGTACGGAATGCAGCGAACCCTTCCGCGCGCAAGATGGCGCCGAGATATGCTCCAAACGACGGCATCGCTCGCTGATTGGTGACCAGCAGGATCGGCGCATCTGGTTGCGGGCGACCTGCAGCCTGCGCCAGCAACGCCGCCGACTCCGGTTGCGGCGCCGGAAGCGGCGCATTGACCGCAACATACCCGGTTGCGCCGAGCGCGCCAGCTGCGACGGTGCACGCACACGCCTGAAGGAAACGGCGACGAGTGATGATTGGACGCTGCGCAGGCTGCTTCATACGTTTGGAGTTGATGAACGTCGCACCTTACGACACCACCGCCGGATGCACACTTTCGGGGTTCGTCACCGCTGATGGGATGGCATTGCCATTCAGGTCACGCGCCGCCAGCCCCTCGCGCACGCTCAGTTCCGCAAGAACACGCGCCAGGCTCCACGCACTCACCAGCTGCACCCCGGTCAGCACCATCAGCGCACTGACCACCGGCGCAAACCACGAGATCTGCAACGCAGGGTTGGTCAGGTCAAACGCGACGGCGGCGATGTACAGAACGACTCCCAGCACGATTGCCAGGATGCCCAGCCACCAGTAATGTTTTTCGATCTTGCGTCCATTGCCGCGTGGACCGAACATTCCCTGCCGGATGGGGCGCTTGTGGAACAGGGCGACGATATAACTGAACGATGTACCGGTGGTGTACAGCGTCACTCCGGCGACCGCCAGCACCAGCGCCCCGAAGAGGCGTGGGAAAGCGACGGCGCTATCGACGCCGAACGCCTGCATACCGAATGCCAGCGCCATCACCAGCACGCTGGCAAGCAAGAGCAACACGCCAACGCCGCCGAAGATCCGCACCGGATTGTAGGTCAGCGCCGTCCACACAATACTCTTGAAGAAGCGCAGCCCATCGCGCACGACGCTGAGTTTGCTGCGCCCCGAGCGTTCTTTGTACGGGATCGGCATCTCGACCATGCGCAGGTTCTCGTGCAAGGCGCGCGTACTCATTGCCGGCGTGAAATCGAGCGTGTCGGGGAGGGGGTAGAGGATCGGCAGCACCTCGCGGCGGATGACCCGCTGACCGCTGGCGCTGTCGCTGATGCGCACACCTGCCACCAGTGAGAGCAGACTGGCAAAAATGAAATTTCCGATACGTCGCACCAGCGGCATCTCACTGGTTGCCCCCGCCATCCGACTACCGATCACCAGGTCGGCGCCGTCGAGCGCAATCTTGCACATCTGCGGGAAGTATTCCGGCGGATAGGTGCTATCCGCGTCGAGGAAGCCGAGCAATTCGCCCGTCGCCGCCTGGAACCCGGTCTTGAGCGCCCCGCCATACCCCTTGTTCGGCTGCTGGATCAGGCGCACACGCGGCACATAGCGCCGCACAATCTCCGCTGTGCGGTCACGCGAGCCATCATCGACCACAATGCATTCCAGCGTATCGACGCCATACTTCGGCAGTTCAGACTCGATAGCCAGCACCCGTTCCACAATTGCCGCAATGCCATCTTCTTCGTTGTACGCCGGGATCACGACCGATAGTGTTGTCATACCTCTGATGCCTCCATCTCATACGCACCTGTCGCGCAGCGCCCGTCAGGCGCCCGACGCAGGAACGGATCCGCCATATCACTGCTGGAGATCGTGGCATGGAGATATGACAATCGGATGACGTAACGGGGAATCAAGGGTGAGGGGTGCGTCAGGAGTCGGCTATTTCACGACCCGATAGAGGCTGTAGACGCCATGCCTGGCGACCAGCTGGAGATTGCGAGAGGTGAGGTATGTGTCGTATATCTTTGTCCACGAGCCAAAACTGCCTATGAGGATATAATCCGGATCTGAAGGAACGACATTGCGCATATCGTCAGGCAATTGTTGGCGAAGCATAAGGTGACGAGTATAGACATTCGCCGCATGAGTAGACGGATAGGTGATGCGCCGATCAGACTCGATGCTAAACTCCCATTCCCAGGATGCAACGATTGCATCTTCAGGAACGATACGTTGTAAAACTGTCACCATGTGCCGGTAGCCGTTGTCGGAAGGATGGAGGACGTTATAGACTTTGTCTGGCAGACCCTGATACACCACATACGTACCACATAAAAGAACGACTATTGCTTTCCGGGGGATAGAGGGGATCGCAGCGTAGTTCCAGAGCGCGATGAGAGCGCCTGCGAGCGGGATCGTCGTCAGAACAAGAAAGTAAAAAGCGTACCGCGCCCACCCGATCGACAGCGCAGCAAACCATACCAGGTTGACCCCCAGAAAGATCAGCAATACGGCGTGGATAAATCCGTGAAAGGTTGGCCGGCGCGCCTGATAGACGCCCCATACGATTGCGAGGACTCCCCACAGCCACCATCCGGTTCGCCAGAGGACGCTCAAGGCATTGCGCCAGCGTTCTGGATCGAGCGCTGCGATATGGAGCCAGAATCCGTCACGCAACACCGAAGCATTGTCCTGGAATCGATCACTACCGACAAGAGCGATCTGAGCCGCATACCAGCCAGCGACACATGCCATAGCGCAGATGCCAGGAACAATCACTGCCAGCCAGCTGGCCTTACGGTAGTACAGTCTGTCCAACACCAGGATAACCCCCAGTGCGACGGGCACGAGAATGAGCACCTGCGATTTGGTGACCATGGCAATGCCCCAGGCAATCCCGCTGAATACCCAGGCGACCGGAGCATACGTTTTGCGTTCCAGCGAGCGGAACCAGATCGAAAGACCAATCAGCAGATAGGCGAGCGCAGGAACTTCGCCCAATGCCTGGCGTGCCATCGGCACAAAACTGGCATAGATATCATATGTGCCTGCCAGCAAAAAGAGGAAAGCCAGGCTGGCGCCGCCATCTCCGATGAGCCATCGCGCTATGAGAATAAATACAACACACGCCAGCACCGCAAATGGAAGGACAACCATCCGCGCCAGCCAGACGTCTGGACTGAATATGCGGTATGCAAGGGCAATCGGAACGATGACCGTTGGACCGGTCTGGATCGCCGGATCGAGAATTCGGGGCTTTTCCGGGTCTGGCAATGCATACAAGCCGCTACGAGCCAGCGTAGCGGCTGTGCCTGCGTTTAATCCTTCATCAAACCAGGGGGGAGGATACAGGGGTTGATGAGCGTACAGAAGATATCCAATCGCCAGTACGCTAACAACCAGCGCGATGAAACGATACGATGAGATGTGAAGACGAAGCGTCATTTCAGCGATAATGGGAGTAAATCATCTCATTTTACAATCCGACGAATCACATCAATACACGGTCAGGTTCACCGGCGCTGCTGGCTGCTTGCGCAGGTCGCGCACAACGCGCGCCGGATTGCCGACGGCGACGCAATAATCGGGCACATCACGGGTCACGACGGCGCCTGCGCCGACGACGGCATTTTTGCCGATGCGAACTCCATCGAGGATAATCGCGCCGCCCCCAATCCATGCGCCGTCCTCGACGATGATGCCCTGACAGGTGATCCCCTGCAGACTGATCGGTCTGGTCGTATCGTGATAGATATGGTTCACCGCCAGCATCTGCACCATCGGCGCGAGAAAGACATCATCGCCGATCCTGATGCCGCCCTGACCCCGCAAAATACACGCTTCGCCGATCAGCGACCGCGCGCCGATATGAATGCCAGCGTGCGGCAGATTGCGGAAATTGTAGACGTGCAGGATGGCGTTCTTCATCACATAACTTTCGCGACCGATGGAGATGCCGCCAGGACAGGCATGGAGGTAGACGCCGTGATCGAGGTACACGCCCCGTTCGAGACGCACATTGTCGGCGAAACGGATGCGCACCCCGTCCTCGATTGCCGCCACGCCCTCCATGTGCAGGATCGCGCGATACGCAACCGCGCGCACGCCAATGCCGACGATACCCGGAATCCATCCGACCGCCGCCTGGACAACCTGCTCCCATACATATCGGCGTATCGACGATG
>Ga0308396_1000983_pt1 | contig 16138 bp, 14 predicted proteins | sample Hotspr2SamplePe2_FD_202359 | JGI IMG/M metagenome (GOLD analysis project Ga0308396, IMG submission 202359) | Hot spring phototrophic mat microbial communities from Mushroom Spring, Yellowstone National Park, Wyoming, United States - 20050930_Pe2 ... | reverse complement strand
ATTATCATCAACAATACAAAAATAGAACTCAATAATAAAAACCTTACTTACAACGCTTGGAACATCAAAAATGACGACTCACCCATTTTAGTCGTTGAAGGTGAACTCAAAGCCGAACTCCTAACCCAATGGGGATACACAGCCATTGCTCTCGGCGGCACTGACCCACCAGAAGACTACAAGTCTCTTATCGCAGAACGAAACATCATTATCATGATGGATTCAGACCCCGCAGGAAGAGACGCTACTCAAAAAATCATTAAACAATCAAAAGATGCTTTATCAATTAAAACTCTTGACCTATTCCCTGACTCAGTCTCAAAAGCAGACCCAAATGACATCATTGAATTCAGCAAAATTCACAAAGAAAACGCACAAGAACAATTCAAACTCATCTTCAAACACAAACCAGTTCTATTCAAAGAACATCACGAACTCCAAGAAGGAAAAATTCTAACCCTCCACGAAATACTTGAAGCCGATACCGATAACACTCAATCGTGGATTATTGAAGGCATTATTCCCAATGAAGGTGTTTCCATTGTCTTCGCTCCACCACGTATCGGTAAAACTTTCTGGCTCATTGATATTTGCTATGCCATTACCGCAGGAACAGAACCTATGGACGCACCTCTCCTTAAACCAAAACAAACCGGTCGCGTCCTTTACATCTCTCTTGAAGATACTCTCGCTTCTTTCAAAGAACGTGCGCAACATCTTAAACTCTCAAACCAAACCGCAAACAAACTCTTTCACGTCGCAACCAATTGGAGACCCTTTCAAAATGATTCAGGTATCAATGATATTCAACGATTCCTAAACGAACATCCAGACACAAAATTAGTCATTATTGATACCTATGTAACCGTTAAATCAAAACAAAAAGATTCTTCAAAAGCATCAAGCTACGAGTTCGGAACAGAAGAACTGATGAAACTCAGAAAAATCTGCAGAACATACAAAACGGCTATCATCTTAGTATGGCACACAACAAAAGCAACAATGTCTCTTGAAATTGAATCCATCAATAAAGACAACTTTATGCAGTTCGCTATGGATTCAACTTCTCTTACTGCCTCTTCAGATTCCGCAATTATGCTTTTCAGACAGGCGCAACGAAACAACGAAGGAAAACTCCTTGCTAAACCTAAAACAGGTAAAGTTATTGAACTAAAAGTAAAATATGACGAATCCACCTGCAAATGGTCTATTATCAATGAGTTCTCCGATTTAGCAAAATATGCTGACGAACAAGAACTTACTGTCCTTGAAGTCATTTACACGATGAATGAAGCCTCTCAAAAAGAAATTAGCAAAGCCGTAAAACTCTCCGACAAACAACTCATCTTAACTCTACGCTCTCTACGAGAAAAAAACTTTATCGTAAAAAAACTATCAGGAAAATATACCATCGCATCAGAACAACTAAAAAACGAAATACACAAACGAATCAAAAACGCAATCAAACCAAAGAAAAAAGACAACCCAACTGAAAAAATAAAAAACGAAACACATTCCACAATCCACAATCCAAATTCCACAATCCAAAATCCAAACTCCGAAATCGACAACGAGCCATTCTAACTAACCAAACAAGACAAATATGGAAATAGATATTAGAAAACTGATTATAGAAGAAATTTTAAAAAAGAAAATGTGCTTTGTGATATTTGATTACATTGACAAAGAAATGTATTTCCAATCAAACGAAACATTTGATAGTAGAGAACAATACAACCCACTCACTTTTAATTTCAAAATCCTGAAAAACATTCCATCAAACGAAAAACAAACCAATAAAACAAACTAAACAAAAAGTATGTGTGAAGAAGTGAGATTGAAAATAATGTTAGTAAACATAATCAAAACAGTTCTAAAAAAAGATTACAACAAAATCATTGAGTTAGTTAAAAATGGAACAATCAAAACAGAATGGAACATATACCCAACTAACTATCCATCATTCGTTTCTTGCACATTCCGCCACAACAACATACCTTTGTGGTCGTTCTCACTCACCCCTGAACTCAAAGACAACCTCGCTGATTATTTCTCTAAATCAATCTCACAGCGTATCAACACACTCTATGATGAATCAATGATAAGAGTTAAACAAGATGTTTCAAATAAACTCAAAACACTAAAATTATGACAAACGAAACATTCATTAACGAAACAAAAGACCTAAAAGAATTAGTCCTAACAAAGGTGTTTGTAAGAAATATCGGGTGGATAGAAATAAAAGAAGATATAAGACAGGTATTCGTATCGCTTATCAAACCCTTATCCATTTACGAGTTCTTGGAAAAAGCCAAACGAGAAGACCCTAAATCGTTTTCACAGTTTATCGCTTTTGAAGTCGCAGGAAAAAACGAATCCAACAGAATATTAAGAAAGGTATTTCTACTCCCCAACAACCCAGAAATATTAAAGTCAAAACCAAACCAAACAAAAAAGAAAAGTTAATGTAATAAGTGCGTTCATTTAACCTAAACTAATAAAACAATGCAATACAAACAAGAAAATTACTCAGAAGAAAAATACGGCAAACTCATATCCGTTGATGTAAACGTCTTCAACGAAATCTATCAATCCGCTATGTCAAAAAACATTCAATTCGTTATCACTTGGATTGACGGACACGACTTAGACAATCCAAAAACCTATTATCTAAAATTCAAATCTCAAAATGACATCAATAAATTCAATCAAATCGTAACTCCTCTTGGAATAACCTGTTGGAAAATATGACAATAAAACAATACATAGAAAAATATCCAAACGAATCTAACGATATGATTTACTACCGTATCGTTTGTGATAGAGACGACGGTAACCTATTCGGCGTTGCCTTTTACGGAGAAAAAGGCACACCAAAACAACGAAGAAAACTTAACTACATCTGGAAAACAATTCTCAAACACAGGCAACATTTAGAAAACGAGTAAACAAACAAAAATTACTATCGCATCATCTCAAGCAAAATAACTAAAACTAATATAACTATGATAATCCATAAAAAAGATGCAATTAAATGGCTGTATAACCTTGCTCGGACAGACGAGCAACTTGACTTCCTAATGGAAGGCGAAAAAAGAATGAAAAAGGAAAAAGACTACGACTTAGTCTACGACTATGTTCTCACGTTTCCTTGCCCACCTGAATTTAAAGGATTTATATTCTCCGATTCAATCTTTTTCACAAGAGAACGTGCAATAGAATATGGTCTTTATGAACTCCTTTGCGAAATAGAAGCACACAAAAAACGCAAAATTGAATAACATTTTGTTCAAAAAAAAGCACTGTTCGATAAATGACGAACAGTGCTTTTTCCATAGAACAAAATCACAGATTATTTCCAACAAAATCTAAACTTAAACAAATTACAACAATGAAAACAACATATCAAGTATGGGGCTACGACTCTAAACGCCACGATTTCAAAAAAGATTTAGGCAAACATGACGATTTGAAAATCGCAATTCAAATCGCAGAATACCACACAAACGCCATAGTAAAAGAACTCGTAATAAATAAAAACGGAAGCATTTGCGATTTAGGTGTTATTCACGGCTCTTTTGATAGCGATAAAAGCGAAGCGTTTTTTACTTTCAAAAACAAGTTCCCAGACTTTTTCTTGTAAATTACCGCTTGGATAAAAACAAAACAGTAATTTACAACTTAATACCGCTCGATGAACCTATTACGATAGTCCACATAGTCCATAGACCGTTTCGCCAACACCTCTCCCCCTGCCTCCGTCATCACCATCGCCCGCTTAGTCTCACGAACCAACTCACTAAGCAACTCAACCTGTTTCGCTTCCATTTTAACCTCCCGAAACCCACCAATACTATTCCCCATCAACCCTAATTGATTTACTATCCGATTCGTTTGCATATTATTAAACACACGTGCAACCCCTCTCGTCGCAACAATCTCACTCGTGCGGTTCAATGTCCCATCAGGATTCTCACCAACAACCGCAACGCTCCCACCAGGTATTACTCCGCCTGACGATAACCCTAAAAACCCTGCTATCGCACTCCCACCAGGTATAAAACTCAAAGCCGCCGATAACAACGACCGACCTGCTCCCTGTGTCATTGACGATACCAACAACTGTGTCAATACCTGATTAAATACTTGTCCCGCAAAATCTGCTGTCTCCGAAAATACTGCCTTCAACCGACTCCCAAATGTATCAACCTGACTCTCTAAATACTTCGCGCGCTCCTCTTCTAACACCTGTAACCGCAACCGCCGCTCTTTTTCCGTCTCAAAATCTTCTTGCAACAATGCCTCTCGTTTTTTACGATACTCCAATTCCTTTAACTCAAATACCGCCTGAGAGTCAAGTTCCTTTCCGCCCGCAATCGCACTAAACACTCCACTCACAAACCGACTACTTGCCTGTGTAAATCCCGCTGACAACGCACCCGCTAACGCTAATCCACGTGTAGCCATATCACCTGCTCCTATTATGTTCCCACTCTGAAAAATAGACACCGCCGCTTGTGATAACTGCGACATCCGTCCCGCACGAACACTCGCTACATACGCCTCAAACGCAGGTTTCACACGCTCCCTATCCTCCTCAGGCAACGACATCATATAATCAAACGCCTGTGCTAACTCCTCATTTATCCCCATCACAATCCCTTTATCCGCACCACGAATCGTATATCCAAACGCTTCACGAAACGATAACTTCGCTCCCTCTTGTGTCAACTCACCTTTCCGAACCAAATCTCCTATTGTCCGACCTATCTTTATCGGCGTCAGTTGTTCCACGACCGCAATGTTCTCCTTTACTTTTGACTCCAACTTCCCAAACGCTTCTTTCGTCTCAAGATACTTCTGCTCCGCTCTCTCTATCTCAACTTTTAACACCGAAGCCTCTTCCATATCTCCAACCCGCTCCGCCTCCTTTAACTGATTCTTTAACTCCTCAATCTTCAACGCACGTTTTTCAACCCTTTCCTCAGCCCGCTTCAACATACGATTCATCGACGACACATACGACGTCTGATAATTCAAATCGCTCATCACTGACTTCAACACCTCTGGCGCATTATCCCGACGAAACCGCTCATCTTGCGCCTCTAACCGCATCATCTCAACTTCAAAATCATCAGCCATATACTCATTCGGAACTCGCCGCATCTTCTCTCGCGCTACACGACCGCCACGACGCGGCTTATCCGGTAAATATGACCGCAAAGACTCAACAAACTTCTGCCGCCGAATATCTTCAGAAGTCGGTTCCTTACCCTTCCCCAACTTCGATTGCATATACGCAAACATACCAGTTCGCAATAAATACCCAGCAAGCAACTCACCATCAACATCTAAACTTATCAACGAACGACTAAACGAATCCAAACCAAAATCAGAAAGTCCAGTCACAGTTCCTTTCGATAACTTATCCTTTACTATCTCCATCTGCTCTCGACCAAAAACATCCATAAGCGCAATCCACTTTGCATCATCTTCCGTCAATACCTTACCACCCACAACCTTGCCTTTAAGAGACAACACCGTCTTCAAAAATCTCTCGTCTTTTTTCTCCTGCAACCGACGCAATAACTCTATCGGATTATCAGCACCTAACCGCTTACTTAACTCCTTTGCCGCATACACAAAAGTCCCAGGCTGTAACTCCTTCTCCATTTCATAATTAAACCCTCTTATCTCCGCAGCTTGCTCTAACGCTTTCTCGGCTTCTCGCTCTAACTGCCCATCACGCGGTACTATCTCAAACGCATCAATCCCTAACAACCGACCTTTCGCAATCACATCATCAATCCAAAACGATAATGTGTCCGCATCTACTACATTAATATTACCCTTCTTTCCTACATAATCTATAAAATCCCTTACCGAAATCTCAATAGCATCCTCATACACACTAGACTGACTAACAGGCTTACCCAAAAACCCGATACCATACAAGCTTGGAATATGAACCTTTCCATCAACAATCACAGGTTTGTCTAACGTCAACTTCTTCTTAACACTTTCATCAATCTCTTTCGCCTGCTTAATACCCTTTAACACATCCTGCGCTTCCGCAATCATAGGTCGCTGTTCATTTATTACAGACACCAACGCTCTCGCCATCGCCGACGTAACCACCTCGCGCCGTTTATCCTCAGGTAATTCAGACAACTGCCTCTTTACATTATCTATCAATCCTTCAAAATCATATTTACTTACTGCCACACTCATATAATTCGCAAGTGGCACATTAACCCCTTCAATTTTCTGAAACTCTGACAACATACTCTCATACAACCGACCTAACACTTGCACTGATATTTCCTCACGGCTAAACTCACCTTCTCTCCCAAACAACTTCTTTACAGCCCCACTAAATATATTGACAAATTGTGCCAAACCACCAGAATCAGAATACAACCCCCCAACTAACTCCATCAACGCCTTCTCCTTATCAGACTGCTTCAAATCAGGATTCTGAAGCTTCTGTAACACCAAATCAATATCCGCCGCAATCCCACGCCGAACCTCTATTTGTAACTTCGCCCGATTCTCTCGCTCCTGACGATTCCGCTTTATCGCACTCGTATTCTCGTTTAGTGCCGCCGTCTCTGTCTCAAGACTCACCCGCGCTTCATTCGTCTTCTTGATATACTCATCTAACGGCACTAACGCCTCTTTCAAACTCAACGAAGATTGTTCAACACTATCCCCAAACGCACTAAACACCGCTATAAGTCCCGTCAAAATCGTCGTAATTAAAATCGCACGCTGTTGTAAAAAGGTAATCACCTTTGTCGTATTCCCAACCTCAATGTTCAGAGACTTCAACGAATGCGTTACCGCTGTCAGCGTCCCAACCAACCCCATCAACGCCACCCGAACCGTTCCCGCAAACATTAAAAACGATGTAAACGATGACAATACTCCTCCCGTCGACTTATCTAACTCCATAAACAAACTTATTACAGAACTCAGCGAATTCTGAACCGATGATAATGCCCTATCTAACCGATGTCCAATTGCCGCCGCAAACTCTTCTATACGTTCCGTAAATATCGCTTGCTTCCCGCTTGTCGTCTCTAAAAATCGATCATATGACCCACTCACAAGTGCAACCTGTCGCTCAAACTCTTTCATCACCGCCGTCGCCTTCTCCGTCTGCGTCAAATCAAACAACGTCCGCTTCCCTATCGTCTGTGCATAATCCGATAACACCGCTCGCAAATCCTTCATAAACAACTTATCCGCTAACGGCGTCCCTTCCAACGACCCAGACAACGCTTGTTTCATTCCTAACACCGCTTCTTTTAACGTAAGACCCCGCGCCGTCGCTAAATCAAATAACCCACTCACATTCTCCATTGTCTTTCCAACCTGACCAGCCTGCGCCGACAACTGCGACATCACGCTTACAACCTCAGCCGCAGTCTTCGCATTGATTTGCAACGACCGCATCGCCTCTTGCTGTATCTTCGTCAACTCCTTAAACGACATCCCACTAAACGCCGCACTCTCCGCTAACTGCCTCTGCGCATCCTTAAACGCACGACTCTCCGCTATCAACGGCTCATACATCTTCGCTAACACAAACATCGCTTCACGAACTACAGCAATACTACCTGCCAACTCCAAATACGCCTTACGCGCATTCGCCGCCGCTTCCTCTTGACGACGGTGTATCTGCGCTTGCATTCGCGCCTCAAACTCATAATCCGCTCGCTCCCTATCACTCCGAAATACTATCTGCTGACCTGCCGCATTCCTTAACCCACTTACATAACTACCATCCGCACGACGGTAGCCCATCGGAACACCAAACTCCTCAGTGCCAGGTATAAAATAATACGTCTGACCACCAGAAGTAACCGTCGTCCGACGACCATATCCACCTGAACCGCCTTTGCCGTCTGAACCACCTGAACCACCTGAACCACCTGAACCACCTGAACCACCTGAACCACCGCCACCGCGATTTCCACGACCCCCACGACCACCACGACTACGATTCGCCATTTTCCATTACCCTTGATTTAATTGTTCCGATAAACGAAAATGAACATCAAATAGCATCAACTCACCAATGCTTCGCTCATAATACCAATGCTCATACCGACCTGAACGAACACAAGTCAACGCAAGTAAGTCAATATCACGCAAAGAAGACATTAGCCCTTCCCTTGCTTGTTCTACCATCGGAAACAGACTCGGATGTTTCTTACGATACGACTCAATCTCCTCACGACATATGTTCATAAACTCGCCAATTTGGACTCCAAGTCGTTCCACCTCACTCGCGACATATATTTGCGATACCGTAACGCGGTAAAAAAATCTCGCACCGCTCCTTCTACCTGTGCAAACGATACATATCGCTCATCGCCTTCCTCATAATTCTTAAACACAACACGACATACTTTCGCAAACAACACCTCATCCTCATCAACCTTATCTAAAAATCCCTTCAATATCTCATCGGTCATCGCCGATAATGCTACTCCGCCTATCAATCCCAACATCTCCGTAACCTTTGCAAGCGACGGAAACGATACCTCCAAATACTTCTCATCATCTATCCGCATCACAGGATATACTCCCAATGCAAACTTCACGCGCAGTTCAGGAAACGTCCCTAACACCGCCTCCTGAAATATTGGCGCGGCAGTTGAAAACAATTCCTTCGCCTTATCCTTCGGCATCGATATTAACTCATCAACCGTCTGCTTTATCTGTCGCGACACATCTTGCGTCATCTCCTCAAAAAAAGAATCCACCTCACGTGCCAACTTATCATCATCAATCAACGGCAATCCACCTACCTTCTTCTTACCCCTACCCTTCACTTTCCCATTCTTATTCCCCTTACGACCAACACCACTACCAGATTTTTTCTTAACAGCCATATGTATTCCAGTTTTTTACGTTTAGTGTTTGCTGTCTGCCTTTCAATCCACACTCCGCATTCCCAAATCCAAAATCCCAAATCCCCAATCCAAAATCCACAATCCACAATCCCAAATCCGCAATCAGTAGATTCGTTTCAGCACCACCCGCGTCTTACCTTCTCCACGCTTTGGCTCCGCACGAACCACACGATACCGCTTCCCTTTATACATCACCTCTTTCCCAACTTCATCATATACTCCTACAATTTCCCCCTCTATCCCAACCACATTCCGCCTCACCTGCTCCCATATCCCCATCGCATCATGCTCGTGAAACAACCGCCATTCCCCCTTATAAAACATACGATACACAATACCCATATAATCCTCCATACCTCGATAATCCAGACCATACTGACCATTAGACAACCACTTCGCCACCGACGGAACAACCTTATAAAATGACGGTCTCGGATAAGTCACCTGAATCATAGACCCACCAGGCGTAGGCAACAACACCGCAGGCTTCTCAACCCTCAACCCATCTTGGTCATAAACCTTCCTTAAATAAAACAAAGCATGCCGACTTAACCGACCTAACGCATACCCATTATAATGATGACTCTGACCAACATCAAGCAACGCAGGAACTCCATAAAAATATTCTAAATGACTATGTAAATTACCAAAATTATGATAGTTCAATATACCATTCTCCACACGGGGCGGAGTAACATTCCAATTCACCGATAACGAACTACCCAAATATACCCCATACAACCCAACTGCCGCTTGAGCGTGTCCACCATACCATTTCAGTTGTATATCATACCCCTGTGGAATATGTAAAAAATGACTCTCAACCCGAAACAATCCCTCCCGCAACCGTGACGCACTATAATACGACTCAAACCTAGGCTCTACCCTCATTGAATAACGCGCCTCCCCATATACCCCCCACTTCGCATTAAAATACCAATTCGGTGTCGTAAATAATGTGTTATCAAGTAAATTGTAGTCCAACGCCCAATTCTGTTCAGGTGGTGGAAAAGTCCCTCCATTCACATAATCACTCCCAACATCAACAGGGCGAAACAACGGTAACACATACACCATATCCTTTTCCCGTCCCTGTAACACCTTCTCATAATACCCCTCTAACACCTCTACATCTTCCGCATCTCCACTGCTCGGCAAATACGACGACACCAACAGAAACCGCTTATCCCCGCTAATCACAATACGTAAATCAAATAACGACAATAACCGACCCAATGCCTCTCCTACGGTCTGACACAAACTATCCCCATCCGTCGCCCCCATAACCTTCTGCGCAGATACCACAAACCGCATCATATCCACTTCATCAATCCGCTCCAACTCATACCACTGGTCAGAAACAGCCTCTACCCGATTATTGATGATTCTTCTCCCAGTGTGCAAACAATTAAACACCAACACTTCAAGCTTTACACCAGGTATCACTAACCGTTCAGGAACACTCCGCTCATCTAACCCTAATATCACCGCAAAATGCCGTAGCCAAAACCCTAACGTAAAAAACGCAGGCGGATTCTCCTGCGAATACGGCGCCCGATACCGCCATTGACCTCCACTATCCCTACTAAACCAGCTTACAAAATCATACGCTCCACCATCTATCATCTCATACGGCTTTATCGAAAAAAACTCAATCAGTTGATTACGGTCAAATTCACCGTCCGCAGTCAGTAACTTCTCCTTTAATATCCGAACAACCCCATTCTGAAACTCTACACTCACAACCCCAGTCAAACTATTATATGACACCCGACGCTCTCCCGCACTCGTCTCAATCTCACCACTAAATATCAACCGATTATTCTCATCATAATACCGAACACCTCCTATTATATTTACAACCTTCTCAAATACATCTTCACCGTCAATACGCAACTCCATTCGCAACACATTCGGAAATATTACCCGCTCCCCAGCCCCAACATACGACCCATACCCATACTCCTCTACCACACTCCCATCTACAACATATATCCCATTAAAAAACGACCGCAACTCATCTCCACTATACAACTCACTCCCAACTCCTGCCACAAACTCAATCGTGCCATATGATTGATAATCCGAATACCGATACTTCACCGTCCGTCCTATCACACTAATACTAAACGGCAAACGAACTTCACCAACAATGCTATCTACTACAACCACACACGGAACAACCCCTGAAACACCCGCAGGAAATACAGAAAAATCTCGCCAATAAAAAAGTATCCCCTGCGCTGACCGTTGTGAAGGATTTCCTGAAATATTATATGACAACTTCGGAAACCCAACATACACATACCCATTCTTCTTCGGCGCTATCCGCCAAGACTTCGGTACACCACCGTTGTAATCGTATACCTGCCTATCAAAATTAACAATATCCGTAGATGGAGCATCGTTCTGCAAAAACAAAACATTACCATACGGCGTCTCTACCCACACCCGACGAACATCCGCCCAATACTGACTACGCCCATTCAACCCACGAACATCACGACCCCCAAACACTATCCCAAACACCGCCTCTCTATCATCTCCAACCAACGCCCGACCAGATACCATCACAGGTCGATCACGAACAGGAACAGCACCTATCTCACGAACAAAACTCGTATGATACACCGAATACACCTTCACTTCTCGCTCATAAAACGGATACCCCCACATCGCAATTCTTGGTTGCGGCGCACGACACACACGAATTTTAGGACGAACAAAATTTACACCACCACCAGGAGACTGAAATAAACTCCGTGAATTAGAAAAAATAGAATCAGGACACAAATAAACATAACCAGACACAAGTGATTCGTGTGCTTGACTAGGAAAATACACAAACTTCAACCGATACTTGTCATATGCATCTCCACCCAACTCATAAGTCTCACCAGTATATTCCAAAATAGGATAATACCCAAATCTATAAAGATGTTGATCATTCTCAAAAGAATCCGGATTAGAACTGTCGCTATATGCCAACCTAATTTGATTTACAGGACTCGATTGTAAAAGTGTATTCCGCCCCACCGTTACAAAACCAGGTATCTCAACAGTGCCAAAAAAATCACTGTTTAACACCACACAGTCATCAGTCGCACGGATAGGATGTGCTTCAGGATTAAGTTTAGGCTCCCATAACCAATACCGCTCTCCCAAAGGAAACCGACGAAACTGAACCTCCCAATACCCATTACCTATAAACAACTTTGAAGTCATACCCTTACAAAATCATTTCAGATTGGTAGTTACCAGTCGCCCAAGAACCAGAACTTATCGGCAATGTTCCACGTGGAACACGTTCCACCACCTCTAACCGAACACTCTTTACCAAACTCAGCACCGTCACATATTCAACCTCACGAACCACCACATTCACAAACCCCCGATTCCCAACACCCTGAAAATCCCATACCCGTATCCACCTGTCCCTATCATCCGCATACAACCACTCCAAAAACCACCGCTTCACCCGCATATTCAATACCTCTCCCTCATCTAACACACTCCCAAACTCACCCCGCAACACCATACGCCTTGCAGTCTCACGACTGTGATACACACCCTCACTATCCACAAATACCCTCATCGACGGTCGCCAATGCTCATACCACACACGCTTCTCCCCTACCATCTCCAAACTCTGTAACTCCCCTTCCATAATCGCCTGCGCAGGATTCCGCTTCCGTAAAAAATCCGCACGCGAAGGATTCACATATACCACCCGTCCGCTCCGCTCATCATACACAAATACCGCATTGAACATTATCCGCATCTGTGGCTGAAACGCCTGATATGACGACACCATCGTCGCCTGCAAAATATCCATATATTGACCACCACGAAAATATACCCGAACATCCATCCGCTTCGGAAACGACATCAACAACAACCGCTCATCTGAAAACGGCTTCCCAGCCTGCCGCCACACAAACTCTAACCGAACACGATACGCATACACATATTGTCCCCCATCCGATAACTCCTGAACCATCGGCTCTATCACCAACCCAACATTCTCCATCACCTCCCGCCGAAATGTAAAAAACCTCTCCCCTAACAACCCAGATAATATCACCGATGAATCACTAAACCCACCAACCCCAGTAACCTCTACCTTCTCACAATAAAACGAATACGTCTTTAACAAATCTAAACCCCTCGGAACAGGAACATTGATAGTCCAGTTCTGAGTAACATTACCATCAAACGAAAAAATCGCATTATCATCACTACTAAATACCAAATTATGTATTATCGTAGACATCACTCACCCTCCAAAATTAATCTAACCGCGGATTATCATTAGACGAAGAACTACCAACAAACGAACCATTAAACGATAACTTTAGCCCACGAAACGTTAACTCTAACGTGTAATTGTTAGTCCCATTGTTAATCGCAACCTCTGTCGCGTTCGTTACCGCACCACGAGTAAATTGTAATGTCGTACCCCCAGCCGAACCATTCAACCCCTCACGAATCCCGCCACTCTGAGTAGCACCGTTAATCACCATCCTCACATTCACAGTCCCAGCGTTAACTTGTGCCCCACGCATCACCCGCAAATTGCTAACTGTCACCGAAAACGGTTGACCAATCCCAACCATCGAAAAATCAGGAAACCCAACCGTAACCGATGGGTCTAAAAACATCTCTAACAAACGCGGCAAATTCCCTAAATCCGTCCTCGTTAACCCATTCGGAACATTATGCAACCGATTGAGTTCCGCCGCAGTCGCTTCAACCATAACAGGCGTAGAACCTATGTAAAACTCCTGAACCTTCAAAACATCAACATTCCGATTCGACCCCAACACCAATACCTTATTAGGAGACGACACACCAGAACTAACCCCAGCCAAATAATTTATCCTCTCCGCCGTAACACCCGTGTTCGCATCAGTATTAACCCCACGCAACACATTTATCTCTTGCGCTGTCGCCGTAACATTCGCCAAAATATCCATCGCCGTCGTTGACACATTCCGAAACATCAACGACCGAAAATGTTCAACAGAAATCTTGCGACTTACCCTCTCCGATTGAAAACTCGTCCGAATATAAACATAATCATTAGCATCACTAATATCATCACGAGTAACAGGTAACAAATCATCTACCGTCTTGTCTTGAAGTGGCATCGTTATTTCCTCCTAATTTTTACGGTTTGAAACTTTTATTTTTCAATTATAGTTTGTAAATTTGCATTGTCAGTATAAGACATTAAAACCTCGTAAGGAACTTGCGAGTACACGCATGGAGCGAAACATAAGACCTCTAACATCTTGTATGTAATAGGCAGTTCGCTGTGAAGTGCGTAGCCAAAACTTTTTTTTTGGCAGTTCACGGTTTAAAAAACCTCTCTCCTGACCGAGTGCGGCGCGTCTGCAAATGCACCCAAGTTGGCGTATAGACAAAGTCCTCGCAGTATAAATCACACACTTCCAACACAGTCGGATTTTGTAAAATATACCGCCGCAACTCTCCTTTCTCATCACGAAAATCACACGCTTCACACGTCATATGCGCCGAGTTCTTCGCACCCCCAACTTGCTTGTTCAGCGCGGCAGGACGATACCCACTCGTTACCACCATCGGTCTCCCATACATCTGCCGAAACATGTTCAGCCGCCGTAAGAGCTCCTGTAAATTCCGCTCTAATTCAGGCGTCAAGGGATATTGCTTATCCCGACCCATCAACACCTCCTCACGAGTTATCATAAAAAAACTCCTTCCTATTTCTTAATTCAGTCCGCAAATATCGGCATTTGAACCGTTATCCCGCGCTTCTTATTAACTACAAAAAAAGCTTGCATCGGCTTCTCGTTTCCATACCTTCTCCCATACGCCGATACACCTATCAATGACCCATTTTGACAAAAAAACGGATTCGTAAAATACTGGTGGTGATGTCCCCAACAGTCATAATCCGCACGCTCAATCCGATTCTGCGTCGCAATGAACTTCATCGCAGGTATCGTTATACCACCAATACCACCACTATACCGAATATGATACCCGTGCGAAAACCGTATCTTCTTACCAAACACAGTCAAAAAATTAAACTCACCTTTCGCATTCAAAAACTTTACCCGCGTCTCACACCGCTTCTCATAAATATCCGCCAAATCAAGATAAAGCATATATTCGTATGAATTCTTCGCCCCAGTACTGACCTTCAACCTTTCACCCGTCCGACCGTGATTGCCGTAATTCGTTGGAATCACAATCTCACGAAAATTACCGTATTTCAATAAAAAGTCAATACCACTAATCAAATGTTTTTTCAAAAATAGCACCACTTCAATCGGCGACAAAAAATTGCTCTCAACCAACTCCTCGTGAATGTATCCCGACATCAAATCCCCACCAAGCCAAAAAACCAACACATTCACCGTATCATTGTGCCGTTCCCGTTCAACCAACCGCAACACATTCTTAAAGAAACACTCAATCCGCGTTGCCGCTATCGTAGGCGTATACGCATTCAGGTTATTCACAACATCTCGTTCTACACGCTCTTCAACGTGCCAATCGCTTGCAAGCACAACCGCAACCGATTCGCTAACACTGCTTCTCAGTTCAGGCACAATCTCATACCGCTCGGTCGTTTCCTTTATCGCACTCAACACCTCAAACCGCCTCTCCGCCTCCTCTAACTGTTTCATCAAATACTTTATCTTCTCCTCATTCTCTCTTTGCTTTGACTTCTGCTTTGCAATTTGACGTAAGTAATCGACCTCACTCTCAATGCTGATTGCGGATTGCTCAGATTGTGGATTGGGGATTGCGGATTGCGGATTGACGATTGTGGATTGGTCTAAAACAGGTTTTGGCGGAAGTTCTTTTTGCTTTACCACATCTTTCCACGCGGATATAAAATCGTAGTTTCGGCGTAACGAATCTGCTTTGATTGAAATTTGGGGATAGTCTGCCACTACCGCTCTCGCACTCTCAGCAACAGTCGGTAACCAATACTTCTTATTTGACCGAAATATTTCTATTGCTCGGTAAATATCATATGTCATAACCCCCACAAAAATTCAATCTCCGCCGTAACTCGCCCTAAACGGCGGAGACTTAAAGACACGCAAAAGATTAAGTCTCCGCCGCCATCTTGCCAAAACGACGGAGACAAACATATCAAAGAACAGGAAAATAAATAAACTTATTCCGTAAAAAGTTGGCTCTTATCCACATTGCGA
>Ga0308396_1000982_pt1 | contig 16159 bp, 10 predicted proteins | sample Hotspr2SamplePe2_FD_202359 | JGI IMG/M metagenome (GOLD analysis project Ga0308396, IMG submission 202359) | Hot spring phototrophic mat microbial communities from Mushroom Spring, Yellowstone National Park, Wyoming, United States - 20050930_Pe2 ... | reverse complement strand
TGAGCTACTTTGCCTTCAATCTTGGAATCGCAGCATTCATCCTGGCAGCAGCCTATGCCAGATCAAACATCTTTTCCAGCGGCTCTTTGCGCTGGCTCCCAATGGTCGGGCAGGTCTCGCTCTTCTTTTATGTGACGCATATTATCATCTATCACCTCATCGCTCTGGTCATGAGTCAGTTGCCACTGGCCGGACCACGTATCCTTTGGGGGTATCTCGCCTGGGTGAGTGGCTTGATCATACTGATCCCGCTCGGTTTCTGGTATCGACAGCAGCGCAAGCGGTATCCGCAGGTATTGCGTTATCTCTAAACGTGTCCTTGAAGACAACTCAGCTCATCGTTACCCAGGAATGTTCAGACCCGTTCTCAGCACTACATCTGGCAAGAATGAAGATGGTGTCATCTGATAACGACACGCTGTTTAAGATACCGTCAGCCTTTCGTGATAGAGTGGCTTATGCAAACACCTGTACCACGTACCCTGGTAGTGGCAACCAGTGCATCAGTGCCGGGACTGGAAGCAGCGGTTCAGGCCGGTACTCATCAGCGGATCGATTATCTTGAACTGGCCAGCAGATTCAAGAGTTGTTATGTCGATTATGGCCTGGTACGACCTCATCGGCCCTTATGCTATCTTGAATTGTTGATACGGTTGGATCTACGGTTAGCATTGCAGGTAGCGCAGCTAGTACGATACAGAGATTATCAGGTTGTCATTAGTCTCTCAGAGCGAGCAGGCATTCCACTGGCTCTCGTGCTACCAACCAACGTGCGTCATCTGGTGATCTTTCATCACGGGATGTCGAAGCAGAAACTCCGATTAATACGGGCATTACGATTACAACAACGGTGGGACATCGTGGCAGCGATCAGTCAGGCGGAAGCGCAAGGGATGTGCAGCGAACTCGGCTTAGCGAAAGATCGGGTGGTCGCCCTCCACACACCGGTCGATACCGAATTCTTTCGCCCGATCCAGAGCACTCAGAAAGCTACCGTCGTTCAGAGCTTAGGCGCATCGCACCGCGATTATGAAACGTTCATTCGAGCCATGAGTCACCTACCGCATATTCCGTGTCATCTCCGGATCGGCAGTAGTTGGGTGAGTGGCGCTGGTATGCTCAAACATGATGTATTGCCGGCTAACGTTAGCTTACAACCGTTTGTCCCTCCAGATCACCTGCGCATCTGCTATCTTCAGAGCCGCATCGTGGTGGTCCCCATTCGGGCCAGCACGCAATGGAGTGCCGGATGCACATCGGTACAAATCGCGCAGGCGATGGGCCGACCGGTGATTGCCACCCGCCGACCAGGGTTAGCCGAGTACGTCGTTGAGGGCGAAACTGCATTGCTGGTTAAACCGGGAAGTGTAGAGGAGATGGCAACAGCAATTGCCAGCTTGTGGGACGATCCAGATCGGGCAGAACAGATGGGAAAGGCGGGACGCCGCTTAATGGAAGAGCGATTCACGATTGACCGTTGGCTTGATCGGGTCGAAGAGCTTACGCACTGGATGGTTGACCATCCAATCGCACGCTGAAGTGAGAGAACATGAATCAACTTGCTGGAACAATTCTGCGCAACTCAGTCGTCGGAATGATTGCTCAGGTAGCGATCAAACTCCTCTCGTTTTGTTTTTCGATCTTCATTGTGCGACAACTTGGCGCCAGTGACTTCGGTCAGTATGCAGCCGTCATTGGCTTCGGGAGCGTCTTTCTCTTTATCGCCGATCTTGGGCTGGCACCATATACAGTGCGCGAAGTGGCCCGTTTGCGTAGCGAGCCGCATAATCTGGAAAAAATCCGCGACCTCTATGCTGATGTGCTTGGCCTACGTCTCGTGCTTGCACTCATTGCTGGTGTGTTGGTTGTCAGCGCAGCAATCATCACCGCACGACCGCTGCTGATGATCGGCGCCATTGCCCTCAATGGACTGACGTTGCTTGTCTATGCTGTACACGGCAGTAGTGAAGCTGTGCTGGCCGGCTACGAACGGCTCGATGTGACCGCCGGAATGCAGGTGGTGAATCAACTAATCTTCGTGACGCTAGGCGGACTGGCGCTGTGGCTGGGACTGGGTTACTACGGTTTGATCTTCGCTACCATGATCGGTGTGGCAGTAATGACCGGGCTGGTGGTGCGGGCCTTGTGGCAACTGGGTGCGACACCAGGACGCTGGCGACGCGAGCGCTGGCTGCATCTGTTGCGAGCAGCTTTTCCGTTTGGGGTGATTGGCCTGACGTTAGGGCTTTCGTACCGATTCGATACGGTCGTTCTCAACATCAGCTTCGGTGATAGTGCCACCGGTTATTACAACGCAGCATACAACCTGATCTTCTCGCTGGTTACCCTCTCGAATGTCTTGAATACTGCCCTCTATCCCTCATTGTCGCGTCAGGCCAAAATAGATCCGGCACACCTCCCGCGCATCTACGAACGGATTATGAGCTACCTCCTGATGGTGGCACTGCCTGTCACCGTCGGGGGATTTATTCTGGCCAAGCCACTAACGCTCTTTCTTTTTGGTGAGCAGTATACGGCAAGCATACCCTTACTGGCACTATTGATCTGGACATTACCGCTGATGTTTCTGACCGAATTTCTCGGCTACGTGGTAGTGATCGCCGACCGCGAAGCACTGGTGGCACGTTCGATCATGATCAGCAGCGGAGTTAATGTTATCGCAAACCTTATCTTTACTTCGCGTTATGGCGCAGTCGCCGCAGCAATCATTACCGTTATCACCGAAGCAGTCCTGGCGGTGCAATATATCTGGCTCTTGCGTGATCAATTGCGTCGTATGCGCTGGCAGGCGCTGTATCGTACCGCCATCGCTGTGGGTGTGATGGCGAGCGTTGTGTATTTGGTACGTGAATGGCCGGTATGGCTAGTCATTGGGAGTGGCGGTATCCTCTACGGCGGGCTATTGGTTGGTCTGCGAATCATTGGGGCAGAAGAAGTATCGTTTGTGCGCAATCTGATCTTGACGCGGCGCTAAGGAGAGCTTGTAATGAGAATCCTGCTGGCAGTTCATCATTTTCCGCCGCGATATAGCGCTGGTGCTGAATTGTATGTGATGCGGCTGGCACGTGCACTCTTGCGGCACGGTCATCAAGCCGAAGTTGTTTGTGTTGAGACAATCGATGTAACGAAACCATTCGGTGTCGATGTCGCACTTGATCAATACGCAGGGATACCAGTCTGGCGCTTACATCTCGGCTTGCAAGATGCACCAGCGCAGTGGAGTTACGATAATCTGGCTATTGCCGCCTGGTTCGCACAGCGGGTACAGATCTTTCAACCCGACATTGTGCATTTGCATAGTGGTTATTTGATCGGGATTGGTGCACTCAGGGCAGCTTACGCTCAGGGCATCCCTACGGTTGTTACCCTCCACGACTACTGGTTTCTCTGCCCACGGATTACCTTGCTGCGCGGAGATGGTTCACTATGCCCGCAGCCACCTGCTGATCCCGCAGAATGTGCCTGGTGTCTCCACTTAGATCAACGGAGTTACCGTTGGCCGGCTCGGTTCAGCGCCGGTCTGGCAGGGAAGGTCTGGATCGCTCTTGCGGGGCAGACAGAGCGTACTAGGCAACAGGCACGACGCGACACATTACGCGCAGCATTGGCCCAGGCCGATCTCGTTATTTCACCCTCACAGTTTTTAGCCAATCTGTTTAAGGAATGGCATATACCGGTTCAGACCATTCGCCTGGGCCTACCGCACGAATCATTCGCCAGCATCCCACCAGTGCAGGCAGGATCAACGATACGGTTGGGGTATATTGGCCAAATTGCGCCTCATAAAGGTATCCATCTTCTGATCAGGGCACTCAAACGTTTGCCACCCAATGGGAAACCCATCGAATTGAGAATATTCGGGAATCTCGATCAGCATCCGGCATATACCCGCAGCTTGCACCATCTGATCGGCGGGGATACCCGTATCCATCTGGCCGGCAAGTTTAGTCACGATCAGTTGCCCAATGTGTTAGAACAGATAGATGTCTTAGTGGTGCCATCGATCTGGTACGAGAACAGCCCAATCGTCGTTCTTGAAGCACGTGCTGCCGGTCGTCCGGTGATTGCCTCACGATCAGGTGGATTGGTCGAACTCGTGCAGGATGAGGTAGACGGGCTACTGTTCACCACAGGCGACAGCCGTGATCTGGCGCGCCAATTACAACGACTGCGGACTGAAGCCGGTTTATTGGAACGACTGCGTGATGGTATTCAACCACCACCATTGCTTGATGAGGAAATGCAGATCATCTTCCAACACTACACTGCCCTGGTCGAGCGTCGTACCGCATCACGAGGAATTGGATGAAACCACGGGTTGCGATTGTTGTCCTGACCTACAACGGTATTCATGACACCCTCGCATGTTTGCAATCACTTGACCGATTGGTCTATCCGGTCGAGCGCTACGATGTGATTGTTGTTGATAATGCCTCGCATGACGAGACACCGATAAAAGTACGGACAGCATTTCCACGCACAATTGTGATTGAAAATAATGCGAATCTGGGCTTTGCCGCAGGCAACAATGTAGGCTTGCGCTACGCTCAGGCACACGGTTATAACTACGTGCTCTTGCTCAACAATGACACTGAAGTGGCCCCTGATATGCTCGACCATCTGGTGAGTGCTGCTGAAACAGACCGGCGAATCGCGGCGGTCGGACCGATCATCTACTATCACGCTGCACCCAGGCGGGTCTGGTCGGCGGGGGGTAACATTGACTGGCGGCATGGAATTTGTCGAATGGCGGGTGAAGAAGAGGACTGCGGGCAATACGAAGCCCGCACGGTCGATTTCATCACCGGCTGCGCTATGCTGATACGTGTCGATGTGCTGCAACGAATTGGTCTATTCGATGAGCGATTTTTTATGTACTTTGAAGAGACGGAATGGTGTGTCAGAGCCAGCCGGGCAGGCTATACGTGCTACTTCACGCCATTAGCCAAAGTCTGGCACAAAATTCCGCTCAATGCCCGCTTTGACCGGGAATATCTCGCTTACTACATGACCCGCAACCGACTCCTCTTTCTGCGGGTGACTGGGGCCAGTTGGCGTACCTGGTTGCATGTGCTTATTGTGCAAGACCTGCGTACCTACCTGAGTCTCTGTCTACGTCCAAAGTGGCGTACCCGCAAAGGACGTGTCGGTATGCGGCTAGCATGGATTGACTTCTGGCGTGGTCGATTTGGATCAGCGCCGGTACTGGCAGATTAACGTGCGCGAGCGCCGAGGGGTGATGCAGGTTGATCAGATGAGTCTATGATTGGCAAATGTGTACCTGGAAAAGCAAGACCTATGCGCATCCTCGTTCTTTCAACCTGGTGGCCTGAACCTGACGACAACGGTTCACGATTACGGGCGATGGCGATTCTCCGTGGATTAGCCGAACGACATCAGCTCCATCTCATCGCATTTAGCCAGGAGCCGACCACAACCATACGAACAACCGAGATCAGTCGTCTGTGTCGTTCGTGGCAGGTATTTGAGCGGCCTGATCGACCGCTCTCCCTCCGTGATCGACTCGGCAGCCTGACGAGCAGCAAACCGGCTTCGGTACGGGTGCGGTGGAGTACCGCCTTTGCCCAGGTCGTGCTGGATGCTGCGAACCGATGGCAACCTGATGTTGTCTTGGCCTTGCAGATCGATGTTGCCCCTTATGCCTGTCTGGTTCCCCAGATACCACGAGTCCTTGAAGAGCTAGAACTGGCTGCCATCCTAGAGGATTACCGCAACAAGCACGGGTTACACCGATTACGCAGCCTCTTGACTGCGATACAGCATCGGCGCTATATTGCGACAATCCTTCCCCACTTTGCCACTGTTACGACGGTTTCTGAAAAAGAGGCAGACCTGGTACGGCAGATTACCGGCCCACGAACCCCGCCGCTGGTTGTTATTCCTAATGGGATCGATGGTAAGACCTGTACTGCCTACACGTATTGTCCCGAACCCGACACCCTCATCTACCCTGGTGCACTCTCGTATAGCGCCAATCTTGATGCGGTTAGCTACTTTCTCTATCGTATCTGGCCCCTGATCCGCGCACACCATCCAATGGCACGTTTCCGAATCACCGGTAAGGTAACTGCCGAACAGCAGGCATTACTTCCAGCAGCAAATGGTGTTGAATTTACCGGTTATGTTGATGATATTCGAGCTGTGATCTCACGCCATGCCGTTGAGGTTTGCCCCATTCGGGAAGGCGGAGGAACCCGGCTCAAGATTCTGGAGGCCCTGGCTCTGGGCGTACCGGTCGTCAGTACGAGCAAGGGTGCGGAAGGCCTTATCCTCAACAACGGTGAGCATTTACTGCTGGCGAACACTCCGATGGATTTTGCCCTTGCTACCAGCCGCCTGCTCAGTGATCCACCTCTCGCTCGCCGCCTTGGCGAAGCTGGACGACAAGCCGTGCTGGCCCGTTACGACTGGCGGGTGATCATCCCTCGTTTAGAGGAAGTTTTGACAGAGGTTACCAAACAAAGGACGAGACGCTATGACCTGGCCGAAGCCTGACGTTAGTATCATTATTGTCAATTGGAACACACGTCAACTGCTGCTTAACTGCCTTGCAGCGCTACCGGCAGCGACCAAAGGTCTGGAAACCGAAATCTGGGTTGTCGATAACGGTTCACGCGATGGCAGCGTGGATGCTGTCCAACGATACTTCCCGGATGTATTCATCATTGCCAACCCTGATAATCGAGGCTTTGCCACTGCCAACAACCAGGCTATCCGGGCCAGTAGTGGACGCTACGTTATGTTGCTAAACAGTGATACGATTGCCCAACCCGAATCGATCAGTCGTCTGGTTCATTTCCTCGACACCCACCCCATAGTTGGTGTTGTTGGGCCAAAACTCCTCAACGCCGATGGCTCATTGCAACCATCGTGGGCCTGTTTCCCAAACCTGCTGACCGAACTAACCGGGAAAAAGATACGCTGGCGGCGTCGGTATCCAACCCTTGACGGTTCACCGGCTTATGAAACCGACTGGTTAGATGGCGCAGCGCTACTCTTGCGGCGTGAAGTATTGACGCACGTTGGACTACTTGACGAAGCATATTTTATGTATACTGAAGAAGTTGACTGGTGCTACCGGATCAAGCGCGCCGGCTGGCCGATCTGCTATCTGCCTGCTGCCAGCATTATCCACTTTGGCGGGCAAAGCAGTAAACAGGCTGCAACCCGTATGAAGGCAGAGCTTTACTTTAGTAAATTGCGTTTCTTCGCCAAACACTACGGCCAGGGAACTGCACGCTTGCTCGGATACGGACTCCAGACGATTTTTCTGATTAAAGCGGCCATCGGGAGTATCGTGATTGCCTGGAACGGTGGACACCATCCGGTTGGGGAACAATTTGTGCGTGATGGCGGCTTGCTCTGGGCGGCCATTGGCCGCAAACTGAAACAGCCAGTGTTAGCCGAAACATTTTAGGATACGGCGATGCAATCGTTCTTGCGCCATATCGAGACACCTCATTGGATCGAGCGCCTGCCACGACCACTTGTGTTAGGGGGCTTCCTTAGCGGATTGCTCGTCTACAGCACGCTGATCGGGATCATGTTTGGCACCAATCGCCAACTGATCGGATTGGCACTCCTTGCCTTGCCAGTGGTAATCGTCGGGTTCACCCTCCTCCTGTATCGGTTTGAGTGGTTTGTGCTGATCTTACCCCTCACCGGGCTGGCAATGCGTCCACTGGCAGTTCCAGCCGGTAATGGGAGTGAATTACCGATCAGTATGCTCTTAACGCTGGCCCTGAGTGGGGGCTGGATTTTGAGCATGATCACACGACGGACATGGCAACTGGTGCCGTCACCGCTCAACAAACCACTGTTAGCAATGATGGCGATCTGTATATTCTCTGTTCCGTGGGGCATCCTCTGGGCGGATCCGATCCTTGACTGGTGGATTATGGGTAATTTTCGGATGGCTCAGATCGCCTCCCTCCTTTCATTGCTGGGATTGTTAAGTATTCCGTTACTAGTCGGACGTTTCATCCAACACGAGTGGCAGATTAGAGCCTACCTGGGAATGTTTATCGTATGCGGCTTTCTCATGACAGCAGCGCAGACCTTCGGGATTAATCACATGATCCTGACCGACATGGGGTTATGGGGTCTCTGGTTTGCGTTACCATTAGCCGGCGTCATCTATTTGCAACCGGGTATACCCTGGGGATGGCGATTGTTCGGCACGACAATCCTGATTTGGCATATCTGGCTGGTAGCCCTGCGGAACTCACTCTGGATTTCGGGCTGGCTACCAACGATTGTCGGGTTACTGCTCATGGCGTTGCTCACCTCACGCCGTATCTTTTTTATTCTATTGCTCCTGGTTGCCATGAATCTAACAGTAGGACCGGGCAAACATTACATCGAGCAGGTTGTTAATGACAACGTTCAAGAGGGTGGATTAGATCGACTCGACATCTGGGCACGGAATCTCTGGGTGGCACAGCAACACTGGCTTTTTGGTACCGGTGTTGGGGGCTACGCTCCTTACAACATGACCTATTTCCGTTACGATGCCCGTTCGACACATAACAACTACTTCGATATTCTAGCTCAATTCGGGGTCGTGGGCTCAGGAATCTGGCTCTGGCTTGCGATAGTAAGCCTATATTACGGCTGGCAAACCATGCGGATGGCCCCGGTCGGTATCCTGCGCACAACGGCGATTGTGGCAACGAGTGGCTGGGCAGCCGCCCAGTTCTCGATGATGCTAGGTGATTGGGTATTACCTTTTCTCTACAACCAGGGAGTACCTGGCTATAGATACACCATGTACAGTTGGATCTTCGTTGGTTTGCTAATCAGCATCCGACAACTGATAAAGAGGCAGACAGAGACATGAAGGTGCGATTCGCCCTCGTTGCAGTTGTAATTGCCATTGCATGCAGTTTTAGCGCCGATCCTGCTGCACGTGGGCAAGGATTGTGGACACAACCGATTGAACTCTCCCCGCCACAGTACGGCCAGGTACCACTCGATCAGCTTGACCGTCGGTATGGCTGGTCATGGTTGCCCGATATGACCCTCGGCCCAGACGGGAGTGTCCATGTCGTCTGGTATGGTGGTCTCATTGTTGACCAGCGCGAAGGCGGCACAATTGATCTGCTGATGTACCGACGGCGTAATGCGGATGGAAGTTGGGAGCCGGTCAGGGAATTAATGGCACCAGGCACCGGAGGGTATACGGTGCGAACCAGCATCACCCTGGGACGTGATGGAAATCTCCATCTTCTTTACCGGTCAGGGATCAGAATTGTCTATGCTTATGCGCCCTGGAACGTGGCCCAACAACCAACGACATGGTCAGAACCACGAACTATCAGCGATAGTGGCTATTACGTCGCGTTAGCAGCCGATCTCAACGGCGGCTTACATGCGTTCTGGAGTGACGGGGTAACGGAAAATAACAACCCGGAATGCTTCCAATGCGGAGACCTTTTCTACCGACGTTCAACAGATAATGGTGTTACATGGTCACCTGTTGTTGCTGTTTCGCAAAGCGATTTAGGCGACAATAGACCACAGGTACGGGTTGATCACCGTAACCGGATTCATCTCGTCTGGGATGAGGGGGCAGACTGGTACACCGGTCAGGGCCAACCGCATTACGGTGTCTACCGACGCTCAGATGATGGTGGGCTAACATGGACAGCTCCGGTTCGATTCAGTTTACCATCAGCCGTTGTGCAAGTATTACGACAACAACGCCGACAAACCCCGAACGAAGGAATCGAGCCACCCCTCGAAGCGGTCCAACAAACGGCATTGACAGTCGATGGCGAGGGAAATCCGTTTGTAGTCTATCGTGGTGTACACAACAATCGGCTATACTTCCAACGCTCCCTCGATGGTGGCGATACCTGGACACCGGCGGTTGAGTTACCTTACGTGCGGGCACGCGATATTAACGACAACAATCTCGACTACTATAGCCTGGCTGCCGATGGCGCGAATAATATCCACCTGTTGATGGTTGGCTTTACGGCGACAGCGACGACTGACACCCCACCAGCGCTTATTCACATCGTATTTGACGGCACCCGCTGGCTGCCACCACGCATTATTATGCAAAACCAACTCTATCCCGAATTGCCGCGGTTGGCAATCTACAACGGAAATCAGCTTCATGCAGTCTGGTTTACCCGTTCACGGCTGTTTGAAGGTGATCGACCACAAGACCGACCAATTCATCAAATCTGGTATAGTACTGCCCGACTCAACCTGCCAGCGCGTCCAGGAATACCACTCTTCACACCCACGCCGCTTCCTCCAGCACCAACTAAAGCGGCAGGTATAGCGCCATTACCAACGCCTACACCTGTCGTATTATCTGAAGAAATACGGAATGCACCGGCGCTGCAAGAACCAATGAACTGGGAATTACGAGGATTATCAACCATCGGTATTGCCCTTGCCGTCAGTATCAGTCTTATCGGCGTCATTGGCGGATTGATCGTCTGGATTCGCTCACGACAATATTGATATGACGGAGTATACTATGATAACTATCCCCTCGGCAGATACAACCAGCACTGCTCAGATTGCAATCCGGCACCCAATGGTGAGTCTGCAAGCCGCTGAATGGCGCTTTTATGGTCTGGTCATCCTCGGCTTGCAGCTTATCATTTGGGCGCCCATCATCTTTGCTTTTGTCACCGCGCCACCTGACCGCCAATTTATGGGCGTTGTCGATGGAGTAGCCGATCATAATCAGTATTTCGCCTGGATGCGGAGCTTCACTCACAGCAACCTGGCTGCCAATCGACTGACGCCGGAAGCGAACGAACCAGCCTTCTTTAATCTGCTCTGGTGGGTAACTGCTCGCTTTAGCGTCATAACCGGCGTATCATACATCACTGCTTATACGATGCTCCGACTGATCGCCATCCTCACCCTCCTCTTCAGCCTGCTATTTTTCCTCAGCCTGATCAATGATCGGCCTCGGCAACGTCAGATCGCCTTCTGGCTGATTGTGACGAGTGGCGGGTTAGGCGTGATCTGGATATTTGTCAAATATGCAGTTGGCTTACCAGAGGCCCCCTTTCCAATCAGCATCTACACCGCCGAACCGAACACATTGATGATCATGCAAGCCTTTCCGCATTTTACTATGGCGCTGGCATTGATCATCACCATTTTCAGCTTGATGTTATTGGCATGGCGTAACAAACAATCACGGTACGCTGTTGCTGCTGGCTTTGTTGGCGCTATCCTGGCTCTCCAGCATGCTTACGATCTGCTCATCGTCTATAGTGCGCTAGGTGTATTTGGGCTACTCATCTGGTGGCGTGATCGGCGTTTTCCGACATTACTGCTTCGGCACGGTGTCATCCTGGTACTGCTCTCAGCACCCGGAGCACTCTACCTGGCCTTTCTGGTCACAAATGAACCAATATGGGGGCGCAAGCTCGAACAGTTTGACAATGCCGGCGTGTTTACGCCCAATCCGATCCTGCTTGTCATCCTGCTGGGTGTTCCCCTCTTACTAGCGATAGCCGGGCTACGGCGTGAGATGTTTCGTAGCGCCGATGATCGACAGATCTTTCTGGTCTCGTGGTTTGTGACTCACTTCGGCCTGATGTATCTACCACTCAAATTTCAAATTCATATGCTGCTCGGCCTGCAAGTACCGATGATGATCCTGGCCGCCATCGCCATTGACGAACGTCTGATACCGGCGTTACGTCAACGAGGTCGCCGGGCCCTGTACACAGGTCTCATTGCGGTTTTCGGATTAAGTATCATTACCAGCATCTACATCCAGGGATGGCGCTTCGTCTACCTGTCACGCTACGAACAACCACTGCACCTGACCAATGACGAAATAGCAGCTTTGCAATGGCTCCAATCGCAGGCAACCGCCGAAGATGTAGTACTGGCCGACATCGAGTTTGGACAGTTTGTACCTGTCTGGAGTGATGCTCGTGCTTACGTCGCCCACTGGGCAGGGACACTTGACTTCTTCACCAAGCGCGAAAACTCGCGAATTGTGCTCGATCCGGACACCCCTGCTGATAAACGTCGTCAATTGCTTGCAGAATTTCATGTCTCGTATGTGGTGATGCGTGATCGCGATGGTGATCGGGTCGCGTTTGGTAGGCAGAGTGCTAGCGATTTAGAGCCGGTGTATGAAAACGCAACCGTATCGATCTACCGTTTCAGAGCACGATAAATAAAATATGAGTGCACTGCAAAAACTTACCACGGAGCACACAGAGTACACAGAGCGTGCAAGGTTTATGAATAAAAGGATGGGTCTACTGCAAAAACTCATCATGGAGCACATAGGGCGCGCAGAGCGTGCAAGATTTATAAGGAAAAGGGTCATTTTTTCAACCTTTTAAGGCATATAAGAAAATTTTTTACGCTCTATTTTGCACAGAAGATAAATCTATCTTTAGTCTCTGTGATCTCTGTGGTCTCTGTGGTGAGACGATTGCCTTTTTGCAGTGAAGTCGAATATGCTACATTGGTTCGCTTTCTGACTATTCTGACCATGATGAGGAGGACACGAGGGAAGTTGCAGATCGTTGTTCAGAAGAAGACATCTGCAAGACATTTTACGAACAATTTCTCATGCATTACAAGAAACATTATAGGATTAAATTACTATTTCACATTTCTCAAGCGATATAAACAATACGAATCGTTTTGAAAAACCGGCTTATAGTCACGTTGCAGCACATGAACCGGTACCATTTCGACAATGCGATTTTCTGAACCATCGAGAATGTACTCGGCATTCAAGTCGTTCATACTTGTAAAATGCGTGATTGTGAAGGATCGCCTCGATTGTTCAGCAATCTTCGCTTCGTAATACTCATCAGGAATCGGGATATATGTTCGCGAGCTGTAGAACGATACCTCCCATTGACTGGATACGATTCTGGTATGATGCGGAATATTAGCATCGATATAAGCAGCCATATTCGGCGCATCATTATTGAGCTGTTCAGTCAAACGGCGAATCGTATTTTGTGCTGGCCATAACACCACAATAAATAGAACCATTCCTACGCACATAAGGTATACAATACGCTGAAATACACTCTTTGCATCGATCATGATATACCATTGCTTCGCAATATCGCTGAGCACAACTGACAACAGCACCCCACCGATGGCCCAAATAGGATACGCATAACGTGGCCATCCTATCGAAAATATCGTATACCAGACTGACCAGATGAAGAGGGAGAAGGGAAGCATTAAATGAGCTAGTTTTGGCTCGTGTTGACGAAGGAATGCGACATATAAAGCGGCTGGAATTGCAATTAATACACCACTATCATAGAGAAACTTAACATTGTTTACGCTAATATCTGGCGAAAGAACAACGATTCGGCTCAGTGACAAATGGAAAATATTATGCTGATGACCAGATTCATACGGTAAACTAACCGTATATTGCCATAATGACCATCCACCAAGTGCTATCAGACACATTATAACTGGCAATCCTATATGACGCACACGAATAACGCCGCCATGCCAACGATCATATATGAAAACGGCGATCATTGTGGTCATAATGAGCGGTGCAAAGAGATCCTTAGCTAATACCGCAAGCGCAAAGATGAGACTCGCACCCAACAAACGTTGCGAACGTTGTTCCACAGCGTGCCCCCACTGCCAACATCCCGCAATGAACAGCACCAGCGCCGGCAGCTCACCATACACCCAGCGCCCCATCGTGACACTGTTGAGCCACGGCGGGCCAAAGAATAGAAATAAAGCGACAGCCAGGATTGCTGCTAGCGTTCCGTACCATTCATTAATAGCTCGATAGACAATGAATATACCCAGGACGAGAAATATGCCGATCACCCAGCGCGCCAAACCTAGCGAAGGACCGAAGAGCTTGAACGCAAGAATGATTGGTCCCAGGATAAGTAACCCGGTCGAGTCGCGCCAATATGCCCGGTAGCCATCTTGCGTTGCCAGCGCCCACGTGCCGTGTTCGGCAACCTGTTTCGCAAAATAGAGACGTAACCCTTCATCGAGCGCAGTAAAAGCCGGATAACCCTCGATGTTGTATCCGACCAGGAGAACACCCAGGAGTAGGAGCAGTAGTTCTATGAAGATATGAGCATAAAAATATCGTTTCATATTTAAAAATTGATACAAAAAGATTTAACAGCCATAAATTGTATAATTTAGAACAATTAATTTATTATTATTTAATCAACCGATTGATCATGAAAATATCACAAAATAATAGATTGTCAATAGTAATATATAATACTTTTCAATATATTCTTGGGATAGCACTTATGACTAATAAGTACTAATGTCCTATCCCACTATACACCGACGACACTCTATAATTAGGAGCAAGATCACTTCCCACCCCTCCGTTCTCCCCGCGATCGCTGATGACTGGTTCTGTAATGAAGGGAGCAAATATGAAAACGATGGTCGTCTTCATTGCAACCGTTAGTGTGCTCACTTTAACAGTAGTGTTCATAACGAGTCTTCACCCGCTCAATCTGAGCCATTCCGCACCCCAACCATCGCTCGTAGCCTCGACCATTTCACCGGTCCAACACCAATCGAAAGTCTATTTACCATTTATTGTCAACTCACCACGAACAGTTGGCTGGTATCAACTGGCCGCTAATCCGCAGCGTACTGGTTACACACCAATACGGGTTGAGGGACCATTCCGGTTTCGTTGGATCTGGAATGGTCCGGCGGGTGGTGGTAATGCAGGTCCCGCGGTTGATCACCTCGATTTACCTAAAGCTGTGCAACCGGTTATCGGTGAAGGGTTCGTGTTCGTTGGTCATAGCGATGGTATTGTTCGGGCTATTCGGGTCGATAATGGCACCCTGGCCTGGAGTCGATCGGTAGGGGGAAAGGTTTTAGGAACGGTAGCCTACCATCCCGGCTTACGACGTATCTTTGTTGGATCAACCAATGGTCGCATCTACAGTCTGAGGGCGAGTGACGGTACCATCATGAATTCGTATGATATTGGCGGCCCGATCGAGATGTCGCCCCTGCTGGTCGATGATGTCATCTACGTTGGCTCGATCATCGATAAGGGGCGCAATAACGGCGAAGGTACCAGTGGGCGGCTGGTTTCCCTCAATGCAACCGATCTAAGTCTTCGCTGGTCATTCAACCCAGGCGCTGGCATTCTTGCCTCACCAGCGTACACGGCTCGGAATGGCGGAATGATCATCATTGCCACCGAGGATAAGACGGTACGTGCTATTCGTGTCAGTGATGGCAGCCAAGTCTGGCGCAGATCAGTCAATGCCGGACGCGACCCACAACGGCAATGGACGGCATTTCCTGATACGTACCCGGCAGTTGCCGAGACACAGGGAGTAGTGATTATTCGTTCGTACTTTCTGTGGCAGCGTACCTGGGCGCCAGATCGCGATCAAACTGACACGCTTGAAGAAATCCGTGCCTTCTTGACCCAGCAACCAGAATATCAATCGTTTTTCGTCCTCGATCTGGCAACCGGTCAACCCCGATATGTGGCGCCAGTGCTTGGTGGCGGGATTGGTAACAATGATGATTACTACTCAACACCCCCGCAAGCCGTCATTCGACAGCTTGATGACGGGAGCGAGGTAGCCTATGTAACATGGCGGAGTAGCCAGGCATGCCTCTCGCCAACGAATTGTGACAGCCGTGAAGAGGGCGCTGTGGGCGAGATGGACCTCAGTACGGGCAATATCCGCTTTATCGATGTGGATAAAAATGGCTGGCAATGGCGGATGCCGGTCGACGAATTAGGTTCAATGACGATGGCAGGTGATGCACTTTTTTACTCTCACTGGATGGCTATGGCTGGAGTGAAGATCACCGATCGTTCACCGAGTCGTGGAGATAGTGCGAGCAATCCAATTCTCACCACGAAACTGGTCGGTGTGACCAATACGCTTATGCCTGGCACATGCGATCAACTAAATAGCGCTCAACATTATTGTGGAACAAGGCACGAAGACCCAGGTCGTGGCTACCTGCTCGATCCAGGATTCTACATCTACTTCTACACGACGCAAGTTTACGACTTGTTTTTCACCCCACCGGTATTCGGACCGGCGATTGATGAGAACGGCGTTCTCTATTGGAAGAGTGTTGATGGCGCAATTATTGCACT
>Ga0308396_1000977_pt1 | contig 16170 bp, 14 predicted proteins | sample Hotspr2SamplePe2_FD_202359 | JGI IMG/M metagenome (GOLD analysis project Ga0308396, IMG submission 202359) | Hot spring phototrophic mat microbial communities from Mushroom Spring, Yellowstone National Park, Wyoming, United States - 20050930_Pe2 ... | reverse complement strand
TCTCAATCCTTTCTATTATGTTGTTACTTGAGTTTGATATATTTTCTGCAAGTTCTGCATTGTCTTGATTTATTTTTTGTAGGTCTATTATTGCTACCTGTATTTCTTCAACTCCTTTTCTCTCTTCTTCAAATGCTGCTGTAAGTTCTTCAATAAAGTTTGTTAGTTCAGTTATATTGTCTATTATTTTTTGAAGTGCTATTCCTGAGTTATTTACAAGGTTTGTTGTATTTGTTATGTTTGTAGTAGTCTCTGTTATTATTTGACTTATCTGTTTTGCAAAGCCAGATGTTTTTTTTGCAAGTTTTCTTATTTCCTGAGCAACTACAGCAAATCCCTTTCCCTCTTCTCCAGCACGAGCAGCCTCAACAGAAGCATTTAATGCCAATAAGTTTGTTTGAAAAGCTATTTCTTCAATTATTCCTATTATGTTTTTTATTTCTTTCGAGTTTTTTTCAAGTTCATCTATTTTAGAAACAGCTTCATATACAACCTCTCCACCTTCTTCAGCACTTATCTTTGTGTCTTGGGCAAGTCTCTTTGCATTTTCCATATTTAAAACATTGTTTTTTGCTGTTGCAGTTAGTTCTTCAATTGCAGTTCCTACTTCTTCAAGAGATGATGCCTGTTTTTGAGTTCTTATTGATAGATTTTTATTACCCTCTGATATTTTCTGCATTGAGTTAAATATATTTTTTGTTACATATGCTATCTGTAATACAATCTCCTCAAGCTTTGATATTAACAGACTAACGTTTTCTATTGACTTACCTATTATTCCCTTCGGTATTTCTGATTGTTTTACTTTTATTATTTCGCCTTCTCTTGTCTTTTCCATAATCTTTATTATTTTGTTTAGGTATACCACGTAAGATATATGGGACAGAAGTAAGAAGAGGATTATTGATATAACAAAACTTATTATACTTATCGGAATTATGCTTAACAATAAATTATCGTTTCTTTCAATTATTTCATTTATCTTAATTATAAGGTAGTTTAGTTTTTCATTCTTAATAAATCCAATTATTTTTTCTGTCTTATCTTTATAAAAAATTATACCTGAGGGAATTGTATAAATGTTTGAAACTATATTTCTGTTAGTTATTAGTTCTAAGAGGCTTTTATTTGTATATTCATTTTTTGGGCTGTATAATATTGTTGCTTTCTTTATTATCCCTTCATCCTCAAGTGTTGCTATATATATGTTTAAGCTAAGGTTACTTAATATTTGGTCTTTTATTTGATTATAATTTGGTGTCTGTTTTTCTGTTGCAACAATGTATATATATCCATTATTTTCAGTTTTTTTTATTAGGTATTCACTACTTTTTGTTATCTCTTCTAATTTTTTATCTGTATTAGTGTATATAACCCTGTCTTTTATATCTGTTATTATAAGTTTTTCTTCCCAGTTAAGTGATATTTTTCTTATTATTTCTAAATTTTTCCTATTTTGTCCAAAACTATTTATTTTTTCTATTTTTTCTGTTAGTTTTTTTTCTCTTAATTTATTTATGTTTTCACATTCTTCTTCTTTTAGCCTTATTACTGTCTCTATAGAACTTTTTAGCATTTGTAATTCTTCAGTTGTTTGAGTTTTTATCAATGACTCTGAGTTTTTTTTATTGTATTCTTTGATTATTATGTATGATACCAAAGATATTATAATAGATAAGAGTAGACTTATTATAACTGTTTTTTGAAATACTGTAATCTTATTCATTTTTTTTCTTTGTTTTTTGTTGATAAAATTATCGATTTTTAAAGTTTTAGACTTTAATAGAGTTAATTGCAAGTAAATATTAATGAAACAATATGTAATAAGTTATTAAAAATACTTTTTGATTTCTAAATAAATAGTTAAAACTTTAAAAAAGATGTTTGAAATTAGATTTTTTAATGATTTACCAAATTGTTTATAAGACTTCCACTCCCAATATTGAATAATCGTCTTCCTGCTCTGAACCTACTGTATGCAGACTTAAAAAAATGTCTATATTCTTTATTATTGAGTGAATACTGTAGTTTTTTTCTAATATATCTTTTAATATACCTGGCAGATATTCTTTAAACTCTTCATTTTTTATGTTTATTGCCTCTAAAACTCCATCTGTGTTTATTATAAACTTTTGGTTCTTTGAAATACTTATTTTCATTTTAATTATATTTGGTGAGTCAAATAACCCTAATATAGGGCTGTTTTTTTCTTCAAGGACTTGTAAATTATTGTTTTCATCTATCAAAATAGGATATGGGTGGGCACAATTAACATATTCTAATGTCATATTCTTTGTATTAAATACCCCATAAAAACATGTTAAAAACATATCTACGTCTAATTCTAATATTTTTTTATTTATATCTAGGAGCAGACCTTCTATATCTTCATATTCTCTGAACTCTTTTACTATCGTTTTTATCATTATCTGAATCATTGCAGCAGGTATGCCATGCCCTGATATATCTCCGACTAAAACTCCTATTTTATGTTCATCTATCTTGAGTATTTCTATTATATCTCCACCTATCTCATTAAGACTTTTATATATATAGTCTATTTTTATATTTTCTGTATTTATCGTTTTTGGAAGTATTCTTTCTTGGATTTTTTGAGCAAGATAGAACTGTGTTTTTATCTCTTTTTCTATTTTATTAAGTCTTTCTTTATAGTCAATTATAGCAATAAAGTATTTTTCTATCCTCCATATTTTAACATTTTGTTTATATATTTTATTGTTTTTGTTTTTATTGTATATACTTCCTTCGAAATAGCCATTATTTATTATTGAATCCCATAATTTTTTATATTCTTCTTTTTTTGTTAAACCAGACTTTAATATTCTTGGATTTTTATTAAAGACTTCATTCAATTTATATCCTGTGTTTTCCTCAAAACTTTTGTTTACCCACAGAATATTACCTTCTAAGTCTGTTATCATTATGCCATTTATTGCTTCATCTGCTATTATCCTAAATATAAACTCTACAATATTTTTATTTTTTTCATTTATTATCTCATTTATCATTTATTTTTACACTTATCCTTTTTTATTAAAATTTTAATTTTAAAATTTTAATATTATTAAATTTAATCATAAACTTAATTGCTGTCTTTAGTTATTATTTTTGTTAATTGTTAGACAGCTGTATTATTTGAAATTTATTAAATCTAGGAGGGTTTTATATGAAAAAACTTATTACTTTTTTATTGTTTACTATAATCATCCTATCTTGTTCTAAGAGTGACTCTATAAGAGTAGGTGTAATTGTTCCAAAGTCTGGGTCTCTTGCAACTTATGGTATTGAGTCTATGAATGGTATTGAGATTGCTGCAAACAAGATAAACTCAGAGGGTGGAATAAATGGATTAAAGATTGAACTCTTCATAGAAGATAATCAAGGTACAACAACAGAATCAATTAATGCGTACAAAAAACTTGTAACATTAAAAAATGTTGTGGCTGTTATTGGTCCTGTAACAAGTGGCAATGGTCTTGCTGTTAAGCCTTTAGTTGCTCAGTATAAGATACCTCTTATATCACCGACAGGAACAGCAGTATCACTTACAGAGGGTAATGAGTATTTATCAAGGGCTTGTTTTATTGACCCTTTTCAGGGTAAGGTAGGTGCAAGGTTTGCTTATAATGTCCTTGGAAAAAAGACATGTGTTATAATGTACGATTCTTCTAATGATTATAGTGTTGGGCTTGCAGAATCATTTGAAAATGAGTTTAAGGCTTTAGGTGGAAATGTTTTGTACAAAATAGGTTTTAAGTCTGAGGATAAAGACTTTAATGCTCAATTGACTAAGATTGCTGCTTTGAAACCAGAGATTATTTATGTACCAAGCTATCACCCAACAGCAGGTCCTATATTAAATCAGGCTAAGAAGAAAGGTATAAATGCGATTTTTATTGGTGGTGATGGATGGGACTCTCCTAAACTTAAAGAGTTGGCAGGAGAGGGATATGAAGGCAACTATTTTACAACTCACTTTTCAGAGGAAGATAATGACCCTATGGTAAAAGACTTTGTTAATGCTTTTAAGGCAAAGACAGGACTTAACCCTGGGGCAATGGCTGCTTTAGGATATGATGCTGTTTATATTCTTGCGAATGCTTTAAAAAAGACAATAGACAAGATTGGAAAAGAAAAAATAGGAAGTCCTGAGTTTGAAGAGGAACTTAAGAATAATATTAACTTGACAAAAGACTTAAAAGGTGTTACCGGTTTGATAACTCTTGATGAAAATAGAAATCCAATAAAGAGTGTAGTTATAATAAAGACTACTTCAGAAGGACCTAGGTTTTTTCAAAAAGTAAATCCTTAATTCAACTTTGCCCCTGGTAAATTTTTTGCCAGGGTTTTCACTCTTCACTGTTATATTTTAAAAATAGCCATACTATAGCACTTATGAGTACAACTATGTGTAGAAGAAAAATAATCATTAAAAACCTCTATTTTAATAAGTTTTTTTCCGAAAATATTTTCATGCATAAAAAAATATTTATTAAAAATATAACTATAATACTCGTTTATTTCATAATATTTATTATTAATAATATTTCTTTTTCTCATAATTTAAATGTTAGTCTTATATCAGCCTTTTTTGATGAGAGGGACTTTGTAATAAAATTATCATGGGAGACAATTGATAATCCAAAAGTTATTTATAAGGTTTATAGATTAAAGGAGCAAGTAAAAGACTTAAAGCAGTATGTACCAGAGCCAAATAATCTTATAACAATACTTGATTATAATAAAGGGCATTATGTTGATTCTCCATCTGAAAAAGGTGAATATTATTACCTTGTTTCTGTTTCTCTTGACAATGAAGATAATAACATAGTTTTATATGAGCAAAACTACACTTCAAGACCTATTTATTATTTTCCTCCTCCACCTATTGCCCAAAACATTAAGGCTGCTTTTATAGGTTCAAAGGTTTTTATAACGTGGGAGATGGATGAAAAAGATAAAGACTATATAAAAGAGTTTAGACTGTACAGGTCAAGTTCACCTATAACAAGAGATATTGTAAACTCTTTAGAGTATAGAATTATTCCAAAAACAAATAATTTCTTTATAGATAATCCTAAGCCAGGTCAGTACTACTACCTTTTGACAAGTGTATCTGTTGATAACCTTGAGGGTATTTTTATAAAGCCTAATATGAATTATACTGACAAGATAATTGTTTCAAGTTATGATGGTATTTTACCAGATTTTTTTATAGACCTTCCTTTCGATAAGAAGTTCAATTATAAGACAGATATTGATTTATTTGAAATACCTCAATCTATTGACTTTCCAGACCTTGATATTGTAAAAGACTATGTTGAAATAAAAGAGCCTGATAAGATTCTTCAAGATAAGTTTAAAAAAATTAGACTTGAATTAGAAAATCTTTCTCTTAAAAAAGACTGGGATAATTTTATAAAAAAGATTGATAATTATCTAAATGATAATACTTTAAATGATAACATGAAAAAAGAGTTATTACTTTATAAGTCTTATGGTTTTATAAGTCTTGGAAGAAAAGATGAAGCATTTTTAATTCTTAAAACTCTTAAATCCGATAATGATTTTAGTAAATTGAATTCTAAGAAAATTGATAAACTTATTAAACTTATAGATGGTAAAAAATAAATTATTTGTTAAAAAAGGATTTATACATGGTTAAAAAGTTTCCTTTTTGGGTTATACCATTTACGCTGTTCCTTTTTTTGGCAGTTGTTTTTCTGATACTTTATTTTAATAACAAGTTATGGTTTTTAAAAAATTATTCAGTAAAAAGCGATACAAATATACTCAAAGAAAATAAACCTGGTTTTGTCGATGACTTTAATGATAGTCTTTTAAAGCCTGATATTGATAAAAGCATTAAGGATTTAAATAAAAATATAGAAACTAAAAAGTCTGTTACTAAAGACTATGGTGACCTAAAAGAGCGGGAGTTTAATAAAGAGGTTGATCTTAAGTTTTTGAAAGGATTGGACTATTTTAACTCATATAACTATAAAATGTGTATTGAAACTTTAGAAGAGTTTTTAAGGCTAAGTAAAGATTTTTATAAGAACCAGAAGGCTAATTTATATATAGGCTATGCTAAGATGCTTGAAGGTATTAAAAATAAGTCTATTGATAGCATAGAGGAAGCAAGAAATATTTTTATAAAGGTCTATAAAACTGTTTCGAAGGACAGTGATATTTTTTCAAAAACAGTAATTGGTATAGCTAAGTCTTCAAGATTACTTAAAAATTACCCTGAAAAAATAGATGACTTATTAAAAGAGGTTATTCTTATTGAAAAAGATGAGAGGATAAGAAGAATAGTTTTTTATGAAATTTCATTATATTATTTATATAATAGTGACTTTAAAAGGTTTGTTATGTATATAGAAAGGTCTGGGAGAACTATAAAGGAGGAGGATATAATAACTCTTATATTAGAGCAACAGTTGGTTTCTTTGAGTTTGATTGATCTTATGGAGAAAAATATATTAAATATAAACTACTTTCCCTATCTAAAGTATAGGGTTCAAGAAAAACTTTTTAATGATGCAAAAACTTATTATTATAATGGTAATAAGGAAGAGTCCTTGTACACACTTAAAAAGATACTTACAATATTTCCTTATGATTCAATAATAGAGGATGCTAATTATTTTATAGCATCTATTTATCATAAAGAGCTTGAGTTTAATAAGGCTTTATATTATTATGATCAGGTTTTGTCAAATCAATTTCCTGATTATGATGCGGCAAGTTTATTCAGAAAAGGAATAATTTATTACAGGCAGGCAAATTATGAGAAGGCCAAGTCTTGTTTTATGTCTATTACAACTGATTATGTAAGTTCGAATTACTATAAACCTGCAAAAGATTGGCTTAGAGAAATAGAAAAAACTGTTAATATTAATAGAATTAATGAAACTAAGAAAGTTGAAAATAAAGAAGATAAAAAAGAGATTAAAGAAAAAGAGGATAAAATTGAGATTAAAAAGAGTGATAACTTAGAGGATAATAAAGACAAAGATGATATTGATATTTTTTCTGATGATGATCTTATAAAATAAGGTGGAATTTATGGAAGACATTTTAAGGATTTTGATTACAAATATGATATCTAAGGTTAATTTAACGAGTGATATAGAGAACAATTTTGAATATATTATAGACAATAGAATTTCTGACCTACATAAATTATTGACTTCAAAGGGTTATAAAACAACACCTAATGCCATAAAAGATACTATTTTAAAGATTGCTAATGAGTCTTTTATTGATTATCTTGTTAACTTTGTTGAAAAGTTTATGAATAATATACTTAGTTCAAACATATGGCAATTGTTACTTGGAGCCCCTGTTGTTAAGTCTTCGTATTTAGAATATTTTAAGACTTATTACAGAGAGTCTTTACTTAACAAAGAGTTTAGGACTAAATTTTATGATGTTTATAATCTTCTTAATTCTGACATAATAGATAGATATACGAAAATGCTTCACTACAGAAAGGGTTATGGGCATCTGTATATGTTTGCAAAACCTATAAATACACCGAATCTTCTTGCTGATTTTTTAAAGTTAGCAGGTTTTATTTATCCTATTTTTCTTATGCCAATGAGAGTTGATGATAATCTTGTTATTATAGATGAGTATCTTTCAAGAAAAGACCTTATAGATAAGTTTGTTGAGATATCAAAAAAATATATTAACAGTAAGTTAGGGAAAATACCAGATGATATTGTTGAAACAGCAGTTCATTCATCAATAAATAAGAGAAAATTAATATTCGATATTGGACTTAATGTAAGGGCAGACCTTTTAAGAACTTTATTAATTATTTCAAGATTCAGTACAAGACAGGCACAGATTAAAAATAAAATGGCTGATACACCTGAAAAGAGTTTGATATCAACTTTTAAACAACAGATTGACTTTTTTGGTCTTGAAAAAAACTTGATATATGAACTTGAAATAGTTGCAAGAGAGAATAGGTGGTAGAAAATGAAAAAAGTTTTTGAAAGTTTTATAACATTTTTCATAATCTTAGTTACAATAAGTACAATTGTAGAGGAGTTTTTCTCATTATTTTTAAGTAAATATATAGATTATTTTATATATATAAACTTTATCTTTGATTTTGTATTTACATTAGAGTTTTTTATCAGAGTTTTTATCTCAAGAAAAGAGAGTGGTTTTTTAAATTATTTTACATCTGGTTTTGGTTGGATAGACTTTGTTGCTTCTGTCCCTTTGCTAATCTTAAGTTCAGGACCTTTACTTTATTCTTATGTTTTCGGTGATTTTGATTTAAAAAGTTTTTCATTTTTAAGTTTTATAAACATAATTAAAATTGCTAAGATAGTTAGGGTTACAAGGATATTAAGACTATTAAGATTTTTGAAAATACTTAAAAACATAGAGTTTATAAACTCAAGAATAGCTCAAAGACATATAAATTATTTAGTTTCTCTTTCTATAACAATTGTGATAGTTTCTGTTTTAGTATTGAATTTTTTAGGAATTAACATAAGTTCTTTTGCTGGTAATGATATAAGAGATAAATATAGTATGGTTTTATCTTCTGCTTTAGACATTTCTATAAAAACTTCGAAAGACTTTTCTAAAGTTGCAGTAGATATACTGAGTAAAGACTCTGATATTATAGAGGTTTATTTTAAGAATGATAAAATTTTATCAAAAAATTTTGAATTGAATTTTAATCATATTTCATACATTGAAGACTTTTACTTTAACAATATGAAAGTTTATTATATTAATACGCCACTTATTAAGTTAGAGGCAATTTTCACTCTTATTATTGTGTTTGTAGTTTTATTTTTAAGTATTGGCATTGTGGTAGTATACTCTAAAAAGTTTGCATTAGAGATTTCAGACCCAATAATAATTGTTTCCAATGGTTTAAATAAACCTGACTTTTTCTTAAAGATAAGAGAAGACTATAAGCATGATGATGAAGTTAGAGAACTTATTGATGGGTATAATAGTGTATGGCTTACAACTAAGGTTAAATATACATCTGAAATCTATGAAGGTAAGATGATTGACTTAGATATAGAACTTGATGACTTTTTGAAATAAAATATTTTTAAGGAGATTAGATGAGACCTATACCTTTGTATAACAGACAAAAGTCGACTAGGACATGGTTTAAGGATAATAACATTATAATAGAAAGTTTTTTTGAGGATCCAGTACACTTTATAAGGCTAAGAATTATTGTTGAGTTTGAGACAAGAGAAATAAAAGATATTGATACAGAGTTTATAAGGTCTCCATATGAGGATATATGCCCTCTTACTAGTGATAAATATAAAAAAATAATTGGTCTTAAAATAGAAGAAGGTTTTAATAAAAAAATCCAATCTGTTATAAAGAAAGAAGAGGGATGCACACACTTGAATACATTACTTAGAGAATCTGCTGATGCTTTTGTACAGAGTATATTCTACAAAACTGCTGATACAAAAGAGGGTAGAGAAAGAAGAGAATTACTTAAAGAAATGTTGAAAGATACTTGTCTTGCTTATTCAAAGGACTATGTTTAGAATAAATATAGAGGGTTATTAAAATGTCAAAGGTTATAAAGTCTGATTATGTAAAAGATGTTAATAGACCAGTTATTATTGAGCCACCTACATTTGAAAAACAGGAAGAACAACTTGAAGAGGAAGAAAGAAGAGAAGAGATTAGAGGTCCATCAGAGGAAGAACTTAAGAAAATAATTGAAGAAAAAAAGAGAGAGGCTGAGGAAGAGGCTGAAAAGATACTTAACAAGGCAAGAGAAGAGGAAAAAAAGATAAGAGAAGAAGCTGATAATTATGCATTTGTCAAGGTTAAAAAAATAAATGAAGAGTTTGATACTAGAATGAAGGAGGCTGAGTTTAAGGCTAAGGTGATAATTGATGAGGCAACTCAAAAAGCAAATACTATTATCTCTGATGCTCAAAAAGAGGCAGAAAAGATAGTAAAAGAAGCATATTCTCAAGGATTTGAAAAGGGTAGGGAAGAAGGATATAATGCTGGCAAAGAAGAGGTTAACAGGTTAATAGGTGTTATGCATAAGGTAGTTGGTGAACTTATAAAAAAGAGAGAGAGTATACTTGAAGAGACTGAGCAACAGTTGGTTGACCTTGTTCTACTTATAGTCAAGAAGGTTGTTAAAGTTATAACTGAAAACCAAAAGAGGGTTATATATGATAATATTCTTGCTGCACTTAATAAACTAAGGATAAGGTCAGAGGTTACAATAAGAGTCAACCCTGAAGATGTCTATACTGTTACTAAGTATAAAAAAGACTTTATGGAAGCTGTTGAAGGAATGGAAAATATAAGAATACTGGAAGACCCAAATGTTGATAAGGGTGGATGTATAGTTACTAGTGAGTTTGGTTCTGTTGATGCAAGGATTTCAACTCAACTTGCTGAAATAGAAGATCAGATAAAAAAATTGTCACCTCTTAAAAATGAATAGAAATTGTTTAGTGTTTGTAATAATATTTTTTTTACCATTTTTTGTTTATGCAAGAGAAGAGCATTTAACACCTCTGTTTATTGACCTTATTGGTTCTGGATTGACTGGTATATCTAAGAATACTAATTCACGTAATGTTTTTATGAACTCATCTTTTTCTTCAAAGACTGAGGGCCTTACTGTAATAGACCTTTGTTTTGCATACAGTAAGACGATAAATGAGATATATAGTAATCCTGATTCTTTAGAGCAAAAAGTCTTGAACGCATTAGGTGGTGTTGAGTCTTATGGCTATATAACACTTGGTGGCCCTTTGTATGTAAGTTTTAGTATAGAAAATATGCAGTTTGTTGCATTTCATTATCTTAGTACTAGTTTTAGAATATATTATGATAATGTTCCTTTTCCTAGTGTTTATGGAGGGGTTAGATTTTATGATAATCTTGGTATTGGTGGTTCAGTCTCTTTCCCTATACCGTTTTTTATTTTTGGAAGCAAGTGGGAAGAGGCATATATTGGTGGCTCTCTTTTTATTTTCCAAAGAGTTAAGGCTATTAATGAAAAAATAAGTTTTACAGATATCTCTGGAATGAGTGACCCTTTATCATTTTTAAATGATAAGTTAAATCCTGGGAGGGCTTTATCTTTTACATTTAATACCTCATTTTCTTATTCTTATCAGGATATAACATTTGGGCTTACTGTTTATAATTTACTTTCTTTTCCTATGGTTTATTATCCTATAGACTTTCCAATTATCTATAAGTCTAAGTCTTCTTCTGAGATAACTAATTATTTTGATCACATGCCGTTTGATATTGCAACAGGTATTAGTTATAAGACTAAGAGACTAGGTGATCTACCACTTTATCTTATGCGGGACTTTGTTTTTTCTCTTGAGTTTTTTGATCTAACTGACACAGTTTATTATCCTTACTTTATTGATAAGTTAAGGATTGGGCTTGAGTGTGTTTTGGTTGATATTATAAGATTTAGGTTAGGATTGTTGCACCGTAATATGACTTTTGGAATTGGTTATAAAATATGGATTTTTGATATAAACTCTGCTTATTGGAGTGAAAGAGTCGGTAAGAATACTGCCACTAACCTTGGTTTTTCTATTTCTATAGAGTTTTAGGGTTAAGTCTTTAATCTAATTAATATTTGGTGATTACTTAATAAGCCGTTTTGGTAAAAACAATTTTTTATACAACATTATAAATAATCTTTATTGAAAAAGTACTAGGTTATCTTAGTGATTTTGAATTTTAATATTTTAAATACCTTAAATAATTTCTCTTAAACGTGGAAGAGTTTAAACAATTGCCTTATTTTTTTATCCTAAAAACTAATCTCTATAATATTTAAAACTTATATAGTTTCATTACTGAAATAAAAAAGAATAGTAAAAATGATTAAGATTAACTCTTAAAGATTAAAAAAATAGTTTTTCAGGATTAATTATTTTAGGGTGAGTAAGCCCCACCCTTTTTTATTTGTTTTATTTTGAGTTCAATATTGCAAATGCTGCTGTCATTACTATATCATCAACAGAGCAACCCCTTGAAAGGTCATTATATGGTTTATCAAGTCCTTGAATTACAGGTCCTAATGCTTCTGCACCTGCAAGTCTTTGAGTAAGTTTATAACCAATATTACCAGCATTTAAGTCTGGGAAGATTAAACAGTTTGCTTTTCCTGCAACAGGTGAGCCTGGAGCCTTACTCTTTCCTACTTTTTCTATTAAAGCAGCATCCAATTGCATTTCTCCGTCAAACTCAAAGTCTACCTTTCTTTCTTTTAATATTTCAACAGCTTTTCTTACTTTATCTACAAGTTCATGTTCAGCACTTCCTTTTGTAGAGAAAGAAAGTAATGCTACTTTTGGTTCAGCACCAGTTAGTTTTCTACATGTATTTGCTGTTGCCATAGCAATATCTGCAAGTTGTTCTGATGTTGGATTTGGGATTACAGCACAGTCGCCAAAGAAAAGTACCCCGTTTATTCCCCATTTTTTGTCTGGCATAACCATAACAAAAGCACTTGATACTGTTTTGACACCTTGAGCAGTGCCGACAACCTGTATAGCTGATCTTAACACATCTCCTGTTGTGTGTGATGCACCTGCAACTACAGAGTCAGCCCTGTTTTTTCTTAACATCATAGCTGCATAGTATAGAGGGTCTTGCATTGTTTTTTCTGCTTGTTCTTTTGTTATTCCTTTAGATTTTCTTAGATTGTAATATTCTTCAACATATTTTAACCTTTCTTCGTCTTTCATTGGATCAACAATCTCTACTCCAGAAATATTTGCTCCAAGTTCTTTTGCTTTTTTTGCAATACTTTCAGGGTTACCTATCATAAATACCTTTGAAGCAAGCCCTTCTTTTACTATTTTCTCAGCAGCAAAATAAGTTCTGTCATCCTCGTTTTCTGGCAATATAACACTTTTCTTTCTTGCTTTTGCTTTTTCAAACCATTCTTTTATAAGGTCCATTTATTCCTCCTAAGTTTTTTTATTGATAATTTCTTTTTTTATTTGATCTGATTTAATATAATAATCTTTTATTATTTTTTGTATTTTTTCATTTATTATTTTATTGTATGAATTGACTACACTTATTTTATCTCTTCCTCTATATATGAGATTAAAGTCAGGGTTATCCTTCTTTTCAAAACCTCTCTTTATTAGGTCTAAACCCTCTATCATAATATCTATTTTTTCTAAGTATATTTTTTTTACTTCAATTATTTCCTTATTATTAGACTGATAGAAGTTTATATTCTCTCGTAGTTCAAGGGCCTTTGGTAAAATATTTTTATTTAGTTCTAACCATAAATTCTCAGATGTAAAGTTCTTACCGACAATTATAGTGTTGTATTTGTTAATAATTTTATCTTCTTTCTCATTCCACGATGAAAATTGATTGTTTAAGAACTCTATAATAACCTTGTTTTCTTTAAAAGCTTTGTATATGTCACAGTATATAAGACTTAATACTAGAAAAAATAATAAGATAATATTTTTTTTGGACAATTTAACCTCTTTATTGAGGAGGTATGAGTATGCCCAGAGGCGGAATCGAACCACCGACACAAGGATTTTCAGTCCTTTGCTCTACCGACTGAGCTATCTGGGCATCAAAATTACAGTAATAAAATTTATAATTAAAATTTTATTAAGCAAAATTTTTATTTAAAATTTTTTTTATAGTTTTATATTACTCAGGTGCTTTGAAGTTGTATACTGGTTTTAGTCTTAATTTTATTTCAACAGTCTCATCTATTCTTGAAAGTATTTCGTTTGTGTCTTTATATGCGTGTGGTGCCTCATCTATTGTTCTCTTGCTGATACATGTTGAGTATATTCCTATCATTGACTTTTTAAAGTCGTCTATGTTTATTGTCTGTTTTGCTTTATTTCTACTCATTTTTCTTCCTGCACCATGGGGGGCAGAAAAATTATATTCTTTATTGCCTTTTCCTATGCCTATTATTGCTCCATCTCTCATATTGAATGGAATTATAAGTTCTTTCCCTCTTTGAGCTGATATCGCTCCTTTCCTTATTATGTTATCATTAAAGTCTATATAGTTATGCACTGATTCAATAACCTTACACTCTTTCATATTTTTGTTTAAAAACTTTTCTGTTATTCTTTTTGCCATTGTAAGTCTGTTCTCTTTTGCCATTTCCTGAGCAACTTTCATACTATCAATATATTCGTTCCCACCTTTTTCTATTGGTAAAAACTCTAAGTCCCTTGGTACATTTATCCCATTTTTCTTCACATATTCACTTGCTTTTTTCTGGTAAAACTCAGCCACCTTAAGCCCAAAGTTTCTTGATCCTGAGTGAATTAATAACCAATATTCTTCATTTTCATCTATATCAATCTCTATAAAGTGATTTCCACCACCTAAAGAGCCTATTGACTTTAATACTCTGTCAGCTTCTGTTCCTATTATTGAACTTACTTTAATTATTTTTTCTTCAAATTTAGGGTCAACTTTAGTCTTTTTATCATTTATATCAAAACCGTATGGTATATGACTTCTTATGAAATTGTCTAATTTTTCAAAGTTTATTTTTTCTTTTCCTAGTTTTATTGCAAGAACGCCACAACCTATATCAACTCCAATAAGATTAGGGACTATATATTTACCTAAAGTCATTGTAAGCCCTATCACACACCCTTTACCTGAGTGTACGTCTGGCATTATTGCTATGCTTGAGCCAGCAAATATTTCTTGATCAAGTATTTTTTTTATTTGATCTTCTGCCTCTTTTTCTATGCTGTTTTTTGTAAATATTTTTGCAGTATTAAATTTTCCGTCTATCTTTATCATTTTTTATTCTTTTAAAAGTATTTATACATATATAAATAAATTAAAAAGTAAATTAAATAAAAAATATTTTTTAAAAAAGGTTTTGAGTAATTATATTAATACAAAAAACATAATAAAATAATAAATTTAAACAAAAGATAAAAAAGGTGGGTCAACTTCCCACCTCAATTTTAAAGATTGTTATTACAATTTAGACTCTTAACTAAGATAAGACTAATTGATTAATCTTTTTGTTTTATTACATCCTTTAGTTCTTTAAGCTCTTCGTTAAATAATTTTGTTAATGCTAATACTGCAACACTGCTTGCTATTGCTCCAATACTTACTACACCTGTGATTACCCAGGAAGTTACTGTTGCATTTTGGATATTCTGATAAGCAAAAATGAATAATACTACTGGTATTCCTGAACCTATAGCTATTGCTGCAATTATAGCAAATATTGCTTTGATCTCTCTTAAAACTAAAACTGAGGTCTTTTTGTCTTCCATTATTCTATCTCCTAAAAATTTTCTCTTTTTTAAAATTTATTATTTTTTATGAAAAATTATTGACTTATTTTTAATTTTTTTTATTATTATAAATTACTCTTGTTAATTAAAAATTTTTTTAATATTTAATTTTAGGAAGGTTTATGAATTGTAGCCTAATTAAGGATGACTTTATTTGTTCTGTCTTTAAAATAATAATACACAAGATAGGAAATATAGCTAATGTTTTTTCTGTCAATATTGAGGCTTTTCTCTCATCTTCTTCTAGTGAAGTTTCAAAGACTTTTGTTTATAGAATGAAAGATGCAAGTAATTCATTAAACAGTTTTATAGACTTTATGAGAGTTTTTATTTCAAAAGACTCTACAATATTGGGAGATAATGAGTTCTGGGAAAGGTTTATATCTCTTGTTTTAACCAAGAATAGGAACTTGTCAATATCTAAAATGCTTAATATAAATGAATTGTTTTTTAGGTTATTGTCAGTAATACTCTCTTCATTTTCATCAAATATTTCAAGTTTTGAGGAAAAGGATGGAAGTCTTATTGTTTCTTTTTTTTCTGAGCCTGATTCTGAAATATGTTCTTATTTGACCAGTAAGAACATAAAACATAAAAAAAATGGTAATTTTATCTATATTAGTTATTAGTTATATAATGTAAGAATATGAATTAGGAGTTACCTAATAAAATGGATATTAAGACAGAGACAGTTAATCTTTTAATCATAGATGATGAAGAAATGACAGGTCTTACTATACGTGATTATCTTAGGGCAATAAGTGGAGATCTTGTTTCTTATAATGTTGAGTTTTTTTCAGGCTCT
>Ga0308396_1000976_pt1 | contig 16177 bp, 16 predicted proteins | sample Hotspr2SamplePe2_FD_202359 | JGI IMG/M metagenome (GOLD analysis project Ga0308396, IMG submission 202359) | Hot spring phototrophic mat microbial communities from Mushroom Spring, Yellowstone National Park, Wyoming, United States - 20050930_Pe2 ... | reverse complement strand
ACTTTAAAGTTCAAGAGGTGATCAAGTTCCCATACCTCTGGATTTATTTTAGTTTTCAAGAGAACTTTTGCTCTCTATAAATTTAATTTTAAAATATTATAACTAAATTTTAACATACAAGAAGTGAGCAGGTGAGAAAGTAAAAAGGTGAGACGTAAGAAATGTGAGAATTGGGAGAGATGGTGGATTATGGATTATTAATTATGGAGTCCTGAGATCGCCCCGTTTAGAAATTTTGAACTATGCTATTAGAAAACTTTTGGATAATAATCTTATAATCAGAGATTTCTAACGGGGCTTGCTCGGGGAAAATCCCCTCAATTCCCCTTTAATAAAGGAGGATGAAAGAGGGATTTTAAAAAGGAGAAAAGATGAAGTACAGTGTAGATAAGGAAATATACAGTTATGAGTCATTAAAGATAGCAAACGAAGTAATATATAAAATTTATGATAAAAAAGCAAAAATTAATCCAAAAAATGATAAAATAGAAATAGAAACAGAAGATGATATCATTTTTAAAAGATTATTAAATGAAGCATTAAACCAGCAATGTAGAATGGACCTATTTGAAAAAACAAAAAACCTTTCTAAAATGATAATAACAAAAGCGATTGTTTCAGCAATAGGGGAAATAAAATGGAGGAAAAAATGAAAAAATATGTAGTTGTATTAATTCTGGCAACAATAATTATCTTAGCGATTTTTTACTTAATAAAAAATAAAAAAGCAAGTATTCAAAATCAAACATCTCAAACACAGCAAATAAGTAGTATTATACCTAATCCAAATCAGTTTGAATCCCAAAATTATTCAACGCTTTCATCTTCCATTCCCCCTACAAGTATAGATTACAAAGCAATAGCTGAGGAGGAACTTAAAAGAACCGAATTACAAAAGGCAACTACTGGTGATCTTCCACCGGTTTACGCGCAATTGATTGGTAACTGTAAGAAAACTATAGATGAAATATTAAAAGATTACGGAAATGTTTGGGGTCCAGCAAAGCCAACTAAAAATAAAAAAGGACAGATTTGGGCAACATTTTCGTTTTCAAAAGAGGAAAATGATAATTTTATGAATATATTTTTAAAGTATGCGAGATGTGAGGGAATAGTAAACAGAAATAAGGAAAAATGTTATTCTCTAATAAGAAGTATCCTTTCTGAAAAAAGTAAAAATGTATGTGATTCATCATTTAGCGATATAATGTTTTTAGCTTATGCTTACAATAAAAAGGGAGCAAAATATGAGTTTTGTAGTGAATTCTTCTCTAAATTAAACTCACCATCCACGCCCAAGATAGTAAAAGAGAAGTTCAAAGGTGCGAAAGAGGAAACTTTCTGCGAGATGGCAAAAAAAGGAGTAGAAAATCTCTGCCCAAGCTTTGTTAAAGCTGGATTAATAAAGCCCGAGGATAGTGAGTGGTGTTATAAAATATTTCCAGCCAAACCAGAACACTGCTCTTCAAATAATGAATTCTGTACAAAGAGTATTGCGGTATCAAGGAATGATATAGCATACTGCCATGGTCAAGATGATTGCGAGTTTTTGATTAAAGGAAACTGCGAGGATATAAAGAGCCAGGTTATTTTAACCTACTGCAGCTATTATAACAATGTAGAAATGAGAAGAAGGGAAGAAGAAGCAAAACAATATGCTGAAGAAATCAGGCAAAAGGAAGAAGAAGCTAAGAAAATAATGAAAATACCATTGAAAGGGGGAAAAAATGCTGAAACAGAACAAACAGAACAATAAAAATCGACTTAAAAATGGTATTAAAACATATTTAAATAGTGAGGAAGGGAAAATACTTGATAGCGATGTGGTAAAAACTGCAATAGCGCTTGGTATAATAGGGGCTGTTACGCCTGATTTAACTCAGGCAGCAGTATTTCATACCAATAATATGTCTTTCTCCGGACACCTTAATCATACATCTCATGGTTCTCATAGTTCTCATGGTTCTCACGGATCTCATAGTTCTCATGGAGCTCATGGCTCTCATGGTTCTCATGGTTCTCATGGTTCTCATGGTTCTCATGGAGCTCATGGCTCTCACGCAAGAGGTGGTTGGTGTTAATTTGTGATAAAAGAGATTTCAAAACTTAAACTTGCAATAACATCATCCTGTACTCTCCGATGTACACATTGCCATATAGATAAAAACTCATTAAAGGTTCTTGATCTAAATAAAGCTATAAAAGCAATAGATTTTTTTCTCTCGAATACTGGAGAGTTTAAAAGAATTGAAATATATGGAGGAGAACCATTTCTTGAGTTTGAGAAAATAAAATCAATTGTGGAAAAAGCAGAAAAATTAGCACAAAAAAGAGAAAAAAAACTTACAATTCATATCGCAACTAATGGTACTCTAATAAATAATGACATTTTAGCTTGGATAAAAAAAAGAAATATATATATAGCAGTAAGTTTTTCAGGAACTAAAGAGAGTCATAATTTTAACAGAATTTTTAAAAATGGAAAAGGAAGTTGGGAGATTATTTTAAATAACATAAAGAAACTTATAGAAAAAATTGGAAATGAAAGAATTGTTATTCTTTATTGTGTTCATCCATCTTTTTTGAAAAATATGGTAGATGATTTTAAATATATCATATCACTTGGTATCAAGATTATAGATATAGAATGTGTGCATGGCACAACCTGGAGTAAAAATGATTATATTATTTTTCAAAAAAATATACAGGAAATAAATAAAATCATTATAAATCTTTTATATAAAGGAAAATTTATATTTCACGAAGCATTTATAAATTATATAATCAATAATAAGGACACAATCTGTCCATTCTATAGCGATCTTGAGGTTTATCCAGATGGAAATCTTGGCATAATGCCATATGCCTTTACAGATTATGAAAAGACAAAAAATAAAATAAAAGTTGGAGAAATAAAAGAAAAAGTAATTATAAAAAGAAAGTATTTATTATGCAAACCATCAGAAAAATGTAATATATGTCTTCAAAACTACTATGATAAATTTAGTTTTTTAAAAGATGGAGCAATAGCATATCATAATATAAGGGAAAGAGAAATAAAACTTTTTTTTAAAGAATTATTAAAAAAATCAAAAGATGATAAATTTATAATGAGATATATTAAAAATCTTGTAAAACTTGCAAGTAAATTTTATAATTCTAAACCAATATGAATAGACAAGTTAAAAAAAATATTGATTCAATTTTAAAAATAAACAAAAATCTTGATATAAACTATGTTTATTTAAGAGTAAAAGACATTAAATGGGATATAACAAAAGTTGCAAAAACAACAGAAATAACACTCAACTTTAAATGCAATAGTAAATGTAAATTCTGCTATTTCAAACCAGATGATTTTAAAAAATCTGATACAACTTCAATAAAAGATATAACAAGAATTCTTTATAAAGGAATTAGAAATGGGGAATGGATTTCTGTGGTAATAGGTGGAGAGCCAACACTAAGCAGTGATATTTTCAAAGCAGGAGTAATTTCAAAAAAAATTGGCTATCCCTGTATAAAAATATGCACAAATGGAATACTCTTAAAAAAAGAATTTATTAAAAAACTTCAAAAAAGTGGATATAATATGTTTGACATATCAATTCACTCACCAGTTGAAGAAATACATGATTATCTTGTTGGAATTAAAGGAGGATTTAAAAAAGTTATCAATGCATGCAATGATGTTAAAAAACTTAATCTCGAACTTGGGACAAATATAGTTATAAATAAATTAAACTACAAAGATTTTAAAGAGTTCATCGACCTCACATATAACAAACTTGGAATAAACTATTACAATATAATATTTGGGCACCTAAGAGGAATGATGAATATAAACAAAGAAACTCTAAAAGTAAGATACTCCGATGTTATAAGATACATAAAAGAGGGACTTGAGATAATAAGAGAAAAAGGAATGCCAATGTTTTCAAGAATTCTTGTCAATTTCCCACCCTGCCTTCTACCTCAGTATATAAATATAATAGCGGACTGGGAAAATGATATAAAAAATTCAAGCACCCTTCTACTTCCTAACTCTGATATGATAAATATGACTGAGATGAAAAACTTACAATCATTAAAAACAAAAAAATGCAAAGATTGCATTCTTTTTGAAAGATGCCGAGGAGTTGACAGAGAGTATTTGGAAGAATTTGGTGATAATGAGTTTAAACCATTAAAAAAAATACCCACACAACTATTTAAAACAACATTTTGATTATGAAAGATTATACCAATTTGATAAATGAAATAGATGATTGGAAACTAAGTTGCTATCTACCACATTATCCAGTAATTAAAGTGTGGGACCCTATTAATGAAAATGAAATAAAAAAAATACAAAATAAACTTAAAAATTATCTAAAATCCTCCAGAATAAAAACAGGACTTTATATAAACATTCCATTTTGCAAAACCAAATGTAAATTTTGCTATCTAAAAGTATATACATCAAAAACTATTCTTGATAAATTTATTCAAAATCTAATAAAAGAAATGGAAATATACTCAGATTATAAAATAAATATAGATTCAATTTATATAGCAGGTGGAACAGTAACAATAATAGAGGCAGAAAAACTTGAATATATCTTTGAAGAACTTAAAAAAAATTTTAACCTTAATAAAACAAGACAGATTACAATTGAAACATCACCATCATTTTTAGATGAAGAGAGAATAAAAATTCTTAAAAAAAATAGAGTAAATCTTATAATGTTAGGTGTCCAGAGTTTTAATGATGATATATCTAAAGATGAAAATAGATATCAGAAAAAAAATGACATATACAAAGCAATAAACCTTTTAAAAAAATACAAAATTGCTTTTAACATAGATTTAATAGTTGGACTTTCAGACCAAAAAACATTTATATCTGATGTATATCATCTAATAAAAATTAAACCTGACTTAATTCACCTAAATAAAATCAAACCAACAAGAGATATCAATCATAAAATAAAAATAGAAAAACTTCAAAAAAAAGGACTTGAAATACTTAGAGAAAATGGCTATAAAATAATTGACGAAGAATCTGCATCTTTAAATGGAATTATAAATATCCAAGGAGATATGAACTATCAGAATAATTCAAATATCATAGGAATAGGTCTGGGAGCACTTACTCATATATACTCAAAGATAAGATACTCAACTTATTTTGAAATTGAAAAATACTTTGAACTTATAGATAAAGGTATAATTCCCATTGAAAAATATATAAAACTTTCAGAAATAGATGAAGCAGATTTTTATATATTATCAAAAATATATGATGGAATAAAAAAAAATGAAGTTAAAAGAAAATTTCCACAATCATTTAAAATAATTGAAATGAGATTAAAAAAACTTATCGAAAAATCTGCTGTTATTATTAAAAAAGACAAGTATTATCTAAACAAAAAAAATATATCAGCCTGGTATGAAATTACAAAAACTTTTTATGAAAAAAAATATTTAAGAAAACTTATTTTTTATAAAAGATATTCATTATAAAGGGAGAAGGAAGATTTTTAAGCGGTCTAAACTCTTTATCACCGTATTTTTCAAAATATTTTTTTTCAAATCCAGCGCATATTTTAAAATAAATACATTCTCTGCATTTTTTTGATTTCATTCTAAGTTTATCAGTAATCATTGTATACATTGATGATTTGTATATTTTTTCAGGTAAATATAGGTCATCATCAAAGGAATATGGAAGTTTCCAATCTGATATCAAATTTTCAAAACCAGGGAGTATGCATGGAAGATAATTGCTTAAAATTGGTGAGAGTGGAAAAACATTTTTTAGATAAAGATACTCTAATGCCTCAATAATATACGGTTTTGTCTCAGAATAACTTATTCCAACAACATTAGTGTTTTTATCTGCTTCACCTATAAAATGAACTGCAATAAAATGATAATTCTCTATACAATAATTTTCATAAGCCCATCTTGCAATTTTTGGAATTTCTTTATAATTAATTGATGTAACAGCAGTTCCAATGGTAATATGAATTTTTTTTCTAACAGCATACTCAATTGCTTTATTTATCTTTTTAAAAGCACCATCAACACCAACTACTCTATCATGAATTTTTTCATCAGCCCCATGCACAGAAAAAACAACTGAATTAAGACCTACATCTATAAGATGTTTAAAATAAATAATATCTGAAAGCTTAAGTCCATTTGTAACAATCTGTATTGCTTTATATCCAATTTTTTTAGATATCGAAATAAGTTTATCAAGTTCAGGATATATTGTTGGTTCACCACCTATAAATTGAATTATTCTTGCTCCATCTTCAAAAGAACTACGAATATATTTAAACGATGTTTTAAGGTCAAGTTTTTTACCAGAATTTAAAAAAGAATCTTCTGTATAACAAAACAAACATTTTGCATTACAATTGTAATTTATTGTAAGTTCACAAATCTTTGTTCTATATAGCGGAAAAGAGTATTTTTTAATTGCATCAAGAGTTGAAATAGCTTTCATAGAATTATTATATAATATTTGTATGAGTTTAAGAGAATGGGTAAGCAAACAACTATGTATAGCATATGCATCATTTACATGTAATCTATATTGCAGATACTGTCATAATCCACCAACAGGCGAAAAAAAAACACTGGATTGTATAATAAATCTGGTTAAGAGAGAAAAAGCAGATGCTATAAGTTTAGAAGGACAAGGGGAACCACTCACAAATCCAGATATTTTGAAACTGATAAAAGAACTTAAAAAAAATAGAACAAGACACATAATGATCTCAACAAATGGAATAAATCTTTCAAATATGGAATTATTAGAAAAACTCTCAAAAGAAGTTGACTTCTTTGTTATAAATATTCCATCACATATAAAGGAAATCTATAATTATCTTACAAGAAGTGTTAAGTATGAATTAATAATAAAAGGACTTAATAATTTAAAAGAAATGAAAATTTTGAAAAAAGTAAGAATTTTTCATATAATAATGAAGCCAAATTATAAATATCTATCAGATTTTGTTGAATGGATAAAAAATAATTATTCAGATGTGGCACTAATAAACTTTGTTTTTGTAAGAAATAAGGGAAGGGTAAATAACAGCAAAGAGATTGTTCCAAAATATTCTGAGGTATCTCCTTATATAAGAATTGCTCTTGGAAAAGCAAAACTATATGGGATAAAAGCAATAATACAAAATTACCCTATTTGTATGTTGCCAAATTTTGAAGGTTTTTCATTTGAATTTCAAAGATGGAAAAGAGGAGACGATGTCTTTGAAAGAGGTGTGGAGATGCCATTGGTTATTGATAAATGTAAGAAATGCACATTAAGACCTGCCTGTTGCGGTGCAAGAAAGGATTACGTAAAAATATATGGGACTAGTGAATTAAAAACCTCAAAACTTGATTTAAACAAAATAAAGCCAGAAAGATTTTAGTATGAAGATACTTTCTTGCATAACTAATATAAAAGAAATAGAACTTCTAAAAAAAGAAGGAGTTGATGAATTATATTTTGGACTAAGCTATAGATACATACCAAATTATGGAAAATTTGGAAACATAAAAACCCTTAATGAATCCAAAAAAATTATAAATGAATCACATAAAATAGGATTAAAGGCTTATCTTGCAGCAAATGGACTAAATTTTGGAAAAAAATATGATAACATTATTAAATATATTAAAGAAATGATAGACAGCGGAATAGATGGAATTATAGTAGCAGACCTGTTTTTGTTAAAAGAATTAAAAAAATATAAGATACCACTACATATAAGTTCAGTAGCATCAATATTCAACACAGAATATTTAAGATTTCTACATAAAAATTTTACTTTTACTAGAATAATTCTTCCACCGCAACTTTCATATAATCAATCTTCAAAAATGATTGATTATTGTAAAAAAAATAAAATAGAAACCGAGGTCTTCTTTTTTAAATTTTTCGGTTGTCCTTATATAAATTCAAACTGTTTTTTGCATGATTCTAAACATATTAACTTACACAAAATAAAATGCAATCTTCAACCTATAATAAAATCAATTGAAAACATAAATTTAAATAGAAATAATGAAATTATGAATAAAATAATCTTTGAAAGAATGAATTGTTCAAATTTTCCAAGAATTTTTAATGCCGCATCCTTTTTTGATTTTTATGTAAATGGAGTAGAATATACAAAATATGGAACAAGAACAGATGATACCAAAACAAAGATAAAAAAAGTAAAATTTATAAAATTCGCTATTTTATATATTGAATCTTTATTAAAAAAATATAATATCCAAAAAGCAAAAGAAATTTTTTCAAAATCAATAGATGAACTTGGTGAACATATATGGAAAAAGGATTAAAAATAAATCATAGGGCTTTTATTAATCTTAAAAATAAACCTGACAAACACAAAAATTATGAGTGGCTTTATATCGGAACCGAATTTTGTGATAATCTTTTGGAATTTTATCTAAAAAACATAGATACAATAAAAAATATCCCAAATAAAATATGTTTTTTAACACCGCCATTAACAGATTTTAAAATACCTCTTATAAAAAAACTTCTCCTAAAATTAAACGATTATAAAAATGTAGAGGAAATCAGTATAAATGATTTATCTATTTTAAGAATGAAAAATATAGTTGGAAAAAAGATAAATATAGGAAGATACCTTTCCAAATTATTCATAAGTTTATACGAAGATATAATACTCTTTAATAATTCTATCCAAATACTTAAAAACTACAATATAGAAAGAATTGAAATGACATATGTATTTAATAAAATAAAAACATATCATATTGAAAAATTTTCAGAAATAAATTTTTTATACACAGTGTATTACCCTTATTTCAATATAACAACAACTATGGGATGTATAACAGGCATTGATAATATAGGAAAATTAGAAGATATAAGTCATAAAAAATGCAACTTTGATTGCATCGATAATATCTGGAAAATCAATCTTGCAAATAAAGAAGAATTGATTATAAATGGAAATACTGTATTTAAAAAGTACGAAAACAATTACAAAAAAATAAAAGAAAAAATTGAAAAATATAATTCATATGGATTTAAAACAGATAGAATTGTTGAGATCAGATATTGATGAAAGATATACTTTAAATTTTAATGGACCAAAGGACCACATAATATCTTTGGGAAGAAAATGTAATTTAGGATGTAGTTATTGCATAATTAATTCAAAGCAAAAAACTGAAAAATTAGATTTCAAAAATTATAAAAACATAATTGATTTTATCTTTACAATTCCAAGAAATGACTATTACATAGAATTTACTGGTGGTGAACCATTTGCGAACTTTGACATACTTTTCAAAGTTATTGATTATGCTAAAAAAAAATCTTACTTAAAAAACAAAAAAATTCATTTCTCAATCGTTTCAAATTTAACAAATATTAATGATAAACATATTAAATTCATTTTAAAAAATAGAATTACAATTTGCTCATCACTTGATGGTCCAAAAAAAATTCATAATATAACAAGAAAAGATACATATGATATTGTAATAGGAAACTTAAAAAAACTAATCTATTATTCAGAAAAGGGCTTTATAGAAATGCCAAATCTTATTACAACTGTAACAAAACCATTACTTAAAATGCATAAAGAAATAGTAGATGAGTATATCAACCTTAAAATAATGAGAATTCAAATAGGATTTCTTGAGCCAATTGGAAGAGCAAAAAATTTATGGGATAAAATAGGATATTCATCTTATGAATTTTTTAATTTCTATAAAAAGACATTAAACTATATCCTTGAACTTAATCTCAAAAAAAATATTCCTGTATATGAAAAAGCAACACTTATACTTTTAACAACAATCCTAAAGAAAAAAATTCATAGGAACAGAGCACTTGATATAATAAATCGTCTATGCTACGATCCAGTTGGAAATATATATCCAAGCGACGAAGGAAGAATTTTTGGAGAAAATAATGACTTTTCTTTTAAAATTGGAAATGTTAAAAATAACTCATTTGAAAAACTTTTAAAAAATCCAAAAACACTTTTTTTTCTCCTTTCTAATTATCAAGAAATAATAAATCCAAAATGTATTAGATGTGAGTACTCAAATTATTGTAAAATACCTTTATATTATACTTATACTATTAGAAAAAGTTTTCAAGAGAATATAATTACTAATGAAAGATGCGTTTTTTTAAAGATGATCTTTAATTATCTAACAGAACTCTGCAAAAATAAAAAATATAGAGATATTTTCAAATTATGGATTGAAAGATATATCTAATATGGAGAGAAAAAAACTTGACATAAAAATAATTTTTCAATGTAATAATCATTGTGATTTTTGTGCTCAAGGAAACAAAAGATCATTTATAAAAATGAAAACAAAAGATGAAATAATAAAAGCATTAAAAGACGGTAAAAAGAAAAATGTAAATAGTGTTGTTTTTACTGGTGGAGAGCCAACACTACACCCAAATATAATAGAACTTATAGAAGAAGCAAAAAATCTTGGATATAAATTTATACAACTTCAAACAAATGGAAGAACACTTTCAGATATTGAGTTTTTAAAGAAACTAAAAAAAGCAGGAGTAAATGAAATAAGCCCTGCTCTTCATGGCTCAAAACCTGAAATACATGATACATTAACACACTCACCTGGAAGTTTTAAACAAACAGTAAAAGGAATTATAAACTCAAAAAAACTTGGATTATATGTTCTTACAAATTCAGTAATAACATCATTAAATTATAAAGACCTTCCAGATCTTGCAAAACTTCTCGTTTATCTTGCTGTTGATCAGTTTCAATTTGCTTTTGTTCATATAATTGGAACCGCATGGGAAAATAGAAAATGGATAGTTCCAAGAAAAACAGATATTTTACCTTACCTTTATAAAGCGCTTGATATAGGAATAAAGAAAGGTATTAGGTGCTATACAGAAGCAATTCCATACTGCTTGATGAAAGGATATGAAGAATGCATATCAGAAAAAATAATACCTGATGGACCAGTAGTTGATGCAGATGTTTTTGTAGAAAATTATGGTGATTATAGAAGAACTGAAGGAAAAATAAAACACGAAAAATGTAAAAAATGTTTTTATTACAATCTTTGTGAAGGTCCATGGAGAGAGTATACTGAAATTTTTGGTTGGGATGAGTTTAAACCTGTTAGAAAAAATGAAAAAAAATAAAGAAATCATAAAAAACTTTGAAAAACTAAACAGATATGTTTTTTCTTCTCCAACCCTTCATATAATAGTTCTTACTCTACAATGTAATCATTTTTGTAAATATTGCAGAGCAACAAACAATAAAATTGAAAACACAGATATGTCAGAAAAAACTCTTCTAAAAACACTTGATTTTATATTAAAAACTCCATCAAAATCAATAACAGTTGAATTTCAAGGAGGAGAACCACTTTTTAAATGGAACCTTATAAAAAAAGGAGTAGAATATCTAAAAGAAAAAAATCAAATATATAATAAGGACTTAATAATTAGCATAGTTACAAATCTATCATTAATGGATAATGAAAAACTAAAATTCATAATAAAAAATAATATATCAATATGTACATCACTTGATGGACCAAGGGAAGTTCATAACAAGAATAGAATTTATCTAAATGGTTCTTCTTACGATAAAGTAATATACTGGTTTAAAAAAATAAAAAGATTGGTTGAAATATCAAAAAATGGAGAAACAGATTCACTTCCATCAGCATTGATGACAACCACCAAAATGTCTTTAAATTATCCAAAAGAAATAATTGATGAGTATAGGAAACTTGAAATAGGCGGAATATTCTTAAGACCACTCTCACCAATTGGTTATGCAAAAAATGTCTGGAAAGACATCGGATATAGTGCAAATGATTTTATTGATTTTTACAAAAAAAGTATTGATTATATAATTGAAATAAATAAAAAAGGGGAAAAGTTTGTAGAAAGAAACGCGGCCATAAAACTAAAAAAAATATTATTAAATGAAGATCCAAATTTTTTGGACTTAAGATCTCCATGTGGAGCTGTTATTGGGCAATTAGCATATAATTACAATGGAGATATATATACCTGTGATGAAGGAAGGATGGTTGGAGCATTTGGGGATTTTACATTCAAAATAGGAAATGTTTATAAATCAAAATATAAAGATATTCTTTTTTCTCCAAAAGCAGTAAAATGCATATATTCATCCATAAATGATTTAAATCCAAAGTGCATAAGATGTAATTTTAAACCATATTGTGGACTATGCCCTGTATTTAATTATGAAACATCTAAAACATTGTATGGTTCATATAATTCTTTTTACTGGTGTGATATAGAAAAAGGAATATTTGAAGTGATATTTGAAAAAATTAAAAATAAAAAAATAAAAGAAATTTTTCTTGGATGGTTTTATGCCTGATGTATGTGTAATAAACAAGTGCAATAATAAATGTATAATGTGCACAAATCCAGATGAATTTGTTAATTCATCGGTTGAAGGAAACTATGACTTAAAGACGCAAATAAAAAAACTCAGCCTTTATATTAAAGGAATAAAAGTATATGAAGGAAATAAAGAATTTGACAATTACATAAATCTTACAGGAGGAGAACCCACAATACACAAAGATTTTTTTAAACTTATATATTACTTTAGAAAAAATTTACCTCATATCCCAATAACACTTTTAACAAATGCAAGAAAGTTTAAGGATGAAAGATTTACGATAAAATTTTCAAAGATTGCAAAACAACCATTTTCCGTTGCCATAAATTTTCCTTCATCGAAAAAAGAAGTTTTTGAAAACATCACAGGTATAAAAGGAAGTTTTTCTGAAACACTAAATGGTATCAAAAACCTTATGAAATACTTTGATGGAGAAATTGAGTTTAGAATAGTTTTAATAAAGCAAAACTATAGACTTTTAAAAGATACTTTGATATATCTTTGGGAAAAATTTAAAAAACAAAAAAACTGGAGAGTTTCAATAATACATTATGAAATTGAAGGAAAAGCACTTAAAAATCATAAGAAAATTTCAGTAAAACTTTCTCAAACCTCGAAAGAACTTTCACAAATAAAAAAATTGATTCTAAGTTATGATCATGAAATCAGATTATATCATTATCCTCTTTGTGTTGTAGATAAAGAATTAAGAAAATTCTGCTGGATAACACTACCTAAAAAAGAAAGAATATATACTCAAAAATGTAAAAAATGTATTGTTAGAAAAAATTGTCTTGGTCTTATGTTAGAATATTATAAGGTATATGGAGATTATGAACTTAAACCAATTGTTAGGTAAAATACCTGAAATTGTCTCGTTTATTTCTTTACTTTCTTATCTTGCAATTTCATTAAGAATACTTAAAGAAGACAGAGAATTTGGAAAAATAAGAAATAAAGAGATACTTTTAGGAATAAAGATGATATTTTTTCTTCTACTTATACATATTTCAAATACAATTGCAGGATATTTTGGATATAACAATAATTATCTTAACTTAGAATTTTATAAAGCATATATTATAAACTTTGTTTATTCTCTAGTTTTTTCATATATACTTTGGTATGGTGAAATATGGCCTGCTGGAGATTCAAAATATTTTATCTTAAATTTAATGTTTCTTCCTTTAATAAATTTTAGAATTAATGGATTTCCTCACAATCTCTGGATTATTGTTTTAATAAACATATTTATAGTTGCATCAGTAATTTCAATATTTAACTATTTTAAGGAAAACATAATATTGATGAATATGCAAAATGTTAATGCTTTTAATGAAATAAAAAAATTATATTATGAGAAACTAAAAAAAATAGATTTTAAATCATCTGAAATTTATCTTACAATTGTAAGCATACTCTCAATATTTACTTATAAACAAACAATAAACATTTTTATTCAAAATTACATAATAAAGATTTTTCATAGAACTGATATATTCTTTTTTTTATTATTCTTTCTCTGGCCAAAGATTTCATCATTTTTTAAAACAAAATACTGGAAATATATAATAATTTCTTTCTATTCAATTCTCTTTTTAACACTATTTCTAATACCAGATCCTATAAAATACATCAAAACTATATTTAAAATGGCAATTTTAAACACTTTTAAATTTAGCCTTATTCTCTTTATAGCAAAAACAATATTTGAAGATATTCTTGAAAATAGTAACACTTATTATGCATCAAAAGATGAAATAAAAGAAGGAATGGTTCTTCACTCTGAGGAGCTTCAGATAATAAGACAAAATCCAATATTTAACGGTATCTTTGATGATTGTTTCAAAGATGGACTTAATAGCGAACAGGTAAAAGCATTAAAAGATTGGCTTGCAAGACTTCCTAAAGAAAATCCGAAATTAAGATTTGTAAAAACGAAACCATTTGGAATGTATATATTTCTAGGAAGCATTCTTCATCTAATACTAAATAAAAATCTTGTAAAATATTTTCTACGATGAATAATAAAAAGAAAAAGAAACTTGTGATTTTTTTAGGATATAGTTGTAACAATAATTGTATTTTTTGTATAAATGCAGAAAAGAGAAATAAAATTAAAGATAAGTCAAAAGAAGAGGTTTTAAAAGAAATATATCTTGCTGCTAAAAAAGAAAAAATAGATATAATTGAATTTATTGGGGGTGAGTCAACCATAAGAGATGATTTTATTGAAATAATACAGTTTGCCAAAAAACTTAAAATACCAGATATAGTAATTGCAACCAACGGCAGAATGTTTGCAGATATAAGCTTTGCCAAAAAAGCAATAGATGCAGGGCTTTCAACTATAATTTTCTCAATCCATGGTCCAAATGCAAAAATTCATGATTTTTTAACTCAGTCAAAGGGAGCATTTTCTCAGTTAATCAAGGGAATAAAAAATCTTAGAAAAATAGGTTTCAAAAATATAAATGGAAATACCACAATAGTAAAGCAAAATTATAAATATCTTAAAGATATTGCAAATCTTTATGTAAAATATCAAATAAGAAATATTGAGTTTATATTTGTTGATCCAACTTATGGGGGAGCATACATAAATTTTAAAAAGATTGTTCCTAAAATATCTTTAGCATCACCATATATGAAAAAAGCACTTGATATTGGAAATAAAAATGGATATGATCAGTGGAAATTAAGATATGTACCTTTATGTTATTTTACTGACTATCTTAATCAAATAAGCGAATTATGGGAAGCAAAATTATTTCATTCAAAACACTGGGCACCAGATTTTATAAATGAAGATGTGGTTGAAAACAGAAAAAAATACGCAAGAATAAAAACTAAAAGATGTCAGGGATGTAAATTGTATAATATCTGTGAAGGAATATGGAAAGAGTATATAAAACACTATGGTGATAAAGAACTAATACCTGTAAAATGATTGAAAGACTTGTTGTATACCCAACATTTAATTGCAATATGAATTGTAGTTATTGCTTCTATAAAAAAAATTCAAGCAAATATATTTCTGTTGATAAATTTAGAAAGGCACTTAAAAAATTTTTAAAAATATCAAAAAATCCTTCTGTTGTCTTTCTTGGTGGAGAACCACTTATAAATAAAGAGCAGTTAATAAAATTAATAAGGGAAATTAAAAAAGAATCAAATGAGATACCGGTTACTATTTTTACTAATGGAACATTATTAGAAAAAAAAATTATCAAATTTTTTAAGGAAAACAATATAAAAATTGTTGTAAGCATTGATGGACCCCAAAATATAAATGATAAATCAAGAAAATACAAATTTTCATCAAAATCACCTTTTAAAAGTATAATCTCTAAGATAAAAAAATTAAATATAATACAGGAATGTACCATTACCATGGTTATTACAAAATCAAACTTCAAAAAAATTTCTGAAAATATTGAACATTTATACAATCTTGGATTTAGAAGCATTGGATGGAATATTGATTATTTAGATAACTGGCAGAAAAGTGATATTGTTGAACTTGAGAAAGGGATTAAAAAAGTTTTTATAAAATATATGAAAATGCTTAAAGAAGAAAAAGATATCTATGAGATTTCAAATAGATATGAAATAATAGATTTTCTAAACGGAAAAAAAGAAAACAGTTGTAAAAATATAATTTTATATCCAGATGGAAATTTCTATCTTTGTGATAAGGTTATAAATTCAAAAGAACTTCTAATTAAAAATAAAAT
>Ga0308396_1000972_pt1 | contig 16238 bp, 23 predicted proteins | sample Hotspr2SamplePe2_FD_202359 | JGI IMG/M metagenome (GOLD analysis project Ga0308396, IMG submission 202359) | Hot spring phototrophic mat microbial communities from Mushroom Spring, Yellowstone National Park, Wyoming, United States - 20050930_Pe2 ... | reverse complement strand
CTATCTCAACGTCGTTGTTGACGACCGTCTCTTTGGTGTGCCTATCGTGCGTTCGCCGTTTGTAGCGAGCAATAGGGTTATCGTCGGCGACAATCGCTATGCAACGCTGTGGCGTGTGCAAGGCGTCACGGTTTCAGTTGGCACTGAAGGCGATGACTTCGCGCGCAACCTCGTTTCGATTCGCATTGAAGAGCGTGCAGCTCTTGACGTTTATCGTCCTCAGGCTTACGGCGTACTAACACTGGCGTAAGATGCTAACGTCACTTGAGACGTTTCGTTCGCGGTGTGGTATCCAGACGACAGAACTGGACATCCACCTTGACAATGCGCTGCGGGCTGCCCATCAGGAAGTGACTGCCCACCTGGGGCAGCCCGTTGTGCGCTCTATTATTCAAGGCACTACTACATGCGTCCCGCATCAGACATCAGACAGACATGTTGCAATCGTGCCCGCGAGCATTGACATCAACCTGCTGACGCTCTATCGAGACACTGACAACGTGGACATTGCGCCGAACTGCTCAACGATGGGTAACGTTATCTATCTCCCTTATGAGGAGGATCTCGGCACAACGTATCGCTACACGTTAGAGACAGGCTGGACGCAAGCAACTGCACCAATGCTTGTCATTGACGTACTCTATGCAATAGCGTTCTACCTGCTTTTGCAAACGCAACTGCTGCAATACAGCGTTGCAGGTTTGACAAGCGAGTCACGGAGTGAGAGTGGTGTTGTAACAGCGTCGCGGAACTACGATGAGACATATGTCCAACGTCAACTTGAGAGATTGAACAGATGGCGGCTGTTACTGTAACAGACTGGAAGCTACCGCTTGCGGAGAAGATGAACCGCCTGGCTCGTGAGTGGCTCGTTGAGCGGGTTCCAGCTATCATGCAAGTCTATATCGAGGAGCACTTCCACGCAGGACAGCGACCAGGACCGAGAAACCTAACCACCAAACTCTACGTCAACACTGGGCGCCTTGCTCGTAGTTTTGCGCCGTTCGCACGTGAAGGTGTTCTGCGTGTGAAAGGATTGAATATCGAGTATGGCACTCGAGTCCCATACGCAGCAATCCATGAGTATGGTGGGCGCGCTGGACGGTTGAGACGTGCGCGAATCCCAGCGCGACCATATTTGAGACCAGCAGTAAAGCGAGCGCGAAAAGAGCTCGTAGAATTGTATCAAGCAATAATGAGAGAAGCGATAAGATGACAGCATACACAACATTCATCGGCTTGCTCAACGACCTACGTCGAGCGCTCGAAACAACAAATGAGAAGGCTCGACACGAGGAAGAGATTAGAGTCGTCGGCTATCGGATGGAACTCGAGGAAGCGCTCGAGGAGGGAGGCGTTTGGAAGGCAGAGATACTCGTAATTGCGAACACGACAAGCGACGTCAATACGATTACGTCTATCATCACACGGATTGAAGACCTAATGTTGATGTGCGCGAAGTTAGGTATTATCCTCTTTGTTCGCAGTATCACGTCTCTCGACGACACGACACCGACAACACGTAAATCACTTGCGGTAGAGTTAGAGGCGGCATGGCGCGACTGAGCATCGTCAACATCACGACGCTTGAGGATATGCAGCGTCCTGCATATCAGTATATGCTGTCGTCGTTACCTCGAGGTGAGGATGTTGAGTGCGTGTCGCTTATCACCTATCACGATGAGCGGGAGCTCAAGGAGAGGATTGACGTCATTGAAAGCGGATTGCGTGTACGTGTCTATGAGGGTGGCATTGGCATCAAGCCATCGCTTGCAGTGGCACGTACGATTGTAGAGCAGCTTGCTCGTGGTGAGTGGTGCTTGTGGATTGATAGCGATGATCTACTCATCACTCCTGAGCGAGTAGTTGATTGCGTGCGCAATGCTCCAGGTGGCATTGGTGCTTACTATTGCCATGTTGTCGGCATGCAGCAAATCGAGGGGCAAAGCACAGTGCTCTATCACGTCGAGCAGCCCCGACTCTACCGCAAAGGTGCAGGGCGATGGGTCGGTCGCATGCATGAAGTGTTGAAAATCGAAACTTGGACAACCGCAAAAGCGAATATACTCATTGAGCATCATGGTTACTTATGCACGCGTGAGAAGCAGCGCGAGCGGCTGCTTCGCAACCTACGTGGTGTAGCGCAGACGTTGGATGACTGCTGGGACGACGCCAGTCTGCGTGAGCACTACCTACACGTGATGCAATCGAACCTTGATGCATATTTTGGTTTGTCTAACAATTATTGAGAATCAATTATGGCAAGCGTATTACATGGCGGTCGTTATCTTGTCGTGTACACTGCGACACTCGGAGCCACGCCTACAATTGGAACAAATCCTGTATTCACTTGCGACGCGCAGATCAAGACACAGGTGGACTACAACGCTACCGAGTCACACAAGATTGACGTTGAGCACATCAGGGATAACTCTGGTCTGCAAAGCTTCATCGACACCTATGTTGACGTAACGCAGACGTCTGATATAGAGACCATCACATTCGAGGATGGCTCCAAGAGCTCAGGCACACCTTCGGGCAATGCGTTGTTGCTCATCGTCAAGGGTGGGCTTTCAGGAGCGGCTCGCAAAATTTACACGGCGATTGTAAAGATTGACCCGACGTCTGGCTCGTGGACTCAGGAAGGTAACAAGTACAGTCGTCCCAAGCTCGCATTCAACAGCGTTGAGCCTGGCGGCGTAGTGACGGTGCCGACAACGTACTACACAGGTATCGCAACGACGCCAGGACAGATTACGTTCGGCTTGGGAAGCGTGAAGTTCGGAAGAATTCATTACGCGTAAAAATGGTGCGCCGAGTGATGCAGCCCACTTATTTTCCCTCGTTTCATGACTACCCTATAGTTTGTTGAACATCCTCACTGCAGAGCTCGGCGCACTATTATTATTCACCATTGTAACGAAAGACAATGAAATTGACAACGCCTAAGCGCACAATTGAAGTAACTCTTCCACGACTAACGCTGCGCAATGAATCAACGCTGCGTCAATGGTACAACCGCTTGCAAGACATTGCACGAGAGCATGCGCTGACGGGCGATGTGTTGGCACGGCTATTGGTTGAGGCGCAGAAGCGCGACTACGACTTGTCCCATCTCATCACGTCAAATGGTTCATTGACTGAATATGCGCAGCAGCATGATGTTGAGGAGCTTCGTGACATGATTCTCGATATCATCAGTGGTGATGTTGAGTTGGTCAAGCTACTCATCTCCATCCAGCACTACCCACGCACACAGCAGGCATATTTGGCAGGCGTTGAGTTTCTACGTGAAGTGTGTGGTGTTACGCTTGACGAAGACGAGTTGCAAGAGACGCCATACGATGAGGTGGCGCAAGTCATAGAGGAATTTTTTCGACACATGCGCTGACGCTTATGCTTACGAATTGCACATCAATCGGACAGAGCCACTTGCAACACTCAAGTATGTTGACGACTACGGTGATGAGCTTGAGGACACAAGCGCGATGCACTTACTGCCAGAGCATCTACGATGTTATGCATTGGCAGCTATGATAGCAGAGGCATTGCACATTGATTTCGAGACTGTGCTCGATTACGACTACAAGCATTGCATTGACCTACTGCTTGTAGTGAAGGCGCGAACGTGGCGAAAGCCGACCCGTAACCCATACGAAAAGTACTTGTAGCGATGGCAACAGCGGCTGAGCTTATCCTCAAGATTGAAGCAGACGTTAAGAACGCGCAGGCTGCGATTGAGTCTGTGCGTAAGTCATTGCTCGCTGCGCAAAAGGATGCTCGCATAGTGCCATCGCTCAATCTTGCAACCGTCAAGCAAGAATTTGGCAAGGGGATTGTGGACATCAAGGCGAAATTTCAGGAGGGATTCAGCAACGTTGGCAGTGGTGTTATCGGAGAAGTCGCCAAGAATTTAGGCACGCTTATCAATCCTGCTGGAGCAGCGATTGCAGCGGTTACTGCATTGGGCGGGGCACTGGTGGAGGGAACACGTCGAGCGCTTGAATTCGAAAAGGGACTGGCTAACTTAAGTGTTATTACTGGTATCAGCGGAGACGAGCTCGAAGCGCTCGGTGACAAGGCGAAGGAGATTGCATTGCGCTTCGGCGGAGATGCAACGTCGCAGCTTGACTTGATGTCAATAGCGCTGTCGAAATTGGGCCCCGACCTTGCCAAGAGCCAAGAACAGTTTGCGGGATTCATTGAGAACGTCAACATCTTCGCAAAAGCTACGGGGCAAGACGCAGCAACGGCAGGTCAGCAGCTGATGGACGTTATGCTCCAAGTAGGCGTCAACACGAGCGATGCTAACGAGGTTCTGCGTGCAAGTGGAGAGTTGATGGATGTGTTGGCAAAGGCAGCACAGGAAGGGGCAGCGGAGACGTCAGCGCTTGCGGAGTCATACTTGCAGGTAGGTTCAACCGCTAAGCAGCTCAACCTATCCTCGACACAAGTAGCGGCAGCGCTTGAGGGGCTTGCGTTCGCTGGCAAGAGTGGAGCAGAGGCAGGTGTTGGACTTCGCAACGTACTCACGTCACTTGTCAAGACAAGTAGTGCCGCCGAGAAAGCACTCAACAGCATTGGACTATCATCGGCGGAGCTCGGTAAATCGCTGAGCGAGAAAGGTATCGCCGACACGTTGCAGCAGTTGCAAGATGGGTTGCAGAAACTTGGCTCTGATGCTGAACGTAGTGCGTTGCTTGTACGTGTGTTCGGGAAGGAGAATCTTGCAGCGGCAGGTGGATTGCTCAACAACCTTGATAAGATTCGAGAGCTTCAGAAGCGTATCGAGTCTGGTGCACAAGGTGCAGCGCTGAAGCAGGCAGAGACACGCATGGCAACGATGGGAGAGCTGCTCGAACGGCTCAAGACGGCAGCTGGGCTTGTCTTGGAGGCATTAGGCAGTCAAGTGTTGAGGGTTGCGAATATGTTCACGAGCATGTTCAGCGGGGTCGGAACGGGGATGGGAGATGTTGTCAAAATTATTTCGGGTGCTGCGTCGGCAATCGTATCAATTCTGCAACCTATTATTGCATACTTTGCGGGGCTTTTAAACATGGGACTCAGTGCATGGAAGGGGTTGATTGAAGGGTTGCAAGATGCTTTCAGGGGACTCGGTGGAGGCGTTGACATCTTCGGCGCATTAGCAGATGTACTCAAAACCGTGTTTTCCGTTCTGTCTTCGATTGTATTAGCGGTTGCAAAATTCATTGGATTGGTAGTTGGCGGCGCCATACGACTGGTGATTTCGTACTACACCATGTTGTGGAACGCAATCAAAACGGTAGTTAATTTCATAGTCGAACTGGTCAACAAGTCAACGGTGTTGCAAGGAGTATTCCTTGCGCTTAAGAACTACGTGCAGTCTGTAATTGACTCGTTCGTTTTGCTGTACAATTGGCTCAAGAAGATAATCGGCGGACAAGACGACACCGCGAAGAAGAGCGAGCAGGTAGCTCAATCACAACAGCAAGTGGCAGAGGCGACCAAAACAGCAGCAAGTGAAGTCAAGAAAGCAAGTACTGATTATGCAGCACTTGCTGCACAATTGGATGCAGTGGCGCAGCGAGCCAAGCAGTACGTTGACGCTGTCAAGCAGTTCGTTGACCTTGCCGCCAAGCAATCATCATTGAATCGTGGTATCGTCTCCCCCGACACGCAAACACAGTTAGAGGCAGCACGTATCCAGCTTGATCTACTGCAGCAGAAGCTCCTCTCATTCGCACGGACGGCGGGGGTTGAGAGTGCGATTCGCAAGATGCTCGCGGATCCGTTGGAATTGAGTGTTGATGCAGCTAAGCGGTGGGCAGAGGAGATTGCGAAAGCGAATCCAATAGTAGTCAAGGCACGAGAGGAAATGGAGGCGGTAGCTGATGCTGAAGACGAAGGTGCAGCCAGTGCTGATAGAGCTACAAAAGCGAAAGAGAAGTATCAACAGGCATTGAGCAAGGCAAAAGGTGAAGCGCTATCACTACTCAACGACGTCATCAAGCTGCGTCAACAGTCACAAGAGCTGGAAATTCGCGCAAACGTTGAGAATGCTAAGCGTGAGCTTGATGCAGTATCAGAGGAGCTCTCCAAACTATCAGACGTGACTATCGAGGTAGCACTTGATAACGCTGCCATTGATGCGCTGCGAAGCAAGTACGAGCGCACAATCGAAGACCTACGCACACGGTTGCAATCGCTAAGAGTGGGGAGTGATGAAGCTAACGTTGTCAAGTCGGCGCTCGAAAAGGTGCTATCGAGCTACGACAAGTTCAACAAGCAACTGCTCGAGAAAACAACCGAAGGCGCCAAGCTAAGGCGTGACGTACAGATTGCTGCGATCAATGATGAGGCGGAGCGTGAACGGCAGGAGCGACTTCGAAGGCTCGATGAAGAGGAACAAGAGTGGATTCGTAAAGCACAATTAGTCCAAGCTGGGGAAGAGACCATCCAAGCTATCCGTGAACGTTACGCAGCGTTGCGCCAGCAGTTGATGGACAAGGAAGCGCAGCGCTGGCAACAGCTCAATACAGAGATGCTACGCACAAGTGATTCGTTCCTGACGTCACTGACTAACGCGTTCGGCACAGCGTTCGTTGAAGTCGGACGCGACGCACAAGAGGGCATGAAGTCATTCAACCGCGCGATTGCAAGCGCATTGATTGACCTACTCGAAGCAATGCTCCCAGCATGGATTGCTGGTGCGACTGGTGCTGAGATTGGAACTAAAGGTATCATCGGTTTTGGCACTGCTGGTGTTCTCGTTGCCTTGCTCAAGACCTTGTTCGCGGCTGCTCGTGCAGCATTGCAACGAGGATTTGCAAGTGGTGGGTTCACCGGTTACGGTGATACACAGGACGTTGCAGGCGTTGTCCATCATCGAGAATACGTGATTCGCTACCCCTATGCTGAGCGCTACCGTGCTATCTTGGATGCAATCAATAGGGGAACATACTCTCCACAAGTCGTGATGGTTCCCACCCTGCAGCAAGTAAGAGTTGAGCTCACGGGCGCGTTGCAAGTGCGTGCCAAAGGTGATTGGATTGCTGCGCAGAGGTCGGTTGCACTACGAGCGAGGATGGCGTCATGAGTTGGAAAATTTGGTTTGTTGGAACGAATGCATACATACAGACAGACACGGCTGGCGCTGTTGATGACTCGGCGATTGACTCGCTCATCACATCCAGTGCTGCATATCCACAGGACTTGCTCATTTATGCTGCCAATCCTCAGCGCACGCTCAACATTGATGCCAACATCATCGATAATGGTGTTGCAATTGTAGGCGGTGAATACGTTGATGAGATGACACTCCACGTACTGCCCTATCATTTCCCAACTGATGATTCTGCGCGGCAAGCGTTGATGGATTATCTGACTGGTTACTTCTGGTACTATGTCCGAAATGGTGACTATCCAGCGTGGTGGAACTCACGCAGCGATCCATTGAAGTGGTGGGCGGTGAGAATTGCAGCGCTCGAGCATGAGCACAAGCACCAGACGGGGGTGAAGTACCTGCGGTTGAAACTCTACTTCACGCGGTGGTAGCATGGCAACGTGCTTATGGACAGACCATCCATCACGATTGTGGGGACGTGTGTGCATCGGCTTCTTCCCTGCTGGAGCGACGAGCTACACGTATGAGCGCATGTCTTATGACATCATCGACCCCACCAAGACCAAGCTCACAGCTGGATTCGAGTCGATGATTGGACTTGAGAGAGTCCCGCAACTTGAGCTATCTCTCAATGTGCGGTCGCAATCGTTCGGGGATTTGTTGGCGATGTTGCAGAGCGGTCCCGTGCTTGTGAGGATTACACGAGGGGCACCTATTATCATTGCAGGCAGGCTAATATTCCGTCGTGAGCCTTACACTGATTACAATGACACTTTATCATTATGGACAGGCGTCGTCAACGCAAAGCTCGAAGTTGACCTCATCAAGGACGATAGTACAAGGCTCGTGATAGATGAGGCGGCTCATTGGGCGGCGAGCGAGTGCACAGGTGATGATTACTACGCTGCTGTTACAACTGTGCCATCGGGGCACAGAATCACTAACATTGATGACGTGTACGAGATACACAGAGACGCGAACTATGTCGTACATCATCATTATGTCTATCCCGTAAAAGAGATTCGTCATTGGGGACCAAATGGAAATTACAACTATACAAAATGGTACTACGTTTATGATTCAATCGCAAAAACGATTGCGAATAAACTATTAGCAACATTCCCTGCTTTCGGTTGGTATTCAGCGGCACCAATTATGGGATGGTTACAGATCTCTTTGAATATCAACGGCTCACTTATTGCTCAACCGATTCAAAATGTGTATGTGCCAACCGATTATGACGCCAGCGATCCCAAACGTAAGTACTGGGGACTTTCAGCATACATTCAGCGTTGTGGCTCATTGAGAGAAGCAATCAAGGAGATAGCAGAGTCACTTCTACACCGTTCAACAATACGTATTATAGGTGATGCTGTTCAATTCAAGCTGTATCGCTATTTCGAGAGCACTTCTGCTGTAAACTATTCATCTGCTGCTCTTGTCTCGCGCAAGTTATTTGCCAACGTAATTTCCTCTTGCACAGTGACCGCCGACCGCTGGGGACACGAGCGCATCAAAGAGTACACGATTCGACGCGACAATCGCTACAACGATTACGGGGTAAGACTTGCATTTTTTAATGTCGTACCTTGCAAAAAGGGTCGTATTCGCATAGACCACTCCGGTGAGTATCGTTTTACACCCGAAGATATTGACTACGAAGGCTTGCGCAACGTGTACGTATTGAGTGGTCCGCGGCTCATACGTGCATGGTTGATTGCTCCTTACGTTGACGCGACCCAGCATGTCAATCAAGTTATCTCGAAGCACGGATTGATAATCAACCCGACGACATCGATTTCACCGAGTGATAACACAACCTATTTTCTCGCTGGTGCTGACGAGTACTCACTTCGCAACGTAGTGGCTCGCTCTGTCGTTGCGTTGATGGGGCAGACGTCAGCGGAGCTCCGAACGTACAAGATGCAAGACGCTAATTATATGCATCATCTTGGTCACAACAACGGATATGGCTACATGCTCGGTTACAACGTTGAGCTTGCCAGCGGCATTGCGGAATACACTCACTATAGAATAGGAACGACTGGTTATGCCGATTGAAGAACGCACAATTGGAGCACGCAAAATCCACCCGAAGCACTTGCTCGTGGATAAGCCTGGCGCAACGATTGAAACTGGTCAAGCGGTAATCCCTGCTCAAGACCGTGAGTGCTGGATTGTGGACTTGTACAGCGCAGTGGCACTAACCAATCCATCGGGCAACGTCACAATTGATGGCGTGACAACATCGCCGGGAATGACGGTGCTTGATAGGGCTGGCTACTTGTGGGTAACATCATCAACATCGTGGACGGGCTATCCTCAACAGCCAACACCTGGTGACCTTGTGTCAATCTCACGCGGAATCAAGTACGGTGGGCAGACGCTCTTCGTGGATAACGATTTTGTGCGCACAGCGAACGCGTCAATCGCTGATGATTACTCGCTTCCCGACCCAATCCCCGACGCTCCTGACAACTCATCACGCCTTGTTCCCTCGACACTGCTCGTCAGTGACGAGAGTGTATCGATTGCACCTTACTGGAGACTTGATGCATCACAGAGTGGCAGCGTCTATCAAGTCTCTGCGATGGTTCAAGTGGTGACAACGTTCCTCGTTGCGCCGACGTGGCTTTTCCTTGACATCTATCGCGACGATGAATTCTATTCACGCCTCGACGCTCGTGTTATCACCGTTGCAAATCCATCTATTCAAATCTTGACTGGCTCGCAGCTTGTGCATGGCAGCGGAGAGTTTGACATTCGCCTTTGGGCAGTCACATCGTTTCTGCTTAATGTGCCGACGGGATATGAAAAGTTAATGCGAATCACTGCACACCGACTGCGATGAAGACGCTCATCATCTCGGATATACACATACCCTACCACTCAGAGACTGCGCTTGATTGTGCGTTTAGCGTTGCTCGGCAGGAACGAGTGGAAGAGATTATCATCAACGGCGACCTCATCGATTGCGAGTCGCTATCACGCTATGACAAGCGTTATGACACTATTGACTTCGCCCGTGAGATTGATGAAACGAAGTACTTCCTGCAAGAGCTCCGCAAGACGTTTCGACGAGCGCGGATCCTCTACAAAGCTGGCAATCACGAGGAACGCCTCGAAACGTACATCATGCGAAAAGCTCCAGAGCTTGCCCACCTAAAAGCGCTAATGATACCTGCATTACTTGAGTTGCAATCACTCGGCATTGACTACATCAACGATCGTTCAGCCGTCCAGCTTGGCAAGTTGAATGTTTATCACGGTCACGAAATCGGTAGTGCTGCAAGTGTCAACGTTGCCATCAGCGTGCTACGCAAAACGCTCACGAACACACTCTGTGGTCATTGGCACAAGACACAGCAAGAGATACTGCGAAATGCTGAGGGGCATCTCGTAGGCGCATGGATTAGTGGTTGCTTGTGCAATCTCAATCCATTCTATCGCCCAGTCAACACTTGGAATCACGGCTTCGCCATCGTCGCGACTGATAGCAATGGATTCTTCTCTTTGCGCAACTACTACATCCAAGACGGTCGCATCTTATGAGCGCTTCTCGCCACGACGCTTCTTGAATTCCTCCTTGAGAGCGTTGCGAACACGAATGTAAGTGAGCATTTCCACCTCCGTGCAACCAAGACGTTCGGCTATGTCTGCCAAGTCAATTACCATTGGCTTACGCCCTCGTCCTGGCTCGACGGGAGTAATCTCAAGGTCGTGGATATAGTTGTAAGCACCAGCGCGTGAGAGGTTCATCAACCGAGCGAATTCATGGATTGTCAGTTTCATACCATAGTGCATAAGTTGTATAACTTATTCATTGCGTCAGGGAATTTGGCGGTCATGTTGTCGTGCGTGCATAATTCATAGCAACCCCACAACTGTGATGGATTATCCTCAATCCACGTTATGTTGGTTAGCCGTGTCTGTCGCTGGACAACAATGATAACCGCCCATCGCTTATCAGTTAAGTATTTTTTCACCTTTTGAATTTGTGCACGAGACGCTTTGATGTTTTTCTTCGACGTGTACTTGACCTGGATTAGAATCGTGCGCTTACCAAGCGCAACAAGGTCGAAATCACTTTTGCTACCAGCAGTTCGAAGGCAGGGAATATTATAACGCTCTTCTAAAAATCGGCGAATCTCTCGCTCAAGATTGACGCCAGACCTATAACGACGATTAGGCATAGCAGTTATCTCCATCGTTGTACCGTTTCAAAGCAGGGAGCAGCTCTTGTAATGCGTGATACCTCTCGACGTAGTCACGTATCTGGGAATGGCGATGGTAAATGATATAGGCGATGTGTATGCACGTTGGTGCTCCGCGCTGAAAGAGTATGCAATCACAAGAGTAGAGCGTCTCAAGTGGGCTGTCGGATAGCTTGACCTGCACGTTGTAATAGCGGCGGTTGTGTGACACACTTTCAACTGCATACATCAGCACGCCACGACGACAGTCGACAGCACGCAGGTAGTTACGCAAGTACAATCGTTTTGCCGTGTCGAACAGTGAGATTGCTTGCTCGAGGGTAGTATATCTGCTCATAGCTTCTCCAAGAGGTTGTAATTGATGGATAGACGGATCGTGGGACCGCTGACCTTGAGGCATTCCTGGTAGACATCGGGGTACTTCGCCTTGAGCTTGTCCGTGTCAATCGTCTTGTAGGTTGAGACGCTGTAAGAAGCTACTCTCTTCCCTTTGTAAGTTGCCTTCTCCGCGCCGCCGAGCATGAGTTCAAGTTCGAATTTCGCCTCGTCGAGAAGATGGTCGTATTGGTCACGCTCAATCTTCAAGCGATGAATTTTGCGCAGCAGCTCTTCGCAGTCGAGCTCCACCACCTTACCCTCTTCAATCTTGATTGAGTCGCGATATTCCTTCGGGTTGGTCGGTGGCGGCGGGACTCTTGGAATAACGTGCTGCTCGTAGAATTGCAACAGACGGCTCAACACGTCTGCCGTTAGTTCATCGTCGAAAGCAATCGTCTCTATGTCGAGCTCCTGATTCGAGAACGTAAAGACAGCGTAAGTACAGAGCGGCGCGTTAGCCAGCAGCATGTAGAGGTTGGCTTGGATAATGTATTCGTGTGGGATTTTCTCGTATCCTCGAGCCGTTGTCTTGATCTCAAGAATCGTGGAGTCGTTGATACGCCCATCGATGTAACCATGCAACGGAGGAGCGCAGACGTACTCTTGGGCTTGCGTGCACATGATGCCGTATTCCTCTGCCAACATGTTTCGAACCCCTTCCTCGAAGTAGCGACCGAGAAGCATCGCACGATTAGCTTCTGGCTTGACGCCTTCAACGATGCGGCGGTAAGCTGAGAGTGGAGTCGCATCTTCGAATTGCGACTCACCGATTGCTGACGACACAACAGAGCAACCTATCTTGGGCAGGTTATGCTGCTCTGCAAGAGCAGTCAAGCGTTGCAGAAGTTGTTTGCTATTATTCATGACTTCACCTCTTTTGTTGTGCGTGTCGTTTTCAGAAGCATACGATAGACTTCGGTCAACTGGTCGTTATTGAGCTCGAACAGTTCCGCTTTACCATAGGTTTTGTTCAACCAATTCGTGAATTTGACCTTCCGCACGTCGGAAAACTGTTCGTACATTTGGCGACATTCGTCAAGCATAACTTGATCTAACTCCTCCTCGTATGCATCACCGAATGTTGACTCGGCGGGCGGTTCAGATGTCTCCACGACCACTGTCTCATCGATTGACTGCTGCGGTTGTGACGGCTCGAGCTGTTGAGGCTCGACAACCTCTGCTGCTGCATCGTCGATTGTGACTCGTTGAGATTGTGGGACAGTATCAAGCTCGGATTCGTCGAGGATACCGAGACCAACAATCGAGAGTGTTACACGACGCTTAGCCTTCGTCTCGCACTTCATAATCGCATTCGCCAATTGTTCGCCTTGCAACCCTACAATTGAGACGGCTCCCGTTGCCTCGTCACAACGGCCGTCGGGTAATGTTGCTCGCGCCGTGACGACGTAGATATCGTCGAGGCGTTCACGAGATACAATTGTAATTGACACCTGATGCAGCCGCCGAAGTTGGTCTGTTGCGTCACGACGCGCGTACAAGGTTAGTCGTCCCGAGAGTGTGATGTACTCAAAAGGACGGGTGAGCGGATTGAGTCCCAGTGACTCACACAACGTTTTGTAGTAGAGCAGGCGCTGCTTAGGCGTTAGATGCTCAAGGCGTCCCAGAACAATTACTTTCTCAAGTGCCGCATCGTCGAGCGGCTGGGGATGGGGGGAGAGAATAGGTTTCATGACTACACCGAAAAAATGTGAAACAAATAATGATTGCTTCTCCTATTTACGAAGCGTTGTTTTTGTCAATCAATTCGTTCAAGCGTCGTGTGTACTCGGCTTCGAGAGCCAACGCTATTTTTTTTAAGTCTTTAAATATGTGAGACCAATTCATCCACCATGTACCATCGTTTACAATGGATTCGAACAAAGTTTCAATCGTATCGTTTACATTGTGCCCCGAATAAGCATATGGAGTTATGTCTTTAATAATTTTGTCAATTTCATTTAGTATCAACTTTTCTGCTTCCCGCCGAAGCTCGTACCTGTTTTTCCCGTCTGAATTGAGGTTGACGATATCCAAGGCGACCTGCCACCAATGTTGGATGTAATCGCGGACGACGACGTTCGAAACAATGTCTATGATAGTCGGTTTCATGGCTGCTCCGATGAATTAGTGGAACAAGATGAATAGAATGTGTTCACAAGCTGCTCGTATCTGTCCAAGAGATAGTTGCTTATTTTGGAAAGCTCATTTTCGTAGCGTTCAAGCGGGTACAGTGATTTCTGTGCACATTCCGCCCAGAGTAGTGATAGCAGACTTTCTGCGGTTGCAAAATCGTCGTGTTGATAGTCGGGAAGATACTGGCGCAGAATTGGCTCGATTGCGTAGCATAGTAGCTGTTCAGATTTTCGGTCGATATCCCATTCACTGAGATATTCCCGATTCAACTTAGCGCTGAGATATACTATACTTTCTGCCTGCTTTCGCAGTATTACTGCGGGCACTTCGTAAATAGACTGAATGGGTATCATTGTTATACCTACAATTGTTTTACAATTTCGGAATTACGAACGGGCGAGTAGTTCGTGCGTTCGAAGAGTTCGTCATCGAGTTCAATGTAACCTTTTTCAAGCGCCTCGAAAAACGTCTGCCAAATCTGCTCGGGCTCAATTTTTGTAGGGTCTTCGCAATCCAATAAATGGAGACTGTATGCGGTGGCGAACGTCAACATCACAAGGCGCTGAACCTCTGGGTGGGAGCACAACTCCGCAACCGATCGAGGGAGATAGTTGGGGAGTCTCATGGCTAGACCTCCTCAGTATCGATTTCCATGTCCGCAAATGCGTTTTGCCGGCGGTTGTATTCGTTTTCGATGAAATCGAAAACCTTCTCGAGCTCTTTGTCGAGACGTTCCTTCGATTCTTCGGTCACGTCCATCATGTCTGAACGCTTAGCTTCGTCTTCGTACAGCAATCGCCAGAGATATTGGTAGAGAATCTCCGGCGTGTCCAATGCACCTATCTCATATCCTGGTTCGTAGCGACGGATGGCGGTTAGTAGAGCTGCCATCACAAGGTCGTCGGTCTCTTTCCGAATCTCTGCGTCGGTCTTGTTCTCGATGCCCAGCTCTGTTCCGAGGACAACTGCTTTTTGGGCTTGCCGACGGAGCCAACGGAGATCCCATTCCATGTAATCGGAATCGATGGGACGGAAGAATTCGTTACACATGACTATACCTCTGATAGATGATTAATAGGTAGATCAATAACGTCTAACACGTATGCATCACGCACGATTGCCTTGCAATAGCAATCATAGTCGATATAATCGAGCGGCAGGATATCACGACCAGTAATTACCAGCACTCTATTACCTGGATAGAGCACGTAGTCGGGTACTCTGTCATACCGCTTAGCGGCGAGTGCGTAGACATCGATAGCTTCAACCACATCCTCATCCGGAAATACCGATGAGGATATGTAATCACCAGGCTGTGCATTATAATTCTCGTGGTCGGGAAACACGACCATGATTGCGAGCACAGCATTACCCTCGTGCCATGTGTCCTTGACCTGGCAAGCGATGGGTTGCAACTGACGGAGGCTTGTGTATTGTGACATGACTACACCTATATGATTAGTGGGACAATAATAAATAGATATTAAGGTTATTCAGAGGGGGCGCAAGTGCTGCGCCCCGCTCCATCATCAGTATTATCGTTGCCGATTCCACACGTAGTAATCATAGACGCTTTCGAAAGCGATGAATCCATCCCACGTGCGGGCAATAACTGCTGCCCAGGGGCAACGACGCTTGGCTGTGTGGTACGAGGCACATTGCACGAATTGCTTACGCATGACTACACCTATAATTATGGTTAAACATACATGCCACATTTTTGTGGCAATATTTCTGTTGCAAAAATAAGTAATAAATTTTCGTTTGTCAAGAGGTTTTGAAAATTTTTTTTTTCGCTTTCTCTCTTGACGATTGGCACGTCTTTTGTTGTTTGCTGCGCCAATCTGTTGGGTTTCAGATGCGAAAGAACAATTAATCTGTCTAATCTTTATGATGCAAAAATAATCAATTAATTTTGACTTTGTAACACTTTCGAAAAAAAATTTTATTTTTTTTTTCGAGGGTTGTTTGGCACGGGAATTGATAGCATTCATCTCCGCTCAGTTCCCAAGCACGTATTCACGCCATTTGTCCAAGTTTCCGAGAAAAGTTGGACAAAGAGATTTGACTACGTTGCGTATATTTACCATTGTACTTTTGCATGTCGCGTTCCTTCCATAGCGTCGCCTGCGTTTTGTTGGCGGCGCTTTTTGTTATCAGCAGTGAAATATGTATATTTGTAGCATGGAGTTGAGCGCTCAGAAATCAGAGAAGCGTCGCGAGTATCGGAAGAAGCTCATTACCTTCTTGCGTGACTGCCATTATCTCGCCAACAAGCCGAGACAGCGAAAAGACATCTTACTAATTGTCGAAGCGTTCTTCGAGCAGGAATCATTCTCCGCCTACGACGTCCAAGCGCTCGTCGGTCGGGGAACGTCTTACTCTTACGCACGCAAGCTCATTAATCA
>Ga0308396_1000971_pt1 | contig 16238 bp, 10 predicted proteins | sample Hotspr2SamplePe2_FD_202359 | JGI IMG/M metagenome (GOLD analysis project Ga0308396, IMG submission 202359) | Hot spring phototrophic mat microbial communities from Mushroom Spring, Yellowstone National Park, Wyoming, United States - 20050930_Pe2 ... | reverse complement strand
TGCCGATCAGCTTCAAGCGCGAGCAGCGCTACGCACCCGATCTGGAACGCGCGGCGCGCCTGGCGAGGCTAGCCGTGGGCTACGCGCGCCTGCGCCGCACGCCAAACGCCGAGAAGCGCATCGCGTTCGTGCTCACCAACAGCAGCGCCAAAGCCGGCAAGATCGGCAACGCCGTGGGCCTGGACGGGCCGGCTTCGCTCATTTGCATCCTGCGCGCCATGCAAGCGCGCGGCTATGACATCCGCAAGCTGCCGGACTCCGCGGATGAACTGATGCACGCGCTCATCGCGCGCGGCAGCTACGATAAAGACTTCCTGGCCGACTTCCAAGGCCGCCAACTGCACGGCGTGCCGTTGGCGTGCTATCACGGTTGGCACGCCGAATTGACGGACCTGCAGCGCGATCACATGGACGCGCGCTGGGGTGGACCGCCCGGGCCGGCGTATGTGTGCGAAGGCGCATTGCGGTTTCCTGCGCTTGAGCTGGGCAACGTCTTGGTCGCCCTCCAGCCCCCGCGCGGCTACGGCGACGACCCAGATGCGATCTACCATGCGCCTGACTTGCCACCAACTTACCAGTACCATGCGTTCTACCGCTGGCTCACCACGCCCCGCGAGGCAGGCGGCTGGGGCGCAGATGCGATCGTCCACATGGGCACGCACGGCACGCTAGAGTGGCTGCCGGGCAAGGGTGTTGGCCCCTCTGCCGATTGCTTTCCCGACGCGCTGATCGGCGATGTGCCCTTCCTCTACCCATACATCATCAGCAATCCCGGCGAAGCGGCCCAGGCCAAGCGGCGCACGCACGCCGTCATGATCGGCCACCTGATGCCGCCCCAAACCACGGCCGAGCTATACGGCGACCTGGCCGAGCTGGCCCAGTTGGTGACCGAGTACTATGCTTGCGAAGCGACCAGCCCGGATAAGCTGCCGCTCCTCCAATCACAGATTTGGTCGCTGATCCGCCGCGCCAAGTTGGACAGCGAGATAGGCGAAATCCTAAAGCGACGCAACGCTAAACACGCCCACGACTGGGATCCGACCCTCACGCCAGAAGGCATACCCGTGCGCATCGTCGAGCTGAGCGGCAAGGAGTTCGCCCACATGCTCGAAGATGTAGACGGCTACCTATGCGAACTCCAGGGGATCCAGATTCACTATGGGCTGCATACGCTGGGCCAAGCGCCGGATGGGGACGTGCTGCTCAACACGCTATACGCCCTCCTGCGCCTGCCGAACGCCGACGTGCCCAGCTTGCGGCAGGCGGTGATACAAGCGATGAGAGACGCGCAAGGAGGGCTTGGCACAAGCCAGGTTGACATAGAGAGAGAAGCGGATGCCCTTGCCCTGGCGCTCCTGCGCGCCCTGGCCGCGGTCAATTTTGACGCTGCGCAGGTGACGCGCATCGCGCGCGACCGCTTGCCCGCCGGCCCAGGGTGCGATGCGGCGATTCAAGCGTTGCGCTACGCCTGCCAACAGCTCGTCCCGGCGCTGGCACGCACTACCGATGAGATCACCCATCTGCTGGATGCGCTGGAGGGGCGCCCCGTCCCGCCTGGCCCTGCCGGCGCGCCCACGCGCGGCGCAGCGCATATCCTGCCCAGCGGGCGCAACCTTTACACCGTTGACCCGCGCGCCATCCCCAGCCCAACAGCCTGGGAGGTCGGCCAGCAGCTCGCTGAATCGCTCATCGCCCTCTACCGAGAGCGCGAAGGGACATACCCGCAGCGAGTTGGCCTGAGCGTCTGGGGCACGACGGCCATCCGCACGCAAGGCGACGACATCGCCCAAGTGTTGGCGCTGCTCGGCGTCCGACCGGTGTGGCAGCGCGAGAACCGCCGCGTCGTCGGCGTCGAGGTCATCCCGCTGGCCGAACTGGGCCGACCGCGCATTGACGTGTTGCCGCGCATCACCGGATTCTTCCGCGACGCGCTGCCGCACGTGATCGCGCTGATGGACGAGGCAATTCAGCGCGTCATCAGCCTGGACGAGCCGCCAGAGCAGAACTACCCGCGCAAACTCTACTTTGAGCGCATGGCCGCGCTGATCCGAGCAGGCATTGCGCCGGCGGAGGCAGACCGTCGCGCCCGCTATCGCATCTTCGGCTGCAAGCCCACGGCATACGGGGCCGGCATCCTGCCTTTGATCGAGGCCGGCAACTGGCAGGACGCGCGCGACTTCGCCCGCGCCTACGTCGCGTGGGGCGGCTACGCTTACACCCGCGATGCGGAGGGGATCGAGGCGCTGGATGACTTCAGCGCCGCCCTCGCCACGACTGACGTCGCAGCCAAAAACCAGGACAACCGCGAGCACGATTTATTCAACTACGACGATTACCTCCAGTACCACGGCGGCATGGTCGCCGCTATCCGCGCCCTGCGCGGCAAGCCGCCGTTTGCTGCCTTCGGCGACAGCAGCGATCCTTCCAAAGCGCGCGTGCGCACGCTGAAGAGCGAGGCCATGCGTGTCTTCCGCGCCCGCGTGGTGAACCCCAAGTGGCTGCGGTCCATGATGAAGCACGGCTACAAGGGCGGCTTGGAGATGGCCGCGACGGTGGATTATCTGTTCGGCTACGACGCCACAGCGCAGGTGATGGAGGACTGGATGTACGCCGAGGTGGCCGAGCGCTACGCGCTGGATGCCGAGGCGCAAGCCTTCCTCAGGCGCAGCAACCCCTGGGCGCTGCGCGAGATCATCCAGCGCTTACTGGAAGCCATCGCGCGAGATATGTGGCGGGCCGACGATGCCATGCGCCAGCGCCTCTTAGACGCACTGAATGAGCTGAGCGGCGACCTGGAAGATTTTATGGATCGCGCCTGGCTGCACAGCAGAGCGGTGCTAGGCTGAGCAACATCTTCTATCAAGCCCATCGGAGCAATCTCCCCCTATCAGTGCCCTGCCCCACCCTGTGTCGCCCTGAGCGCAGCGAAGGGTCTAAAGTCGCGGTTGGCTGAGGCGCTGGGAATCACCGGCGCCCTACCCCACCCTGTCACCCTGAGCGCAGCAAAGGGTCTAAAGTCGCGGCCGGCTGAGGCGCTTTAGATGCTTCGCTGTCGCTGAGCATGACAGCCCTCTTTCATCGGGTGCGTTTCACCAATAGGGGCAAGACAGCGCGCCTTCTAGGCAGCGACCAAGGATGCTGTGCCTTCAAGTTCCTCGCGTTCTCCGCGTGAGATCGGTCTTGCCTCCAACCGTGAACGCACCCATTGCCCTCGCCCATATAATCCGCCCGAGAGTATCGCCATGCGCACCTTCATCTCCCGCCGCGTTGCATCTGTGCCCCCCTCTGGCATTCGCCGCTTCTTCGACATCGCCGCCACCATGCCCGACGTGATCTCGCTCGGCGTGGGCGAGCCGGACTTCGTCACGCCAGAGCCGATCCTGAACGCCGGCATCGCCTCGCTCCAGCGCGGCGAGACGGCCTACACCAGCAACTCCGGCACGCTCGCATTGCGCCGGGCGCTCAGCGCTCACCTCAGCCGGCGCTATGGCGTCGAATACGACCCAGAGACCGAGCTGCTGATCACCGTCGGGGTGAGCGAAGCGCTGTACCTGGCGGTCACGGCGATCCTCGATCCCGGCGACGAGGTGATAGTGCCACAGCCTTGCTTCGTCTCCTACGTCCCGGAGGTGATCTTCGCCGGCGGCGTCGCGGTGACGCTGCCGACCTACGTTCAAGACGGGTTCCAGGTGACCGGCGCGGCGCTTGAGGCGCGCGTCACGCCGAGGACCAAAGCGATTCTGATTGGTTATCCAAATAACCCCACCGGCGCTGTGCTCAGCCGCGAGCGGATGGGCGAGATCGCGCAGGTGGCCGAGAGGCACGACCTGATCGTGATCAGCGACGAGATTTACGACCGGCTGGTGTATGGGGTGGAGCACGTGTGCTTTGCGTCGCTGCCGGGGATGCGCGCGCGCACCATCCTGTTAGGGGGCTTCAGCAAGGACTATGCGATGACCGGCTGGCGGATCGGCTACGTCGCTGCGCCGGCTGAGCTGTTGGCCGCCATGCGCAAGGTGCACCAATACACCATCATGTCCGCGCCCACCACCGGCCAGCACGCAGCGCTGGCTGCGCTGGAGGTGGGCGAAGCGCATGTGCAGCGCATGGTGGCCGAATACGACCGCCGGCGCAGGCTGATCGTTGATGGCTGTAACGCGCTGGGGCTGGATTGTTTCGAGCCGCGCGGCGCGTTCTACGTCTTCCCTTCTGTGGCGCGCACCGGCATGAGCGACGATGACTTCGCCGAGCGCCTATTGATGGAAGAGCAGGTGGCGGTGGTGCCGGGCAACGCCTTCGGCGAGGGCGGCGCCGGCTACGTGCGGATGTGCTATGCACAGTCCTACGAGAAGATCGAGCAAGCCCTGGAGCGTATGCACCGCTTTATGCAGCGCCATGGATAGCCGCGGGGCGCGTTTGCCCACCCAGAATTAGATACGAACACAACCATTGCGCAGCCATGCGCTTGATACAATGTCGCGCGTTGTGAATCTGGTTAACACCATTGCCAACGCGCTTCATGTCGATCGCTTGATTTGTCTTCAAGATGGATAGGCTACTTGTAGATGCCCTGATCCTCCTGATCAGCGCTGTTTTTGCTGTGGTGAGCGTCGTTTGGGGCTGGCAGGGGATAACGATGAAAGAGATCGTCCTGCGCGGTCACCACTACAAAGGGATTGCCGCGCTGATAGTCAGTTCAATGCTCATGTGCCTGGGCACGTCCGGCGGCTGCATCATTGTGTATCAGGTCACTCAGTTCGTCCAGGGGGTCACGCCCTTTCTGTTGCCGCGCTGAGCGGATGCTCGCTGCCCCAAGATCTCGGCCACGATGGATAGGACCACCGGCGAAGCGCTCTTCCTTGGTCTAGGACTGCTGGTATCTATTCTCTCCTTCATCTACGCTTTGCGGGGCGTGATAAAGCGCGAGATCACGGTGCGCACCCAGCGGTATCAGGGTGTCCTAGCTGTGTTCTGGGGAAGCTTATTGATGTGCGTCGCCGCTGTTGTCCTTTTCTCTACCGTGCTGCGTCTCTTCGAATTGGCCCGCATTGCAAGCGTTCCCTGATGGCGCACTCGTTCTCGATTGAAAGAGGGACAGAATTGAAAGTAAAGCAGGCGCGTCTAAGCGCCGCGCGCTATGCGCCCGCAGCCGCCGCGCTTGCCTTGGCGCTCATGGCGCTGCTCTTTTACTTCGTCACTTACCTGGTCTATGCGCGGTCGCTGTTTGCCTTCCCGTTCGACTACGACCAGGGTGAGGGCTTTGAGCTATACGACGCGATCCGCTTGGCCAGGGGGGAGAATATCTACCTCGACAACGCCCAGTATCCCTTCTACGCCTCGAACTATCCGCCTGTCTATCGGCTGATGCTGGCGCCATTGGTGGCGTTGTTTGGCCCGCACATCTGGGTGGGGCGGGCACTGACCTTTGCGACGTCGCTGGTTCTGGGCGGCTTGATCGTCCTGGCCGCGCGACGGCTCTGGGTTGCCGAGGCGCACACGCCGACGATGCTGGGGACGATCCTGCTGCCGGCCTTCGCCGGCCTGGCCTTCTTCGCGGCCAACTACGTGTATCACGTCGGCCCGCTGGCCCGCGCCCACCTGCCGATGGTGATGTTCGCCTTTGCCGGCTTGCTCTGCCTGGATGTCGCGTTGGCGGCGAAGCCGTCGGCGCGCTGGGCTGCCCTAGGCGTCGCGCTGCTGGTGACGGCTGGCTTCACCAAGCTCCAGGCGGTGGACGCGCTGGCTGCCGGCTTTGGCTATCTGCTCCTTCGCCAGCCGCGCTGGTGTTTGCGCGCGCTGTTGATCAGCGCGTGTGTCACAGCAGCGATCGTGCTGGCGCTCAACGTCGCCACCCAGGGCCAGTTCTGGCTGAACGTGGTGCTGGCCAACGTGAACGAGTATGACATCGCCGTGACCTGGCAGACATACGGCCAGTGGTTTCGCCTTCAGGCCGTCCTGATCGTCTGTAGCGCGCTGTATGTCGGCTGGGACGCTGCGCGCGCGTTGCGCGCGCGGTCGCTCCAGCCGATCACGGTCTGGTCTTTGTATTTCGTGACTGGCAGCGCGATGGGCCTGTTGACCGGCAAGTGGGGGGCCGGCCCGACGTATCTGATCGCGGCCATCGCCGCTTCCTGCGTGTGCACCGTTGGGTTGCTGGGGCGGCTGTGGGGGGCGATAGCCCAATCCGTAAGGGCGACGCTGTGGCGGCCAGCCCTCGCGCTGCTGGCGGGCGTCACTTTCCTCGCCCAAAGCGCGCTCAACGTCCATCTGCCGACCAGCGGACGGCTGTTCGGCGCGGTCGCTCGGCTGATCGGCGTGGCCGACGCGCCGTCGTCGTATCCGCCGTATCCCTACTACGACTCCGCCGGCTTCACGCAGCTCGGCCACTTGCTGGATCCCGCCGACGCTGCCGCCGGCTGGGCGATCGTCGAGATCGTCCGCGCTGTGGAGGGGCCGGTGTGGAGCGAAGAGGCGATGTTCACGCTGCTGGCCGGCAAGGACGTGGTGACCAACCCGACGCAACTGCTGAACCTATCGAAGGCCGGCTTGCTCGACACCTCGCAGATGATCGCGCTGATCGAACGGCGCGCCTTCGGCGCGGTGATCTTTCGCGCCCTCTTTTACCCCGACGATGTGAAAGAGGCGATCTTCCGCAACTACTACTGGGCGCACCGCTTCACCATGAATGGCTTTGACTACTGGGTGCTGTTGAAGGCGGAGGGCTGACGTGGAGGCAGAAGCCAAGTTTGAGGTGCGCTTGCCGGTATACGAAGGCCCGCTGGATGTGCTATTGCGGTTGATCGAGGAGCGACAGCTAGAGATCACGCGGGTGTCATTGGCGATGGTCGCCGATCAGTTCATCGCCTACCTGGCGAACATGCCGCAGCGTGACCCCAGGACAATCGCGCATTTCCTCTCGGTGGCTGCGCGCCTGTTGGTGATTAAAAGCCGGGCGTTGCTGCCACAGCTTGCGCCTGCGTCGGAGGAGGAAGAGGACAGCGACGCCGACGATCTGGTGGCGCAGTTGCGCGCCTATCAGTTTTATAAGCAAGTGGCCGCGATGCTGCGGGCGCGCGAACAGGAGGGGCAGCGCAGTTACGCGGTGTTGCCCCCGCCGTTGCCGCGCCCCCAAAGCCGGCTGCCGCTGGATAACGTCACGCTTGAGGTGCTGGCCGCTGCGATGCAGCGCGTGGTCAACCGTTGGCTGCCGCCGCCAGAGGTTGAGCGCATGGTCGCGCGCCTGACGATCACGGTGCATGACTGCATCGCGCGCATCCGCTCGGCTGTGCAAACGCGCCGGCGTGTCTCCTTCAGCGAGGTTACCTCAGAGATGCGCTCGCGCGTGGAGATCGTCGTGAGCTTGCTGGCTTTGCTGGAGTTGCTGAAGCGGTACGAGGTGCGCTGCTACCAAGAGCGGCTGTTCGGCGAGATTTTTATCGAGCCTCTCCCCGCAGAGGAACGGCCAGCGCTTGGTGAGCAAGAGAATATCTAGCCCGCCGAGCGGCCGTGATGTAATCCTTAGCTTGAACGCCTTTCGGAGGCCAACTTCTCGAAGCTATCGGCAGGGAGGTCGCTCAGCGCAGCCACCACGAGATCAGCATCCAGGTGTGGATGGGTTGAGGTAACGCCGATGCAGCGCATGCCGGCCCGCCGTGCGCCTTCCACGCCGGCGGGCGCGTCTTCTACCACCACGCAGCGCGCCGGCGGAACGCCCAGCCGCTGGGCAGCAATCAGATATACCTGTGGGTCGGGCTTGCCGCGCGTGACGTCTTCGCTGGATGTGATCGCGCCGAAGTAATGCGCGATGCCCAGCGCTCGCACGATCGCATCCACGTTGGCGCGCGGCGCAGCCGAGGCAATGGCTTGTCGCCAGCCCTGATCGCGCAAGCGCGCCAGCCAGTCCAGCACGCCGGACAGCGGCGTGATGCCGCGCGTTTGGACCAGCTCACGATAGAGCGACTCCTTCAAGTCGCCGATGCGCGCCACTTCTGAATCCGGCAAATCTGGGCCTAAAAGATAGCGCAGGATGGTGTCGTTGCGCTGGCCGAAGGTGGCGCGGAAGGCATCGTAGCTCAGGTCAACGCCTTCTCGTGCCAGTGCCTCGCGCCAAGCAGCGTAGTGATATTCAGCTGAATCCACCAGCACGCCGTCCATGTCCCAGAGCACGGCGCGCGGCGAAGCAGGCGCGGTCATTTGCGTTCCCGTATAAGGCTCATGACGATGAGCGCGATGACGCCGACCACGATCGCGCTATCGGCGATGTTGAAGACCGGCCAGTCAAAGCCGATCTCGGGGATTTGCACGTGGATGAAGTCAGTCACGTAACCTTGGCGCAGCCGGTCGAGCAGGTTGCCGAGCGCGCCGCCGAGCTGGAGGCCCAGGGCAACGCGCGATAGGCGGTCGCTAGGCGGCAGGCGCGGCGCGTAATACACGATCACCGCCGAGACGATGATGGCAATGACGATGAAGAAGGCCCCGCCGTTCTGGAAGAGGCTAAAAGCCGCGCCCGTGTTTTGAGTGTGTGTCCAGCTCAGATAGCGCCCGATCACGGGGATGGACGTGTAGAGCGGAATCTGCGCCTCCACGATCCGTTTGGTGATGATGTCGGCGATGAGGATCGCGCCAGCGGTGATGGCCAGGATGCCGTAGCGCTGTAGTAGCCTGCGGGCGATGCTCAAGGCGAGCGCGATCGTGGGCGCTCCAGACTTGGTCACTCCTGCGTCCTTCATTGCGCGTCCTCTCGCTGTCCCGCAAACGCTGATCGCAGCATAGCCAAGGCAAGAATAGCAGCGCCGGCCAGCACGGCCAGATGAGCCAGGCTGAACGCAGGAAGCTGGGCGATCAGCAGATAGTTCGCCGGCGCGCCGTTCCTCAAGCGATCGAAGAGCAGGCTAGCCAACCCGCCCGCCAGCAGCCCAAACGCCCAGCCCCGCAGCCGATCAGGCGGCTTGAGCGTAAAGAGCGCGAGGAGCAGGCACAGCGCCAACCCGGCCAGCTCAACGCCCACGCTCAGGCTGGTGCGCAACAGACTGGCCGCGCCGATCCAAGCCTGCGCGTGCATAGGGGCGACCTGTCGGGCCAACTGATCGGCAACGAAACTGGTTAATGTAGCCAGGACCAAAACGGGGGCCGCGGTGAGCGCCGGTTGAGGCAGGCGCAATCCGGTTGGGGCAGGGCGTGGGGCCTGGCTGCTGTTGGCTGGTTCTGGGAGCGCTGCCAGATCGCCGGTCTGGATCAGGCGCAGCGCCGCGAGCAGGTAGCTGGCGTGCGTGCCCACAAGGTGCGGCTCGCGGGCGAAGAGCCGCATTAGCCGCGGGTCGCGGGCCAAGACCTCTGACCAACCATTCAAGCCTAAGCTGGCGGTCCCTCGGGCCTGCGCCTGGCGCTCCAGTTGGAGCAGTATGCCGGGATCTAAGCAGGCAGCGTCGAATAACATCGGTGAGATCACCTTCAGGGCGCAGAGCTTCGCCAGCGTTTCAGCAGGGATTGGGATCGTGTGTCCCTGCGCCTGGTGATAGGAGATCACCCGCGTCGCGGCCCGCCACTGGTCGCTGGCGCGCTCGATGGCGTAATAGTCGCTGCCCAAGATGTCTGCGAAGAGGCGAGCGCACGTCACAGGCAGCGCAGCCCCAGCAGGGGGTGAATTCAACGCATGGTGCGCAAGCGCCACGCGCGCGGTCAGCCAGCGCGCCAATAGATCGGCGTCAAGTTTATGCGCCAGTTGTGCTTCGTCCGCGCAGATCAGCACGCTGCATCCCTGGCCGTTGAGGAAGTACTGCGACGCCTCCAAGAGCTGGGCCACAGCATGGGCCGGCGCTGCCTCGAGGTGATCAATGACTACGACAAATGTGGCGTCAGACGAGAGAACAACTTGCTGAAGCAAGTCGGGGAAGGACGAGCGGAAGCGGTGTGCGAATGCTGCGGCGGCCAGGGTGGCGGTCTCATCCTTGTTGGCCTCGTGCTGGGCGAGCGCGTCCAGTTCGGACCGCAGCCGGTGGATGGTCGGTGATGGGCCGACCAGCGCGGTCAGACCGTCCAGGGTGCGCAGGATAAGGTGTTGCCAAGGGGCAAAGCCGGCAGACAAGCGGGCGGCGTCAAGCACTGCGCAGTGCACGCGCCGGCCTTGGGGCGTGCGCCGTGCCCCCGTGCACAGCTCGGCCAGCAGCGTCGTCTTGCCGCTGCCCGCTGGTCCAAACAGTCCGATCGCGCGGCACGTCCCGGGTTGGTCCAAAGCGGCCAAGATCGCGCGCAATGCCTCGTATTGCAGAGGTGAGAGCGCAATCGCGGCCGGCTCGGACAGCGTGCCGGGCGTCGCGGCGGGAGTTGGGCGGGTGTGAGTGATAGGCAACGCTTCAGACCTTTTTGATTGTGATCGTCAGGTGCTCGCCGTCGAACGACTCGCTGGCGGTGTGGCCATCGGGCAGAGGCGTCTCGGTCAGCGTCTCGCTGAGCGTCTCGCGTCGGACGTAGTCGGCGTAGGCGCGGATCGCCTGTTGCAGGCGCTCGCTGGCGTTGTAGCTGAGCACGATGCGATCCGAGACGTTCAAGCCGGCTGCTTTGCGCAGGTCATTGACGCGGCGCACCACCTCGCGGGCCAGTCCTTCGGCGATCAGATCGTCGCTGAGCGTGGTGTCCAGGCCGACGACGATGCCATCCTCGCCCGCGACCAGCAACCCCTCACGCGGCACGGCTTGGATGATGACCTCATCGGGCTGGAGCGCAATGCCGTTGACTGCGATCGGCTGGCCGGCGCGCACCGCATGCACGACGGCATCCGGATCGAGCTGGCTTAGCCCTTCGCGCACCTTGGGCAGGTCGGGGCCGAGCTTCTTGCCCAGCTTCTTCAGGTCGGGCAGCACGCGATAAGTGACCATCTCCGATTCGCGCTCCACGAACTCCAGTGCTTTGACGTTGAGTTCGTCGGCGATCACGTCGTATTGAGCGCGGATGGCGCGGCGCGCCTCCTCATCAGCGACGATCATGACCTTGGGCAGCGGCTGGCGCACTTTTACCTTCGACTGGGCGCGCGTGCTGTGGCCCAGCGCCACCACTGTGCGGGCGATGGCGACCTCGCGCAGCAGCGCGCGCTCCTCTTCGCTCAGCGGGCGCGGTTGTGGGTAGGGTTGATGATGGACAGAGAACTCCCGAACGGTCTCCGCCAAGCGCGCGTTGTCCTCCGGATGGTCCAGGCGGAAGTCGGCGTGGCACAGGTTTTGCCACATCGCCTCGCTGATGAACGGCACGATTGGGGCGAGCAACCGACAGAGCATGGTGAGCACGCCGTAGAGCGTGGCATAGGCCGACTGCTTATCGGTGGTCATCTGACTGCCCCAGAAGCGCTCGCGCGAGCGGCGCACATACCAGTTGGAGAGGTCATCAATGAACTTCTCGATCGCCAGGGCAGCCGGCCGGGCGTCGAAGGCATCAAGGGCGGCGTTGACGCTATTGGTGGTTTCGGCCAGCCGGGCGAGGATCCATTTATCGAGTAAGTTCGTCGCAGGTGTGGCCTCGGACGTGGGCGTCCAGCCGTCCGCATTGGCATAGGTGACGAAGAAAGCATAGACGTTCCACAAGGGCAGGATAACCTGCCGGCGCACCTCGTTGAGCGCGTTGTAGCCGAACAGCAGGTTGTCATCATAGCGCTGGCGGACGTAGAGCCAACGCATGACGTCGGCGCCGGCGCGGTCGGCGGCTTCGTTGAACTCAATGGCGTTGCCTTTGCTCTTGTGCATTGGCTCGCCTTTCTCGTCCAGCAGCGTGGCGAAGCCCAGGATGGTGCGGGTGGGCATTCGCCCTTCCAGCACCGTGCTCATGGCGATCAGCGAGTAGAACCAGTTGCGAAACTGGCCGGGGAAGCTCTCGGTGATGAAGTCGGCAGGGAACCATCGCTCCCAGTACGCGCGATCGGTCCGGTAGCGCAGGGTGGAGTAGGCGACGATCCCGGCATCCAGCCATGGGTTGCCTACGTCTGGCACGCGCCGCCCAATTTGACCGGTGATCGGATGCCTGATCTTCACCTTATCAATGTAGGGGCGATGCGGCGTATGACCCTCAAACTCCTCCCAGCCCTCGACCGCGCGCGCTTTTAGCTCTTCGTAGCTGCCGATGACCTCGAAGCTGCCATCTGGATATTCCCAGATCGGCAGGGCCAGCCCCCAGTATCGCTTCTTGCTGATCATCCAGTCGTGCATGTTGCGCAGCCAGTCCAGCTCGCGCTCTTTGCCGAAGGATGGGATCCAGTTGATCTGCTCCGAGACCGCCATCATCTGATAGCGCAGCTCGTCCATGCTGATGTACCACTCGTCCACCATGCGATACACCAGCGGGGTGCCACAGCGCCAGCAGTGGGCGTAGCGGTGGAGATATTTATCGCGCCGGTAGAGCCGGCCTCTGGCTTTGAGCATGGCTTCCACCAGGTCCGGCACCTCGTGGGCGGCCTTGCCCGTCAACTCGCCGAAGCCCTCTAGGAAGTGGCCGTTCTCGTCGAGCGGGGCGACTTTGGGCAGGCCGTGTTCCTTGCCCAGGGCGTAGTCCTCCGGGCCGGCGCCGGGCGCGTTGTGCACGATGCCCGTGCCTTCGTCCTCGCCGACGCCGTCCCAGGTGATCACAACATGCTCAAAGTCCCTTCCGGCGTGCTTGTCCTGCCATTGTTTTCGTGCTTCGATAAAAGCCGGCAGGTCATCGAATAGCCCTTCGTATGTCCAGCCGGCCATGTGCTGGCCTTCGATCTCGCCCAGCACTTCATATTCGCCGCGCAGGATGCTGAGGGTTTTATTGCTCAGGAAGTAGGCAGCGACTTCGCCATCCTTATGCACCTGGCGGACGAGCGCATAGGTGAGCTTTGGCCCAACGGCGGCCATGATGTTCGCCGGCAGCGTCCAAGGGGTGGTCGTCCAAGCCAGCAGAAAGGCCGCCTGAGCGCGCTCGAACTTCTGGCGCGCCTCTGGGCTGACCCAGCGGACGTGGCTCAGGTCAAACGACTTGAGCTTCATGCGCACGGTGAAGGCCGGGTCTTCGCGGTCTTTATAGCCTTCGGTGTCAATCTCGTGCTGGCTAATGCCGGTGGCGCAGCGCGGACACCAGGGGATGACGTCTTCGCCGCGGTAGATCCAGCCGCGTTCGTGGCACTTCTTGAGGAAGCTCCAGATCTGGTAGTTGTTCTCGTCGCTGAACGTGAAGTAAGAGCGCCCCAGTTCCGGCAGGCCGAGCTGGCCGACAAGCTGCTCAACCGTGCCGCTGATGGTCCGACCGTCGCGCGTCAGCGTGATGATCTCCTGTGGGTTGGCGACGATTTTCTCGGCCAGCATGCGCAGCTCGCTTGGGTCGTCCCAGTCCATCCAATAGCCCAGGCGAATGGATTGTTCGGTCTGCAGCGCGGCGCTGTTGAGCACGCGCTGTTTGCACAAGCGGATGAAGCGCTCCACGCCGAAGGTTTCAATATCGCGCTTGGAGCGGAAGCCCATGTCCTTCTCAACGTTCACCTCGACCCATAGGCCCTGACAATCGAACCCGTTCTGCCAGCGCTGGTTGTAGCCTTTCATGGCGAAGTATCGCTGCCAGAGGTCCTTATAGGTGCGTCCCCAAGCGTGATGCACGCCCATCGGGTTATTGGCCGTGATTGGGCCGTCAATGAAGGAGAAGCGCTTCTCGGCGTTTGCGCGCAGTTCGCGCAGACGATTGAAGGCTTGGGTGCGTTTCCAGAAGGCGAGTATCGCCCGCTCCTGAGCGGGAAAGTCAATTTGGGTTGCTACGGGCTGAAACATCGTCAAAACTTATTCTGGAATGATAATACAACGCCCAGCGGCCTCGCCAAAACCACACCCCATGTCATGCTGAGCATCTAAAATCCCACCCGACCAAAAACCCTGCGAAGTCACTCATACCCCCGGTAACTGTTGGGTGTTAAAATAGGATCTAGGACACGGCTGCTAATACTCAGAAGCGCTTTCTGAGACCTGAGCGAAGCGTAGCATGCCGTGTCCTCTGACTTTATCGCGCCGGCGCCAGCGGAAGCATCTAAACTCTCGCCCCTTACACCCCTGCGAAGTCACCGACTCCGCGCCTCACGGCTATGTTGAGCGCCTTCCTCTTCCTCGCCTGCGCTCCCTTTCATTCCTCCGCAGGGGAGCGGCATCGTTGCTCTTGCCCATGAACGCACCCCTAGGAACACAGCCGACTACAATGCGCGTCTGTGCAGGGCAAGCCAGCCGGCCCGCTGCGACGCAATCGGGTGGCGTATAGCGTGCTGATCGGGATCATCTTGTTAACCATCCCGTGCTACCTGATCGGCTTTGCGGCGCTCTTCATTCTGCAACGGCCAGGCAGCGGAGCGAGCGCCTCGCCCACGCCGACGAGCAGAGGACTGCCCACCTTGATATTCCCCACGCCGACCTTGGGCGCGCTATTGCCGGGGTTTACGCCGCCGATTGTTACGCCTTCGCCGGCGCGCCCCATGCCGTCGCCGATGCGACCGGCGACCAGCTCGCCAATCGCAACCGAAACTGAGTTGCCGACCGCGACAGCGACAGATACACCGACGCCAACCGCAACAGATACAGCGACCCCATCCCCCACGCCCACCGACACTCCTTCCCCGATGCCGACCGAGACAGAGACGCCCACGCCTGAGCCAACGATAACGCCTGTTCCGCTGGCGACTGATGTAACACCTGTGCCCTGAGCGCGTCCTTTCCTACGGCGCCGGCCTGGCGTCGATCTGATCACCACCAGGGGCCAGCGGCACTTCACCGGCGATCAGCGCGGTATTCGGACAAGAGTCGTAGTCCTCGCCCAAGATGATGCGCGCAGCCGAGGGACTGCTGGGGTCTGGTTGGCCGACCACGTTCTGCGGCGCGACGCGGAAGATCTCACGCAGTCGCGGGATCGGCGACCCTTTGCGGGTGGTGGCATAGTCCACGATCTGCGTCTGCGGAAAGCGATCGTCGGAGATCGTCCCCAAAGCGACCACCTGAAATCCCTCCCAGGCCAGGCGCTCCGCGGCGACCAGTTCCATGTCGGCTCGTGATGAGCCGTTGTACACCTCTACGGCGGGCCGGTTGGCGATTTGGTTGCCGGCCGGCGGGGCCAACGCTTCAGCAATGAAGGAGATAATCTGCTCAGTTGGCACCAGCACCGAAGCGCCATCGGTGCGTTGCTCCGAGCGGACGATTGGCCAGGTGATGACCCGGCTCTTGATGTTGTTGTTGCTCAGCCGGCTGGCGATCTCCACCAGCGGCAGGATGTCCGTTGGGCCGAGATCGGTCTCGACATTGTTTCGGAATTCGCTGTAAAGGCCGAGCGCATTTTGTAGCCAGTTGCCCTCGCGCGCTTTGCGCCAGATCGCGCGCAGCACCTTCTGCTGCCGCCGCGCGCGGTCGAAGTCCGTCGTGCTCCAGCGCGAGCGGGCATACCATAGCGCCTGCTTGCCGTTGAGCGTGACTTTGCCCGGATAGACATCCAGGTCGCTGCGGCCGTTGGGCGCGTCAGGATCGGGGAAGGTATCGTGCAACTCGCATTCCACCAACACCTCGATCCCGCCCAGGATATCCACTGCTTTGATCAGGCCGGCGAAGTCTGCCTGGACGAAGTGATCAATCTTGATGCCGAAGTTCTTGCGCAAGGTCAGGGCGAGGTAAGCCGGCCCACCGCCTGGATAGTCGTTCAGATAGCCGTTCCGGAAGACAGTGTTGATTCGGTCGGCGCTGCCGTCTGGCAAGCGCACCAGCAAGTCGCGCGGGAAGGAGAGCAGGCTGACGGACGGCACGTCAGGATTGATGCTGGCGACGATGACTGTGTCGGTGCGCGCGTAGCGCCGATCCGCCGCAGCGTCTATGCCCAGGAGCAGGATGTTGACTGTGCCGGGCGCTTGTATAAGTGGAGGTGCATCGCTTGCATCGAGCATGCGCTCGTCCACGCCTAGGTTCACTGCAATCGGTGTGAGGGTTGGCAGAGAATCAATGGCGGATGGGGTAGGAGAGGCCGACGGCGCGAGCGCTGCTGCCGATGGGACGCGCCCGGTGGGTTCAGCCGGCGTGGGCGAGAGCGAGGGCGCATCTGAGTAGGGCGCGCGCTGCGAATTCAGCGGCCAGGTGACGCCCAAGCCGACCGCGGCCAGGGCGATGGCGACGAGCAGTGCTTCAAACGCGCCCAAGATGCCTTTGTCCGACATCGTCCTTACTATTAAAGCACAGCGCGCCGCTTGCTGGGCGGGGGCGCGTTCACCAATAGGGGCGACTACT